>JGI12210J13797_10160881_pt1 | contig 12625 bp, 9 predicted proteins | sample ElkSlonscriptome_3_FD_13797 | JGI IMG/M metagenome (IMG submission 13797) | reverse complement strand
GATCGGAGCTACGAGGAGCATCTCCATGCCTTGTCCTGAACGAGCTGGGCCCTGGGCCCTAGGCCTGCTGGCTGCCGGTCTCCTGGCCCTGCTGGTCGGTTGTCCCGGTCGTCCCGCACCGGTGCCGCCGCCCGCGCCTAGCGCGACCCCCGCTCCGATGCCCTCGACGCCGGCATCGTCTGCCCTCGAAGCGTTGACGGGGGGGGTCAACCCGTCTTCTTCCGCCGTAGCGGGAGAGGGGGGGGCTCCAGCCGTGCCCGACCCCGAACCAGCGCCTTTGGTCGAAGACCCCGGTCCGGAGGTCGTGCTCTACATCGAGACCCCGTACAAGCTCGAGGAGCGTCCCCCGCCGAGCTCCCAGCAGGCCTACAAGGACGACATCATGGACCGCCGGAAGTGGAACTCCGGGGGCATGGGGGAGCTGCTGGGGGAACCGCCGGGGGTGGAGGGGCATCCCGATCCGCGGGTGATTGTGAACCTCGAGGAGGTCTCGGGCGGCATCGCGGAAAAGACCTTGGTGAGGGTGGCCCGCAAGTACCACTGGATCAATGTGGTCCGCTGCTACCGCCTCGGGGCCTTCAAGGACCGATACCTGCGAGGCTGGACCAAGGGCAAGCTGGTGGTGGCCACGAACGGCCGGGTGAAGAAGGCCAGCTACGAGAGCACCGACCTCAAAGACGAGGAGGTCGCGCGTTGCATCATCGACAAGCTCCGCACCATCGAATTCCCCCCCGCCAAGCGCGAGACCCGGGCTGCGGTGAGCGTGCGGGTCGGCCCGGGCGACGAGCCCATGCCGCCCCCCAAGGATCTGATCGTGCCCGCTGATGGTGTGCTGACCCTCGAGGCCATGCGAGCCGGGGTTCGGGCCGGAGAAGAGGCGATCCTCAAGTGCTACCGGGACGCCTTCGCCTACGCGCCCGGCCTGTGGGGGCGGATCATCCTCCGTTTCCACGTGACCAAGTACGGCAAGACCGACGAGGCTTTCGAGGCCGGCTCGCGCTTCCCCGACGCTCACGTGGCGCAGTGCGTCGTGCACGCGGCGCGAGAGCTGAAGTTTCCCCGGCCGGACGGCGGTGACGTCCGGTTCGTCGTACCCATTCGGCTCTGGAATGATCAGACCGGGGTGGAGCGCCCCGACCCCCCCCGGGATCGCGACATCGCAGATCCCCCATGAGGCATGAAAATGCGTACAATGCGCCCGATGATGCGACAGGTGCTCGGACTGGCCACGGCCGCGGTGTTGACCCTGGGAGCGGCCACGGCGGGCGCGCAGCCCTCGTGGCGTGACAAAGCCGAGGCCAAGCAGCTGTACCAGCAGGGCAAGCTCCTCGTGCGTAGGGGCGATTTCGAAGGCGCGGCCAAGAAGTTCGAGGCCGCCGACGAGAAGGATCCGCAGCCGAGCTACAAGTTGGAGCTCGCGCGGATGCTCGTCGAGAAGGGGGCCTTCGCCGAGGCGACATCCGCCCTCGAGGCCTGCAACGCCCTCGAGCCCAAGCAGTGGGCCGAGAAAAACGCCAAGAAGACGTGCGGGACCTTCGCCGACGAGGTCAACGAGCGGGCGCCCAAGCTCGGCGTTCAGGTCTTCGAACCCGAGGCGAGCCTGGTGACGGTCACGGTGGACGGCGACACGGTCGACCCCGGCGACGGCCCCTTCGCGCTCGACCCAGGCGCGCACGAGGTCGAGGCGACGGCGGATGGCTACACGTCCTTCTCCAAGAAGGTCGAGCTCGAGGAGAGCAAGACCGAGACGATCGAGATCACCCTCGAGAAGTCCGCGGCCGCCGAAGGCGATACCGGCGAGAAGAAGAACAAAGGCGGGGGCGGCCTGAGCCCGATCCCGGCCTACGTGGCCTGGGGCGTAGGCGCCGTGGGCCTCGGTCTCGGTATCGGATTCGGGGTCAGCGCGATCCAGACCACCAACCAGGTGCTCCGCGACTTCGGCTGCGAGGACAACGAGTGCCCGGCCGACGCCGAGGACGACCTCAACACCGCCAAGCTCAACGGCAACATCTCCACGGCCGGCTTCGTCATCGGCTTCACCGGGGTGGTCGCCGGCACCGTCTTGTTCCTCTTCTCAGGGGATGACGAGGACGAGCCAAAAGAAGGCGTGGAGGCCGAAGCGGTGGTGGTGCAGCCCATGGTCGGGCCTGGCTACCTCGGCCTTCAGGGCCAGTTCTAGCGCGCGGCCCCCACCTGCCCAACCAAGCAGGTTCTCGGAGCAGTCTTCGTCAGGAGGGCTCACATGCGCTAGTGCATGGCGCAGATGAGTGATTTTCAAGGCGACGACGGTCCCGACCTCAAGGCGGTCGTGGACGAGTACCGCAAGTCTCTCGGCCGATTCCGATGGCTCCTTCCCCTCGCCGGGTTGGTGTTGATCATCGGGCTCGGGCTCAGTGGCCTGTACAGCGTTGAACCGGGCGAGGTTGGCGTCGTACGCACCTTCGGCGCCGAGACGGGCCAGTCGCAGCCCGGCTTGCACTACGCCGTGCCCGTCGTTCAGACGGTCGACCTCGTCGACATGGCCAAGGTGCGACGCGAGGAGGTGGGCTTTCGCAGTGCGAAGGAGGGGGCTTCCCAGCGCGTCGACGCCGAGGCGCTGATGCTCACTGGGGACGAGAACATCATCGAGGCCCAGATGATCGTGCAGTACCAGGTGCGCGATCCGTCGCTTTACCTCTTCAAGCTCAAGAACCCGCAGAAGACCTTGCACGCTGCGGCGCAGGTGGCCCTGCGCGGGGTGGTGGGGCAGATGCGCATCACCTCCGCCCTCGAAGAACTACCGGATACCGTCGCGCCGCTCTTCGACAACGACGAAGACGAGGAAGCGGCCCAGGACGAAGCCGAGGAAGCGGCCGAGGACGGAGAGCCGAAGGACGAGCCCGATCCTGACGAGGATGCCGCAGACCCGAAGAAGGGCGCCGAGCCCAAGGACGACAAGACGCCCAAACCGAAGAAGGGCACCAAGGGCAAGGTCGATCCTCTCGATGCGATGGACCCGTCCACCGACATCCTCACCAAGGGGCGGGAGCGGGCGCAGCTTCTCACCAAGCGAAAGCTGCAGGAGCTGATGGACCTCTACGAGAGCGGCCTGCTCGTCACCGAGGTCAAGCTCCAGGTGGTCGACGCTCCCGACGAGGTCAAAGACGCGTTCCACGACGTCGTCCGCGCGCGTGAGGAGCGAGAGCAGCTCATCAACAAGGCTCGCGGCTACCGCGAGGACCGCGTCCCCAAGGCGCGCGGTGAGGCCCAGAAGGTCATGCGCGCCGCCGAGGGTTACCGTCAGGAGCGCGTGCTCCGCGCCCGCGGCGAGGCGGCGCGCTTCGCTTCCATTCTGGCCGAGTACGAGAAGGCACGCGGGATCACGCGGGACCGGCTCCACCTCGAGACCATGGAGCGCATCCTCAAGTCGGTCCCCAAGAAGGTCTACATCGACGAAAAGGTCGGACGGAACGCCCTGCCCCTCCTCAACCTCAACCAAGGCATCACACCGGTGCCGGGAGGTGCCCAATGAAGCGGCTTCTACCCGTCGTCGTGCTTCTGGCTCTCTATCTGGGCTACTCCTCGGTCATCTTCGTCGATGAGACCGAGCACGTCATCATCACGCAGTTCGGCGAGTTCAAGCGGACCATCTCGGAGCCTGGAATAGGCTTCAAGGTGCCCTTCACGCAAACGGCGCGGCGTCTCGAGAAGCGCATCCTCGCCAGTGATGCTCGGCCCGAGGAGTACCTCACCGCCGACAAGAAGCGCCTGCTCGCCGATCCGATCACGCGGTGGCGCATCGTCGACCCCCTCGAGTTCTACACCTCGGTAAAGACCGTCGCCGAAGCCCAGCGCCGCCTCGACGACATCGTCTTATCTGAACTCCGCCAGGAGCTAGCCAACAAGACCATGGGAGAGATGGTGGGGAGCGCTCGCGGAGGGATGATGGCCAACGTCACCGACCGCACCCGGACCAACGCGGCCAAGTTCGGCATCGAGGTCGTCGACGTCCGGATCAAGCACCTCGACCTCCCGAAGGAAGTGCAGCAGTCGGTCTTCGCCCGCATGAAGGCCGAGCGGGAGCGTCTCGCCAAGGGCTACCGGGCCCAGGGGCAGGAGGAGAGCGACAAGATCACGTCCCAGACCGACAAGGAGACGCAGATCATCCTCGCGCAGGCGCAGAAGCGGGCCGAGGAGCTGCGCGGCGAGGGCGATGCGGCGAGCACCAAGATCTACGCCGAGGCCTTCGGCCGCGATCCGGAGTTCTACAGCTTCATCCGCAACCTCGAGGTCTACGAGAAGGCCCTCGACGGCAACGCCACCGTGGTCTTGTCGACCGGGAGCGAGCTCTTCCGCTACCTCGACCAGCCAGGTCAGTCACCCAAGGGCGCCGGCCAGCCGTAGATCCTCATCGCGAGGGGTCGACGGCGGCTCGCAACGCCCCGATCCACCCCAGCCCCCGGGCCGTTGCCCGGAGGCTCCCGACCACCAAGCGTCCCTTGGCCGTGAGGGGAGCGACCCCCATGGCGGCGGGGGTGTGGACGAGGGCGTCGAGCCAAGCCTCGGCGGGCGGGCGTGACAGCGCTCCGCCGAGCGAGAAGAGCACCAGCTGCTCCACGCCCGCCCGGCGGGCGATGGCGACGTCTTCGGTGAGCTCCTCTGGGCTGCGGTACGTCGGCTCGTCGCCGAGGATCCCGGGACCGACGCAGCCGAGAGAGACGGCGGCTCGGTCGCCGAAGCGACGGCGCATGCTTGCGCTCCACCAAGACAGCAGTCCGCGCGCGTCGCGACGGTCGAGCACGCCTCGCGTGTAGCCCTCGAGCATGGTCGTGTAGAGCATCGCGTTGACCTGTCGGCACGGCAGGCCCGAGAGCGGCGTCCCGAAGAGTCTTTGCCAGCCGGCGCGCGCGTCGTCCTCGAGCGAGAAGGGGAAGGTGACGGCCACCGTATCGAGCCCGTGGGCGTGGAGCTCGGTGCAGAGGGCGGCGAAATGGGCCGTCGCCTTGGCGGCGAGGCCCCGACGGCGCCACCGCCCGAGGAGCGCCCTCGGCTCCAGACGGATGAGCCCGGGGAGCTCTTCGATGGGCGGTTCGAAGTCGAGTGCGACGGCGTGGGGGAGGGTGGTGAGCCGGGCCAGAACCTCGGCCACGAAGGCGTCGAACCGCTCGGCGTTGTGCACGCTCGGCCAGCGGCCGTCGGCGTGGTCGAGCATGGGCCATACGGTCACGCGGCGGCCGTCGTCGACGAGGGTGGCCACGACGCGGGCGATGCTCTCGAGCTGAGGGGGAGTGACGGCGACGTTCACGCCGAGCTCGCGGTCACTGAGCAGACGACGCACGTCGGCGCTGAGCAGGGTGTCGTACGGCACCAGCTCCGACCAGACGGCGCGGGACATCAGGGGATGCAGAAGGAGATGGCGTTCGGCACCAGCTCGATGTCGATGGGAAGCGTGCCGAGTGGCTCTCCGTCGATGTCGAGGGGAAAGCCCTCGCGCACGGACTCGTTGGTGAGGTCGACCTGGACCCGACGAGCGCGGTGGACGGCCACGTCAGGGCCGTTGACGTGGGTGCCACGGTAGATGGCGAGGGTAGAGACCGCGAATTGAAGTCTGGGGGCGCTACCGAGGGAGATGACCTCGAGCCAGCCGTCGTCGGGCTGGGCCATGGGCGCCACCTCCATGCCGCCGCCGAAGAAGCGCCCATTGCAGATCGCGATGAGACGGGTCGGGAGCTGCAGCTTCTTCTCGTCGGCCGTGCCGGGGTCGAGGGTGACCTGAAGATGGCCGACCTCGTTGTTGAGCAGGGCCCGCACGCTGGCGGACAAATAAGCGGCGCTGCCGCCGAACCGCTTGTTGGAGGCGGCGACGTATTCATCGACGAGGCCGCCCATCCCCGCGGAGAGAATGTTGATGAAGTAGCCGGTCGCCGTCTCCGATGAGCGGTCGCGGTAGGTCAGCCGGGCTACGTCGACGCGGCGATAGCGCTTGCTGGCGAGTGCGAGGCAGTACTTCTCGAGCTGATGCTCGATCCCGAGTGACTTCCGGAAGTCTCCGCCCGTGCCCTGACCCACGATGCCCAGCGTGGGCCGCGCCTCCGGCTCGACGCCCGCGGACATGACGCCATTGACCACCTCGTGGACCGTCCCATCGCCGCCCACCACCACGATTCTCTTGCGACCGTCCATGGCGGCGGTGCGGGCGAGCTCGATGGCGTGCCGTGGAGCGTTGGTGGGCACCAGATCGATGGGACCGAGGTAGCGTTCGATGACGAGCGCGATGTCCTCGGCGTGCTTGCCGGTGCGACCTCCCTGCGAGCTCGGGTTCAGGATGACCAGTGGTAGCATTTGCCCCTCCGGAGACTTGGTAGCCCTGGCCCGAGGCGAATGGAACCTCAGTCGGCGTCGCGGAGCAGTGCGGCGAGCTCATGCACGTGGGGGTCGTCGATCCCCATGTCGTCCAGGGCCTCGGCCAGCCGGAGCACGTACTCGGGGTTGGGACCGCTCGGGCCGCGCGAGCGCCGCACCTGGGCCGCGATTTCGGCAAGCGGCGCCTCCCCGAGATAGTTCGGGTTGTCCGGTCGGGCCAGGTACACGAGGGCGGTGGCGAAAGGCCCGTCGTCGGCGTCGTGGATCGCGAGCTCGTGCCGGTCGTAACCGCCCTGCTCGCGGTGATCCAGTCGGGCGAGCACATCCTCGGTGGCGTCTGGCTCGACGCGATAGGCCATGCCCCAGGTGCGCCCCTCGGGCGCGGGGACGAGGGTGACCACCCGCCCTGGCGCCCCGGGCACGCCGCGATGGTCGGTCGACCCCTGCCAGAAGCGCCGCCAAAAGCCGGTGATGTAGCCGGGGCGTTGCTCGGCGAAGTGGAAGGCCGGCCGCCAGACCAGCGACCCGTATCCGAAGACCCAAAGCGACGTCATCTGGACGTCTCGTATCGGATTCGCCGGGCTCCGTCAGTTGGCGACTTGAACTTGCACGAAGACCCAACGTCGGCCGGCGTCGTCGACGACGACGTAATCGTTCAGATAGCCTTCGCTGTCGTCGCCGAGGGAGATCCCCGAGCTCGGGGCCGAGGGGTCGGCGGCCGCAGCCACGCTGGACACGTACGTCATTTCTCGCCGTTTGGCGCGGGGTCCCAGGGCGCGGTCGAGGGTTCGGCTTACGGTGGCCTCGTTCAGTCCGCCCTCCTCGGCGTCCCAGGGGGCCGCGATCGCCTTCATTTTCGCGCCACACGTGTATGGGGCGGCGTTGGCGGCGAAGGGGTTGCTCGAGGGAGCGATGCGCCAGCAGAGGTCGATCTCATCGCCCGGCTCGAGGGACGCCTTGCCCTCGAGGGTTCCGTAGGGCACGGCCGCGGTCGCCGATGCGGTGGGGGTCGATGCGGTGGGGGTCGTCGTGGTTGGGGGAGGGCGCGCCTCGGTGCGGGAGGGCGAAGCGTTGCAGCCGAGGGCGCAGAGCGCGAAGGCGGAGAAGAGTCGGTGAAAGGTCATGCGATCGGAAGCAGCGGGGAGAGCTTTGGCGTGGCTACAGACGCGGCGCGAAGATGGTCGTCTCGACGCATCGCGCTGAAAAGGTAGCGGTTTCAGAGCTCGATGGCCCGCGACGCGCGCGCTTGGTGTAACGACGAACGCGCGGCGCGGCGGTCTCGGGCGGGATCGGGTGAAGATGACGGGGATCTGCCGGGGGGCACAACGCGTTGCGTCATTTCAAGGGGTTACCCGTGGCGAAATCATGCGGGCCGTGATAGGCGGCAGATCCCCAAGCGTGCCGGAGATGACCGAGCCCGGGGATGAGTGCCATGTCGATGACGACCGACCCGTCCGCCAGCCTCGCGCCGGCCGACCCCCGACCCTCTCTTCATCCCTCGAAGCTCTTCGCGGGCAAGCGCTTCGTCGTCGTGGGAGGCACCGGCTTCCTGGGCAAGGTCTGGGTGTCGATGTTTCTGCATCGCTTCCCCGACATCGGCCACCTGTACCTGATGGTGCGGCCCAAGGGAGACCAAACCCCCGAGGCGCGCTTCTGGGCCGAGATCGCCCCCTCGCCGGTTTTCGACCCCATCCGGGAGAAGTTCCCCGGAGCCGCCTTCGAGGAGCACCTCCGGGACAAGATCACGCCGGTGGCCGGGGATGTGGTTCACCCGCTGCTCGGTCTCGACGAGGCCGTCATCGCGAGCCTCAAAGGCAAGTGTGCGGGCGTGGTCAACGTGGCCGGCGTCGTCGACTTCGACCCGCCACTCGACGAGGCCCTCGACGTCAATGCCTTCGGCGTGAACAACCTCATCGAGCTGGCGCGGGCCCTCGATGCGCCGGTGATGCACACGAGCACCTGCTACGTCGCGGGCTACCGGGCGGGTCTCATCGAAGAGGCCGACCCTCGCGAGGTACCCTTTCCTAGGGCCGACGGAGCACCGCGCGGCAAGCTCATCAGCAAGCCGGAGGGGATCCCGGTCGACCGAAAGCTCGAGCGCTCCCACTGGGATCCGCAGAACGAGATCGCCGAGTGCCTCGACGTCATCGAGAGCACGCGCCACCGCTGCGAGGATCAGTTTCGGCAGAGCCTCTTCCTCGACGAGGCCAAGCGCCGTCTCGGCGAACGGGGCGAACCCTGCCGCGGCCAGGCCCTCGAGGACGAGCTGCGTGAGGTGAAGCGTCGCTTCGTGCGCGACAAGCTCACCGAGGCGGGCCACGAGCGCGCCCTCTACTGGGGCTGGCCCAACATCTACACCTACACCAAGAGCATCGGCGAGCAGGTCCTCGCCGCCTCCGGCGTTCCCTTCACCATCGTGCGGCCCGCCGTGGTCGAGTCGGCGAGCTTCTATCCCTTCCCGGGCTGGAACGAGGGGATCAACACCTCTGCGCCCTACATCTACCTCGCCCTCAAGGGCCAGGTGCAGTTCCCCAACGATTCGGACGTCCACCTCGACATCATCCCGGTCGACATGGTCTGCAGCGGGATGATCGCGGCGCTGGCCGAGCTCATCGAGGGCACGCAGCGCGCCGTCTACCAATACGGCCAGACCGATACCAACCCTTGCAGCATGCCCCGCTACATGGAGCTCATCGGGCTCTACAAGCGGAAGAAGCTGCAGGATGGAGGTGACTCGGGCAATCGGTTGCTCAATGCGGTGCTCGCTCGCTTCGAGCCGGTGCATCTCAACAAGGAGCAGTATTTTGCTCACGGCCCGCATGTCATCGCCAACGCCGAGCGCAAGCTCGCCGACGCCATCGAGGCGCTGGGCGTGGGGCCGGCCGCGCAATGGCTGGCTCCGGCCACGAAGGCGCTTCGCAAGGCGGCCAAGGCTGAGGATCGCATCGGCGACGTGATGGACCTGTTTCTGCCCTTCGTGGTCGAGTGCGACTGGATTTTCTCCTGCGCCAATACGCGCGCGGCCCTCGAGCGCATGCCGGAGGAGGAACGCGCGCTCTTCGTGTGGGAGCCCGAGAAGATCGATTGGCGCGAGTGGATGTACGAGGTCCACATCCCCGGCATCGAGAAATGGGCCGGCCCCCTGTTCGAAGAGCGTCTCAAGCGTGAGCTCAAGCCGCTGCGTCGCTACGACCACCTCCTCGACTTGCTCGACGAGATGGCCGAGCGCTACGACCACCAGGTCGCCCTGCGCTACTTGGAGGAAGACGGTCTCTCCCGCATCACCTTCATCGAGTGGCGAGAGATGGCGGCCTCTTGTGCGGGGCGACTCTACGAAGCTGGCGTGCGCAAAGGAGACTGCGTGTTGCTCGCGGGGCAGAACCGCCCCGCCTGGCCCATCGCCTATTTCGGTATCTTGCGCGCTGGCGCCATCGCGGTGCCCATCGACCCCGCGCTCATGCCGGCCCAGATCGCAAACATTCTTCGCAGCAGTGACGCCAAGGCCATCATCTGGGGCGAGGAGGTCGAGCGGGACGTAGGCGAGGCCGTGCGGGCCCAAGTGCCGGGCGTGCCGGTGCTCGACCTCGACGCTGCGGCCGAGGACGACCGAAGCATCGTGGCGCCGCCGGTCGAGCCCAAGGGAAGCGACCTCGCGAGCGTCATCTACACCAGCGGGACCACCGGCGAGCCCAAGGGGGTGATGCTCAGCCACGATAACCTCACGTCGCTCCTTTCCGCCATCCAGCCGCTCTTCTACCTGGAGCCGAAAGACGGGGTGCTGAGCGTGCTGCCGCTGCACCACACTTTCGAGTTCTCCTGTGGGCTCCTGCTGCCCATGTCGCGAGGCGCCACCGTCAGCTACATCGGCGAGCTCACCGCCGAACGACTGAACGAGGGGCTCGACCAGGGCAAGGTGACCGGTATGGTCGGCGTCCCCGCCCTGTGGCAGATGCTCGAGCGCCGTTTGGTCCAGCGGGTGAAGGACCAGGGCCCGCTCGCGACCCGCTACTTCGACTTCGCCCTCGAACTCAACCGCCTGCTCGGTCGGCGGGCGGGCATCAACGCGGGCAAGCTCTTCTTCGGCCCCGTGCACGCCGCGCTCGGCGGGGGGAGCGTGAAGTACCTCATCAGCGGCGGGAGTGCCTTGCCGAAGAAGACGGCTGACGTCTTCGCCGGGCTCGGGCTCAAGCTCACCGAGGGCTACGGCCTCACCGAGGCGGCGCCGGTGCTCACCGTGGCCAAGGCCTCCCCCAAGAGCCGAACGGGCCAGGTAGGCAAGCCCATCCCCGGCGTAGAGCTGATGATTCACGAGCCCAACGACGACGGCGTCGGCGAGGTCCTCGCCCGCGGGGCCAACGTGATGAAAGGCTACTACGGCAATCGCGAAGCGACCGATGCCGTGATCGACGGCGAGGGTTGGCTTCACACCGGCGACCTCGGCCGCTTCGACAAGCGTGGTCAGCTGGTGCTGCTCGGACGCCAGAAGGAGGTCATCGTCACCACCTCCGGCGAGAACGTCTACCCCGACGACGTGGAAGACCTGCTCGGGCCGGTGGAGCACATCGACGAGCTCGCGATCGTCGGTATCCCCAAGGACGAGAACGAGGCCGTGGCCTGCATCGCGGTGCCGGCTTACGAGGAGGGAGAGCCGCGCGCGCTCGTTCACGCCCGGGCCCTCACGTCGCTCAAGGATGAGATCCGCCGCAACCTGCCGCGCGTCGCTCAGCCGAGCGTCATCCACCTCTACGACGCGACCCTTCCCAAGACCGCCACCCGCAAGGTGAAGCGGACCGAGGTGAGGCGGATCCTCGAGCGCCTCGAGCGGGCGAGCGAGACCCCGCGCATCGAGGGAAAGAAGGTCGAAGGAGGACTCGCGGTCGCCCAACACGCCATCGCGAGCCTCTGCGGTCGTCGTCCCGAGGAGATCCTCCCGAACATGACCCTCACCGGAGACCTGGCGTTCGACTCGCTCATGGCCATGGAGCTGGCCGTCGCGCTCGAGGCCCAAGCGGGCCATCCTCTCGACGGCGCGGCGCTCGACCGGGTGGAGACCGTGGCCGACGTGGCCGCGGTGGTGGGGAAGCCGCGCGCCATCGTGCCCGTCATCGAGGACGACGCGGCGGAAGGGGCTCCCTTCGACCTCCCCGCTCCCGTGCGCGACGTGGCCAAGCGTCTGCTGACCAGGGCGCAGATGGGCTTCTACGACCGCGTGATGAAGCCCACCGTCTACGGCCGGGCGCACATCCCCCACAACCGCAACGCGATCGTGGTCAGCAACCACGTCTCCCACCTCGACATGGGATTCGTGAAGTACGCGCTCGGACCCTTCGGCGACGAGATCGTCTCGCTGGCGGCGGCCGATTACTTCTTCGAGGGGCGCTGGAAGCGGGCCTACTTCGACCAGCTGACCAATCTCCAGGCCTTCGACCGTGAGACCAACCTCCGGCAGGCCCTCCGCGAGAGCGGCGAGACCATCCTGTCGGGCAACAACGTGCTGATGTTCCCGGAGGGCACCCGGAGCAAGGACGGCCAGGTGCACGAGTTCAAGGCGACGATGGGTCATCTCGCGCTCAGCACGCGGACCGACATCCTGCCCGTCTTCCTGCGCGGCACCTACGAATCCTGGCCCAAGGGGCGTCGGGTCCCCACGCGGCGGGAGATCAGTGCCCATGTCGGGCCGCCGCTTCGCATCGAGGACATCGAGCGCCTCACCGACGGCATGAAGTTCCGCGCCGCCTGCCGGGCCGTCGCGCGGCTGTCGCGTCAGGCGGTCATCGCACTGCAACGCGGCACGGTGCTCGACCTGTCGCAGTGCGACAGCCTCGAGGAGGCCCTCGGGGAGAAGAAGGAGCATCCGTTGGTCTCCCTTTTCAACGGGCTGCCCCAGCGCTTCGTCGCGGGCAAGGTCGACAAAGAGGTCGTCTTCTACTTCACCCTCGGCTCCGAGCCGGAGGCCAAGTGGACGGCGCGGTTGCGGCCGGATGGCTGTGCCTTCGAGAACGGCAAGCCGGCCAATGGCGGGGCGGACTGCGTGCTCAAGACCACCAGCGACATCTTCCTCAAGATGATCAACGAGGCCTACATGCCCACGCCGGTCGAGGTCATGAGCGGCCTCGTGAAGAGCAATGACGTGAGCCTCCTCGCCACCTTCCAGGAGGCCTTCGGGATCCGATGAGCATCAAGCAGAAGGTATTCATCACCGGCGCGACCGGTTTTCTCGGTCGACACCTGGTCGACCGACTCCTCGAGCAGGGGGCCGACGTGGTCGCACTGGTGCGGCGGG
>JGI12210J13797_10888259_pt1 | contig 12628 bp, 10 predicted proteins | sample ElkSlonscriptome_3_FD_13797 | JGI IMG/M metagenome (IMG submission 13797) | reverse complement strand
TTTTTTTATTCAGTTTCATGCGGCACTCGTGTCAGATTTCGACATCAATAGTATGGCTACAACGTAGCCAATGACGTTGCTCAGCATACGGCCTCGGTGTTGATTTGATTTCATTACAACTGGTCAGGTCAAGGCCATAGGGCCTGATCATGCCGCATCAAATCCCGGGCCGGCTTGAATCCAGCAGGCTGGAGTAGCCTGAACGATAGTCCGGGTAGCGAAATGTAAAGCCGCTATCGATCAGTCGTCGGTTGTCCACCCGTTTGCCTTGATGGTCGCTGCTGTTGGCAATTTCAACCGGGCCCTGCACATCAAGCTGTCTGGCCAGCCAGGACAGCACGTCCCAGCGGGGCGCGGGTTTGTGATCACTAGCCAGATACAGCGATGCCGGATCATCCATCCTGATCAAGTGCGCCAGTACGGCCGCGCAATCATCAGCGTGGATTCGATTGGTCCAGCGCGGGGGTGTGCGCTGACAGCGAACCTTACCGGCTCGAACGCGTTCGAGCAATCGATTTCGACCCGGACCATAGATCCCGGAAAACCGCACCACCAGCCCACCAGCCTGGACGGTAAGGCGTTCGGCTTCAAGCAGGATCTGACCGTTGAACTGAACTGGCTCGGTCGAAGAAGTTTCATCGACCCAGTCACCTTGCTGCTGGCCGAACACGGCCGTGCTGGACACGAAAATCAGGCGGCGTGCCCTGACCGTGGCCAGCAAATTGCTGAGCCCGTCAACATAGGTGGATCGATACGCGTCCGGTGTACGTTCAGCCGGCGTAGCGGTATAGATGACCGCATCCCAATCGCCGCGAACGGGCTCCAGCGACTGGCGTTGATTCAGATCGGCCTGAACGGAAATGACATTCTCATCTGGTGCGTTCGAGCGGCGCAGCCCGACGACCTGCCAATCAGACGACACCAGCGACTGCAAGCGCTGCCCAAGGTCACCAAAGCCTGCGATCAACAGGCGCGGCGCACCTGCCTGATCAGGCTTGCTGTGGTTCGGCATCCAGCGCGTTACCGTCGCCTGAGCTTGGCGGCCCGCCCCGGTCCGGTGGCGGCAGCATACGCAGCCAGATCAACCACACGACCAGCGCGTCAAGAATGATCAGCGCCTGCCACAAGTACAAATGAAACCAGTTGAACCAGGTCATGTTCCACTGGCCCATGTAGAACAGGCTGATGATTCGAACCAGATTCAAACCCTGAATGGCGGCAAAACCGATGGCAAAACCGATCAACTTGTTTTTCAGCGGGGCGGGAAACGCAAAAATGGCGGCAAACAGGATGATCAGCGCTTCAACGCCATTGCAGCCGGGTTCAATGCTGACGGCGAAACCGCTCTCCATATCGCGAATGACTTTGCCGGCGGCTATGACGCCGGAATCAAACAACTCGATCAGGTTGACGCTTACCCAGGCAATACCAGCGGTAAATGGCAAAATCACGTGCTCCTGCACCGGCTTGGTCACTTCCAGCGTAAATAAAGTGACTAGGAGCACGACAAAAACAATGAAGAATCGGACCATCTCGATCAGCCGAACGTTGGTGGAACCGTATAGTACCCAATTCGCACCCTTCGCGCTGCGTGGACCACTTTAGCCCGACAACAGATTCAAGCCCTTACACCAGGCGTCGAGTTTTTGTTCAAACGTCATAGCAGCGTGGGCCGGGCTGGTTGATGGAAGACCAATCAGGTCGATCGATCGCAGCCGGTCATCCAGCAGCGGTAGCGCATGTCGACGAAACACGGTTTCCGCCTTCTTGCCGTTGAACGCAATGCGCTGGATGTTGGGATAGGCGCTCAGCAGGCCTGAAAAATCATTCGTTTGCATTGATTCCGGGCGAATTGCCGCATCCAGACTGCCGTTGCGACGACAGGATTTCAACACGTCCCAGAGTGCAATTCGTGCCGATTGCAACCTGGTCAGTCGTGTTGGGTAATCCAGCTCCGGACCCGCATCGGCTATGCGATGCATGATCGACCAGAATGCATTACGCGGATGGGCGTAGTATTGCTGTTGCTGAAGCGATCGGTTGCCCGGCATGCTGCCTAGAATCAACAGCGTTGCGTGCTGGTTGATGATTGGATCAAAACTATGGATCATTCGATGTTGCGAAACGGATGTAGGTAGAGCCTACTCGCTACCGATCGCGGCAACGTAAAATAATCGCCATGAACAAGCCTGCGACGACGTCTTCTGCGAATGCCAATTCTGGCGAGGGTCTGCGCAATATTATCCTGATCGGTCCGATGGGGTCTGGCAAAACGACGCTCGGACGACGCTTGGCGCCGTTGCTAGGACGCAAATTCATCGATCTTGATGATGAGCTTGAACGACGCTGCGGTGTCGAAGTTGCCGTGGTCTTTGATATCGAAGGAGAAGAAGGATTTCGCAAGCGCGAAAGCGCACTGCTGGCCGAGTTGGTGCAGCGACGCGGCCTGGTGCTGGCCACCGGCGGTGGCAGCGTGCTGGAGGTCAACAACCGCGAATTGATGCAGGACAATGGGCTGGTTGTCTGGCTTAACACCAGCGTCAATCAACAGGTTCAGCGACTCAGACGTGACCGCAGGAGGCCTTTACTGGCCGCGCCTGACCGCGAGCAACGCCTGACTGAAATGGCCGAACTCCGGAATCCGATCTATCAATCCATGGCTGACGTGGAATTCGTCTCCAGAAATCTGCCGCTGCCCCGCATGGCCAACGCGCTGCACCAATCCATCCTGCCTCACCTGCAACCGGATCAAGTCGACTGATGCAGACCATCACACTCCAACATGCCGCTGGGCTCACTCCGATCCGCTGCGGCGCGGCCCTGCTTCGCGAACAAACGCTCTGGCAACAGTTGATTTCGGCGCGCGGCTTGATCGTAACCGATGAAACCGTGGCCGATCTGTATCTACCCGGGCTATTACAGGCATTGAACGGCAGCGCTGTTGATTACCTGGTGTTACCGGACGGCGAGCAGCACAAAACGCTGAGTACCTGGCAACGGATTCTGGACCACCTGGCCGAGACCGGTGCGCAGCGTGATACCACGCTGATCGCACTGGGTGGCGGCGTCATCGGCGACATGACGGGGTTTGCGGCGGCCAGCTACATGCGCGGCATCAACGTCATTCAGGTGCCGACCACGTTGCTGGCCCAGGTCGATGCCGCCGTCGGAGGCAAAACCGGCGTCAACCTGAATCAGGGCAAGAACCTGGTCGGTGCATTCCATCAACCCAGCAGCGTCATCATTGACGTCGAGTGCCTCGATACGCTCGAGCAACGCGAATATTCAGCCGGGCTGGCGGAAGTAGTCAAGTATGGTTTGATCCGTGATTGCGCATTTCTGGACTGGCTTGAGCAGAACAAGGAACAAATCATGCGACGTGAGCCGGAATCACTGGTCAGCATGATCAGTCGATCGGTGCAGCATAAAGTCGAGGTCGTCGAGGCCGATGAGCGTGAGCAAGGCCAACGCGCCCTGCTGAATCTGGGCCACACGTTTGGCCATGCGATTGAAACAGCAACCGCGTATCAACAATACCGGCATGGTGAAGCGGTGGCCATTGGCATGCAACTGGCCGCCAATCTATCGGCAGAGCTCGGCTGGATTGACAGCGACGATGCAGATCGATTACGTCGCCTGTTGACCGCCTTCAAGCTGCCATTGAACATCCCTGAATCCCTGCGTGCCGAGCAGCTGCTTGATCTGATGCAGCTGGACAAGAAAAATCAGGCTGGCCGATTGCGATTGGTTCTGCTGAAAGCACTGGGACAGGCTATAGTCACCGACGACGTACCATCGGAACAGGTGCTGGCAGTCATGCAGCACTCACTGCAGTCGCGATAACGAGTCTTAGCCATGAATGAATCCTCCAGCACTTCTGCGCGAATGAACCGCCGTGAGTCCCGTTTCATGCGCGCGCTGCGACGCGAACCGGTCGACCAGACCCCGATCTGGCTGATGCGCCAGGCCGGCCGATACTTGCCAGAATACCGGGCAACGCGTGCAAAAGCCGGCGATTTTCTGACCCTGGCCGGCACGCCGGAGCTAGCCTGCGAAGTCACGCTGCAACCCATCCAGCGCTATGGGTTTGATGCGTCCATACTGTTTTCCGACATCCTGATCCTGCCGCACGTCATGGGCCTTGAATTGAGCTTCACACCCGGCGAGGGGCCGAAATTTGCGCGCACGATTCGGCATCCGGATGATGTCAGGAATTTGCCAACACCGGATCCGATGAACGAGACCAGGGCCGTCATGCAGGCCGTTGAGTTGATCCGACAGGAACTGCCTGCTGAAACTCCATTGATCGGTTTTGCCGGCAGCCCGTGGACGGTGGCAACCTACATGATTGAAGGGGGCAGCAGCAAGGACTTTGCCAAGGCACGCCGTTTCCTGCTGCAGCAGCCCGAAGCTGCTGAACACCTGATCCAACACCTGGCCCGATGCACGACCGACTATCTACTGGCGCAAGTAGCGTCCGGTGCCGATGCCCTGATGCTGTTTGACAGCTGGGGCGGCGTATTGAGCCCGTCGCTGTTTCATCGCTTCTCGCTGAACGGCATGAAAAGCATCGTGCAGACGATTCAACAGCAACACCCGGATGTTCCGATCATTCTGTTTGCCAAAGGCTGCGCATTTCATCTGGAAGCGCTGGCCGACACCGGCTGCCAGGCGCTGGGCATCGATTGGACGACCACACTGTCTGACGCCCGTCGACGTGTGGGTGATCGCGTTGCGCTGCAGGGCAACCTTGATCCAGTTGTGCTGACTTCATCTGCAGCGGTCATTGAGCAAGCGGTGCAAGATACGCTGGATGACTATGGGGAGGGGCCAGGCCATGTATTCAATCTGGGCCACGGCATCACGCCGGATGTGCCCCCCGAACATGTCGACGTACTGGTCGAAACCGTGCGCAACTACAGGTCGGGCAAGCTAACACCGTCAACCTGAGCCTGCCCATTCAGCTGATGTTCGATCATTGCCGCGATCAGCCGACTGGTCAGCAGCGGCAGACGGACGGACACAACGCCATCCGGCACTTCATTGGGTTCATCATCGGGCCAATGCAGCATCCAGATCGGCACCCCCTTCAGTTGCCACTGTTTCAGTTGTCCCGGGTCAAACCAGCCCGGCTGAATGACAACAAAATCCTTGGCAACATCTGCACTGGCCCGGGCAAAGCGCATGCCCCAGCGACGGCACATACGTAACAGGATTCGTCCGTATGACGGTGATACCGAAGCAGCCAGGGTGGTGTTTCGCAATAAGCAGCTGTTGTGCGGCAACGCCGTTGGACTCACTTGCAGCGGCAAGCGCAACGTGAACCGACTGCCGCGTCCTGGCTGGCTGAACAGGTCAAGCTGTCCGCCCATCTGCTGGGCAATTCTGCGGCAGATGGCCAGTCCCAGCCCGGTGCCGCTATGTGGCCTGGTCGAATGCGTGTCGAGCTGTGTAAACGGCTCGAAGAGCTGTTGCTGCAGCTTCGGATCAATCCCGGGCCCGGTGTCGGAGACCGCGATATTCAAGGTGTTGCTGTTGTTCATCCAGGCTTCGATTTCGATCTCACCACGCTCGGTAAACTTGACCGCATTGTTGATCAAGTTACCGATGATCTGGCCCATTCGATCGTCATCACCGACGGCGATGACCGGCAGATCGGAGGCCATTCGAAGTCTCAGGTCATGACCTGCCGCGGCTGCGTTCGGCGCATGGAGTTCGACGGCATGCTCGAGCAACGGCACCAGCTCGAATAAGGCCTGCTTCAATTCGATTTCTTGCGCCTCGATGCGCGACAAATCAAGAATATCGTTCAGAATTCGATGCAGCTGCTGGCCCGAGGTCCGCATCGTGTTGAGCAACTCCTTTGCCGTGTGATCCAGCGGCGCTTGCCGCATCAAGTCGATCATGCCGAGCAGGCCATGCAGCGGGGTTCGAATCTCATGGCTCATGGTGGCCAGAAAATCCGACTTGGCCTGATTGGCCGTTTCGGCTTGCTCGGCATATCGCCGGACACTGATCAACAAACGCGCATTCTGCAGCACCTGTCCAGCCGCCTGGCACAGCAAGTCAATTTCGGATTGAATAGTTGCGGACGGGGCCTGCTTCATCTCGGGAAGATAGAGCGCAGCCAATCTGGATTGATCAGCCTCCAGCTCAACCAGGTGTCCGTTAATCTGCTTTCCCTGTCGAATGGCCGTTCGAACCTGATCCGACAGTCGATCTTTCGGTTGCCGAAATAGGCCCAGTGGGATGAGGTCCGTTGGCATATCGTTGGTCAGGAATAGAAAATAACCCCGCGATTGCTGGAGCAGGCCCATCACGGCACGACCGATCGTCTGGGCCAGGTCGTTCGGCTCCAGGCTCAGATTCAGCGTATCCAGAAATTCCCGCTGCGAACGGGCCAGCGCGCGCTGCTCACGGGCGCGAATCAATTCCAGTCTGCGGATCCGCGTCGCTTGCCAGGATCGAACCAGAACAATGGCGAGCAGCCCAAGCATGACCACGTAGCCAGCAATGGCCAGTGGGCTTCGCCAGGCTGGCGGCCTGATAGTAACCTCAATGCGATCCGCTGCTGGATTCCAGACCCCATTGACATTGGCAGCCTGGACCTCGAACGCATAACGACCGGCCGGCAGATTGCTGTAATAGCGGCTGAACTGACCGGACTGTACTTGCCATTCAGTGTCCCAGCCATGCAGCCGCATCCGGAACTGATTGCGCTGCGGGTTCAAGTAGGACAGCGCGGTAAACGAGAATTCGATCGAGTTGTCTTGCCAGTCGAAACTCAGTTCGGGCCGCTGACTGGCAGACAGCTCAGTGATTTGATCACCTGAACGGACTTCAGTCAGAAACACAGGCGGCGGCCGCGAAGATAAGTCCAGTTGTTCAGGATCAACAACAATCAAGCCATCCGGGCTGCCCGCAACCATCTGGCCATTGCGTGTCATGACGGCTGCATTCGCGCTGAAGTACGCTAACGGCAAACCTTCACTTCGCGAGTAGACCCGAAATTCATTAGTCGACAGGTCCAGCTTGGCCAAACCCGATTCGAGCAATAACCAGAGCTGCCGCTGATGTTTGAATGCACGCAGTATTCTGGCCAGCGGCAGGCCATCACTCGCCACCCAGCGCCGAACGGGAAGCACTCGCTCGCCGGAAAGCCGCAGCTGCTCGAGAAAGGAATCTCCAGCCAGCCAAATGTCTGACCCATTGACGGTCATGGTCTGCATGCGCAGACCCGGCCGTTCCAGCACGACTTCAAACGTTCCGTCGGGAAGAATTCGACTCACAGCATAATCACTCAGCGCCCACCAATCGTTTTTCGGTCCACGCACAATCTGGTGAACAGGATTCAGGTCGAAGACGTTCGAACCCGATCGTCGTGTCGGCCAGGATTGCATCACGCCACCTGCCTGATCTCGCAGCGTCAAGTCACCGCTGACGTTATACAGCCAGAACGTCCCGGGCGTCCTGGACATGAAGATGCGCGGTAACTGCTGGTCATCAAACGTCATCAGCACACGCTGTTGGCCCGTCTTTTGATCGATCACCGACAGTTCTTTTTCTGTGGCCACCCAGAATTGCCCACCCTGGCGTTCAATACCGACAATGCGATCATTGAACTCGAGCTGCGTAATGAAACGGTTCAATAGCGGTTGTGCTGCCTGCTGATTCTGAACCATCAACGCGCTGAGCTGACCGGAATTGGTCGTGAAGTACACTTCATCGCGTGCTGAATCCAGCGCCAGCGCATGAATGTTGCCGGTGCTGCCGAGGGGAACTGCATCATCATTCCATCGATAGATCCTGAAGCCGCGCCAGTCTGGTGCCAGACGCAACATTCCGCGCTGAAACCGACTGATCCACAGACTGCCTTCATCATCACGAAACAAGTGATTGATGCGGCGGAGAGGCTGATCGTTCGTGCTGCTTTCACGATCGGCAAAAAACTGGATCTGACCGCTGTCAGGGTCATACAGTCCGAGCCCCTCGGAGGAACCAAGCCACAACTGCCCCTGACCGGCCCGTGCCAGGCTGGTGACCCCGCTGCTCGTCTGAACGAAGTTGCTGGTATCGAATTCACCCTTCGTTTCATCGCCTATGGACAGTGGCAGCTGGAGAATGCCCTGTCTTGTGACCAGAAACAGGCCGAGTTCCGGAAACTCGTACATGGCGAAAAGCCCCCTATCGGCAACCTGCGACGCCTCGAGGTAATTTGAAAAACGAGGTTCACTGCTGCGATTCGTACGCAGCAATCCGTCCGGCTTGACCAGCCACATCGAACAGCTGGAATCAATCAATAGCGATGTCTGGAAACCAACATCGGGTATGCCATATTGACCTGAATCAAAGTGCGTTACATCGCCTGTCGCCACATCAATCCTGCTCAATCCGCCGCGCGCATACATCAGCCAGATATTGCCTTCGCAGTCCTGCTCCAACTCCCAGATAAAATCGTTTTTGAGCGGCCCCTGTTGGGCCAGTGGTGGCCAATGGCGAATAATTTCAAGGCCTTGAAGCTCAACGATGCCATGACCGGATATGGCAACCCACAGGCTGCCATCCGGGGTCGCGAGCAAGCTTTGGATATTATTGCCCGGCAGGGTTGTGCGATCTGCCGGATCATGCCGCAATACGCGTAATTCATGTCCTTCGTGCCGGACCAACCCGTTTGCGGTTGCAATCCAGATATACCCTTGAGCATCCTGTGTGACTTGCTCGATGGACATGCTGGGCAGACCGGAATCGACGTCCAGCGTGTTGAATTGGGGTGGGGCCTCGATCAGACTTTCGTCCCCTGCCCCGCCGGCGAATTGGAGAGTGGCCGATGCAGGCATAAGCCAACCTGCCGGGAAAAGCACCAGACATGCGAAGCCAATCAAGCCATTATTACCAGAAGCCACCAAGCCATTACCCGCTGCCAACACCCACTACAATGGTAATGAAATCCTCCATTCAATTCAATGTGGTTACCTGACACCTGCCAAGCGGTTCAACCTTAATGACCTCAAAAGCCAACCAGCAGTCCCGTGAAATTCAACGCCTGGCCAACATTCTGTATTTCAGAAGCGGCGTATTCCAGAATACCGAATGGATGGGCGTCAAGGCCGCCAAGTGTCCGATGGACATGTGGGTCTATCAGGAACTGATGCATCGGCTGAACGTCGATCTGTTGATCGAAACCGGCACCTGGCTGGGCGGCTCGGCGCTGTACTTTGCCCACGTGCTGGACATGATCGGCCAGGGGCAGGTCATCTCGGTCGACATTCAACTACCAGACGACCTTCCTCAACACCCGCGCATCGAATACCTGAAGGGCTCGAGCGTTGATCCGGCAATACTTGAACAGATCCGGGCCAAAGTCGACCAGGCGAGTTCCGTCATGGTCATTCTGGATGCCGACCACAAAGCCGATTACAAGTACCAGGAACTCAAGGCCTATGCCGACTTTGTCTCAGACGATAATTATCTGATTGCCGAAGACAGCGTGTTCGATTTCTATCCGGCCTGGCCGGAATTCGGTCCGGGACCGGCTGACGCAGTGCAGCGCTTCATTCGTGAACGGCCTGAGTTCGTTGTTGACAGGAACCAGGAACGCCATATGCTGAGTTTCTGCCCAGCGGCCTTTCTCAAGCGGACGCCTGCTCGATCTCGGTAATCATGTCGGCGGTCCACCGTTTTGAAAAATAGGATTTGGTCGGCACATTCTTCTGGTTGAAGAACTGCACGATCTGATCCTGATTCAGGCCCCTGGCGCGCAGCCTGCGGATGCCGCTGAGTATGACCGGGTCGCCAAAGTACGATGGCACCGCACGTTCCTTGCTGTGTATGGCATCGATATGCTGCTGCACGGATTCACCCGGCAGCACCTCGGATTGCTCAACGGCAGACTTGAGTCGATCATTCCAGTCCACGTCCATTATCAGGTGAACCCGTTCTTCGGGCCCATTGACCACACCATGCCGGGTCTGGTTATCGAACGACCAGGCCGAGCCCGCGGCAAAGTGCTGGGAGCGGTTCGATGAAATCAGGAACGCATCGGGGTTGGTCTGAATCGGCACATGGATTCGATACATCTGGTGCCAGCGCTCGATCGTATCGCGGTGCACCAGCGTGACGCCATTCGGACGCATCCGAAAAATGAAAGCATATTTAGCCTGGCCAAACGGGCCATCGTCACCAAGCAGGGAACGAATGTAGTCCAGTCGCTCAAGCCGCGGGTGATCATGCACGTCGTCACAATAAAAATCTTCCTGCGCGCCTGTATTCCCGCCGCGCAACAACAGCATGCCCACCGAACAATGGATATCGCCCCAGTAGGAGGCATACCATTCGTCTTCGTCGATCGACTGGTACTCGGCGCGCAACTGGTCAATGTCAATCGCCGCACTGAATCGCCTGAAGGATTTTTTCTGATACGGTTCGGGAATCATCTCTGTCGCCATAACTGCTGATAAATCAAAAAAATTATACTGGTAAACTACGCGATTATTTACCCACATTGCAAACGTAACCGGTCTGCCCGAAGTTAAACCATGCCTGATTCTCAAGCTCAACTTAAATCTCAAGTCGTTGAAATATATCGTAAAATTAGTTCCGGAAAGCTGGAAGACGCGGGCCATGCCTGCGAACGGCTGGTGCAAACTGAACCCGACTTTGCGCCCGGCTGGCTCGCCTTCAGTCGCTTGTGGATTGCTTGCGGTGCACTGGAACGCGCAGGCGCCTGCGCAGCTCGTGCCGTCGAACTCGAGCCCGATGCCGTGCCGATGAACCTGCAGCTGGCGCATTGTCATCAACTCAACGGTGATGAAACGTCGGCCCTGATGATTCTGGACAAGGCCATCAAGGCCGGCATTGAAAGTCCGCGGGATCTCGATCAGCTGGGCGATGTCCTGTTTGCCTGTCGCCTGTTTCAGCAGGCGGCCAGTGCCTACGGGCAATCACTTCAGCTGGATAGCGGCAATCCGAATGTACTGTTCAAGCTGGCTCGATGCCTGATGGCAAACGGTGATCATGAGCAGGCGCGTGATATTCTGCAGGAAATCCTCGACCAGCAGCCCGCAGCCGGCGAAGTGCAGTATGCGCGGTCGCTGCTCTGCGATTCGGCCGATCCGATCGAATCGCTCGAGTCCGCCTTCGAGCGTTCCACCTCGAAGCGTGATCGGGTGCTGCTGGGCTATGCGCTATTTGAATACCGCGACAGACGCGAGCAACACGATCAGGCCTTTCAAGCCCTGACCGAAGCAGCCGCATCGATGCGTCAGCAAGGCGCATACCAGGTCAAACGAGATATTCAGGCGCTGGAACATATTCGACAGACGATCCCTTCGCTGGATCAGACAGCCGATGATGCGCAGCAAAGTCAGGCACCGATCTTCATCACCGGCTTGAGTCATTCGCTGATTAGCGCTCTGCAACAAAGCCTGCGGGCGCATCCGGATATCCAGGCTGCGGACCGCTTCAACGAATTCCGCTATCTGCTTGGCCAAGCCATGCCAAAAGCCGACGGTGAGACCGACCCGGTATCGGCGAACGAGGTGTTTTCTGCAATCGACTATGCCCAACTTGGCGAAGACTACCTGCAGCGGGTACACTTCCGCACCGACTACAGCGAGCACGTTGTGGACACCAATCCAGACAATGCGCTCTATGCCGGGTTGATTCATCTCGCGCTGCCAAACAGCAGAATCATCCTGCTTGACGAACACCCGTTAAGCAGCTGTTTTGAACTCTACTCGACGTTGTTTTCAGGCCCGGAATATCCGTTCAGCTACAGCCTGCAGGATCTGGCCGGCTACGTCGCCGCCTACCGGCAGTTGATCGCTGCCTGGCAGGAATGGATACCAGCCGCCAATCTGCTGGTCCTGTCGGCTGATCAGTTGAAGTCCAGTCCGGAACAAGCACTGAAGACGCTGATGAGCTTCTGCAATCTCAGCATCGAGTCGCGCTGTGTCGAAACCCTGGAACGCGTCGTTTCCGGAACCGAAGCACTGCATGCAATCCAGCAGCCCCATCACTTTCAGACGCCCGATCGCTGGAAGGCCTATCCGGAGTATGTGCGTGACATGAGTCAGGTTCTCGATAACCACGGAGTTTCAGTCGAATCATCGGGTCATGAGTAAAGCGCCACCCGTCGATCAGAGTCGACAAGCCGATCCAGCTGAAGCCCTGCGTCAGCTATACGAGCAACTACCCTATCCACCACGAAACCCTGAGGATGAGCGCCAGCGCCTGGTGCGGACTAGTCTCGACCACCTGCCAAAGCTGAGTCATTATTGCTTTAGCGGCGCACTCGACCTCAGCGGTCCCTTTCGTGTACTGGTTGCGGGTGGCGGTACCGGTGATAGCGCGATCTACCTTGGTGAACAGCTGCGGGATACTCCGGCAACAATCTATTATCTCGATGTCTCCAAGCAATCACGGACGATCGCGCAGCATCGAGCCGAAGTTCGCGGACTCGACAATATCCGCTTTGAATCGGGTTCCCTGCTTGACGCACAGACGACCTATCAGGAACCGTTCGATTACATCAATTGTTCCGGCGTACTGCATCATCTGCCGGATCCGCACGCCGGACTGAAGACGCTGGCGAACATGCTCAAACCCGAGGGTGCGCTCGGGATCATGG
>JGI12210J13797_10313981_pt1 | contig 12630 bp, 12 predicted proteins | sample ElkSlonscriptome_3_FD_13797 | JGI IMG/M metagenome (IMG submission 13797) | reverse complement strand
CCGATCTTGTCTTGCTGCTGCCCGCCGTCAGTGCCGCCGCGCTGGGCGCTGCCATTCGCGGTTTCCATCGCCGCAAAATTTGAGCGCTCGATCTGGATCTGATCTTCGTCCTCGATCTCCGTGTAGAGATCTTCGTTGTATTCCTCGCGCTTCTGCAGCTGGTCGATCGAACCGAGCTCCGCGGGAACGACGACGGACTCTCTCCACAGGCTCAGCTGATCGATTGGCAGTGCGACGTCTTTGTCACCGATATCAAAGAAACCACCGACGGAGAGGACGGCATAGGTCTTCCCGTCTTCGCCGCGCACGACCTCTTCGACCTCGCCGATATCATTGCCGTTGCGGTCCACGACTTCGGCGCCATCAATCTCGTCGGCAGCGACCGTCATGGTCTTGCCAGAGCCGCCCTCACCAGCTCCGAACGCCGAGCGCCGCAGCTGCACTTGGTCGTCATCTTCGATCTCGGTGTAGAGGTCTTCGTTGAATTCCTCACGGCTTTGCAGCTGGTCAATCGAGTTCAGCTCCTTCGGCAGCATGACCGTCTCACCGTTCATGCTCAGCTGATCGAGTGGTAGCGCGATCTCCTTGTCGCCGATATCAAAGAATCCGCCGACCGAGATGACGGCATACTTCTTCCCGTCTTCGCCGCGCACGAGCGCGTCAACTTCGCCGATGTCATTGCCATTGCGATCGACGACCTCGGCCCCGTCAAGCTCTTCGGCATCGAAGGTCATCATCTTGTCGCTCGCATCGCCGCGCGCGCCTGCACTGGCGCTTTGCTGCGCCTGGGTCGCCTGCCCGTTCTGCTGTTGCTTGCCCTGCTCGGCCATCGCCGTGGGGCCACCTAGCGCGAGGGCGAGGGCGAGGGCGCTGGCTGCGTTGAGATGGATCGGTTTCATAGCGTTTCTCCTCAATGATTTGCAGATGCCGCCCGAATGCCCGTGATCAGGCGTCTCACGGCGGCTGCCCACACAGATGCAGCCGCCGTGCCAAACCTCAGACTTCGCCTGGCAACCCGGTCCGTTGGTCCCGATCCTCCGCAACAGCGCGAGGGCAAGGCGCAGGCGACCGCACCAGCGACGGATGCTCCCACGGAGTTGGCCCGATCAGATGACGACCGCGAAGACGGCGCATTTCACCCGTTGGCGGGGCAAAGTGCCCGGCGCGATGGCGAATCGCGTTCAGCTGAGCATTCGAGCGCTGACCGCCTTCGACGTGTTGAGCATGCCCCAGACGCAGGTCCAGTCGTTGCCCCTTGAAGCTATGGTCGAGGCGCGTGACCTCCGGGTCCGGTCAGCCGAAGCAAAGCGATCCCCTGCCGGTTCCGGGTTTCAATGATCAGTCGACAGGACGATCAACTCATCCTCTCCGCGCAGTTGTAGGCGTTCGTCTCGGCCCGGATTAATGTGCACGCCGCCGTTTTCGACTTGCCTTCGTTGGTGCTGGCGAACCCCAATGGCGATGTCGCCACGGCCGTCGGCGGCCTGTTGGATGTCCGCGAAGGCGTAGTCGCCCTCGTCGAGGTCGTAGTCGCCGATGCGGCGAAATGCGATCTCGCAGCCGGCTGAGCTGAACAGCACATCGAACACAGTGCGCAGTTCGCGGCGCATGGCGACGCGCGCGAGCATGTGACTGACGACGAGTGGGGTGACCAAGATCTCGGTGTGCTGGTTCTCGACGCGCGCTTCGAACAGGGCTTGGTTGTCTGGGTCGGCCACTTCGATGAGCACCTGCGGCGCGTGTGCGCCGGCGGTGATCTGACGCAACAGCAAGTAGCCCAGCACCGTTTGCGCGTCCGATTCTGTACCGGACCTGTGTTGCTCGTCGCGTAACAACAAGATGGAGTCATAGCCTGCCGGATCGACCTCCTCGAGGAAGGCTGGCACCGTGTAGTCGAGCTCCAACTGGCGGACCTGTATGCGATCCTTCGTCAGTTCTTCGGCGGCGATCCGTTTCTGGCGCTTCGAGGCGGAGAACTCGGAGACGATGTCGACGTCGAAGGACGCCTCGGGGTAGGAGGCAAATTCCCTCAGTAGGGCCGGGACCAGATGACTCCAGCCGAGCAGCAGCACGCGGCGCTTGCCGACGCGCAGTGGTCTTGGGGGCGGGCGATCGTGCAGCGTGGGTCCGGCATCGAGCCGCTCCGGTGGGGCTGCTGCGGCATAACTCGGTGCTAGCACGACGACGCGATCCCCAGGCTCCAGCCGAAGCGCGTCGGGCGGGTTCAACAGCGCCCGGAAGCCGAGCCCAACCGGGCGAACCAGGCCGAGCAGAATGCCCTCGGGGAACGCGTACGCGAGTTCGTTTATGGTCGCGCCGATCAGCCCGCGCTCGTCGCGCACATAGATTTGCGAGCCCATCCGGTCGGACAACAGCTCATCGTAGACGTGCGACAGGCCGGGGTGCCGTAGCGTTTGCACCATGAGCTGAACGATCACTTCGTCGCCAGCGATGACTTCCAGCGGCCCCGCGTACAGTGCACGCAGGCCAGCGATATAGCGGATGTCCTGAATCTCGACGACCATCAGCGGCAGCTGTTCCGGCGGGGCCTCCGCAAACGCGGCGTCCATCGTCATCAGGGTCTTCACCGTTTGCGCGTCGGCGTCCAGGGCACTGCCCGTGGTCGTGTCCGCGGCCGGCACGACAATGACTGCGGCATGTGCAAAGTCGACTCGCCGCAGCGCTTGCAGCTTGAGAGAGGAGCCGCTTCGCAGGATGATCTGACGCGAATTCCAGCGATCGAGCAATTGTTGCCGCAACTGCCGTAGTAGTCCGGCACTTGCCTGTTCGGCCAAGATTGCGACGCGCAGTCGGCGCGCGCTGCGCTGACGCAAGAAGCGCTCTATCCGATCCTGCGAGATCATGATCTCTTGCAGGATGGCAGGGGTGCGGCTGGTCCAGCCGAGCAGCACAATGTGCGACTTTAGGGCAACCGGGGTCAGGCCGAGTTCCAGACGATTCAGCGTCTCGTTGAGCCACTGCACGAGAATGGCGACCAGTGCGCCCATGAACAGGATGTAGCCAAGCACGGTGACAACGGTCGAAATCGTTGCCCGGGCAACGCCCTCATCGTCGCCCAGGTAGCCAGGATCGGTAAGGCGTAGAAACGCCCACCAGATGGCGTCCGCGGTGGATTCGAAACCCGGCGCAAGCGCTCGGATCAGGGTTCCGGCACCCACCGAAATGAAGACCACCAAGCCAACGATGATGGCAAAGCGCGCAACCGCGCCCCGCATGACGATCTGCTCAAGGCGAAAGACCAGCCAATGCTTGAGTCTGGAAAACATGTCACCCCCGAGTGTCTATGCCGCACCGACGATATCCGCCTGCAGCCGGCGCCCGGACGCATGCTGCCTGCCTTCGGGCGGCGCCGCAACAGCATCGGCGTCGGCGCCGAATACGGAATGCCCGCAGTACCCATCCGCGCTGCTATCGGGGCATCTTGCCTTTGCCCCGAATCAGCGCGCCTGGGTTGCGTTCGAGGTAGTCGGCGAGCACGCGCAAGGCGCGCGCGGCGCCGGCCACCTCTTGCAACGCATTGCGCAACTCGAGCTGGCCGGGGGCATTGGGGCCCAGCAAGGCGGCGTCGGTATTCTTCAACACGCGGTCGGCGGATGCCAAGGCGCGGCGGAACTCGACCAAGCCGGCCTTTAGCTCAGGGGTGACGCCGGTGTCGATGCGATCCACCGCCTTGTCGATGTCAGTTATCGCGTTGTCAATCGTCGCCAAGACCTGTTGGATCTCGGTGCCGATCGTCCCGAACGGGATCTTGTCGACCTTGTCCAGAATACCCGTCACCTTGTCCTCGAGATTGGGCAGCGTGCTTGGGACGGTCGGGATCACCGGGGTCGGTACGCTCCAGTCGATGTTGACCTTGGTAGCATCCGGGACATAGTCGAAGGCGACGTAGAGTTGCCCGGTGATCAGGCTACCGCTGCGCAGCTGCGCGCGCAGTCCGCGCTCTTCGATCAGCCTTTGCAAGAAGGCATGCCTTTGCTGCTCGTTGCCGAGGACTTGCTCGCCCTTCTTAGTCTGTGGCGTTCGCAGGCGTACAATGAGCCGCTCTGGGTAGGCGACAAACTCGACACGGCCGCGCAGAATCAAGGTCTCCGGGTCCATTTCGAAGCCAACGTCGATCACCTCGCCGGCCTCCAGACCGAGCAGCGTGACCGGAGCGCCCACGGATAATCCGCGCAGGGAATCGTGGAAATAGAGCACGTAGTGTCTCGCGATCGCCTCCGGTTGCTTCATCGCGGAGGCCCGGTCCGCAAACAGGGCGAACGCGCTGTTGGCGACGGCGGGCTCGCCTTCAGCGACAAAGGTCGGTGTCTCGAAGGCGACACCCCCGATTAGCAGGGACACCAGTGACTGGGTGCGGACGTCGACCCCATCCGCGCCGAGCGAGACATCCAGGCCACTGGCATTCCAGAAGCGTGTCTCCGCGCTGATAAAGCGATCGTAGGGGGCGTTGACGAAGACCTGGAACCTGACGGAATCGCCGTCGGCGGCAAGCTTGGAGGCGACGACCTGGCCGACCTGCAGGCGACGGAAATAGAGCGGCGAGCCAATCCCCAGCGAGCCCATGTCCGCAGCCGTCAATTCAAATTGCTTGCCCGGCTGGTCGGTCGTGATCGCCGGCGGTTTCTTGAGCCCGATAAAGCGACGATGCCTGTCCTTCGACTCGCCCTTTTCGAAGCCGATGTAGTTGCCGGACAACAGCGTACCCAGACCGGACACGCCGCTCAGCGTGACTCGCGGCTGAACCACCCAGAAATTGGCGTCCTTTACCATCAGGTCCTCGGCATGCTTGTCGATTTTCGCCGTGATCAGCACCTTGGAGAAGTTGTCCTGCAGTTCCACCGACGAGACCTCACCGATCTTCACATCCTTGTACTTGATGAAGGTCTTGCCGGCCTCGACGCCCTCGGCGGACTCGAATAGGACGGTGATGGTCGGCCCCTCGTTCAGTATCCGATCGACCGCGATGCCAACCGCAACGAGGGCGGCGAACAGCGGAATGAGCCAGACCGCCGAGAGCCGGCCCCGTCGTTTGGGCGTCAGGGTCGCACGCGGCAGGCTTTGGCCGTCGATGACTTCAGCCAAGCTTGGGCACCTTTTGTGGGCGGTTCTCTTTTGTTGGGGCAGGATACTGGACTGGTTCTGAACCCGCATCCCAGATCAGGCGCGGATCGAAGCTACTCGCCGCCAGCATCGTCAGCACCACCACGGCAGCGAAAAAAAGCACGCCAGCGCCCGGCTGAACGGACATCAGCGGCTTCAATTGCACCAGCGCGACCGTGAAGGTGTCAACGAAGACATCCAGCATCGACCAGCGGCCGATGAACTCCACCAGGCGGTAGAGCCGGGTTCGCTCCCTATTGCCCCGCACCGAGCCACGTCGCACCGTGATCAGTAAGTAGCTCAACGCGACCAACTTGCCGAGCGGAACCATCACGCTCGCGATCAAGACGATCAGCGCCAGTGGCCAGGACCCGGAGGTGAACAGGAATATCACGCCGCCCATGATGGTGTCGTACTCGGTCGAGCCGAGCGTCGTGGTGCCAAGCACGGGCAGCATGTTCGCCGGGATGTAGCAAATGGCAGCCGCGGTGACGAGCGCCCAGGTCCGCTCGATGGACCCATGCCGGCGCGCGGCGAGCTCACTACCGCAGCGGGGACAATAGCCTGGCTCGGCCGCGCCCGCCGGTTGTAATAGCAGGCCGCACGTCTCGCAGGACAGCAGACCGGCCTTGATCGCACTGAGGGGGGCTGTGGTCATGGAGCGGATCGTTCCGATGGGGTCTCGCGGGTGTTGGTCTCCGAGCTTGCGTCCACGTCAGGCTGTTGCTTGGACGTGTGTTCGCATTCGGGAGCGGGGTCGGGTTTCGAATCAGGTGCATGCCAGGCTATTCTCGCCCACAGCTCGTCGGTATCGACACTGCTCAGAATGGCGGGAAAGAGCAGCATCAACACGCCGACGGCAGCCATGCCGACGCCGGCCTCCACTTTCGCCAAGTCCGCGATCTTGACCAGCGCGACCAGGATGCCGAGCATCATCACCTCGGTCATCGCCCAAGCTTGCATGCGCTCTGCCCAGCGCAGCGTGCCGCCGACCCAGGGGGGCGCGGGTGGTTGGCGCACCGCGAATAGCACGATCAGCAGGAAAAACAGATACCCGGCGGGGGCAATGACCGCGCAAAAGGCCACGATGACGGCGGTCACCTCTTGTCCCTCGAGCCACATCTGATAGACGCCGCCGATGATTGTCGTGCTCGCATGCCGACCGACGGCGGACATCCCCATCAGGGGGGCCGTATTGGCTACGACCAGGACCAGCAACGCCGCGATGGCGAGCGCGAGCGGACGTTCGAACGGATCGGAGGGATAAGTAGCAAGGATGTAGCCACAACGGGGACAACGTGCCTTGGCGCCAGCCGGAAGCTCGGGCAGAAGCTGCAACAGGTCGCACTCGTGACAGGCGACGGGCGTCATCGCGTCATCGTTTTGACTCGGCTTAGACATGCCGCGGCCCGATCAGCCTGCGGTTGTTCGAAACTTCCAGGATTACGAGAACCACGGTCACAAGATTGCAAAGACCACAGTCAGGTCGGCGGCATCGACCGGCAGCAGCATCGGCAGCGCCAGTTCCAGCACCCGCAGGCGCTTGGTGCGCTCGCGGCGGCGTTCTTCGAGATAGTCGCGGCTGGGCATGGACCGATTTTGCAGCGCGAAGCGGACAAGCATAACAAACCGCCGGGGCCTTCGGTCGACCGCTCCGCCTAGCTATACCGGGCAGGTGCGAGTTTCGAGGAGCGAGTGTCTAGAAAAATGATATCAATCAGAAAGTAAGCCGTGATAAAAACTGAAAACTGACGTTCGGTGAGTATGCCTTCACCGAGCCGGCGCGCGCCGACCGTTAGCCTGCCTGCGCGACACCGTAGCGGTCGCGGTAGGCGGCAAGATCCTGACCGAAGTTCGCCTGCCCATCGTCGCCCTCGACATAGGCGATCAGATCGTGCAGCGTGGCGATGCTGACCGTCGGCAGGCCGAATTGATCTCGGATCTCGTCGATGGCCGATCCCTTGCCGGTTCCGCGTTCGCAGCGATCGAGTGCGATGAGCACCCCGCAGGGGGTCGCGCCGGCGGCCTCGATCAGGGCCACGGATTCACGCACCGAGGTGCCGGCGGTGATCACGTCGTCGATGATCAGCACACGGCCGGCGAGTGGGCTACCGACGATCTGACCGCCCTCGCCGTGATCCTTGGCCTCCTTGCGGTTGAATGCGTAGGGTAGGTCTAGACCATGGTGATCGGCCAGCGCGATGGCCGTCGCTGCGGCCAGCGGAATACCTTTGTAGGCGGGGCCGAATAATAGGTCCGCCTGCAACGGCGAGCGCATCAGCGCCTCGGCATAGAACCGTCCCAGGCGTGCCAGGCTGGCACCGTGGTTAAATAGCCCGGCGTTGAAAAAATAGGGGCTCCGGCGCCCGGATTTGAGGTGGAACTGCCCGAAACGCAGAACGCCGGTGTCGATTGCGAATTGTAAGAAATTGTGTTGGTAGTCTTGCATCTGTGCGCCTCGTTGAGTCAACGCGCATGGTGCCACGATCCGCCGCCGGACTGCACCCGAATCGACGGCTGCCGGCGGAAGGACCAAGCGCCAAGGGCCCGGGGCCGACATTGCGGCAGAGTGCTGTGCCGCGGCCCTTGGCCCTCGGCGCTTGGCCCACCCAGAGCAACGCAACGTTTTACAAACCCAGCGGCGTCAACTCAGCGGTCGGAGGCGAAGCCACGCTAGAAGCAATGTACAGCTTGATCAACGTAGCGGCGTACTTTCGAGGGCCTGAGGCATCGCCGCGAGCAGATTCGCCGTGCGGGTCCGACCTTCACCCCAAATATCGCGGTGCCCCCTGAGAAGATGAGTCGTTTGGCTTGCGCAAACCCTGATAGCCCTGAGCGGTCATGACCACCCAATTGCTGACCGCATTCCTCGTGGGCCTGCTCGGCGGCGTGCACTGCGTTGCCATGTGCGGCGGTATCGTCGCCACGTTGACGTTGGGCCTGGCGCCGGAGCGCCGGCGCGGTATGGTGGCGCAACTGCCTTTCCAACTCGCCTACAATCTGGGACGCGTCGCCGGTTACAGCATCGTCGGCGCGCTGATGGGTGGGCTCGGCGCACTGTTGATGCAATCGCTGGCGCTGCAGTGGGCGCAGCGCGGACTGTACGCGCTTGCCGCGGTCTTCATGATCGCGTTGGGGCTTTACCTAGGGGGCTGGTGGCGCGGGCTGGCCTACGTGGAGCGTGCGGGCGCGCTGCTGTGGCGGCGATTGGAGCCGCTTGGCCGACGCTTGCTGCCAATACGCTCTTGGTGGCAGGCGTTCGGGGTCGGCCTGGTCTGGGCTTGGCTGCCCTGCGGCCTGGTCTACAGCGTGCTGATCCTGGCGCTCAGTGCCGGCGGTCCAACGCATGGTGCGCTGCTGATGCTGGTGTTCGGGCTCGGTACGCTGCCGAATCTGCTCGGTATTGGTCTGTTGGCCGGTGCCGCGGCCCGTTATGCCGAGCAAGACTGGCTGCGGCATGGGGCCGGGGTGCTCGTGATCGGCTTTGGGCTCTATGCGCTGTGGCAGTTGGTTGTTTAACGACGATTCAAAAGGAAGCTGAGGACCCCATAAAATGGTTGTTGTTTGTCGTACTCGAATAGGCACTGCAATTATGTTTAAGAGCAACTCGATGACCACCGTGTTCTGATCGATGTGAGCGCCTCGATTACGATAACGACAACCGCCCAAAAGGCGGTGGCTCGCCTTGCGTTAAGGCTCATCGATGATTGGCGGCAGTCTCTGCGGCAATTCGATGCGCAGCGCCTTGGTGCGGGAATGGACGCCGCTGGTCAATACGACTTGCTTGCGCGGTACGGCGAAAGTCTCGGCGAGGAATTTGACCAGAGCGGCGTTGGCCTTGCCGTCGACTGGCGGTGCACGCACGCGCACCCGCAACGCGTCGCCAACGGGTTCGCCGAGGGCGTTGGCTCGGGCGCGGGGCTGCACGCGCAGACGCAGCAGTAACGCCTCCCCATCCCATCGGTACCAGTGCATGGCCGTCCGTACCTAGCGCGTTCTGGTGTCGTGCCGTCAGTTCGGCTAGAACGGGCTGCCGGTCAGCATCTGCAGTGGCGGCAGTAGCAGCATCTCCAGTAGCACCAGGCCGATCATGGCCACCATTGGCGACAGGTCGATACCGCCGATAGCTGGTATCAGACGCTGGGCCGGGACCATGATCGGGTCGGTGATCCGGTTCAGCAGCGCCACCGCGGGGTTGTAAGGGTCGGGGTTGACCCAGCTTAGGATCACACGGAGGAGGATGCCGAACAGAAAGATGCTGATTATGAGTCCGATCAATGCCGGGATGGCCCAAATCAGTGCAGCCAGTGGGTTTCGGCCAAGGCCGAGCAGCATGGACAGCAGCGCAAGCTCCGCGGCCTTCAGCAGCCAGGCCAGGACCAATGCCGAGAGATCGAGTCCGCCGTAGCCGGGAATGACCTTGCGCATCGGCCGCAGCACTGGAGAGGTGACCTTGACGACAAACTGGGAGACTGGGTTGTAGAAATCCGCCCGCGCCCATTGCAGCAGGAAGCGGATCATGACGATTGCGATGTACAGCCCGAACAGCGTCTTGATTAGGAAGATCAGCGGGTTGGTGAAATAGGCCTCGGTCATTGATCGTCTCCAAGCAGTTTCGATAGCTCCGCGGCACGCTGCCGCGCCGCGACGACGGCACGGCCAACCAGCGGCTCGAGCCCGCCCTCGGCGAACGCGAGCAAGGCCTGTTCGGTGGTGCCGCCGGGCGATGTCACGCGCTCGCGCAGTTGTTGCGGTGATTCGTCGCTCTCCACGGCCATGCGCGCGGCGCCCAGCGCGGTCTGGATGCTGAACAGGCGTGCCGTCTCGGCGTCGAGGCCCTGCTCGATGCCAGCCTTCTCCAGCGCTTCCATGAACAGAAAGAAGTAGGCCGGACCGCTGCCGGAGAGGGCGGTGACAGCGTCCAGGTCGGCCTCGTCCTCGACCCAGCGTGTCAACCCGCCGGCGCGCATGATCTCCTCTGCCAGGTTACGGTGCTGCGGCGTTGCGACCGGATTGGCGTGCAAGCCGATGGCGCCGGACTGCACCATCATCGGTGTGTTCGGCATGGTTCGAACCAGCGCGAGTTCTCGCCCGAACCAGTGCGCGATGCTCGCCTCGGTCACCCCGGCCATGATCGAGATCACCAGTGGTGCCGGCTCCGGCAGCATCGCCGCAAGGTCTCGGCAGACGTCCGTGGCCACCTGCGGTTTGGTGCAGAGCACCAGCACGTCCGCTGCGGCCACCGCGGCGGCATTGTCCGCTGTCGCGTTGATGCCGAAGCGTGCGGCGAGTTGTTCGCGTTTGGCCGGCATTGGGTCACTGACCGTCAGCAGCGACGGCTCGTGACCGTCGGCGATCAGGCCGGCGATCAGGCTATGGGCCATGTTGCCGCCGCCGATGAAGGCGACGCGCGATCGAGTCATTGACATGGTTTGGTCGTGAGCGTTGCAGATGAGTGAAAACCCGGACACCGCGGGCGTTGTTGCTGGCCCGGGGGCTCAATTCGGCGGTCGTGACCCAAAGATGGCGGTCCCAACTCGCACTATTGTAGCGCCCTCGGCAATGGCTGCCTCAAGGTCCGCGGACATGCCCATCGACAGGACCGGCAGCGGCAGTGCTGGCGTCGCGAGTCGGTCGCGCAATGCGCGCAGCGCGGCGAAGGGCCGGCGCTGGCTTTCGAGGTCGGCGCTCTGGGCAGGCAGCGCCATCAGTCCTTCTACTCTGACTCCGTCGATCGCCGCGCAGGCGGTGATGAAGTCTGCGACCTCTCCGGGTTTCAACCCGCCCTTGCTCGCTTCGCCGCTGACGTTGACTTGGACGCACAGCTTGAGCGGACCGCGCTCCGGCGGGCGCTGGCTGCCGAAGCGGCGGGCGTGCTTGAGTTCGAAAACACTGTGCACCCAATCGAAGCCCGCCGCGATGTCGCGGGTCTTGTTGCTTTGGACGCGCCCGATGAAATGCCAGTGCAGGGGCAGATGACGTAGTTCGGCCTGTTTCTCGAGCGCCTCCTGTGCATAGCTCTCGCCGAAGGCGGTCTGGCCGGCGGCATAGGCAGCGGCGATCTTGCCGGCCGGTTGCACCTTGCTGACGGCGAGCAGTTGCACGCTGCCAGGGGCGCGGCCGAAACGGACCTCGGCCTCGGCAATGCGCCGGCGGACGGCCTCGATGCCATGCGCAACGCGCTGTTCGTCGGTCGACACCGGGCGCCCTCCGTTAGTGCTCGCTGCGGGCGAGCCGCTGGACCAGTTGTTGCAGTGCCTGGCCGCGGTGGCTCAGGGCGTTCTTGGTGGATGCGTCCAGCTCGGCCGCGCTGCGTTGCTGGTCCGGCACGTAGAATACCGGATCGTAGCCGAAGCCGTTGTCGCCGCGGGGGGCGTCCAGGATGCGGCCCTCCCAGGTCCCCTGGCAAATCAGTGGTGTCGGGTCGGTGGCATGGCGCAGATACACCATCACGCACTGAAAGCGCGCGCTTCGCTCCGTCTCGGGTAAGCCGCCAAGGGCCGCCAACAATTTGTCGCAGTTGGCGCGATCGTTCGCGTTTACGCCGGCATAGCGCGCCGAGTAGATGCCCGGCGCGCCGTTCAAAGCATCCACCTCCAAGCCGGAATCATCGGCGATCGCCGGCAGACCGCTTGCTTGCGCCGCGTGCCTGGCCTTGATGATGGCGTTCTCGACAAAGCTGAGCCCGGTCTCATCGGCCTCATCGATGCTGAGCTCGCCCTGGGCTCGGACACCGATGTCTGCCGGCGCCAGTAGTTGGTTGATCTCTCGCACCTTGCCGGCGTTGTTGCTCGCCAGGACGATGGTGACCTGTGCATGGGACTGTTGCATTGCTGCCTGCTCCGCCGCGGCCGCCCGGCCGCGTGTGAGTTTGATGGTGATCTTATCGAGGTGATGCCCCGGACCGACGCGCGTGCGACGCACTGTTGCTCAGCCCGTGCGCACTGTTGATGGGCCAAGAGCCGAGGGCCAAGGGCCGCCAAGCAGCGCGATTCCGTTCTGTCGGCACCAGGCCCTCGGCGCCCGGTCCTTCGTCCGGCAATCGCCTCGTCGCAAAAAGAATTCGACGGTTCTGTAACGATTCCCCGCCCCCAAACGCGCTAGGCGTGCGCGTCAGGCCGCCAGCGCGCTACGTTGCGCAGCCAGGATCTGCTCGATTCCGGCGCCCGCTAAGTCGAGCAGCGCATCCAGTTCGTCGCGCGAGAAGGCCTTGTCCTCGGCCGTCCCCTGGATCTCGATCAGACCGCCATCGCCATCCATGACCACGTTCATGTCGGTCTCGGCGGTGCTGTCCTCTGCATAGTCCAAGTCCAGCACCGGCACGCCACGGTAGACGCCGACGGAGACCGCCGCGATCTGGTGGCGGATGGGCGACTCACTGAGCGTGCCCTCGTGCCGCAACTGAGCCACCGCGTCGCTGAGCGCCACCCAGGCGCCGCTGATGGCTGCCGTGCGAGTACCGCCGTCGGCCTGCAAGACATCGCAATCGAGCGTGATGGTCCGCTCCCC
>JGI12210J13797_10030455_pt1 | contig 12630 bp, 11 predicted proteins | sample ElkSlonscriptome_3_FD_13797 | JGI IMG/M metagenome (IMG submission 13797) | reverse complement strand
GTTCGCCACGTCGCCCTCATAGAACCCCGCGGCCCCCTCCCGGCCGATCCGCTCAAGGGTGGCGCCTAGAGCGGGATTCCTGAGCAGGGTTCCGACCTCCGGAGGCTGACCTCCCGGGAGGTAGAGGTCGCGGCCCGCCTCGTTCAGGTCTGCGCCTTGCGCGGAGAAGTCGGAGGCCAGGCGGGTGCTCACCGGGAAGCCCTGCGACGCGTACTCCACCGCAGGGGCCAGGAGTTCTGCCAGGGGGCGGGTGGCGAACCGTCTGTGGAGGTCGTCCCAGGCTCGAACGGCTCCGGGCACGCTGACCGAGCCGGGCCCCTTCTCCGGTACCACGCCGATCTCGGCGAAGAACTCGGGAGTTGCCAGCGATCCCGCGCGCCCGGAGCCGTTCAGCGTGTGGAGCTCTCCGGTCTCGGCCTCGTGGACGAAGACAAAGGCGTCACCTCCCACGCCATTCATGTGTGGCCGCACCACGGCGAGGACGCCGGCCATGGCCAGGGCTGCGTCCACGGCGTTGCCGCCGTCTCGCAGGACATGGTAGCCCGCTGCCGAGGCCAAGGGGTGGTCGGAGACGACGGCTCCGTGGATCCCGCGTACATCCGGGCGATTCTGGGCAGGGAAGACCGGCGTATCTTCAACCTTGGGAGGGGAGGAGGCATCGGGTGAGCAGGCCCCGATGAGGAGAGACAAGGTGAGCAAGGACAGGCCCGGACGAGGGCGGTAGGAGCGCGGCATGATGACCCGTGGGGAGGAGTTGGACTACGCTCAGGATGGCCGGCCGGCCCCCACTTCGCCAGGGGCTCCGGGCCGTTGACCCCGCTGGGGTCCTCGGGTAGCTTTACCGTTCTTTGCCAGCGATCTTCGAAGGTTATCCGACAACAGATATGGCCAAGCGTCAACAGACCCCCCGGGGGCGACAGGCTCGCCCGGAAAGTGATGAGGACGCCTTCGTCGCAGGCGTTCTGCAGGCCGGTTCCTGGGCCAAGAGAAACCAGACGCTGGTCATCGCCCTCGGCGTTGTGATGGTCGTCGCCGTTGCGGGGTTGGTCTACCTTCGCAACTTCCAGAACCAGAAGCTGCAGGCCGCAGCCATCGAGCTGGAGACGATCCAGAGTACGATCGCCGCCGGCAACCCGGATGCGGCGAAGGCGGATCTTTCCCTCTTCCTGGAGCAGTTCTCGGGCACACCCTACGCTGGTGAGGCCGCCCTGGTCCTGGCCGAACTCTACCTGGACTCCGAGCAGCCGGATCTGGCCCTACGGTCTCTGACCGAGGCCGGTATCACGCCCTCGGACCCCCTCGGTCCCCAGGCGCTCCGCCTACAGGCCCGTTCTCAGGAGGCCTCCGGGGATTACGCAACTGCGGAGGCGCTCTACATGCAGGTTGCGGATCTCACGGAGATGAGCTTCGAGCGCCACGCGGCCTGGGCCGACGCCGCCCGGATGCGGGAGCTTCAGGACGATTGGGCCGGTGCGGCGACGCTCTACGGCCAGATCATCGCCGGCCTCGAGGACGACGACCCCTCTCGTGGCCTCTACGAAATGCGCAGAGAAGAGGCTCGTACTCAAGCGGGATGACGCCGGGCCGGCCCCCCGTAAGGTCGACGAATCGGGGCTTCCTGCAGACCGCCTTTGGCAGCCGATCACCGCCCGTTGGTTCACGGTCGTTTTCGGCGTGTGCCTCCTCTACGCCGTCGTCCGCTGTCATCTTGTCGCTGACGTCGGATGAGAGCACTTCGCCCTCTTCATCCTCAACAAGGCCCTCGCCCTCGCGGCGGTGGGCTTCCTCGCGGCGTCGTAGCTGATCGGGCCCGGGATCCGGTGGCTGAACGACGATCCGAGACGCCTGGTCGTGGTGAAGTTCTGCGGGCTCATGGGGTTCTCTCTGGCGGCCATCCACGCCTTCATGGCCGTCCTCCTCATGCAGCCGGCGTAATTCGGGAGATTCTTCGCTCCCGACGGCCGCATGAACGGGGCCGGGGAACTGGCGATGACGCTGGGGGTGCTGGGGCTCTGGGCAGTGTCTCTCCCGGCGATCACAGCGCTTCCGATGATGCCAAAGGCCACCGGTGGGGTCCGGTGGAAGCGGAATCAACGCATGGGCTACCTCTCGCTGGCCCTCGTTCTGGGTCACCTGATCGTGATGGGCTGGGAGGGGTGGTTGAGTCCGGACAGCTGGCCCTCGGGTCTGCTGCCCATCAGCCTGTGGGCCGCGTTGGGTTGCGTGGTGCCCCTGGCCGCGAAGATGCGTCGGACCCGGTCGCAGGACCGCTGACCCGCGCGCTGGCATTCCACCGCTGGGATCCGACCCGGGTCTGGAGCCGCTGACGTCCGTCCAGGTGCCGACGCCGGACGACGATCAGAAGGCCTGGCCTGGGAGAGATCGCTCACTGGGGCATCGGGGCTGGCCTGGGAGAGATCGCTCACTGGGGCATCGGGGCTGGCCTGGGAGAGATCGCTCACTGGGGCATCGGGGTTCCTTCGGCCCCCCGGTGGCCGGGTTTAGGTGGCGTATAATGAATATTATGTTAAGTGGAGCATTGGAGGGGCGTGGTACGAGCTGTCTGGGCCGAGGTCGGATCCGGGCCTTCCCTGGGCGCCCGAGGTCTCGAATCCCCGGGCTCCACCTTGTCCGGGCGGGACACGTCGCCGACTATGCCCATCCATGACGACGACTTCCCTGATGCAGGTGGTCACCGACCTGGTGACGCGGCTGGCGGCCGGAACGCTGACCGAGGGGCTCCGGCAACGCCTGGAGCGTGGATCGGCCCGTGGGCTGGTCGGGATCATCGCCGATCCCCTGGAGCCGACTCATCTGATCATGGTCGTACGATTCGAGATCATGCAGGCTCCGACCGGTCCGAGGGATGCCCTCCTGAGCGAGCTCCTGTCGCTGAATCATCGGCTTCACGGCCGGGCTTCGTTCTCCTTGGCTGAGGATGATGTGGTTCACCTCTCTGCAGGACGTCCCCTCGACGACCTCGACCCTGGAGAGATCGTGGACCTGATCCTCTGGACCTCTCAGCTCGCGGACCACTACGACGACATCCTGCTGGACGCCTTCCCCGGCTCGGAGCCCTGACGCGTGGCGCAACCCGAAGACAAGCCGAAGAGGCCCGGAGGAGTCGGGCTCCTCTTCTACTACCTCGCGGTGTTGGGCTTCGTAACTCTCCTGGTCTGGTGGATTCCCGACGCCGGACGGTTCCTTACGGGCCAGCCCGGCCTGGATCCGAACGCCGAGATCACCAGTACGATGGCCGGCGACGTCACGCTCCGGGGGACCCCCACGGGCTGGGCCAGCGTGTGGGTCACGGCAGGCTCCGCGCTGGGTGCCCTCGTGATCATGATCCCGGTGGCGTGGACGTACATGCTGATCAAGCGACGGACCGGGTACGAGGAGTCGGTGGTCCACACCCTCCTGATCCTGCCGGTGGCAGTCACGGGGATCGTGATGATCGTACAGGGCAGCCTGGCCCTTGCCTTCAGCCTTGCCGGGATCGTAGCCGCCGTGCGGTTCCGCACGACGCTGGACGACACGAAGGACGCGGTCTACGTCTTCCTGGCCATCGGTGTGGGTCTCGCCGCCGGCGTACAGGCCCTGGGCGTGGCGGCAGCCCTCTCCGTGGTCTTCAACGTCCTTGCCCTCGTCCTCTGGCGATTCAACTTCGGCAACGTCTACGTGGATCAGCTTCGCCGGACCGGCGGGATGAGCCTGGGAGGCGCCGTAGCCGGCGCGGAGTCGGGTCGCTCAGCCCTTGCCGTCGGGGACGACCGTCTGATTTCGGCCCTCGCTCCCCACGACCTGCGCCAGGTGGCGGAGCATCAGGCTAGGATGGCCAACTACCTCCGGCAGGAGTCGAACCAGAAGAAGGAGCGGAAACGCTACTTCGTGCTGATGCTGTACGTCGAGAAGGTCGGCGATGTGCAGGCTGCTGCGGAGCCGGTGCTCGCCCGGCTGTGCCTACGCTGGCAGCTCGCCGAGGTCCTCCCGGGAACAGGCGACATCTCGGTGGTGGAATACCTCGTCCGGCTTCGGGACGGGGTCTCCGAGGGCGAACTCCTGGACGAGGTCCGACAGGCCGCAGGCTCGTCGCTTCGAGCCGCGGAGCTACGCTCGCTGAAGACGCTGGCGAAGCGCGAGACCTGAGAGGGCGAGGCAGATACATCCCTCGACTTGCGGTGTCGGAGGTGGCTCACGACCCTGCCCTCACCGACTTCGCTCGCCTGCGCCGCTCCCCCTGCCCCGTCCCCTGTCGGAGGTCCCATGCTCCCGTCGTTCCGTCTGGCTCTTGCGATCATCCTCACTGGCGTGTGGGTCGCGCCTGCCGAGGCTCAGTCCGGTTCTTTCGGCAACGCCGTCCTCGTCGATGGCGACGCACTGATGGTCGGAGAGCCCAACAACACCTTCCGGCCCGGTACGGTCTACCTCTACCAGAAGCAGGGTGAGGCATGGGTGGAGTCGGGTCGACTGACTGCGCCGAACGCGGAGCGATCGGACGGCTTCGGGGCGGTCCTGGCCTCGACTGGCACCACCCTCTTCGTGGCGAGCCGAGATGGTCGTATCGATGCCTTCGAGCGGTCGGGTGAGGCGTGGGTTCACGCCTCCGAGCTCGACACCGAGGCACTCCTGACGCTCGACCCGCGCTGCAACTACAACGGGTACTGCGGAGTCGACTTCGGAATCTCGATGGCCGCGGCGGGTGACTGGCTCCTCGTGGGGCAGAGCGGGATCCTGACGGAGGAGAGCCGGTTGGCCCCTCGTCGCCGGAGCGACGCGGTGGAGCAAGCTCCTGAGGGTGTGGTCTATGCCTACCGACGCGGGGCGAACGGCGGCTGGTCCGAGGCGCAGCGATTCCAGGCGCCGGTGTCTGCACGAGGAGACGCGTTCGGGGCGGCGATCGCCATGGACGGGGATCGGGCCCTCGTGGGAGCCCCCCTCGCCAATGGGGGCGAAGGCGACGTCGAGGCCGCGGGCCGGGTCTTCGAGTACCGCCTCCGGGACGGTATGTGGGAGCCTTCCGGTGAGCTCTCCGTCGTGGCCGAGGCGCAGGCTTCCTTCGGCTCCTCACTGACCCTTGCCGACGGGCGTGCTCTGGTCGGGGCCCCCAGGGCCGGCCTCGGCTTCGGGGCCGCGTACCTCTACGAGGCCGCAGAGAACGGAGACGGCTGGTCGCCGCCGAGGCGAATCGATGCGCCGGAGCCCCTCGAGGGCGACATCTTCGGTGACGCCGTCGCCCTCGCCGGAGAGGACATCTGGGTTGGGGCCCCGGTCACGCGAGGCATCGAAACCGGGATGACGTTCCTCTTCTCGGAGGCGGGGGTGCGCACCTTCCGGTTCACTGAGGAGGAGACCAACACCGAGGACTCTTTCGGTCACCGCGTGGTGTCGGACGGCGACGTCGTCGCCGTCACGGCCTCGGGCCTCGACCATCAGGCCGGGGGTGTGTTCGTCTACGAGCGGGACGCCTCCGGGGCGTGGCAACAGGTCGACCTCCTCCTGAGTCCGCCGGACGCCATGGCCTCGGTGACTGGGGAGGAGCGTCGGTGCGCCGAAGGCTCGGTGGAGCAGTTCGACTGCACCGACATCGAGCTGTACGCGTACATACCGGGTTCGATGCTGACCGCGCCCGAACGGGCTCGCGGCGTACGCGCCAACGACAACTGGGGTTGGACCGATCCGGCGACGGGACGGGAGTACGCTCTGGTCGGTCGTAACGACGGCACCTCCTTCGTGGACATCACCGACCCCACCCAGCCCCGACTGGTAGGCGACCTCCCCAAGACGCCCAACACGCCGCGATCCCAGCTGTGGCGGGACATCAAGACCTTCAAGGACCACGCCTTCATCGTGGCGGACGGCGCCGGAGCCCACGGGATGCAGGTCTTCGACCTGACGCGACTCCGAGACATCCAGGGCGCGCCCGTGGTCTTCGAGCCCGACCTCCTCTACCGGGGAGAGGGATCCAACGTCGTCGAGAGCACCCACAACGTCATCATCAACGAGGACACCGGCTTCGCCTACCTCACCAGCCGGGGGTGCGCGGGGCTGCACATGGTGGACATCAACGACCCCCTCGACCCGATCTTCGTCGGGTGCTCCGAGCCCGGGGACGTGCACGATGCCCAGTGCGTGGTCTATCGCGGTCCCGACGGAGCCTACCAGGGCCGGGAGATCTGCCTCCGGATGGCAGGCGACATGTTCCAGATCTCGGACGTGACGGACAAGACCAACCCCGTTGAGCTCTCGAACGCCTCCCATCCGAACCCCGCGTACATGCACCAGGGTTGGCTGACCGAGGATCAGCGCTACTTCATCATGGATGATGAGAGCGACGTGATCGCCGGGAACGTGGAGACGACCCGGACCCTCATCTGGGATCTGGCGGACCTCGAGGATCCGGTCCTCGCCCGGGAGTTCTTCGGCTCCCTCCCGGCCAGCGCCCACAACCTCTATGTGAAGGGCGACTTCACCTACCAGGCCAACTACAAGTACGGGCTGCACATCCTGGATACCTCGGACCCGCTGAATCCCGTCGAGGTCGGGATGTTCGATACTGCGCCGTACGGGGATGGCCCCGGATTCGGGGGTGCGTGGAGCACATATCCCTTCTTCGAAAGCGGCGCGATCCTCGTGACCAGCATGCAGGAGGGACTCTTCGTCGTGAAGAAGAGGACGAGGCCGATCTCCTGACGCCTCGCACCCCCTGCCCCGGTCGGCGGCGCCCCGGCGTGGGACGTCGCCGGCCGCGCTCTGGACTGCGGCGGATCCCCCCGGCGCCGAGTCGCATCACGACCTCTGCGACACCACGCTAACGGTCGGGGGCCGGAGGCTGCATCCGGTCCACCCCGTCCAGATCGTCGGGGGTGGTCACGCCGAGGGCGCCGGCGAGCGTCGGCGCGACGTCCACGGCGCCCACCCGGTCCGGCCGGACTCCGGGCGTGACTCCCGCGCCGTACAGGATCCAGGGTACGTGCCGATCGTAGTGGTACGGGGACCCGTGGGTGCTCCCGAAAGGCACGACCCACGACAGGGTGCCCTCGGTGAGTTGAAGCTGTACCCCGGCCCGGCTGAGGAGGCCCGACATCCGTCCCGGGTAGAGGGAGTTCTTCTCCAGAACCGCGAAGGAATCCGCAGGCTCGTCCTCGGTCAAACGGGTCTGGGTCCACGCCCGGGCGATCCATGAGGTCTCCTGGATGACCTCGGCCAGCAGCTCGGCCCGGGACGCCGGGTCGGTGGCCTCCATCGACGCCTGATTCACGATCTCCTGTAGCCCCGCCACGGAGTCACGGGTGAGACGACCGCCAGGAAGTCCCATCGCCGCCCGGGCTTCCGGCAGCATGAGAGCGCCATGGTCCGACGTCAGCGAGACCAGATATCGGCCTTCCCCGACGTCCTCGTCCAGGCGGTCGAGGAACTCACCCAGGGCTCGGTCGAGGCGCATGAGGTTGTCGAGTTGTTCGAGGCTGTAGGGCCCGTAGCCGTGCCCCACCCGGTCGGTCTGGGAGAGGGAGATCGCCAGGATGTCCGGCACGTCGTCGTCTCCGAGGTTCTCCTCGTCCATGACCTCCAGGGCGAGTTGGAGCGTCACCTGGTCCAACTCCGGTCGGTCGGCCCACCAAGCCCAGTAGCCCAGGTCGGAGAAGTCGAAGCGAGCCTCTCCAAAGGTGTGAGGAAAGGTGAGGTGCGTCCCGTCCCCCTCCCCCTCCGACGCGTCGGGCCGAGCCAGGCCTCGGTGCTCCTCTGGGACGGCGAGCGTCCAGACCGTGTCGTTCTCGAAGTCGGGCATCACCTTCCGATTGAAGTCCCGAAGCCATGCAGGGCTCCGGGATCGATAGTGGGTGGAGGTGGCGAACTGCCCGAGGGTGTACTCGAACCAGTACACCTCCGCCTCGCTGTGCCCGGCCAGGAGGATCGCTCCACGGGACTTGCCGCCTACCGAGACGACCTTGGCGTCGGAGTAGGTATCCTGCAGCCACTCCCCGAGGGTGGAGCGGTCGAGAACCCCGGGCGACGCGCCGGGGAGTCCATCGCTCTCCGTGACCGTGGTTTCCGGATCCTCCACGTTGAGCACCATCTCGAAGCCCGCATTCCCGAAGGTCCACCACTGGTTGGAGATCACCCCGTGACGGGCCGGGAGGGTGCCCGTCGCCAGCGTTGCGTGACCCGGCGCCGTCTCGGTGATCGAGTGGTCGTGGGTCATGGCCTCGAAGCGAAGGCCCCTGTCGCGAAGACGACGGAACCCCCCGTCGAAGGCTGGATCGAAGCGCTCCAGGAGATCGTACGGCAGCTGATCCACGACGAGGAAGACCAGGAGGGCGGGACCCTCCTGGAACGGCTCTACAGCTTCGGGCCCGCCAGGGATCACACCCCGGACGGACGACGCCGGATCCACCGCAGCGCTCCGCATCCCCAACGCTGCAGTGAAGCCAAGGGCCAACGTTCCGGCAAGTCCGAAGATCGTGCGCATGAGGTCGAGGTTGAGGAGGTGGAACGAAGCGGCATGGCACTAGCCGCTCCAATGGGTTTCAACGGAGGCTGGGGCGGGGGCCGTCGACGCCAAAGAGCCCGAGGGCTTCGGAGACCCCACACTAGTCTCCCCCTTCGACGCCGCATAGGTTCCCCCACTCTTTCCCCTTCAGAGGACGATTGCAAATGCGGGTGGCGGGCCTCATCGGCGTCCTTCTTCTTCTTCAAGGCCCCCTGCAGGACCTTGGAGCTCAGGGGATTCCGGGCGTTGCGCCCCTCTTCCAGGATGTCGAGCCGGTCCAACTGCGCATCGAGGCGGACTTCAAGAGCCTGCGCGGCGACCGAGGAGACCGGAGGGGGGAGCGGGAGGCCCGTCTGATCGTGGTGGAGGACGATGGGACGGAGACGGCGCTACCCCTCAAGATCCGGACCCGGGGACGGTTCCGCCTGGAACGCTCGACCTGCGCCTTCCCACCCCTGCGCCTCAACGTGCCGAAGAGTCGGGTCGAGGGAACGCTCTTCGAAGGCCAGGACAAGCTGAAGCTCGTCACCCACTGCCGTGACCGGGACGAGTTCGAGCAGAACACACTGCGGGAGTACCTGGTCTACCGGTTCTACAACCTCCTCACGCCGTTGAGCTTCCAGGTTCGACTTGCCCGAATCACCTACCTGGACACCGAGGGCCGGGACGAGACCCGCGAGCGCTGGGGGTTCGTGATCGAATCGGAGCGGGCCGTCGCAGATCGCCTCGGAGGATCGCTGGTCCCCGACGACGGACAGATGGTCCACCCGGCTCGGATGCGGGGTGAGGATACGGGTCGGGTGACGCTCTTCCAATATCTGGTGGGCAACACCGACTTCTCCATGTATTACGGGCACAACGTTGCGGCGGTGGAGATGGATCAGTCCAGGGTGATCCCCGTCCCGTACGACTTCGACTTCGCCGGGGTCGTCGACGCTCGGTACGCCAAGCCCGCGCCGGAGCTCGGGACCCGATCCGTCCGGGAGCGGGTCTACAGGGGGGTCTGTCGGCCCGACGTGGATCACAACGCGATGAAGGCGCTCCTCCTGGGCCACCGGGATTCCATGACCGCACTCGTGCAGTCCCAGGTGGGACTTCAGGCGGACGAGGCCAGAGACGTCCTGGAGTACCTCGACGAAGCGTGGGAGACCCTCCAGCGACCCGACGACGCACGGCGGGAGATCGCGGAATCCTGCCGCCCCGTTTAAAGCGGGGGTCCTCCGTGCTGGACCGACGGACCGACGGGGTGATGTCCTCCCGGCCTGGGGGCTCTACGAGAGCGGCTTCACGCCCAGAACCGCGATACGGCGCCGCAGCCCGGGGATCCAGCCGCCCAGGAGCCGCTCGAGGCTGGACAGGCCGGGGAGGTGGGACTCGGCGTAGTCCGCACGCTCGATGCGAAATCCCGCGTCCTCCAACAGGCCCACGACCCGGTCCATGGATTTGTAGTCCACATGGGTGGGATCCGGCTTCAGGAGGATGCGGTTGTTCTTCAGGATCTCCAGGAGGTGGCCCCGGTGAGGGGTCCACACCGCGAATCGACCCCCCGGGGCCAGGATGCGGAACGCTTCCTGGGCGATCCGGTCCGAGTCCTCGGGATACAGGTGCTCGAAGAGATCGGCGGCGACGACCAGATCCGCACCAGCCCCCGGGAGACCGGTATCTCCAGCATCGGCACAGAGGAAGCAGACGTTCGGCTTCGGGTTCCGGGCCAACTCCTCCTCGCAGAACTCGATGCTGCGCTTCGAAAAGTCGACTCCCAGGATAGAGGCGACTCGATCCGCTAGAGCGAACTCGAAGGTCCCCCACCCGCACCCCAGGTCCACCACCCGATCTGTGGAGCGGGGCCGAGCCAGCTCTTCCACCATGCGGATCCGGTACCGTTGGAAACGGCTGTCCCGATCGACCAGATGCGGCGCCGCTTCGAAATACGTCGTGGAGTCGTAGTACTCCTGGTCGATGCGTTCGGACACGGGGGCCTCTAGAGTCTTTTGAAGAGGTCCATGAATCTCAGTCGCCACATCCGCCAGACCGCCTCGCGAACGATCCGCTTCGACATCTTCGATTCCCCCTCGCTCCGCTCGATGAAGATGATGGGAACCTCGTGAGGGGTGAACCCGGCGCGCCAGGCCCGGAGCTTGAGTTCGATCTGGAAGGCGTAGCCATTCGACTCGATGCGGTCCAGGTCGATGGCCTCCAGCACCTCGCGCCGGAAGGCGTTGAACCCGCCGGTCGCGTCCCGGATCGGCAGTCGAGTGATGGTCCGGGCGTACCAGCTCCCGAAGATGGAGATGAAGAGCCTGCTCATCGGCCAGTTGACCACGTTCACGCGACCATCGACGTACCGCGAACCCACCACCACGGCGTGTTCGGCGGTGGCCTCGATCATCTTCGCAAGGTCCTCGGGCCGGTGAGATAGATCAGCGTCCATCTCGCACAGCACCGCGTAATCCCTCTCCAGACCCCACCGGAACCCGGCGACATAGGCTTTGCCGAGCCCCTGCTTCCCCTCCCGGTGGAGGACATGAATCCGTCCGGGGTGTTCCCGGGCGAGGGACTCGGCTACGTCTCCGGTCCCATCGGGAGAGTTGTCGTCCACCACCAGGATCTCGACCCGGGTATCCACATCCAGGACGTCGGGGACGAGGCGGGGCAGGTTCCGCCGCTCGTCATAGGTGGGAATCACCACAAGGACCGGACCGCTGCCCGGCGCCTCGGTCATCGCAACCTCCCCTCGTCTTGGAATCCCATGTCGCCCATCGCTTTGGCCTCATAGTCCTCTACCCCGCTTCCGTCCTCGGGTCTCAAGACGGAGCGGGCCAGGAGTCCTGCCGGGATCACCTCCACACCGGTGGTCCAGAGGCGTGCGACGACGGCGAGGGCCAACGCCGCCTCAGGGTCCAGGACCGGGGACAGGAAGGCTGCCAGCAGCCCCTCTCGGACTCCGAGCCCCGCGGGAGCGAAGAGCGCCAGGTAGCCACCCACGTACGCGGCGGCGAAGGCGGGGCCGACATACAGGAAGGGTTGCCACCCGATCACGCCGAGGAAGAGGAGCCAGAAGGCCACGGCGTACAGGCCCCAGTTCAGGGTGTAGAGGGCCGTCCAGCGGAGGCCGAATCCGATGCCTTGGGGGTCCCCCTCCGAGGTCGGCGGCGGCGCGGATCCGGCCAGGGCGAACCAGGCCGACCGGAGACGGTCCGACGCCCCGGGGATCCCGGTGCCGAGGATGAACACGATGACGGCACCGAGGCCGAGCCATCCCCAGATCCGAAGGCTGGGGTCCAGGGCCGGGCTGAAGAAGGCGGCGAGGCCAACGACGGTGGCGCCCAGGAGCGCGACCCCCTGCCCCAGGATCGCGGCTCCGGCAGCGATGGGCGCCGGGACGCCATGCCGCCGGGCAAGCCAGGTCAGGCCGGCGATCTGAAGCACCTTTCCTGGGACGTAGCGGCCGAGGTTCGCCACCAGGAAGAGGGGGACCGAGGTTCGCCGCCGGAGTGCCGGCCCTCCCATCTCCCGGACGAGGCGTCCCCACAGACCGGCGGAGACCCCGTAGCCGAGGGCGAGGACCACGATGGAGCCCACCAACGGGGGGAGAGCGACCTCCGGGGTGAGGGTGTCCAACTCCTGGAGCGAGGTCAGGTCGACGCCGATCCGGCGCAGGATGAACACGGTGACCAGGACCGTGATGGACCATTCCAGGCCCCTCCGAAGCCACGAACGGCCTCGCCGCCCCAGGCGAGGGGGAGGGTCGCTGGGCTCACTCACGGCTGGTTCAATCGGGACACTAGGTCTCCTCCTCGACTCCGGCCCCGGACTTCCCTGAACGCCGCCGCGCCAGCGAACCCCCGGCCACGCCGCCCAGAAGCAGGAGTCCCAGGCCGGACAGGATGAGCCCCTGCTGTACCGTCGAGGACCGGAAGCGCAACGTCACCTCGTGTGCACCGGCCCGGAGCGGGATCCCCCGGAGTGTGTGGTTCACCCGGAGTAGCGGGGCCTCGGCGCCGTCGACGGTGACGTGCCAGTCGGGGAAGAAGTTGTCCGCCACGACCAGAAGGCTGTTCCGGTCGGTCTCGACCCGGAGCTCCTGCCGATCCGTGGCCCGTATGAGCCACTCGACCTGGCCCTGGGGGACTCCGCCGCCC
>JGI12210J13797_10023844_pt1 | contig 12630 bp, 14 predicted proteins | sample ElkSlonscriptome_3_FD_13797 | JGI IMG/M metagenome (IMG submission 13797) | reverse complement strand
ATCCTCGAGTGGACCGGGCGCATCAACATGGACGCGACCTTCACCGGGTCGGCCGTACGCGACTCGAGCCAGTACGGCGAAGGCCCGCTCAGCAACAACCCGCAGGTGCTCTTCGGGCTCAACAGCCAGCTCGCGCTCAACGCGCTGAGCCGCTACGCGAGCTGGGAGAACCTGGTCACCGCGACCTATTCGCTGGCGCGGACGACCGAGAGCGAAGGGTTCGACGAAGGCTCCGACCAGCTCACCTACCGCAGCGCGGGGCTCTACCGGCGCTTCCGCGCGGAGAACGACGAGCTCTACGTGCCCGACCTGCTGGTCGAGGGGTTGCTCCGGACCGAGTTCAGCAAGGCGGACGAGCGCGACAACCACTTCATGAACCTCCGCTTCGTCGGCGGTCTGCAGTGGCGCTTGCACCTGAAGGTCCAGGCGCGGCTGGTCGGCGGTTTGGAGCTCATCGAGGTCGCGGATCCGAACCTGCGGAGCGCGCAGCCCGGCTTCGGTGCGCAGTTCAACCTCGGCCCCTGGCTGGTGATGAAGAGCGGGCTCAAGAAGCTCACCCTCACGGCGAACATCGACTACTTCGCGACGAACCCGCGGGGGCGGAACCGCCACCTGATCCAGGCGCTCTTCGACATGCAGCTGAACCTGACGGCGGCCTTCGCGCTCACGCTGAACGTGACCTTCTACGGGCTGCGCGATCAGGTCATGGCCACCGACACCATGCCGGCGCAGGACGGAGACTTCGCCTTTGCCCTCCAGACGACCGCGGGTTTCCGGGTCGCCTGGACCGAGCGCTGGCTGGCCTACTGAACCGGTTCTGGCGCTTGTGCTCCGTCGGGTGTTCGGATACCCCTGACGCTCGACGCCCCGGAGGGGCGGGAAGGAAAGAATGATGCGGCGATTCACCACCATCCTCGGAGCCCTGATGGCGCTGGCGCTTGTCGGCTGCGGCGGTGACGTGGACGAGACCTTCACCGGCACCCTCGAGAGCGGCGACGACCTCGTGCCCCAGGACAACTCGTTCGTGGACACCTACACCTTCGACACCAAGGAGGGGTACCAGTGCACGATCGACATGACGTCGACCGACTTCGACACCTACATCATGCTCCAGGGCCCCGCGGGTGAAGACCTCGGCCAGAACGACGACGCCGCCCCTGGGAACACGAACTCCCAGCTGACGATCACCGCGCCGAGCTCCGGCTCCTACACCGTCAGCGCGAACTCGAAGACCAGTGGCCTGACCGGCGCCTACTCGATGCACGTGGTCTGCGCCAAAGCCGGCGGCTGAACCGCGCTAACCTGTGCCACCTGGCCGTGCCATAGTGTGCGGAAACCTGTGCCAATCGGTGTTGGCTCCCAACCCCGGTCAATTCAACCCCTGCAAACGCAGGGGTTTTTTTGTTGGCCCGCATCGTGCTCATGGACTCCCCTGGAATGCACAGGGAGGAAGCCATGGCACACGCACCCCGCTACGAACCGCTCGGCGCAGGACCCTTCGCCAAGACCCACGCGAAGTTCACGGGCATCGACGAGGTCGAGTGGAGCGCGCTCGGCGAGGGCATCGACGACGCCAAAGAGCGAGAGCGCGGACGCCGCTCCTTCATCCTCCGGGCCCTCGACGAGCAGCGCTCGCTCCTGGCCTTCAGCGAGCTGCTGACCGAGCTCTGCCTGAGTGGTGCGCCGATCGACGTCATCGGTTCGATGACCCGGGTGGTCCGCGACGAGGCGCACCACGTCGACCTCTGCGACCGGGTCGTGAAGCAGCTCGGCGGCTGGGGAACGAAGTCGCCCAAGCCCAACTGGGTACGGACCAACAAGAAGCTCTCGCTGCAGCGCCGCACCCTCCAGATGGTGCTCGGCTCGCTCTGCATCGGCGAGACGCTCTCGGTGGCGATGATCGCCGGCGTCCGGAAGCACACGAGCGACCCGGTCACCCATGACGTGATGACCCGGCTGCTGGCCGACGAGTCGTTCCACAGCCGCTTCGGTTGGTGGTGGCTCGAGTCGATGCCGCTCACGGACGAGGACCACGAGTTCGCGCGCACCTACCTCGCGAAGCTCCTGCCTTCGGTCGCCGCATCGCTGCGGCCGAGCGCCGAGGCTCTCGCGAAGCCGCACAGCTACAGCCCCTTCGGGAGCATGTCGGCGGCGGAGCGCGAGCGCGCGTTCACGGAGACGATGGAGACCAAGGTCCTGCCTGGCTTCGACGCGGCCGGCCTCGACGCCAGCGCGATCTGGGCCGAGCTGGAGGCCGCGTGATGGCTGACCGCGCTCTAAACGACCGCGCTGAAAACACTGGCGCCGCGCTCTGCGGCGACCGCACCGACCACGACGATGGCGGCGACCACGCCGCGCGAGAGCTTTGAGGAGATTGACGATGCACGGAACGAAGAGTGGCGCGCTCGGACGCGCGGTATTGGTGGCCAAGGCGGCCTGCGTCTCGGTCGGAAAGCGCGTGAGTGCGGGTGCCGTCGGGACAGCCCTGGCGGTGATGCTCTCGCTGGGCGGCTGCTCGCAGAGCCACTCGAACCTGCCGGACCTCGACGGTGACGGCTACGACCGCTCGGTCGACTGCAACGACGAGGACGCCTCGATCCACCCCGGGGTGAGCGAGGGCGAATGTCCGGATGGAGTCGACCAGGACTGCGACGGCCACGACGGCGACCCGGACATCATCTGCAACTTCTTCCCCATCGACACCGACGGCGACGGCTGGGCCCTTGGCGAGGACTGCGACGACACGGACCCGAACACGTACCCCGGTGCGCCGGAAGACTGCTGCGAGGGCGTCGACCGCAACTGCGATGGCGTCGCGGACATGTGCACGAACTGCTTCCCGGAGGGCTGGGACGAGGACGGCGATGGCTACTTCGTCGGCGGCTGGGAGCCGGGGCCGCAGGACTGCGACGACACGAACCCGGACGTGAACCCGGGCGCCACCGAGATCTGTTACGACGGGCTCGACAACGACTGCTCCGGCGCCGAGGACGACCACCCGGAGTGCGCGGTCATCAACCCGGCGCCGGACGCCGACGGTGACGGCTACACCTGGGACGTCGACTGCGACGACAACAACGCGGCGGTGCACCCCGGGGTCGAGCTCGACTGCGGCGACAGCCTCGACAACGACTGCGACGACGCGGTCGACGAGGACGCGGCGGCCGACGAATGCATGTGGTTCATGAACGGCATGCTCGACGTGGACGCCCTCGAGGCCGAGGACGAGGCGCCCGTATTGCTTCCCGGCGAGGGGGAGGGCGAGACCTTCGCCTGAGCCGGAACCCAACTCTCGGGGTCACCAGCCCCGTGTGAGCTGACATTCGTCATCTCAATCCAACCTGTTCATTCCACCCGCGAAGGCCGGGGCCCCAATACGGGGGCTCCGGCCTTCGTTTTTGCGTTCGGTGGCGCTGGAACCTTGCACCCCGGCGCCCTTCTCTTTCTTTCGGTGCGCCGGTCGTGCGATCCTCGGGCCCATGAAACGGATGATCGTTTTGCTCTCGGGCGCCCTGGCGCTCGTGTCTTTGGTGGGAGCGACGGCCGAGGCGCAGTCGGTCGAGCACTTCAAGAGCTCGGACACGCGGGTGACTGGCTACTTCGCCGTCAACGTCTGCTGCGAGGGTCGCGTCGTCGACCTCGACGGCCCCGCAGATGACTTCGAGTTCGACCTCGACCCGGGCATCGGCTTCGGGATTCGGGTCGAGAGACGCGTGGCCGACTGGCTCGCCATCGGCGGGATGTTCGAGATGATGGCTGCCAAGGTCGATGGCGTGGACGACCGCTTCTTCTTCATCGACGCCGACATCTTCGGCAAGGTCATGTACGAGATCGAGCTCTCCGGCTCGATGGGGCTCGAGGTCTACGGCCTGATCCCCTTCGGCTTCACCGCCGGGCTCGATGGCGACGAGACCTTCGGTGACGAGGTGCGGGCCTTCGGCCTGAACACCGGGCTGCTCGCGGGCGCGATGCTCATGCTCGAGCACTTCGGCATCATGTTCGAGATGGGCTTTCGCCACCACAGCATCTGGGATGAGGCCGATCTCGGCATCGGCGGGAACCGGGACGTTCGGCTCGGCACCAACCAGTTCGCCATGAACTTCGGCGCCTCGGTGACCTTCTGATGCGGCTCGGCGCCGGGGCGGTCGCTGCGCTCTCGTTGCTCGCGGCGGCGCCGGGGTTGGCGCAGGTCGACGACGACGAGCCGCTCGTGGCGCCCGAGAGCGGGGCCACCACCGGCGACACATCGGAGGCGAGCGAGGGACAGGCCGTGGGCCAGCGGATCGCGCAGGCCTACGCGCGGCGACCGATCACGATGCCCGCCCGGACCCTGCGGCTCTCGGCGTTCTTCAGCGGCCACCGCCAGGAGCGGGCCACCGCCCAGGAGTTCGTCTTCGCCTTCCAGATCGGCGGCGGCTACGGCATCACCGACGACCTCGAGATCGGGATCGGCACCGAGAAGATCGGCCCCTCGGCGATCGGGGCCGGGCGCTCGGCGGCCAGCGGTTGGCGGCCCACCGGCGAGGGGTTGCTCTCCTTCGTCGTGTCCGATGGAGACCTCGATTTCGGCGACATCCCGATCTATGGCCGCTATCGCTTCTTGAGCACGGACCTGGTGGAGATCGGCGCGGAGTTCGCGGTGCTGATCCCCACACTGACGGACTTCGCGATGCGGCTCGGTGTCCCGGTGCGGCTCAAGGCGGGCATCTTCGCGCTCGACACCGGCCTCTACGCCTCGATGGTCTTCGGGGACGACCCCTCGAGCGGCGCCGACGACGACTTCTGGGGTGGGCTGTGGATCCCGGTCCGGCCGGTCATCAACGTCGCCGATTGGCTCGGCCTCGCGCTGACCACCGGCGTCCACGTGGGCCCTTTCGACGGCAACTACTTCGCCATCCCCCTGGGCTTCGAGGCCATCGCCTCCTTCCCGATGGGCACCGCGAGCATGCTCGACCTGGTCGCCGGCTTCGAGTGGCCCGCCTTCCTCCGCCCCGCCACCGACAACAACGACAAAGCCGAGGTCGGCACCTACGTCCTCAGCGCCGGCGCCCGCCTCCACTTCGGCCTCTGACCTCGGGGACAGGATCCCCCTCCAAAGCCCCCTATTTTACAGGGGGTTCCGAGCCCGAAATGCAAACAGTCCCGGCACTGAGTGCCCAGCCGCCCTTCTCGAGACTCTCCGAGGGGCTGCGCACACCCCCGCGCCGGACAGTTTGCATTTCGTCTCCGGAAGCCCCTGTTTTTACGGGGGATCCGAGGGGGGATCCTGTCCCCGTTTTCTGAGGTGGAGGATGGGGGGGAGGTGGAGGGTGAGGGTGGTGAGGAGGACGGTGGCGGCGAGGGCGCTGGCGACGATGGCGCTGGTGGGGGCCAGGCCGCTCGAGGCGCCGGGGAGGAGGGCGAGGATCGCGGCGACCCACATGGCCATGGCGACGAGGTTGAGGCCGATGAGGAGGGTCTCGACCAGGCGGACGGAGATCGTTCGGCGCTGGACGTCGATGGCCCTGGCGGCATCGCGCTCCGCTTCGCCGTCATCATCGTTCGGCGCGGGGCCGGCGGTGGCCCAGGCGCTGAAGAGGACGAGCGCGAGGTTGAAGCCGATGAGCGCGAGCGACCACCAGAGCCGAGTCGGGGACGCGTAGGCGTGACCGTCGCTCGACCAGTGAATGGGCGCGACGCTCGGCAAGTGCGGAAGGGTCCACCGGAAGAAGAGGCAGACGACCGCCAGCGCCGACGCATGCAGGAGCTGTAGTGGCCAGCTGATGAGGGTGCCGACCGTGGGCGGAACGTGCGGGTCCACGTAGCGTGGCCCCGGAATCGCCGGGTCCCGATGACGCCGCGCGCGAATCGCCGCGCCCGCCATGACCATCGCCGGGCCCAAGAGCGCCCAGATCAAGGTCGCGCCGAACGCCAGGTCGGGCCGCCGCCGGGTGCCGATCGCGAGCAACCAAAGCATGGCGAGCACGCCGTTCATCACCCGAAACTGGGCGACGCTCTTCCGGTCCGCTTCGCTCGGCTCACCACGGGCGCTCAGGCCGAAGCCGTCCCGCGCGGTGAGCGACGCGTCGCACGCCACCGCCACTCCGAAGGCGAGCAGCAGCAGCGGCAGCCGGTCGACGAAGCTCAGCATGGGCCGAGCGAAGGAACGCGCATCAGGGCTCGGCCGGCGGCCTCGATTGGCGCGCCACCTCTTCGAGCAGGTCGTCGAGCTCCTCGAGCCGTTCGTCGAACTCGATGGCGACCTTGTGCTTCCAGAGCCCGCCGGTGTCGGCTTCGTTGTCGTCCACCCGCACGATGGTGCCCTTCACCAGGCGCTCGCCCTCGTCGTCGCCGGGGATGCTGATGGTCATGGTCACCTTCGCCCCCGGCTCGGGCTGGGCGGCGGCAACCATCATCACGCCGACCTCCGAGAGGTAGCGACTGATGCCCATGATCACGTCCCCGCCGGTGTCCATCTTCATCGGAAACCAGATGGCGTGGCGAGGGGCCTTTCGCTTGTCGTCCGTCATCGCGTCTCCAGTCTACAACTACTTGGCCAGACCGATCTCGCGCAGCCGCTGCTGCAGGAACTCGTCGTTGTGGATCGGCGGGTACTTCGCCGTCTCGCCCTCGGGCACACAGCTCTCGAGCACTTCGAGGGTCACGTCCAGGTGCGGATGCACGAAGAAGGGCATCGAGTAGCGCGGCTTCGGATCCCCCTTCGGGTTCACCACCCGGTGCGTGGTCGCGGGGATCTGGTCGTTGGTGATGCGGCTCATCATGTCGCCGGTGTCCACGATGATCTGCCCCGGGATCGCGTGGATGGGCAGCCACTCGCCCTCGCGGGTGAGCAGCTCGAGACCGGACTCGTCGGCCGGTGGCAGCAGCGTCATCAGGTTGATGTCCTCGTGTTGCGCCGCCCGCATCACCCCCGGCTCGTCGAAGCCGTCGCAGACCGGGTAGTGGATCACCCGCAGGATCGTGTTCCCCTTGTCGACCATGCTCGGCAGGAACGCCTCGTCCTGACCGAGGTAGGTGCTGAACGCCTCGAGCACGTCGAAGGCCACCCGGTCGAGCTCGGCGAAGAGCGCCTTGCTGGCGGCCTCCACCTCGGTGACCTCCGCGGGCCAGAGGTTCTTCGCCAGCCGCGGGGCCATCGGGTCGCCCGCGGGGAGCTCGCGCCCGGCGTGGAAGAACTCCTTGAGGTCGGCCTTCTTGCTGTCCTTCGCGTGCTCCACGCCAAAGCTCGTGTAGCCGCGGCGCCGCCCGTCCTCGGGGGTCTCGTACTTCCGCTTCACCTCGTCGTCCAAGGCGAAGAAGGCCTTGTAGGCGTCGTAGGTCCGGTCGAAGACCGCCTGGTCGATGCCGTGGTTCTCGATGGCCGCGAAGCCGAGCTCGCGGAGGGCGTCGCCGAGCATCTTCGTGAAGGCTTCGCGTGTGCCGTCATCCCGATACTGGGAGAGGTCGACGACGGGAATGGTCTGTTCCATGGGCTTTCTCCGTGTCACCGGGTGCGGGCCCCGGCCGGAGGCAGGATCTACCACAGCTCGATCGCCGTGGGTCCGCTCTCCGGAACCAGCGGGCATTGCTCCCGGGCGAGCCATCTGCTTTGGTGGCCTCGATGAAGCGTCTCGAGCGCCTCTTGGACCTGGTGCACGTGCTCCAGAGCAGCCGCGAGCCCGTGACGCTCAGCGCGCTCAAGGAGGCGTTCGCTGACTATTCGGGCGCGAACGACGAGTCGATCCGTCGGAAGTTCGAACGGGACAAGGCCGCGCTCGCGGATCTGGGCATCGTGCTCCGCTACATCGATGACGAAGAGCGCACGGGCTACGTGCTCGACACCGAGGCGACCTACCTGCCCGAGTTCGAGCTCGGCGAAGAGGACCGAGCGCTCCTCGCCACCGCCGCTCAGGCCGCGCTCGCGACCCCCGGCTTCCCCCATCGGCGCGCGCTGAGGCTGGCCCTCGCGAAGCTCGGCACCGATCCGGCCGACGACGAGCGCGCCCTGCTTCGGGTCGGTCACCGCGCCGAGAAGGCCGGCGCCGAGCACGTCGAGGCCCTCAGCGAGGCGGTCGCCGAGCGCCGCAAGGTGCGCTTCCGCTACCGCCGCGCCGACGGAGAGACCGCCGAACGCGAGGTCGACGCCTACGGGATCTTCCTGCGCGAGGGCGCCTGGTACCTCATCGGCCACGACCACGCCCGCGACGCGATGCGGGTGTTTCGAGCCTCCCGCATGACCACGCCGGAGGTCAGCAGCGGCGGGCCTCATTTCGAGGTCCCCGAGGGGTTCTCGGTCGCCGAGTATCGGGCGGCCTCACCGCTCCGGTGGTCGGTGCACGAGCCCGTCGTCGCCGAGGTCTGGGTCGACCCGGAGGTGGCGTTCCTCGTCGAGCGCGACTGGGGCGAAGCCGACGGAGACGGCGTCTTCAGGGTGGAGACCTCCAACCTCGACTTCCTTGTCGACCAGGTGCTCTCCCTCGGTCGCCGCGCCGAGCTCCGCTCTCCGCCCGAGGCTCGCGCTCGCGTCGTCGACACCCTCCGCGCGGTCCTCGCCGCCCACGAAGGGGGCACCGCGTGAGCCGTCTGCCCCAGGACCTGACCCGCTTTCTCTTCCTCGTGCCCTACGTGGCGCAGCACCGCAACGGCGTCACCGTTCGCGAGCTGGAGGAGATCCTCTCGATCTCCCGCAAGGAGCTCGCGACGCTCCTCGAGCGGGTGGCCATGGTCGGTGCCCCCGACGGCGGTCCGGACGAGCTCGTCGAGATCTTCCTCGAGGGCGGCCGCGTCCACGTCGCGCTGCCCCAGCGCTTCACCCGACCGCCGCGCTTCGACGTGCGCGAGATGGTGGCGCTGCTCGCCGCGCTCGCGCCGCTTCGGGCGAACGCGCCGCCGTCGATCGGTGAGCGCGCCAACGGGCTCAGCGAACGGATCGCGGCGCTGGCGAGCGAGCGGGCCGCGGCGATCGGCAAGGACGTCGGCGACCGCGTGCAGATCCTCGCGGACGGCGCCGAGCGCCCCGGGGTGCTCCACACGCTCGAGACCGCGCTCCGTGAGCAGCGTGCCGTCGAGGCGGAGTACTGGACGGCCGGTCGCGACGAGCTGAGCACGCGGCGCATCGAGCCGGCGGGCCTCGTCCAGGTTCGTGGCGCCTGGTACCTCATCGGCGGCGACGCCAAGACCTTCAAGGTCGAACGCTTTCGGAGCGTGGCCCTGGGGGAAGCGATGGCCGAGGCGCCGGACGTCGATCTCGAAGAGGCGCGCCGCCGGCTCGAGGAGCTCGACCTCGGCGACGGCGCGGTGCACGTGAAGGTCGGTGAGCGCACCTTCCGCTGGGGCTCCGGCGGCGCCGCCGGCACTCGCCGATGGGTGCGCGCCCAGCGGGGCAGGGCCGCGATCGTCTCGCCGCCGGCAGCGAAGGCGGCGATGGTCGATGAGGTCCGAGCGCTGCTGGAGCGCTACGAGGGACACGAGCCGTGAAGAAGCGCCGATGACTGGGACATCGAAGTCCAGGTCATCGAAGTCGAGGTCATCGAAGGGGGGATCCGCTGGGACGGCCAGGAGCTTCAGCGGAGCGAGTGAGCCGCGCCACGGCGTGGGCGACGGCCAGCGCGGAGAGGGCGCCAAAGACGAGACCGGTCCCCAACCGGAGCCACCAGAGGTCGAGCGCCGGGATGAGCAGACCGAGCGCGACCTGCAGAGCGAGCGGCCCGATGGCCAGTGCCCACCAGCGCGCGGAGGGGACCCACTCGAAGGCGAGCGAGAGCAGGCCGCCGATCGCGACGCCCGCGTAGATGCCGGTGCAGCGGTGGCAGACCGGCGCGCCAGCGAACGAGCGCCCCGGATCGGCGTGACAGACCCAGCCGCCGACCTGTTCCAGGACCGCGCCGATCGCCGAACCCTCGGGTGCGAGCCAGCCCATGAGCACCAGGGTGGCGGCGGGTAGACCGACCAGCGCGGCGCCGAGGATGCGGGGGCCCATGGCCCGCAGCATAGAGCCTGATCCAGGATGAGCGTTGAGGGATTCGTGGTCTGGGTGGGTGCCCTGTGGCATCCGCGAGCCGAAGAAATGCCGAGTATTTTCGAGCGCGAGGGGATGACGCAGGGTGCGTGCTCAGGGCGCGCACCGCCCACGCTCATCCTGGATCAGGCTCGGGTCGATTCGGCGCCGGGGGTAGCCGTGAGGGCGAAGTCGACCCATCCTGCAGGGCCATGGGAAAGATGTTGATGATCCCCGACGCCAACGACGCGCTCCCCGGCCGGGACGAGCCGATCCAGGTGTCGGACGTGCACTACGTGAATGGCCACCCGACCGTCGGGCCGTGGCCCGAAGGCATGGAAGAGGCCGTCTTCGCGCTCGGCTGCTTCTGGGGCGCCGAGCGTCTCTTCTGGAAACTCGATGGCGTGTACTCGACCCAGGTCGGCTACGCCGGCGGCCACACCAAGAACCCGACCTATCGCGAGGTCTGCAGCGGCGGCACCGGTCACACCGAGGTCGTCCGCGTGATCTACGATCCGAAGGTCGTCAGCTATCGGCAGCTGCTCGAGACCTTCTGGGAAGCCCACGACCCGACCCAGGGGATGCGCCAGGGCAACGACACCGGCACTCAGTACCGCTCGGCGATCTACGCCTATGGCGAGATGCAGCTGAAGGAGGCGCGCGAGTCGAAGGCCGCCTACGAGGCGAAGCTGAAGCAAGCGGGCATGGGCCCGATCACCACCGAGGTCCGCGAGGCGCCGCCCTTCTACTACGCCGAGGACTACCACCAGCAGTACCTGGGGAAGAACCCGAGCGGTTACTGCGGCCTCCGCGGCACCGGCGTCGCCTGCGCGCTCTGACGCGTACGCGGAGGTCCGAACGCGACCGTTCTCGCCCGCGGGGCTGACACTTCGCTACTCTCGCGGCCTTGGACCCCGTTCTCCTCGAGCTGCGCTTCGGCGAGACGCCCTTTGCCATCCACTCGTTCGGAGTGGCGATGGCGGTGGCGCTGGTGGTGTGCTGGTACGTCGTCACCGGGCCGCCGTCAGAAGGACTGAGCCGGCGCACGCGCGGGCGAGCGTTCGTAGCGATGGTCGGCGGGGCCGCCATCGGCGCGTTGCTCGGCCGGCTCTTCGGGGGCGGCGGGCTCTCGCTCGGTGTGATCGGGGCCGTCGTCTTCGTCCGCTTCGTCGGCCCTCCGACGGCGCTCGGTCGCCATGGAGCGGCGGCGCTCGGGCTGGCGGTGCACGGCTGGGGGGTCGGCGTGTGGCTCGATGGGGCGGTCTTCGGCTACCCGCTCGCCGCGGACGCGCCGGAGTGGCTCCGCTCGCTGGGCATCTACGCTCGCTGGGCCGACGGCACCGGAGCCCCGGCGCTCTTCGCGCAGGTCGCCGAGGGCTGGCGGCCGCAGGGCGCCGCGTATTCGCTCGCGACCCACCCGGTCGGGCTCTACTACGCGGCGTTCGGTGCGGCGCTCGCGGCCCTCGCGGTCCTCCGCCGCGGCCGCCGAGAGACGCCCTGGGTGGTCGTCGGGCTCTTCGGCGTCGGCCGCATGCTCCTCGACGGGCTCCGCCACGATCTCTCGTCGGTGGCGCTCGCGGCCGAGCGCGCGCTCGGCTGTCTGCTGCTGCTGATCGCCGTGGTCGGGCTCTGGATGTGGATCGCGCAGCCTGAGCGCGACCCGGGGCCGGACGCCCTCAGTCGCTGACGGTCGCGCAGGCGTTGGTGAAGCAGTCCTCTTCCGGCCGCTCCGCCGTGCACACGCGGAGGATGACCTCGTCGCCCTCGCGCCAGCCGCGGGTGATCAAGGTCTCCCCCGGCCAGACCGGCTTGCGGAACTGGCCCCGGAGCTCCTTCAGCTTGGCGGGGTCGCCACCGCAGACCTCGCTGAGCACCGCGCGGCCGGCGTAGCCGTAGGTGCACAGTCCGTGGAGGATCGGCAGCCCGAAGCCAGCCTCCTCGCCGATGGCGGGGTCGGCGTGCAGCGGGTTGTGGTCGCCGCTCAGTCGGTAGAGCAGCGCCTGCTCTTCGCGGGTCGTCTCGGTGACCTCGAAGTCGGGCTCGCGATCCGGCTTGCGGTTGCGGAAGCTCTTGGGCGGTCGCTCGCCGCCGAAGCCGCCGTCGTTGCGAAAGAGGACCATCCACTCGGTCTCGCAGACCAGGTCACCGCCGCCGTCCTTGGTCTCGGTGGTGAAGATCGCCTGCCCCATTCGCTTCATGTCGTAGATGCCCTCCACCTTGCCGGTGGTGAAGAGGCTCTCGCCCGCGGCGAAGGGGCGGTGGAGGGTGATCTTCTGCGCGCCGTGAACCACCCCGAGCAGGTCGCCGCCGGTCTTGTCGAAGAGCTCGTCCATCGCGGCGAACGCTGGGATCACCGCGTAGGTCGGCAGCACCTTCGGGCCGCGGCCTTCGTAGAGGAAGTCGAGCTCGTCACGGGTCGCGCCCACGCCCAAGGCGTAGAGGACGGCGTCCTTCCAGGAGAGCGAATGGACGAGCGCTTCGGTCTCGTCTCCAACCACGTCGGTGCGTAGGGCCATGAGGCGCGACCTTAGTCCGTCGGTGGAGAAAATCGAGGCTTCGCGTGGACTCAGACCGGCCGGAGCCGCCGGAGCTTGAGCACCCGTCCGCCGCCACCCTTGGGATCGATCGGCGGGAGCGAGAGGACCAGCCGTTCG
>JGI12210J13797_11137406_pt1 | contig 12632 bp, 11 predicted proteins | sample ElkSlonscriptome_3_FD_13797 | JGI IMG/M metagenome (IMG submission 13797) | reverse complement strand
TGTGGCGTCGTCCTTCAACGCCTCGGCGATCCCTGCCACCACGGCGGCGACGAAGTCGCGCTCCAGCGGCGCTTTCCAGATGGCCGATAGTCGCCGGGCCTCTTCCGCCGCGGCCTCCGGATTGCCTGCATGGACGATGCCAAAGGGAAACCACCAGCCGATTCCGCCGCCCTGTTTGGCGGTTTCGCCCGCGGTTGCCGCCTCGACCTCGCCATTACGGATCCGGTCCAGCACGGGCAGCATGATCTGAGGCCACTGAGTGTCGAGTTCGGCATTTTCCAGCAGCCAGTGGGCCAGCAATTCAGGTGTCCGTTCGCCGGGATGCTCAATCACGAAATTGGCCATATCCTTGCGGCAGAAGGTGTCATCGGTGATGCTGCCCGGCTCTCCGTGCAAGGCGTAACCAGGGAAGAATGGCCCGCCCTCGCGCTCAAGCCGTTCGCGAAGCATGTATGTCTCGTCGTAGGGCACAAGTCCGGTGATCTCGCCGCAGTCCCGCTTGATGCGCTTGTAATGGCTGCTTTCAACCGGGCCACCCATGGCGTCGCCGATCGCAGCGCCAATGTGGGAGCCGATGCATTTGTCTCGGTTTCTTTTCATCTCTGTCTCTTCTTCAGGCTGCTGCGGTTGCATAGGTCTGCAGGCGTTCGCCGCTGGCACGGTCAAACAGCAAGGCCTTTTTCATCTCTGGGGTCAGCGTGATCGGGTCGCCGGGACTTACTTCCAACCGCTCACGCAGGCTGACCGTCAAAGAGGTTGCGCCAAAGGTCGCGAAAATCAGAGTTTCGGCTCCGGTCGGTTCAACCGTTAGCACCTCGGCATGAAGCCCGTCCTTGTTGTGACCCGGCTTTACGTGCAGGTGCTCGGGGCGGATGCCGAACTCGATTTCGCCTGCGTTGCCGGCCTTAGCGGCCAAAGCCAACGAGGTGCCGTCCTCAAAGACGGCGCTGCCTGTATCGGCGGCGATCTGCGCCGGGATGAGATTGATCGACGGCGACCCGAGGAAGCTGGCCACAAACCGGTTATTCGGGTTGTCATATAGCTCAAGCGGCGAGCCGACCTGTTCGATCCGTCCACCGTTCAGCACGACGATCCGATCGGCCAACGTCATGGCTTCGATCTGATCATGAGTAACGTAGATCATCGTGGTGCCAAGGCGCTGGTGCAGGGCCTTGATCTCGGCCCGCATCTGGACACGCAGCTTCGCGTCGAGATTGGAAAGCGGCTCGTCAAACAGAAACGCCTTGGGATCGCGGACGATGGCCCGGCCCATTGCAACGCGCTGTCGTTGCCCGCCGGAAAGCTGCCGCGGATAACGGTCGAGATAGGGTTCCAGCCCCAAGATCGCGGCGGCCCTGCGCACGGCGGCGTCGATCTCTGCCTTGGGACGGCCATCAATCTTCATCGCGAAACCCATGTTTTGAGCCACGGTTTTCTGCGGGTAGAGCGCATAGCTCTGAAAGACCATCGCGATGTCGCGGTTCTTGGGCGGAACCTTGTTCATGACCCGCCCGCCGATGCTGATGGTTCCACCGGACGTGCCCTCGAGTCCGGCGATCATCCTCAAAAGCGTTGACTTGCCGCACCCTGAAGGGCCGACGAGGACCACGAATTCGCCGTCTTCGATATCGACGGAGACACCATGGATGACCTCGACAGAGTCATAGCGTTTGCGGATGTCGGAGATGATTACTTCGGCCATGTGTCCCTACTTGCTGCTGCCGGCGACCAGCCCTTGCTGGAAGTACCGGTTGGTTGCGAGGAAAAGAAGAATGGTCGGCACCGAGGCGATGATCACCCCGGCGGCCAGGAGTTCGTATTGTTGCTGGCTCTGCGCATCACGCAGGAACAGAAGCCCCAGCGTGAGCGGCCGCCGCGCGTCGTCCTGGATCAGGATCAGGGGGAGTAGAAAGGCTTTCCACTGGTCCGTGAATAGGATCGTCGTCAACGCCAGAACGCCCGGACGTGCCAGGGGCAGCATCGCGTGCCAGAAGACGCCATATTCGGAACAGCCATCGATCCGCGCGGCATCGGCGATCTCGGCTTGGGCATTCACAAAGAACGAGCGCATCAGGAAAATGCCGAAGGGCAGGTGCACGGCGATCAGCGCCGCGATCAGCCCCGGATACTCGTTGATGAGGCCAAAGCGCGAGAAATTGTAAAACAAAGGGATCATCAGTGCCTGGAACGGGACCGTCAGCCCGTAAAGCAGCAGGAAGAAGGCCAGCCCACCTCCACGAAAGTTGAACCGCGCAAAGGCGTATCCGCCAAGTGTCGAAAGGGCGACGCCGATGACCACCGCCGGAAACGTCATGATGACGGTGTTCATGGTGTACCGGCTGAAACCCGCCTCGCCCCATGCCCGGCCAATATTCCCCCAGCGCCATTCAGATGGCAGGTGGAACGGTGTCGTGAGGATCTCGGGCGTGGTTTTGAATGCCGATACGAACATCCACAGAACCGGGCCGACGGCAAAGACCGCGAACAGGATCAGTACGATCCACTTGAGAAAGGACATGATCGTAGCCGGCATGTTACTGGTTCTCCGGTGCGGTGCGTTCGCGCCAGCGAAGCGCAACGGTCGCAAGGGTTGCGATGATCAGCGTCATCAGGCTGGCGATGGCACTGGCATAACCGACCTCGTGCTCAATGAAGGCTTCGCGGTAGACGGCCGTGGCGATGACCTCGGTTTGATAGAATGGTCCTCCCCCGGTCATGATGAAGATCAGGTCGAAGACGCGGAAAGCTTCGATCGCAGTATAGAGGACGACGAAATTCAGCTCGTTGCGGATTCCGGGAATCGTGACGTGCCAGAACTGTGTCCAGGCGTTGGCCCCATCGAGCTTGGCTGCGTCGTAGAGCGACGGATCGACATTCTGGATCGCGGCCAGAAGAATGATCAGGCAGAACCCGAAATAGGCCCATGAATTGACCAGGAAGACCGAATAGAGGGCAATGGAAGGATCGCCGAGCCAAGGCTGTTCAAGGCCGGACAGCCCGATGGAGCCGAGGAAAGTGTTCAGCGCACCCCACGCGGGATTGTAGACCCATCCCCAGATGATCGCCGAAACCGCAAGGGCCAGAACCGCGGGCAGGTAATAGACCGTGCTGAAGAAGAGCCGGACGCCGGGCGGCAGGTGCGTGGCCAACAGGACCGCCAGCAGCAGCGCCATGGAGACCGGCACGATTGTCGCCAGGACCGCCCAGATCAGGTTGTTAGCGATGGCCGTACGGGTGATGGGGTCTGTGAAGATCTTGATGTAGTTATCCAGCCCGGCAAAGGTCATCGGGCCGGCACCGCTCCAATCGTAGAACCCGAGCAGGAAAGTATGACCCAGCGGCAGGATCACAAGGATCGCGTAGATCGCGAAGGCCGGCCCCGCGAACACGTAGGGAAGCATGCGGTCCGCGCGAGAGCGGGGGCCGGCTTGCGTTTCGACGATACCGTCGTCGCTTCTGCCCTGGATGGCCTGGTCGTTCATGGTAACACGCTTTCGAGTGGGGATTGGCCCCAACCCTATCGGGCCGGGACCGATCGCTGGTTTATTGGCCGATGACCTCACCGGCATCGATGGCCGCCTGCCAGGCATCCTGCTTGACGGCAACCAGTTCCTCGGGAGTCATCATGCCCGCCCACATCGCCTGAATGCCGTTCCAGGTCGCATCGTTCACCTCGGCCGGGAGGACACCATAGAGGTTGAAGGCGCTGAGCGGCTGGTTGACCACCTCGGTAACCCGTTGGTTCAGCGGCGAGAGGTTGGCAGCTTCGGCATCGACACCCTCGACCGGCGCGCGGCTCAGCCCCTCCGCCAGCCAGATCTGGGCGGCTTCGGGTGTTGCCAGACAGTCAAGGAACTGCAGCGACGCCTCGGTCTTGTCGCTGTTGGCCGACATCATGAAGCCGCCGCCCGCCGCCTTGGGTGCCCGCTGTTCAACACCTTCGACCGGCGGGATTTCCATATAGTCGACCTCCAGGTCGGGGAAATTCCCGTCGATATTGGCGACGATCCAGCTGCCGGTCAGCACCATGGGCGAGGACTTGGTGTAGAACTCAGCCATCATGTCGTCATAACTATAGGCCAGCACGCCCGAAGGGACCAGATCGCGTTCGTATAGTTCGGCGATACGTGCGATCGCATCGTGGTATGCGGGGTTGTCCCAGCTTCCATAGTTCAGCACGATCTCTTCAAGGGTAGCGACCGGGATCGTGGCGCCGAGCATACTGCTTTCCAACCACCCCAGCACGAATGCCGGACGGGCCGCCGTCACGATCGGATCCTCGTAGCCGGCGTCCTGCAGGGCCTCTGCTGCGGCGATCAGATCATCATAGGTTTCCGGCATGTCGATACCGTGTTCTTCCAGGACATCGGCATGGTAGAAAATGCCTTGGATCTCAGCCTCGTAAGGTACGGCCCAGGCGCTGCCGTTGTAGGTCACGTAGTCCACCGCCCAAGGCTGCACACGGTCGCGCCAGCCACGCGTGTCGTAGGCTTCGGTAAGATCGGCGACCGCGCCGGCCCGGATCAAAGGGCCCACCGTGGACCAGCCGGGCGAGCTGTAGAAGACATCGGGCCCTTCACCCGACTGGATGGCCGTGGTCAGGATCGTCTGCATCTGTTCCATCTGCATGGTCGTCCGATCGACGGTCAGGCCGGGGATCTTCGCTTCGCAAAGTGCGACGATGTTTTCCATCGCGCCACGCTGCGGTTCCGCGCCAAATTCGTCCCAGACCGAAATCGTGGTCTCCTGGGCCAGGGCAGCCGCAGGCACGGCGCCGATCGCCGCGATCACGGCAAGGTTGAGCATCTTCGTCATGGGTGTTCTCCTCCGTTGGTGTTCAGGTCGTCATTTGCCAGACTGGGCGTCAGGGCAGCAGCGAGAGGGTCTCCGTTCTCACTCTTTCCCAGTGTTTCTGCGTGATCCTGCGGGCAAGTTCGGCGTCGCCATCGGCGATCGCACGGCAGGCCGCTTCATGTTCCTCCAGCGACGCGGCGTTTCCGCCGAATGCGCGGGCCGTCAGGTGACGGACGCGATGCACCTGTTCGCGCAGGCGTGCCAGGGCCTGCGCGAGATAGGCGTTGTCGGCGAGTTCGTGCAAGGCGGCATGGAATTCCGTATCGGCCTCGGTTCGGGCGACAACGTCACCGCGGTCGAATGCCTCGCGCATCGCCTGGGCCGCCTTCTGCAGGCGCTCCACGCTACCCTTGGCGGCGACGTTGCGGGCAGCAAGCCACGCGGCCATGCCTTCGAGGCCTTCGGCGGTTTCGTAGATTTCGCGCACCTCGATCCGAGAAAGCGCCTTCACGAACGCCCCCTTGTAGGGGATCGTCTCGACTAGCCCGTCGGCGTTCAGCCGGCGGATCGCCTCTCGGATCGGGGTGCGACTGACCTGCAGGTGGCCGGCAAGCTCGGTTTCCTGAAGCGCAGCACCAGGCTGAAGGTCGGATCTCAGGATTGCGCGGCGCAGCGCCTCATAGACACGCATCGACTGGGGTCCATCATCTTCCAGAAAGATCGTCTTGAGTTCATTCATGCTCGCACCTCGGCTTTGTCCAATGAGGGTCTGCCACTCGCCGCAGCAATCCGTGCGCGGAAGGCCGCGATGCTCCGGGACGACCACTCAACCTCAAGGCTGCGTGCCTCATCATGGGTGGAGAAACGGTCTTTCGGCAGCCAATGCTCAACGATGGCGTCGATTTCGCGCCCGCAGGCGGCCAGCTCGGCCAGGACAAGGTCGATATCCATCCGGCCCTCGCCAAGCGGTACGCCAACTATGTGCATCCCGACTCCGTGGGGATCGAGCGAGATTTCGTAGTCCTTAATATGCAAATTGCCTGCATGCGGTGCGAGGGTGCGGATGGTCGCCTCGGGCCATTCCCGGTTTGCCACGGAGTTGGCAACGTCGAGACAGACGCGAACATTGTCATGCGCGACACGCGTCACCAGGTCGGCAAGACCCGCGGGCGCCAGCCGAAAGTGGTTTTCCAGTGTGACGAGGCAGCCGAGCTTCGCAAAGGCATCCCCTTCGGCACGCAGTCGCTGCACCAGCGTTGCCTCGTCGGCCATGTCGGCCGCGCCGGGGGCGATCCGGATCACCGGGGCCTTCAGAACGTCCGCCAGGGCGCGCTGGCGCACCAAGTGGGCGGCGTCTAGGGAATTCGTTCCAAGCTGGACCTCCACACCGGTTTCGAGCGATGCCTTCCGGAGATCAGAAATGACAGCCTCGCTGGCGATATCCAGCGGCAGGTTGTCCGCGAATTGCAGCACCTCCGCCCCTATACTGGCAGCGGTATGCAGCAGCTCCACCGGCCCCATCGGGGTTTCCGGGCGGTAGTCACCGATCCCGATCGACCAGCGGAACGCGTAGCTGCCGATCCCAACCTTCATCGCGCCACCGCCCGCATCAATGTCAGGAAAGCAGGGCCGGGTTCACCCTTGGCGATCATCGCGCCGAGCTCGTCCATTCCGACCTTGTCGATCAACGTCTCGAACAGATCCATGATCTCGAAGGTGGCCGTCAAGGCCTCGGCGGGATCGCCCTTGCGCGTGAACACGTCATAGGCAGCCCACCCCGACCAATCTAGGCGGCGCATGTAATAGAGCGTCTCCAGGGTTTCCCAGACGTTGACGGCGCCGGGCAGCGTGTCCCAATCCCATTGACGATCATTGTCGTTGAAATGGACGTAGAACAGCCGGTTCTTGTGATGCGCAAGGCAAAGTTCGGCGGCAGGCGACTCGTTCGCAATCAGGGCGTGGCCGGTATCCATCGTCACACCGAGATTGGGCGCGCCCACCTCCTCACACAGCAGCAAGGTTCGCGGCATCGTCCCAAGCGTGATCCGGTTGCGGACCTCGAAGGGTTTGTATTCGATGCTGATGCGGATGTCGTCGCGATGGCTGGCCGCTGCCCTCATCGCCTCGACGATCCAGTCCCATTGCTCCAGGTAGTTGACTTCGAAGGGATGATCCCATCCGTCGATTAGTGGGCAGACACTGATCATTTCTGAACCAAGATTGGCGGCCATGTCCATCCCGGTACGGATATAGTCAAGAGCTTTGGCCCGGACGGCTTCATCAGGGCTGGTCAGCGCCCCGCGGCAGAAAACATCCTCGCCCTTTATGTTCACGTTCACGGCCGATACGGGCAGCTTGCAGTCCGCAACGAGGCCAACATGCTCTCCCGAATGGCCAAGGTCCTGCGGGTAGACCGGCTCCACGCCGTGGGCGCCGGCGATGCCCTCCGAAATCCGGAGGCGTTCTTCCAACGATCTGGTGGGTTGGTATGTGTGGAAGCGGTCCGAATATCGCCCAAGTGTTCCTAGCAAGATCGAATTTCTGATACCCATGTCGATGGCCTATAGTGTGTTTCAATTTGTTTTTTATTTTGTATACAAGATAGGATACGACACGTCAAATGACGAAAATATCTATTATTTTCAGATGCTTCTAGCTATCTTAACGACGCACCAAAGCGGTGAAGGGTGCGTGTGAATGTGCGAATCTCTTTGGCCGAGAAACCGGCGAGTCCACTTTTCGGGCGTCGGTATAGCCCTAACCGGCTCGCGCCAGTTGCCTGCGACGTCATTCAAGGAGCACAGCGTGCTTCCTTCAATTGACCTCGAATCCGTCGCCTTGAAGCCCTGCGTTCTAGAGCCAAACTGCGCCGCCACGGCAATGCCAATGGTACCGCTTCCGCTTCTTATTCGCTTTAATGCGCCAGAAACGCGGATTGTTCTGCTTGGCGGCAAGCCCCCAATTGAACAGAGACTCGCTTGGCGAGTGTTTTTCTGACAATGTCCAGAGGCCGAAGGTTTCTTGGGAGCGTCATGGTGGACAACACGAACGACACGCCGCTCCTGAGCGATTACGTGCCGATCTGCGCGGTTGGCGCGTCGGCCGGTGGTGTCGCGGCGCTTCGCAGCCTGTTTCGTCAACTCCCTGAAGATCTCGGGATGGCATATGTCGTGATCCTGCATCTCGCGCCCGAGCAACCGAGCGCGATGGCCCAGATCCTGTCATCCTGCACCGAGATGCCAGTGCGTCAGGTCGAGGATACCCCCCGGCTCAAGGCGAATTGCGTCTACGTGATCCCCCCCGACCGCGAGCTGATCATCGAGGGTGACAACGTGACCGCGCGGGAATTCACCGAGCCGCGGGGGCAGCGTGCGCCGATCGACATGTTCTTTCGATCGGTCGCGGCGGCACGGGGCGACGGGATAGCGGTGATCCTGAGCGGCGCAGGGTCAGACGGCTCCTCCGGGGTTCAGGCGATCTACGAGGCTGGCGGGGTGATCCTCGCGCAGGAACCGCTTGATGCCGAATTCCCAGCGATGCCAAAAAATGCGATAGCGACCGGGCTGGTGAACTTCGTGGCGCCGATCAGCCGGCTGGCGGAGCGCATCGCCGAGGTTGCCCGCAGCAAGGAGGCCGTCCGGTCTCTGGACGCGGAGGGGCTGGCCAACGACCTTCGCAGGATCGTGGGGTTTTTGCGGGCCCGAACCGGCCACGACTTCGCCAGCTACAAGCGCGCCACTGTCATGCGCCGGGTGCTCCGGCGGATGCAGGTCTGCCATATCACCAGCATGGAGGATTACGCCGAACTGATCCGCAATACCCCGGAGGAGGCACAGGAACTGTTCGACGACCTGCTGATCTCGGTCACGCATTTCTTCCGCGACAATGAGGCTTTCGATGCCCTGACTCAGAAGGTCTTGCCGCAGATTTTCGAGGATGTCGAGGAAGAGGGCCTGCGCGTCTGGTCTGCAGGCTGCGCCACCGGGGAGGAGGCCTACAGTCTCGCTATCGTGGTTTTGGAGGAGGCGGCGCGCCGGAACGTGCGCGTGCCGATACAGATATTCGCCAGCGACCTTGACGAGGGCGCGCTGGCGACAGCCCGCGAGGGCCGCTTCCCGCGATCCATCGAGGCGGACGTGACCGAGGAGCGGCTTCAGCGCTTCTTTGTGGACGAGGGAACGCATTACCGTGTGCGGAAGGAGTTGCGCGACATCGTGCTGTTCGCCTCGCACAGCGTGCTTCGGGATCCGCCCTTCCTGCGCATGGATCTGATCGTGTGCCGCAATTTGCTCATATACGTGGAGCGCGCCCTGCAGGAGCAGTTGCTGAGCATCTTTCACTACGGGCTCCGGCCAAACGGCTGCCTGTTTCTGGGATCGGCCGAAACGGCGGACACCAGTTCCGAGCTGTTCGCAGCCATCGACAGGGATGCGCGGCTCTACCGGGCCCGGCCCCGCTCCCGCCGGCACATGCCGTCATTGCCGCAGGTTCCGGCAGGCCATGAACTCAACCCGGCCGCGATGCCGCAGGGCCATCATGCCTCGAAACGGCCCGAGTACCCGGCCGCACAACATGCCAAGGCCCTGGAACGGGGCGCGCCGCCAAGCGTGCTTGTCGACGACACCCAGCAGATCGTGCATCTGTCCCCAAGCGCGGGGCAGTTCATCCTGCATTCAGAAGGAACCTTCTCGGCCAAGTTGCCCGATGTGGTCCGGCCCGAACTGCGGCTGGACCTCAGGCTTGTGCTGGATCAGGCCCTCGAAAAACGCCGGCCAACTCTGACGCTCGCAACCGCGGTAGAGTTCGACAACGGGCATCGACGGATTGCCATGCAGGCCTCTCCGGTGGCGGGCGACGGAAACGAGGCGGCACAGGCACTTGTGGTCTTTCTCGATGCTGGTCCTGTGGCAGAGGGCGACGAACCTGAGATCGACCCCGCGACCGCCGGGGTCGGCGAAGTCCGTCGCCTCCACGGGGAACTCCGAGCCGCGCAAGAATCGCTCGTCGCCAGCCGCAAGGAAAACGAAGTCGCGATCGAGGATCTGCGCGCCGCGAACGAGGAACTGCAGTCTATCAACGAGGAATACCGCTCGACCTCTGAGGAACTGGAGACTTCGAAGGAAGAGCTGCAGTCGATGAACGAGGAATTGCAGACCGTGAATGCCGAGCTCAAGCACAAGCTCGAAAGCATTTCAACTGCGCACAGCGACCTTCAGAACCTCATCTCGGCCACCGAGGTGGGCACGTTGTTTCTCGACCCCAAACTCAGGATTCGGATGTTCACGCCCCCGATGACGGCGCTGTTCAACATCACCGAGGTGGACATCGGCCGTGCGATCACCGATTTCACCAGTCAACTGATCTACGATTCCGTTGAGGCCGACGCGCAACATGTCCTGCGTGAACTCGCGCCGTTAGAGACGGAAGTTCAGGCGCGCGACGGGCGCTGGTTCATCATCCGGCTGCGCCCCTACCGGACCATCGAAGACAAGATCAACGGCGTCGTCCTGACATTCGTCGACATCACCTCCCGGCGCGAAATCGAGCGGGAACTTCTGGAAAGCAAGGAGAGGTATCAGACCCTGTTCGATTCGATCGACGAGGGTTTTGCCATCGTAGAGGTTCTCTTCGAAGGCGACCGTCCGGTCGACTACCGGTTCGTCGAGGTCAATGCCGCGTTCGAACGCCAGACTGGCCTGCCGGACGCCGAAGGCAAGACGGCGCGCGAGTTGGCGCCCGAAACCGAAGACCACTGGTTCGAGGCTTACGGGCGCATTTCGACCACCGGCAAGGCCGAGCGCTTCGAGGCGCCGGCGAAATCGCTCGGAAAATTCTTTGATGTCTACGCCTTCCCTACCGGAAGCCCAGACGCGCACTGGGTGGGCGCTCTATTTCGCGATGTAAGCGACCGCAAGGAGTCAGAAGCCCAACGTGAAATGCTGACCGCAGAACTGAGCCACAGGGTCAAAAATACGCTTGCGGTGGTCCAGGCGCTTGCGCGTTCGCCCAGCGGGCGGAACCAAACTGTTGAACAATACCGTGAACGCCTGATCGCCCGCATTCAGGCGCTTGCACGCGCACATGACCAGTTGCTCGAGACACATTGGCAATCGGCGGATCTGAAGGCACTCGTCGATGAGACACTTCTCCCCTACCGGCGCACCGGCCGGCGCGATCCGATCATCGTGGAGGGGCCCGATGTCAGGCTGACGCCGAAGCAGGGGCTGGGACTGGCCCTGATACTACATGAACTGGCAACAAATGCGTCCAAGTACGGGGCGCTTTCGACTGATGGTGGCAGCCTCAGGCTCACGTGGTCCCGCGAACAATCTGGCGAGGGAAAACACGTCCACCTCATCTGGACAGAACGGGGTGGCCCAAAGGTAAAGGAAAAGGCGGCGGACGGCTTCGGGACGAAGCTTATCAAGCAGGCCTGTTCCTACGAGCTTGATGGGTCCGGGGAACTTCTGTTCGATGCCGAAGGTTTGGTAGCCAAGATCGTCTTTCCAATCGAGTGAGGAGCAAATGCTATCGCTGAACCGAGGAAACACCCCTCACTGTCCGGTCGCCGTATCCTCATCGTTGAAGATGAGTTGCTACTTGCGATGGACCTGCAGATGCAGCTGGAGGATGAAGGCTGCGTCGTCATCGGCCCTGCGGCGCATGTAGCGCGCGCACTTGATGTGCTGTCGACGGAGCGACCGGATGCTGCCACGCTCGACGTTAACCTGAACGGAACCACTTCGGCCGCGGTCGCCCGCGCCTTGACGGAAATGGGCGTGCCGTTCGTCGTAACGACCGGCTATAGCGGAATACCCGCAGAGCTCGCACTCGGCGAGGCGACTGTGGTGAGGAAACCCGTCGACATGGCCGATCTGGTGCAAAAGCTTGCAGAGCTTTTTGAATGACTGCATTCGCCGACAACGGCAGAGTTACTCAAAGCTCGATCTTGTGCGCTCACTGAGCTCCCCCCCGAAATTCGGACACTGACATAAGCTACTATTTGCAGTTTGCTGATCTTCGACACGAAAGAGACCAGAGATGTCGAAACGCAAACAACATGCGCCTGAGTTCAAAGCGAAGGTGGCGCTGGAAGCCCTGAGGGGCGAGGAAACCGCTGCTGAGCTGGCGAGCCGGTTCGGGGTGCATCCAACGATGATCCATCAATGGAAGCGTGCCCTGCTCGAGGGTGCGTCGGACGTCTTCGAGAACGCGGCAGCCGGAACAAGCCCGAGATCGACGAGGAGCAGGTGAAGGAACTGCACGCCAAGATCGGGGAGCTGGCGGTGGCCAACTCTTTTTTGGAAAGAAAACCGTGGGGCGGGAAGTGAGGCGCGGCATGATCGAGCCTGACCACCCGGATCTGTCGATCGGCCAACAGTGCAAGCTGCTGTCGATCGCGCGTTCGTCTTTCTACTACACCCCCAAGGGCGAGACCGAACAGAACCTTGACCTGATGCGGCGGATCGACGAGCAGTTTCTGGAGACCCAGTTCTTCGGTGTCCGATAGATCACCTGGCATCTACACAACGACGGACACCTCGTGAACGAGAAACGGATACGTCGGCTGATGCGCCTTATGGGACTGATGCCGATCTACCAGAAGCCCAACACAAGCAGGCCAGGACGCGGGCATAAGACCTATCCCTACCTGCTCAGGGGGCTGAGGGTAGATCGCCCGAACCAGGTCTGGCTGGTCCGGGTGCCGAGGAATTTGCCCTCCGATATCGGACCAGACCGGCATCACCGAAGCCACCGAAAACCGAAGACGTGGGCGTCCGGTTTTCTGTCGTCAATCGAATACGAGCGGAACTCTTCAGCAGAGTCACTGTTGTCAG
>JGI12210J13797_10951674_pt1 | contig 12635 bp, 8 predicted proteins | sample ElkSlonscriptome_3_FD_13797 | JGI IMG/M metagenome (IMG submission 13797) | reverse complement strand
CAAGCTCGCTGAGCTAGGCTTCGGGGCGCGTGCGCGGGTCTTCAGCGAAGACGCCCGGCTCGCTCTACCCCGCATGGGACCGGAGGGCTGCCTCGACCGAGCCTTCATCCTCTTCCCCGATCCCTGGTGGAAGAAGAAGCACCGCAAGCGTCTCGTGGTGGTCGACCCCGTCATCGCCGAGGTGGGCCGGCTCCTCCGCGACGACGGAGAGCTGTTCGTGGTGACCGACGTCCCGGAACGCGCCGAACAGTACGAGGCGCGGTTGTCGGCCGCTCCCTTCCTCGCCCCCGCCGGCACCGAGGGGCCCCGCATCGACTACAACCCCTTCGGCACGGCGCGCACCAATCGCGAGAAGCACGCCGAGAACGACGGGCTGCCGGTGTACCGGCTGCTCTACCGGCGCCGCTCCCGGTAGCGCCCTCAGGGCTTCGGGATCGAGATGGTCACGCGAGCGGTCTGACCGCTCTTGATGGCGGCGCCGGAGGGAATCGAGCGCCCGTCGCCGGTCTTGCAAACGATGGAGCAGGGCCCGGGTTTGACCGGGATGCCCGCCACCGGCGTGGGGCCGACGCTGCGGCCGTTGACGAGGACGTTGGAGCAAAACCCGCCGCGCGACGCGACGTTGAGGGTGCCCGGCGGCCCGTCGTTCTTGGGCTCCTCCTTGGGCGGCTGCTTGTGGCTGTTGGCGAGCTTGGACGGGTCGCCCTTCTGAAGTGAAACCTTCAGCTTCACCGTCTCGCCCTTCTTGGCCGTGAACTTCTCGATGCGCGGCAGATGCCCGGGGGCGCTGAAGACCACCTTGTGACGGCCGGTGCTCAGCCCTTCGATGGTGGTGCCCTCGCCCTTCCACGTCTTGTCGTCGACGACGATGAGCGCCCCCTCCGGCTTGATGTCGAGCACGAGGGAAACGCTGCCCCTCACGAGCGTCTGGCTGAGCTCTTTCTCGAGGCTCGACTCGGTGAGACGGATCTTCTCGGTGTGAGCCTCGTAGCCCTCGAGGCTCACCTTCACCTCGATGTCCATGTCGAGCGGGAGCTTGTCGATCGTCGTCGGCGTCTTGTCGCCCTGCAGCTCCCCCGCGATGCGCACGTAAGCTCCGGGAGGGTCGGTCTTGACGACCAGCTTGCCTCGCTTCTTCGCTTCGACCGGTGCCGCGGTGGGCACTGGCTCGGCCCGGGGCTCTGGGGGCGCGGCCACCTCCCGGCTCATGGTCATGAAGATGCCCACCCCGCCGAGCGCCACGGCGGCCACGGCGATGGCGGCGATCATGCCCTTGTTGCCCTTGTCGGACGGGCCATCGGGATAAGCGGTGACCCCCGTCCGAGAGATCCCGAGCCCCCCGGTCGTGGTGTTGCCGTGGAGGCCGGTGCTCGTGAGCGCATCGAGCTCGTGGCTGCGTTGTGAGGCGATGACGTCGGCGAGCTGCTTGACGTCCTGCAGGGTCGCCTCACGCTCGGCGATCTTGTCCTCGAAGAGCATCTTCATCCAGCCGCCGAGGCTCACCGCGCTGGCCGCGATGCGCTCCTGACGGATGAAGCCCTCGAGATCGGCCTGCATCTCGCTCGCGTCCTGGTAGCGCTCGCTCGCGTCCTTCTCGAGCGCCTTCATCACGATGGCCTCGAGACCAGGCGGATACCCGGGCCGGATCTGACTGGGCAGAGGGTAGTCCCGCTCGCAGATGAGCTTGAGCGTCTCGTACTCGCTCTTGGCCTTGAAGAGCCGGCGCCCCGTGGTGAGCTCGAAGAGCATGATCCCCACCGAGAAGACGTCGCTACGCCCATCGATGCTCTCGCCCCGCGCCTGCTCGGGCGACATGTAGGGGACCTTGCCCTTGAGCTGGCCGGCTTTGGTCTCCTCACCCATCGCCGCCTCGCTCGTCTTGGCGATGCCGAAGTCGACGATCTTCACGTCCCCCGTGAAGGTGACGAGGATGTTCTGGGGGCTGATGTCGCGGTGCACGATCTCCATCGGCCGTCCCTCGAGGTCACGCTGGCCGTGGGCGTAGGCCAAGCCCGCGCACATGCCCATGATGATTTGGAGCGTGTGCTCGAGAGGGAACTCCGCCACCTGACGGCGCTTCATCGCACGCACGATGGACCGGATGTCCTCGCCGTTGATGTGCTCCATCGCGATGTAGTAGGTGCCGTCGACCTCACCGACATCGAAGGTCTGAACCACGTTGGGGTGATTCAGCGTCGCGGCGGTCCGGGCCTCGGTGAGGAGCATCTCCACGAAGCCGGGGTCCCGGGACAGCTCCGGAAGGATCCGCTTGATGACGACGAGCTTCTCGAACCCGGCCACAGCACGCTGAATGGCGATGTAGACCTTCGCCATGCCGCCCGCCGCCAAGGGTCGGAGCAGGGTGTACTTGCCGAACTGCCGGGGAAGCTCTTCCTCGACCTGGCCCGCCGGCGTGCCACCGCCGGGCTTGCTCCGTCCTCCCGCCTGACTGGACACGCCCGGTTGACTGGGTTGACTGGGCCCCGCTGCGCTACCCGGCGCGCTGGACGCTCCGGGTCCGCTGGCGCCACCGGGTCCGCTCGCGCGGGGCGCTCCGGGCCGGCTCGGCGGTGGCGGCGGGGGCTTTCGGTGACTGGGAGGTGGAGCTTGCATGTCGCCACGGGGGCATTCCGGACACGCAGGCGCCCAGTCCCCTTCGGAACTGTACGCTCCGTTCGGTCTGGGGATCAAGGTGAGGTGGCTTGCTTCGTGCCTCGCGCCGGCAGTACGCTCGCGTCGATGATGACGTGGTTGCGGAGGCTCCATCGTGGACTGGGCGTGGCGCTGCTGACGACGCTTCTCGCCGGCGCTGCGACCGGCTGCGCCACGTACCGGAACGACCTCGACCGGGCGGTGGGCCACTACAACGGCCGACAGTACGACCGCTCCCTCGCCCTGCTCGAGGTCCTCGAGCCCGACATCGACTCGCTCTCCGAGGCGGAGCGGGCGCAGTACGCCTACTACCGTGGCATGAGCCACTTCCTTCTCGAGCAGCGGCTGGATGCCCGTCACTGGCTCGGACGCGCCGCCGCCCGCGAGAAGAAGAACCAGGGCTCCCTTCAGCCCGACGAAAAGAAGAAGATCGCCGATACGCTCGCAGATCTGAACGAGGCTCGCTACGGCGGCGCCGAGACCCCCGCCGAGTCGGACGAGGCCTGCAGCCAAGACGACGACTGCGGCGAGGGCTCGTTCTGCGACAACAGCACCTGCCGAGCCACCGACCAGACCGAATCCAAGCCCGGCGACGGAGACGCGAAGCAGGACGTCGAGCCCAAAGGTGACGAGGCGGACTAGCCCCTCGCCTCGAGGACGCGGCTAAGGCGCCTTGAGCTCGGCCTGGACGTAGGAGTAGTGAAGCAGGTTGCGGTCGCCGCGACCGCTGTCGGCGTAGATGGTCTTCGCGCCATCGCCCATGATGAAGGCGCCGTAGCCGACCCCGACCCCGAAGGCTTCCCACGGCTGAAGGGTGATCGAGGCGTCGATCTCGTGGCCGAGAATGCGAGACGCGTTGGCGTTTGAGGCGCCGACGACGATGAGGTTGGCCGAGGTCCAGCGGCCATTGGGCTCGGCGAGCCCGACGAACGTGTAGCCCACGTCGAGGTCGATGATGTCCGCGGGCTGCGCCCCTACGCTGAGACCGCCGTCGAACATGTTCGACCAGGCGTACAGGTCCATCATCCCGTGGTGCTCGTGGGTCGTGGGTGAGATGGGGTCGAAGCGCTGGAGCGTGCGGTCGGTGTCGTCACGCTGCTGCCCACCGTCACCGTCGCCGCTCGCGTAGGCTCCGTGCACCGCGAAGCGAAAGTCGCCGGGAAGCGATGTGCGCCAGTCGGCATATCCAGCGGCTGCGAAGGCCGAAACGTCCCAGTTGAATCCGTAGCCGGCCACCCGACCGAACTGGTACGCGCCCTCGACCGCGTACCGGAAACCGCGCTCCTGGCCGAAGAGCCGCAAGTCGCCGGTGAAGGTATCCCCGCGCGCGAGCTCTACCGGCACGGGGTCCCGCACCACCCGAGCTAGGACCGACGCCTCGAGGCCGAAGAGCGGGATGATCGGCCAGCGGAGGTCGAAGCCATAGAGCTGCGCCCCGGATCCCGTCGTCACGTCCGGCCCGCCGGGGTACTGCGCGGTGGTCAACCCCGGCACGGCCACGAGCGCCCCGAGGACCTCGATGTCCACGTCGCTCAGCTCGACGTGGGCCCGCGCGGCATCGTAGGTGTTGCCGCGCGGCGACCAGTCGTTGTCGCCCACGAGGCGGCCATCGCCCCACCGCACCGGCTGCCGCCCCACACGAACCCAGAGCCACGGGTTCTCGACGGAGGTGCGCACCTCCATCCAGGCTTCCCAGGGCATGAACTCGCCGGTGTCGGTGGGGTCGCTCGAGCCGTCCGTTGGCACCGGCAGCCCCAGCGTACGCGCGTCCTGGAGGGTGAGCTTGGCGCTGAGGACGTCGTAAGTGACCCGCAGCCCGAGCCGTGCCCGCTCCCCCACGACGTAGTGATCGTCCACGGGATCGGCCGTGCCATCCACCAGCTCCGGGAGCACCGACTCGAAGGCCTCACTCTGGGGCGAGCGCGAGCTGTAGAGCGAGGTCCCGATCTCGGCCGGGTGCCGACGGTACTCGCCGCGGATCCGCATCTCGAGGGATGGGTAGAAGGTCCACTGCCCCACCGAGATCCCCTCGCGCAGAGGCTCCAGCTGCGCGGCGGCAGGCGTCGCGACGGTCGCGATGGCGAGACCCAGACCCCATGCTCCCAGCCTGTGCATGGGCTCGTTGCTACCACACGGGCGAAGCCGGCTACATCTCGAAGTCGCCGCCGCCACCGGCGGGGGCGGGTCGCGGCTTGGGCGCTGGCCGTGCGCCGCCGGGCGGAGGACGCCAGCGCGGACGTGGGCGCCGCTTCTTCTTCCACCACGGCGTCTTCTTGTCCTCCTGCTCCTTCTTGAAGGCGATAGCCTCCTCGCAGGCCTCGACGTTGGCGGTGCTGGCCCCCGACTCGATGGCCGAGGAGAGGCCGACGAGGAAGTGCGAGATGACCTGCGTCTTCGATAGCAAGGTCCGCTCGCTCCCCCGCAGGACACGCCCCGCCCCGACGATCTCGTCCTCGATCATGCCCTTCCTGGCCTCAAACTTCTTGGGTAGGCTATCGATGCGGTCGGCGAGCTCGGCCCGCTGAACTTCGAGGGCACTCATCTCTTCGAGCAGCTCGGTGTAGTCGGAGAAGGACGTCATGGCCGACTTGGCCGCGGTCTCGATCGCTTTGATGAGGCGCTCGTCCTTCTGGTCGATCTCGACGTCACCGCGTACCACCTGAAGCTCGGCGTCGGGGGCGATGTGAAGACTGAGCATGACGCCGTAGCCGCGGAACTTTTTAACGCGCTCGCGGGTGGCGGTCATGAGCGGCCCGAGCGCCACGTCGGCGTCGACGTCGAGCTCCTCGATGAGGGGCTCGCGGAGGACGAAGAGGTCATCGCGCTCGAGCTTCTCCACCCGCTTCTTGAAGCGCTGTACTTCGCGGAAGTAGTTGTCGAACCGCGCCCGCCCCGTGTTGACCCGTCCACCCGTCTCTACGTCGGTGCGTCCGACTTTGCTGCAGCCAGTGAGGCTCGGGGTCAGCAAGAGCGCCCCGACCAAGAGCAGACGATTCAGCGACATTGGAGCACGGTCCCCCAGACTTCGTAGCTTCGAGACGAAGCCAGTAGAAAGAGTACCACGGCCTTGTCGTCGATCACGGCCGGCATGCCCTGACCGAAGCTCCCGGTGGCGGGAGAGACGCGCAGCGCGGCTCCGATCGGCTGGTAGTTCGCGTCGTAGGTTTGCGCCCGGAGCGTCTGGCGACCGCCCGGTCCCTCGGTCCACATGAGAAGCCATCGGCCCCCGGGAAGCGCGGCGAGGCTCGGGGCGATGGCGTTGCCTCCGGGCCCCCCGTCGGGGATGGTGACCACCGACGCCTCGGGCAACGGCTCGCCGACAGGACCGTGGGACCAACGGATTTCGATCGTGGTCCCCTGCCCGTTGGGTTTGTCGGCGAAGACGACCCCGTACTCGCGCCCGTTCGAGGCGACCGAAGGCTTGCCGACCTTGCCCCCGGAACCGGCGACCAGTCCCCCGGGCTGCTCCACGGCGCCCGCCTCGTCGAGGCTCCCGACGAAGACCTCGGCGCCATGGCGGTAGGCGATGATGGTGCGCTCGGCGGTGTTCTGGGCCGTGAGCGCCATGCGGGCGACCGGCCCTCCGCCGAGTTCCCAGAGCTTGGCGCTCTCGCCGTCGAGCGAAGGACGCCGCACCAGCGACTGCCCCTCGAAGCCCAACACGAAGGGCGTGGCCCCCGCGACGAAGACCGACTCCAGAAGGTCGCCCTGCGTCAGGGTGGTCGAACGGAACGCGACCTCACCCCCATCGAGGAGCGGCACCACCCGCGATAGATCGTCCTCGAGCGCATCCTCGGGCTCGTGGAGCGTCTCGACGGCCCCAGTGGCCGGATCGAGGCGAATGCCCCGGGGTACGGCGCGCGCTCTGGCGTACCCCACCGCGAGCTTTCCTTCGCCGAGCACGAGGGTCTCGAAGGGCACCTTCTGCGAGGCGCCAGGGGTGAGGCGAGACGGAGCCCGCAACATGAGGCAGGGCCGGGGCTCCTCGGGCGTGGTGGTCCGCGACCGTGCGAAGAGCGGGACGACGGAGTAGCCGGTGCGGGCCTCGATGGCCGCTCCGATGCTCGACTTGGCTTTGGGGGCCGTGACCCGACCGAGGACGAAGGCGAAGAGCATGACCGCGAGGGCGGCGATGCCTGCGATGGCCGCGATGCGCTTCTGAACCTGAAAGCCGAGACCTGGCGGCGGAGAGGGAAAGACCGAGCCCCCCGGGGGACCGATCGACGTTCCCGGGATGTTCGAGAGGCGGTCCGGCAGCGCGGCCACGGCTGGCGAGCTCGACGCCAGCGCTTCGGCGGGGAGGATATCCTGCGAGATCAAGGCCGTATCAGGAGGGGCCGAGGGGGCCTCTACCTGGGGCATCGACGCCCCCGTGTCCTTGAGGGCGGTCTCCTGGCCGTCGTCGTCGAGGATCGAGGGCAGCTGACTGTTCACGACGGGCTCTAGGCCGCCGTCGAGCGGCTGGGTGCCATCGGCGTCTTTCTCTTTCCATGCCTTCTCCGCGAAGGACGGGTTGGGACGTGAGCGGAGCGGAGGCCGGGCCGCGGGCCCCGGCGCGCCCGCGAAGGGCTTTTTGTCCCCCTTGGGCGCCGTTCCGCCCGGCATGCTCGAGATGTCGGCTCCGACGAGTCGTCCCGCGTCGGAAAGGATGGCGTCGCGGCCCTCGTCGCTGGGCGTGCCCGGGGAAGATGGTCCCTTGTTCTTGCCGGGCGGGCCGTCGAAGGCCGAGGAGAGCACCTCGCTCGACTCCACTGGCCGTGGAATATCGACCTTCGACGGTGAAGGCAGGCGCTTGGGAGGAAGCCCGGAGCGCCTTGGCGGGCCCGGGGGCTGCGAGCGCTTGGGGGGCGGAGGGCGAGCGCTCTTCTTCGCGGCCGGGACCGGGAGGCGTTTGGTCTTCTTCCTGGACTTGCGGCGCTTCGAGCTGCCCTCGGGTCGACGCGCGATCGTGCCGGGCTCCTCTTCGTGGCGGAGCTCCGTGACGGTCTCTTCTTCTTCGTCGCGACGGGCGGCGCCCTCTTTCCAGCCCCCGTCCGGCTTGGAGGGCTTGGGCCCGAGGTTTCGTAGCTCGCTGAGGGACAGGTCGGTGGGAGGAATCGACGGCGTGGGTGCCATCCGCGTTCCGAGCGACACATCCTTCTCGCGGGTAATGGTTGGCGGCCCGTCGTCGTCGATGATGTCCTCGAGCTCGGGGACATCGGACGCGGGCAGCCACTTCGGCATGCCTCGTTTCCACACGAGGACGTCGTGAGGGAGGCGCCCGTCGCCAAGCGCGGAGCGAAGCTCGTCAGCGCTCAACAGGCGTTGTACGCCCTTACTGTCCGTCCATCTCCACTGGTCGGTCGCCACGTTCCTCCGACGTGGCGCGACACTACCGCGGCCCGCCGGATAGATCATGCACTATGTCCCGCAACGCGCGCCGAGCTGGAACCGATGTAAGGGTGTGAACGACACTCTCCCCCTTTGGCAACGCGCCGCCGGACTCGTCGCGCCCCTGTGGCACTGGCTCTGGGCTCCCCCCCGCTGTGCCGCCTGCGACGTGGCCCTCGACCGACGCGCCGCCTTCTGTTCCCCCTGCGCCGAAGCGGTGATCCGCCCCCAAGAACGTGAGGAGGTGGTCGGTCTCGACGGCTTCGCGGCCTTCGGCGAGTTCGGCGGCCCCCTCGCGGAGGCCATCCGGCGGCTGAAGTACGAAGGCCGCACCGACCTCGCTCCCACCCTCGGCGCCCTCCTTCGCGGAGCGCGCGACCAGCTCTTGCATCCCGTGGAGGTCGTGCTGCCGGTGCCGCTGTTCCCGGTGCGGCTCGCCGAGCGAGGTTTCAACCAGAGCGCACTGCTCGCCCGACCCGTGTTGCGGGGGCATGGTTGGCGCTACTGCCCGGGATGGTTGCGGCGTTGCCGCGAAACGAAGCCCCAAGCCGGCCTGTCCCGCGCCGCGCGACGCGAGAACCTCCAGGGTGGGGTGTTCGTGGCTTCGCACGCCGTCGCCGGCCGCTCGGTCTTGCTCATCGACGACGTCGTGACGACGGGCGCCACCCTACGGGCCTGCGCCGACGCGCTCCGCGGAAGCGGTGCCCAGCGGGTTCAGGCCCTGGTGCTCGCGCGGCGCGGTACGGCGTCGGCTGCGGTAGACGTCGACCGCGGCCCGACCTCCTCGCCGTGGCTGATGGAAGCGTGGCTCGAGGGCAGGTGAGCGCCCAGCGCCCGAACCCGACGTTTTCAACCGGCGCCGACTACTCGTACTTGACCTTGTTCGGGTCGACGATGGCCGGCGGGGGCGGAACCTCGCTGGGCGCCTCCGACGCGGCGGGGGGAGCGCTCGGTGCCTCGACCGGCGGACTGAGCTCCTTGGGACTGGGCTCGGCAGGCTCCTCCGAGGGCACCATCGCGGGCGTCTCGAGGTGGCTGTCGGGCGGCGGCTTCAGCTCGACCCCTTCATTCTCCTTCACCTCGGCCGGCGCATCGACCACGGGCGGCGGCACGTAGGGGCGCGGCGTGTCGATGGTGTGGGCGATGGCCGACAGCTCGGGATGGTGGGTCGCGAGCTGCGCGATATAGGCCTTCCGGCGGGCTTCGGATGGTGGATGAACGCCCACCCCGGCGTCGCGGAGGGCATCCGCCATCTGGTAGTACCAGGCCGCCATGGAAGCATGCGCCTCCAGCAACTGGCGGATCGTCTCATCGCTTACGATGACCGTCTTGGGCACGTCGACAAGGTAGCGAAGGAAGCCTCGGTTGTCACCGCGAGGGGTGCCATCGGCGGTGGCCCAGGGCGGCCGAAACGCCGAGCATTGGACGGCGAGTAGATCCTGCAATAGGCTGGCGCGGCCCGCATCATTTGGGGCCCACCATGACGAGAACCATTGGTTCCTACGAGGTAGTCGAGCGCCGTCGGGGCAAGGGTGAGCGCTACGTCCTGCGCCAGGGCGAGGACCGTTTTGCCTGTCGGGTGATCGAGATGCCGGCCGAGGCCGACGTCATCGAACAAGCCGAGCGCGAGGTCCGCGTCGCCGGGGGCATCGAGCACCCCGCGTTGAGGGCCGTCCGCGAGGTCTTCGCCGACCAGGGCAAGCTGGTCATCGTTTGGCCCGAGACCACCGGCGACGTGAAGACCCTCGGCTCCCTTATCGCCGCTTCGGCGCTACCACCGGCCGCCGCGTGGTGGGTGGGGGCTCAGCTGGGTGGTATCCTCGCCCAGAGCCACTCGGCCGACGATGGCGACGACTTTCTCACCATCTGCCACGGCCACCTCGAGCCTTCGCTCATCGAGGTGACCCGCGACGGGCAGGTCGGTGTCCTCGGTTTGGGCCTGGCGCCGCTCGTCGGCCACGGGCTGGTCCCCAACCAGACCTTCACCGCGCCCGAGCAGCGGAGCGGGGGGCGGGTCACCCCGCGGGGCGACGTCTACAGCGTCGCCGTCCTGCTGTGGTCGATGCTCACCGGCACCGTGCCGATGGACGGACCCACGCTCGAGGAGGTGCGGGATGCGGTGCCGGACAGCTTTCACGAGGCCTTCGCACGTGCGCTCGAACCCAAGGTGAGCCGCCGGAAGATCACCGCCATGGAGTTCGAGCAGTGGCTGACGGACCTCTCGGCGGGGGGTCAGGCGGCGCTCGCGAGCGCGGTGGCCACGCTTCTCGACGAGGAGCAAGCGGCGCGTGATGAGGCGTCGGGAACGGGGCTTCCTCGCCGACAGTCCTCGACGCAGCGGGGCGTGGGCGACTCGAGTCCGGTGAGAGCGCCGCGCCGACAATCCAACACGCGACGGGGCTTCGACGACCCGGGCTCCAATCGACTCCGCAAGTCGAGGCAGCCCACGCTCATGGGCCAGGCGACGCCGAAAGAGATCGACGACGCCCGAGAGAAGGCGCTCGCCGCCTCCGGCAAGCTCTCCCCCCCCGGCGAGAAGCAGAAGCAGCCCTCGGGGATGGATTGGTCCGCCGCAGCCGAGGCCGCCAAGCGGCCCAGCGCCCCCCCCGGCCTGCCCCTCGGCCCCGCAGCCGCCGACGACCTCGACTGGGGCGACGACGAAGACACCATGATTGCCACGCGCCCGAGCGCGGAGGCGATCGCGGAGGCTCAGGCCCGCTTGGAGGAGATGGGCGAGGCCATGCCGTCGCCGCTCGGGGATGACGAGCCGGCCGAACCGGGCCGCCCCGCACGACCCATCACGCCAGCCCGACCGTTGAGCGCGGCAGAGATGGCGCAGTCGCCGGATCATCGCCAAGACGGCGCGCCCGGAGGTCCGGGTCAACCCATCGCCCCGGCCCCGCCGTTCACGCAGACGCCGTCGCTCGACGTGCAGGTCGACGACGACCAAGCCACGATGATCGCGCGCTCTCCACTCGATGACGCGAGCGACGAGATCGACAAGGCCATGGCCATGGCCGACTCCGCCCTCGACGCCATGAGCGGGACGATGTCCGACGAGCCCACCACCACCCAAGATCCACCGTCGCAGCGCATGCGGCAGGGGTCGCTGCTGGGCTCGCGCAAACCGAAGGGGTCGAATCCCGGGGCGGACCGGCCGTCCTCTCCTTCGAGACCGGGGATCCCGCCGCCCCGCGGCTCGCGCCCCTCGGGCCCTGGTGCGCCAAGACCATCGTCGCCCTCACGCCCCGATCTCCCGCCGCCACGCGGCTCGTCGCCCTCGCAGCCGGGCCCCACCTCGTCACCGGGCCTGGCCGCCAAGAAGATGTCGGAGCCGGGTATGCCCTCCGAGCTGTCGCACGCCATGGTCGAGGCCGAAGAGCCCGCGACCAAACGGCGCGGCCCCGAGTCCAACGAGGCGGTGTCAGTGCGCTCGCCAGTCGTCATCAGCGACGACCCGTCCCTAGACGATCTGAAGGAGACGATCGCTGACGACCCCTCCGTCGACGCGCTCAATGCGACCCTGGCCAGGGACGTCGAAGGCGACGACATGAAGGCCACGTTGGCCCTCGACGACGGCTTCGATCCCGAGATACGTGCCGAGCTCGACCGTGCGGCCGCGGAGGCTGAAGCCGCCGACAGAACCAAAGCCGACGAGAAGGCTGAGGCTCTACCCGAGCCGCGGTCCCCGGCCGCGAGTGAGCCGATCCTCGACGTCACGCCCCCGAAGACGACATCGGACGCCCCCCCCGCGGATTCGCCATGGTCGAAGGAGCGGGAAGAGACGGAGCGTGGCGGGACCGAGCCGGTCGGGGAGCCGATCTCGCTGCTCACCTCGGTGCTCATCACTGTGGGGACGGCGGCGTTGGTGATGGGCGCAGGGATTTGGTGGGTGCGGCGCTCGGCGCAGGTCACGCCGCCGCCCATGCCCGTCCCCGCGACGGCGCCCGCCCGGGTCGCTCCCAAGGAGCCCGTCTCCGCGAAGCCCAAACCTTCGGCGAGCGCTACGGCGACGGCCAGCGCCAGCGCGACGGCCCCCGCCAAAGACCCGAGCAAGCTCCCCCCGACGATGGGTTACCTCCAGGTGAAGTGGAGCGGGCAAGAGGACGCGCAGATCTTCTTGTTCGGCAAGTCGATCGGAAAAGTCACGGAGCGGGTCGAGCTACCGTGCAGCGGAATGCAAAACGTCCGCGTCGGCACCGCAGACCGCCAGTGGCTTTCCGACGGCAAGCCCGTCAAGGTCGGCTGCCAGAAGCTCACCGAGCTCGAGATCAAGCCCAAGAAGTAGCCCGCCGCGCCGTATGGCGTTCAGCCACTGCAGGCCCCCAACGTCGACTCGGCCGACGCTCAACCCCTGCAGGCCCTCAACGTCGGCTTGTCCGACGTTCGACCGCCGCAGACTCACCCTGCACGGCTCCAACATCGACTTGGCCGACGTTCAACCGCCGCAGACCCGCCCTACCTCCCCAACGTCGACTGGTCCGACGCTCAACCCCTGCAGGCCCTCAACGTCGGCCCGTCCGACGTTCGACCGCCGCAGACCTACCCTGCACGGCTCCAACATCGACTTGGCCGACGTTCAACCGCCGCAGACCCGCCCTACCTCCCCAACG
>JGI12210J13797_11025960_pt1 | contig 12638 bp, 9 predicted proteins | sample ElkSlonscriptome_3_FD_13797 | JGI IMG/M metagenome (IMG submission 13797) | reverse complement strand
GATCATGATGCAAGGATTTTGAGCAATTTTACCAGATTCAGGAGCATTAAGTCAACTGTAAATACCGCTCAAAGTATTGATGGCTAAGGGTTTCGGAGTTGTGCAGCAAGCTCTAGCTAGAGGATTTCCTTGGCGTTCTAAGTACTTAATCGCCTCTTCTAGAGAAACAGTCAGAATCGGCAAACCAACGATTAAAGTAAATCCCCAAAACAACAGTGATGACTCCATCCCGTTATCTCTCCTCAATCAATTGATTCATTGTCACTCGTTATAACAGATAACGACTGTTCTTTTGCGAATATCCAAAGACTTAATTTAGTTTTATTCTCAAAATTGATAGTTTTACCTCGATTAAATAAATACAAATCATGCAATTGCTCGTATACGTTGTGACTGACAACGATGGTATTGTTTGCCGCAATAGTATTCAAGTGGCTGGCAATATCTACAGTTTCTCCCCACAGGTAATACATTAATTTGTTCGTGCCGATCAAACCTGCCACAACTGTACCTGTATGGATACCAATGCGAAAGCTGAGGTTACTGTCATATCGATTGTTAAACCCTTTGAGGGTTTCCTGGATGGAGAGGGCAAAATCCATAATCCGCTTGCTGTGGTCTAAACGAGGTATGGTGACACCACACATGGCAATATAGCGTTCGCCAATCGCCTTGAACCGCTCAACGCCATAATTTTGACCCTCTAGATCGAAGGAATCAAATAACTCGCTCAGCTTGACCGCCATTTCCTGAACACCCTCTCGATAGGTCAGTTCTGTAATTCCCACAATACTGGCAAATAGAACGGTTCCCTGCTGGATATGATCGACCAGTTGCTCTTCTCCCTTCTTCACCCGTTCCGCGATCGCATGGGGTAAAATATTCAACAATAAAGATTCAATTTCTTGCTCTTTTTGGTACAGCAATTGATTGTTGTCGCGGATGCTGTGAACCATTTCGTTGAAAGCTTGGGCAAGTTCGCCAAATTCATCCCGAGACTTCAAGTTAATTTCGATATCCAGGTCACCTTGACTGATTTTTCGAGTCGCCGAAGTCAAAACTCGCAGGGGTGACACGAAGCGCTCCGTCAGAAACCCGGCAATCAAGGTAATGATCACAATCAAAATGATCGTGGTAATGAAAAGGTGTCGTTGAATTTGGTCAACCGGACGGTACGCTTCACCCAAATCAATTTCGGACAGAATCACCCATTTTAAGCCCGGAATTTTGACCGGAGCATAGGAACTCAAAACGGGAACGTTACGATAATCCTGAATAATTTTCGTGCCTGATTGACCTCTTAGTGCAGTTCTGACCCCTTCTGTATCAACTTTTTGTAGCAAAATTGAGGTGTCGTAGGCATCAATCAACTTTAGAGTACGTTCGGGTGTGCCAATATCACGTAGTGCGCTCATGTAACCTGATTTATCTTCTAGAAGAAAACGGGATGCAGAGCGCATGAGTTTATCCTCACCGACCAAATAAGTCTCCCCAGACTCCCCTAATCCCTCATTTTCCCAGTTTTGTTTTTGGGTTAAAACATTATTAATTTCATCAATCGGCAATTGAATAGCGAGAATTCCAATCAGTTGAGAGCCATCATAAATCGGAGCAGCAAAAAACGAGGCAGGTGCGCCATAGGAGGGATAGTAGCGTTTGAAATCAACAATCTGAACAGCCCCCTGCTCTGGAGTGTCTTGAACCGCTTCCACAACCGCCGCTAAATTACTTTTACGATAAGGTCCGTCTTGTAAACTGGTGGCATAGTCAGCTTCCTTATAAACCGAATAGATAATTTCCAGAGTGTTAGGATCAATCAGGAATAAGTCATAGTAACCGAACTCCTGAATCAGATTACGAAAAAGGGGTTGATATTTACTATGAACTTGGCTGTATTGGCTACGATCTCCAGCATTCAGTAATTTGTCTTTTTCGCCCACAGGATTTGGGTTGTTGGCAATGTAGTGATATTGCAGATAGAGTCCGGTTAAGGTTGTGGGTTTATAGACGGTAAAACTTGGCTCTCCTTTCACTCCTTTCTTGAGGCGGGGGAAATACTCTTCGGTATAGTACGTTTCTAGGCTGGCTAGCCAAGTCTTTTGTTGTGCTTCGACAGACTTGTTTTCGGAGTTTTCGGAGTTCTCTACATTCTCTGTATTCGACTTGAAGTTGAGGGACTGATGAGCTTGCTGAAATTGTTGCATGGATTCTACCACCATGGGAGCCTCAGCCAGGGTTTGAATATGATTTTCCAAAAGCTCGAAATACGACTCAATTTGATAGGTTTTAGAAGAACGTACACTGGTGAGTTGATTAAAGATCGTATCTCGTAGGTTGTTGCGGGAACGCTCCCAAGCCAAATAACTGACGACGAGAATCGAACTCAAACTAATCATTAGCAGCAAAATTTGTAGCTTGGCTTTGATACTGAGTTGATTGATTTTAAGCCTGGAGATCATAGATCATTACTTCCTTCTAGTTTGCCCTGTCGATTTGAGGACGAAAAATCCCATGAATAGCCAAAAGACTAACAGCCCCCCCGTGATTAAAAGTACCGTCAGGGAACCCAATTTTGCTAATAAAGCGGGAGCGGCTGCGGTAAACAAACCTCCTCCCACAATTGGCTCAAAAAATAGTTGTTTATAGGCGAAGCTTTCAAAGGCACCAGAACGGTTTTCTGGATCAACCATGCGTAGTAATAAAATGCCGGTTGCTGTCACCCCCATCGACTGACCCATATCCCCAATCCCGCGTTCAAACCAATGGTTAGGAATCAAACGGGGGGCTAAGTAGAGGAATGCTAGAATATTCCAGGTGATACCAACCACACTGAGAATCAAGAAGGGAGCCAAATTAGTCCCCAACACGGATAAGGAGATAGAGGCTAAGGCTGCAACTATAACCACATCCAATGCCACACCCGCAATATTTTTCATCAACGGTTCAATAATTAGAGGACTAAGCCCTCTACGTTCCATGAACAATTGCAAAAGGATACCGCCCACTAATGCCATGGGAAATAACGGCACATAAACCATCAATTGAAACCCCGTTTTCCCCCAGGTTAGTGCTTCAATTCGAGTCAGTATTTGTAGAATCAGCCATCCCAAGATAATCGCAATTCCCACAAAACCCAGGTTTAGAGATAGGGGATCAATTAAAAGGTCGCGCATTAGCCTTGCTCTGCGGCGTCTAACCTGAGAGGTTTCTTGGGAATGGAGTTCAGGCAGATCATCGGGTTCTTCAGCTTGATGATTAACGGTTGAAATGTATCCCTTTTTTCTGCCCCAGTTAGCTAGTATTGTGCCGATGATAATGGCAGAAACAATCCCAACGGTTGCTAAACCTAGGGCTAAATCTGCACCCTCTGTAAATCCCAATTCCGAGAAGGTTTCAGCCATCCCCCCGGCTGTTCCATGTCCCCCTTCAAAGGCGATTTCAATCAATGCTCCAGCAATTGGATTAGTGCCAAATAAGGGGGTCAGGATGAGCATTGTCACTAATATTCCGATAACATATTGACCCCAAGCCAAGGTTTGACCAAACACAACTTGGGGGGCGGCTTTTTGCCAAATATCTCTGAGACTGGGAATCGATTCTCCTAAAAATAGAGCCGCAAAAACTACGTTAATAAAAACGCCAGGCGATTGTGACCAAACCAGGCGAATCGGTTCTGAAAACAATCCCTCTGAGAAAACGACGTTAGAGCCAAATAAGTTGGTGACAATCGCCCCTAATACCTCTGGTCCGAGCAAGAGTGCTAAAACACCCGCCACAATTGATTCGGGTAAATATAACTTTTGCAGCCAGGAAACTTTTTGTTTAATGAATCGCCCTACGAGAATTAATAAGGCAATAAAAACGAAGGCGAAGAATGCGTCTTTAAGGGTAAACACAGAAGTTTTGATAAGGTAGTAGCTTGAGAAGCTAGTGCATAGAGAATTGAATGTATGAGTGGGGAATCCTGGTCACGAAAGAGAATAAAACTCTTTCGTGTTTAGGAAAGTCCTAAGGAAGAGTCTTACTTCAAGAGTTCAAACGTAAATCCTGGCTGCGCTGGTTGCGCCAAGCTGGTTGGGTCTTCCTCCGACTTGGTAGGGTCACTAGGGGTTGTACTCGGATCTGTAGGAACAATCTGCACTAACTGAACCGATGCTCCTACCCGATTCCCTTCAGCATCAAACTTGAGTTCATCTCCCGCCGTTTCACTGGCTGGTAAACTCACTTGACGCAGAGCCTGTAAAACCCCTTCACGAGAATCAGCGGTTTTGATGGCAGCCAGTAACGCTTTAGCTGCATCATAACTGTAAGCTGTCCGCCAACTGACCTGAGTGTTCCAACGTTCTGCCGCCTGTTGAGCATAGGGGGTATTGGGATACCAAGGCGCAGTAAGAACCATCCCTTCAACGGCTTTTTTCCCAAATGCTAAAGTTTCATCGGAGTATAAGGCATCATTGCCAATGATCTGCATTTGCTGATTGGGATCTAAGGCTTGATTAACTCTAGCTACTGCGATCGCGCGTGAAGTCCAGGTGGTACTCGGGAAAAGTAGAGCAACTTTTGCACCGTTTTGTACATATTTTCGCACTTCAGGACTCGCATTGAAAGCACTTTGGGACAGATCACTAGCGGCGACTTCTTCCAGACTCGTTTCCTGCTCAAAAGCGTCTTTGAGACTGCGACTGTAGCTACTATTTGAGGCGTAGAAGACAACGGGATCAGTGACGTTACTTTGGGCAATGTAGTTGGCTAATCGATCAGCCGATTCTTGGTCAGAGGGAACAGTTCTAAAGAAACAGTCCCCAGAAATTGCGGTACTGGTACTCGTGGGGGAAACCATCGCCACATTCGCCGGACAGTAAATATCTGTAACCGCTAGGCGTAGTAATTCGATATTCAGATCGTGCAGCAGAGGACTATTGACGGGTAAAGCAAAACCGTATAGCTCCGTGGTTAAGGCAAGCAGGACAATCAAGATACCAATAGAGGTAACGACTGCCGTCCCAAAAAAGGGCTTGAGGCGACTCCAAACGCTGGGTTCTTGACTTGAGGTTAAAACGCTAATCTCAGACAGGAAATAGGGCAGCGTAAATGCAACGTTTTCTTCTAGGCGCTTGGCTGTAATACTAATTGGACCAATAGCCATATCCAAGTCACCTTTGGCGATCGCATCTAGGGTCGCCTGGACATTAGACTGGGGAATCAGTTGTTACTCTATCCCTTTGGATCTAGCAATCCTATTCCAAATTTCTACACTAATGCCTGATATCTTCGTATCTTCGCGAACAACAAAGGGGGCAGCACCGACGACACCCACACGCTGCGGTTTGGTCGGCAAGGGTTCGGCTGAAACCAGAGTCGGAATCGCGATCAGCCAAGCTACAGCGAACCCAGTGATACCAGGGTGGGTCAGACCGAGACACCGGAGAATCTGGAAGGGTGAGGATTGCTGAACACGCAGGATAAATGGGGCGAAGAAACCACAGGATGACTGCGATCTCATGGATTGTCTGAAATTTATTCGTGGTTTATTCATTGCACCAACTCCTCGACTGCCCAGTGAGTTGGATGCTAAAAGAGAGCCGGAGACAGAAGTTGCAATTACGATAGTTTGCCGCCTAGTTGTGAGCCAGGATTAAAGCCAAACCAACCGAGCCACAAAATCAAAGCCCCTAGTGTCGCAAGGCTGAAGTTATGAGCCGCGATCGTATTCACTGAACCATCGGCGTTGTATTTGCCAATCCGAGGACCAAGCATTATCGCTCCCACGAGTGCAGCCCAAGCCCCACAAGAGTGAACGACTGTAGTCCCGGCAAAATCGGTGAAACCCATTTCTTGCAGCCAACCGCCACTTCCCCAAGCCCAGTGACCCGATATCGTATAGCTGGTGATAATCAGGAAGCTGAAAAGTAGGAAGGCATCTAAGCGAATGCGTTCGGCAACTGCACCGGAAACAATGGTGGCAGCAGTAGCAGCGAATGCGGCTTGAAAGAGAAAGAAAATGCCAACGGGTAAGTTTTCGGGAAAGGGCGACAACCCATAGGTTGCTGAATCACCACTGCTTAAGAAAAAGCCACCCCAGCCAATGAAGGAATTGCCTTGTGCGCCAAACATGAACGAGAAGCCGATGCTCCAGTAAGCCAGAATCGCAATCCCGAAAACAACGAGGTTTTTGGTGAGAATATTTACCGCATTCTTTTGGCGGCACATCCCCACTTCGAGCATCCCGAAGCCAGCATTCATAAACACCACCAATGTTGTGGCAAACAACACAAATCCAACGTTGATAAATCCTTGGAGTTGGTCAAGACTGGTGGCGACATCCTCAATTTGCCGTTCTAGATAAACACCGCCTCCGGTTTGGGCATCAGCAGCACTATGCCAAAGGACGGTGATGATAGCGGCTAGGGGAATACAACCTAACCAAGCCGGAGAAATTTTCTGGATAACTCTACGTAATGTTTGTGTTTTGGGTAGGAAAATCCTTCTGTTTTTGAGGATTTCAGGTATCGACTGAGATTTCATGGTTTCGATTATCCTTGGGGTTTTTATTCCTTTCATTGAGGATACATTACCTTAAAACAAAATTCAAAATTTGCTTTGCTAAATTTTGAATTTACGAACAATTTTCTCTCCATTTACAAAGAGATTTTTAAATAAAATACTTGATAATCAAGCTATTTATTGTAAAAGTTTGTGAATTTCAGGCAAGTTGTTCCATTGTCCCTTGTTAACCTGAATCCAAAAATAATCACTGAAATCGATAGTCTTGACTTAACGCCTCACCTCTGACTCAGATAACTTGTCAACGCCCCAAATAGGGACGAAGCCGTTTATACCTAGATGTGTACAACTTAAGTTTTCTATACAAACACTTAATCATTTGTAAACAAAAAAGGGTGGCATTTTTTGCACAAGAGGCTTTTGGTAGTGAAAACTACAGTTTTTTAAGTTAATTTGAATGTTGAGAGTTGGAATTGACTTTCACTAACGAATATGATATAAACATTAAGATATTGATTTCGACTTCACAGCTAGACAATCGACTTGCAAGGTTATACAGCATTTACAAATGATTTGTAAATGCGAAAAGCTGGGAAAACCTTATTGGTGGATTGTCTTCAGGGTTTCTTGCATCTCATTTAAAACGCTCTATAGAGCCAAATACCAGGGTCAATCGTTGATAAGTAGACTAGAAAAAAGCCTGTTAAAGACCCAGATCTATCTATAGCGTTTTTATTTGATAAACAAGCAAGCCTTGCCCAGTAAAGGTTTCAGTGCTTTAGCTGTCAACGAATCATCTGAAAACACTATAGATGTCGAACTTATCATCTTATCATCCGTTATGTCGCACTCATCGTCTGTTAAACCTCAAATATTAACAACCACTGATTGGAGACTCAGCCCCGGTTACTTGTGTGAAGGGGGATCTGATTTTGAATCCGTTCATATTTTGTTGGGTCGGTTTTTAGCGGATCGGCATTCAGAAGATCCCTTGCCTGACCTATCCATGACAATGGAAAACGAAGGCTTTGAATGGGGCAAAGGATTGCCGTTGGAAAAGGTGATTAATTCTCAGGATGATTTAGACTTCCTGATGAAACACCCGACCTTATTCCGCAATGCGATCGCGGTGATCGAACCCTGGGAACACGTCGGGTGCAATCACATTGGCGAAGAGGTGCGGGCGTCGCTGAATGTGGCGTATTTGGCGCAGAAAATTGCCGATTGTGATTCACTGCTGTTCCCGTTTTGGTCGTCGGGTATGCTTGATCCAGAGTTAGTCGTACCGCTGATCACGTCGGGATTAGCGGTGGTTGTAGAAGGCGGTGATCCATCGGTGCGCGATGCTAGCAGCTTTAACGATGCCAAAATTTCCCTAGAGGAACTCCACAGATTCACCGATAAACTACTGCTTTCGCGATCGCCGACAAGTGCGCCTGCTTTATTTATTTGCTTGGGACATCAATTGGCGGCACAATCTCACATTCGGTTAATTAAACGGGCGGTGGATGAGGTATTTAGCCTAGAGCATCTGGCACGCGATCGCAATGGTAAAGCCCTAAAATCTTTGAAAAAAGTCTGCCAGCAGATTCAACAGGTGGGGAGTACGCTACAGGTGAAGAAGAAAAATGGACACCTGATTGCCAAAAACTGGGATGATCCGGAATTTGCGGTTGGTCCCAATGAAAAGAAAGAAGTGGGCGATCGTCAATTGTTGCATTATGAATCTCCGGATAGCGACACGTCTAACATTCCCGAAGACGTAATTATCGCCCATGAGGTGACGGCTGATGAATTTGAAGGGGTAATCGATACGTCGATTGAGTATGAACATGAATTAAATATTTCCATGTTCCACTCCGATGAAGTGAATGAGGAAGCGATTCTATTTGCAAACTGGGCATATCGCCTGCTGCATGATGCGATTATCTCCCATCGGCATATTTTAGCCGGGAGTCCCTTATCCTGGTTAATGCAGCTTCCCTTTGCGGTGGAAATTCTTTGTTCAACGGCTGACGAGACAGAAGTGGTGACAGAATGTTCAGCAACCTGTATTAACTACAAAGATTTCGAGAGTAAGTTGATCCGCCGTTCATTTACCTGTCAATTCCATCCGGAACTGCTTCAGGATCTGCGGGATCTTTGTCACCGGGAACCTCCCACTTATGATGAGTTAAAGCGTGATGATGGTGCTCGTTTATTTGCCCGACTCTTGTATTCTGGGATGCAGGAATAAGGGCATGTGAATAACATCATCACCATGGCGCGACGGATGGAAGAGGTGAGATTTTGACCCCCGGTTGAGGGAAAATTTGGCGCTTAGGTCGGTGAAAATCGCAGGATGCAAGAGGATGGTGGTGTAAAAACCTTGCACTTGTTGGGTGAAAAAATGGCTTTAAACCCTTGTATGATATACCTTTAAGCTTAATGCAGCAAGCCCCAATTAGCTATTCCCTATTCCCTGTTCCCTGTTCCCTGTTCCCTACTTAAATAAATTGCCAAAGTTTAATCGTTTTATCTTGAGCCGCACTCGCCAAGGTTGAACTATCTGGACTAATTGCCACAGACATAACACCAGCGGAATGATCCGATAAGGTCTGGATCAGTTTTCCACGACCCGGATGCCAAAGTCTAACCGTTCCATCAGCACTACCACTGATTAATAGGCGACCTTTGGCGCTGATTGCAACAGAATGGACTGCATCTGTATGTCCAGTCAGCGTCAATAAAATATCACCTGTCTTTAAGTTCCAGACTTGAATCGTCGCATCCGCACTACCACTGATTAAAAGTTGACCACTAGGACTAAAGACGAGTGAATTGACGGCATCGGTATGCCCATGTAGGGTTAGTTGAATTTCACCTGTGGCTAAATTCCACAATTTAATCGTGCGATCTGCACTACCACTTGCCAAGGTTTGTCCATTTGGACTAATGACAATCGTTTGAATCATGCTGGAATGACCATCAAGGGTTTTCTGTATATCTTGTAGGTTTAAATTCCAAATGTTAATTGTTTTATCAGCACTTCCACTGGCAAGAATCTGACCATCTGGACTAAACGCAACTGACTTAATCCAACCTGAATGTTGCTTCAGGGTATGCTTTAATGTTTGAGTTCTTAATTCCCAAACTTTAATCGTGTGATCCCAACTCCCACTGACTAAAAACTGTCCATCTGGACTAAAAGCAATGGTATTAATTAAACTAGAATGCCCAGAAAATGTACAACTGGGTATACCACTATCCAGATGCCAGAGTTTGACGCTACGATCCGCACCCCCACTAGCCAGAATCTGTCCGTCTGGATGAAAGGCGATCGCATGAATCGAACTCGAATGACCCCGCAACGTCCGTACACATTGCCACGTCGGTGTTAGCGTGTTTGGTTTAACCGATGGATTTGGGGAAGCGACTGACAATGATTGGGCTAACGTCTGGGTGAGATGCAAATCCTGGAGAATCTGGGCGGCTGAATGATAGCGCAGTTTTACCGCCCCCTCCAGCATTTTATTCAAGGTTTGCTGGAGGCGATCGCTAATGGGTTCAACTAAATAGTCTTGCCACACCCACATTCCTTCTAAACTGTTAAATAAGTCAAAGGGATGAACGCTGGTTAGTAAATGAATACAAGTCACCCCTAAACTATACAAATCACTACTTGTTACCGCTTTGCCCATCAGTTGTTCCGGGGCGGCATAAGCCGCAGAACCAATAACCGTTCCGGTTCGGGCTAATGCTGTTTTCGTGGTCAATTTTGCGGCACTAAAATCAACGAGAACAAGTTTATCGGCTTCTGTCTCGACGCCTGTACTGGCAGAACAAATAATATTGGCTGGATTAATATCTCGGTGAATAACCTGATGAGAATGAATATACTGTAATACAGGCAACAGTTGTGCCAAGATAGGGCGAATCTGGGTTTCATTAAATGCCCCTTCTTTCGCTAATTGTTGGGCTAAACTCTCTCCTTCTACTAAGCGTTGCACGATCGCACCCGTCGTTCCCCTTTGCGGATTGGGTTCAAAATAAGCCAGCAGTCGGGGAATCTGGGGATGTTCGCCTAGAGTTTGTAATCGGGCGGCTTCTTGACGAAAGGATGCTGCCGCTTTCTCGATATTGGTTGTCCCTTGATTGGTGCGTGAAAACTGCTTGATAATACAAGTGGATAATCCCGACTCCGATTCGTCAATTGCCCGAAAGGTACGACCAATACCCCCCTGACTAATCAACTCCATCGCCCGGTAGCGATCGCCTAAAAGTAATTTTGACCCACAAGTGGAGCAAAATCTGGCATGATCAGGGTTGGCGGGTTTGGGACAAGTTAGGTTAAGGCAGTAACTCATTCGCAAATTTTTAGAGTCAAGAGTTGATCCTATTGTGGCTTGTATCCACCTAGTGCAAGAAAGCAGAAATAACGCCAGCAGCGAATATCTCCCCCAGCTCCCCCAGCTTCCAGACGCGCCATGGCACGTCTCTACATTGCTTCCCCAGCTTCCCCAGCTCCCCCATCTCCCCCTCACCCCATCTCCCCCTCACCCCATCTCCCCCTCACCCCATCTCCGAAATCATGCTTCCTGTATCCGGCTAATAGACGGCTGGCGTATCATCAAATCCTCAGTCGTTGACACAAAACCATGTCTGCTGTACCAGGCGCGTAAATTTTCTATGCCAAAAGGACTACCCTTGTCCAATTCTAGAGTAATCGGTTTATCATTCAACATTTGGCAAAGCATCTTCAGGATTTTAGACCCATACCCTTTGCCACGATTACCAGGCATGACGTTTAAGAAATGAATAAAATAGGAGGTTTCATCCTCACAGACAGATACCACTCCGACTAAGTCATCTGCCTGAGTAAACTCATACCTCATTTCCCCTTGATATCCAAAAGTTCTGGGAAAGACTCGTACCGATAGATTCACGGTTAACTCATCCTCTCGTCGATTCAACTTATACACCACCCTATTGTCAAAGTCCGGTTAGTGCGTCGGCAGATGTAACCTTAGTTAGCATTTCGTCTTATGTCTTATGTCTTATGTTTGCTTCCTCAGCTTCAGTAGACACCCATGGAACGTAACAGGCGGCGCGATCGCATTTAGCTTGAACATCTGGAAAGGTGATTGAATCACAGCTTCTGAAGAAAAATCTATCTTCTTGAAGATACCTCTTTGTCAATTATCGTTTCCTCTGATAGAGGTAAACCAGACTTCGATCAAAAATAATAAAAATGTAACAAACTCTCATGGGAGAGAACGCCAATGCGATATAAAAATATTACAGCCATAGGAATCCTAACCGCCATCTTCGGCTTAGCGAACCCTGTCTCGGCTCAATCACCCGTCACGACAAAAGCCGACGACGTTACTCTCTCTGGTGAATCCCTAATGGGCATTGAACAGAGAAATCTCGGCGATGATTTTGACCAGTTCTTTTTAGACGATCCAGCGCTGGCATGGAGAGGAACAGGTGGTAGCCAGATTAATTTTAACAACCAAGCTGGTACTGACTTTCAGTTAATAGACGATGTGGAAATCTCAGTTAACGAACCCTTATCTCCACCGATCAGTCCAATCAATTTCCGCAGACACGAGAATTTGAGCAGCGGTCTTGATCGCGTGGAAGTACAAGTTGAACTTGATTAATGGTTATATGTTTTTCCCCAGTAGGGGCGGGTTTAGGGCTTTCATTTTGCCATTGATGATCAACTTTATTCAAAACCCGCCCTGACCGAGTGTAAGCGTTTTAGATATGTTTTTCCCCAGTAGGGGCGGGTTTAGGGCTTTCATTTTGCTATTGATGATCAACTTTATTCAAAACCCGCCCTGACCGAGTGTAAGCGTTTTAGATATGTTTTTCCCCAGTAGGGGCGGGTTTAGGACTTTCATTTTGCTATTGATGATCAAGTTTATTCAAAACCCGCCCTGACCGAGTGTGAGCGTTTTAGATATGTTTTTCCCCAGTAGGGGCGGGTTTAGGGCTTTCATTTTGCCATTGATGATCAAGTTTATTCAAAACCCGCCCTGACCGAGTGTAAGCGTTTTAGATATGTGTTTCCCCAGTAGGGGCGGGTTTAGGACTTTCATTATTGCCATTGATGATCAACTTTATTCAAAACCCGCCCTGACCGAGTG
>JGI12210J13797_10593302_pt1 | contig 12638 bp, 12 predicted proteins | sample ElkSlonscriptome_3_FD_13797 | JGI IMG/M metagenome (IMG submission 13797) | reverse complement strand
TTCCATGCCGATATCGGCGGTGTCCGTCAGCGGGAAGAATTCCTGAGCGGCGAGCGGAAGGGGCGCAGCAAGGGCGGTGAGAAAGGCGACGAAAAGCGCGCCGAAAGTGAAGCGGTTGATCATCCGACCGATGATATCGGCGCTTCGTCGAGGCGCAAGCGGCTCTCGTCCCTGATCATCGGGGTTTGATGTTTACAACCGTAGTCGATCCGCTTACAGATGTAGTCGCAAGCAGGAGAGACCGCTTCCGTGACCGATCGCGACACCCCCGACAACGCCCCGGCAACCGACCGGATCAGCGACGCCGAACACGCCGTCATGGAAGCTTTATGGACGCGCGGGACGTTGACCGCCACCGAGGTCTGCGACGCGGTCTGTGAAAGCCGCGATTGGAGCCTCGCCACGGTCAAGACGCTCCTCTCGCGGCTCGTCCAGAAGGGCGCCATCGCCACCCGGCCGGACGGGCGGCGCTATCTCTACAGCCCGATGATCGAGCGCGCGGACTATGTCGGCGGCGAATCCAGAAGATTGGTCGAGCGCCTGTTCGGCGGACGGCCCGCTTCGCTTTTCGCGCATCTCGCCGAATCCGAAGCGCTGTCTGAAGGCGACCTCGAAGAAATCGAGGCCCTGCTGAAGGAGATGCGCAAATGAGTGCCTGGCTCCTCGATACGCTTATCTGGACCGGGGCGCTGATTGCGCTGGTCCTCCTCATACGCCGCCCGGTGGCGAAGGTGTTCGGGCCGGGGATGGCCTATGCCCTGTGGGCATTGCCGACGGCGCGGCTGCTGATGCCGCCGATCACGCTGCCCGCCTGGCTCGCCCCGGCCGGGCCTGCGCCCGCAGAAGACGCCGCGCCGCTCGCCCGCACTGTCGAACTCGATACGCCTGCCTTCCGCACGGTCGCCGTCGACCAGCCGGTCGAGGACGCGGCGGCGCCGCTCTTGCCGTTCGAGGCGATCGAGTGGGATATGCTCGCCCTTCTCGCGCTGGCGCTGTGGCTGGCAGGGGCGGCCGTGTTTCTCGCGATCCGTTTTCGCCACTATTTCGCGCTGCGCGGCAAGCTCGTCGCCGAAGGGCGCGAGGTCGGCCGCATCGCGGGGCCGCTCGGGCCGATCCGCCTGCTCGAAACGGCCGGCACGCGTGCGCCGCTTGCCTTCGGCGTGCTCGATCCGGTGATTGCGCTGCCGCCCGGGTTCATGGCGTTGCCCGACCGCACCGCACGCGATCTCGCGCTTGAGCACGAGCTTGCCCATCACCGCGGGCTCGACCTCGTCATCAACGTCGCGGTGCAGCCGCTTTTCGCGCTGCACTGGTTCAACCCGCTCGGCCATTATGGCTGGCTGGCGCTGCGGCGCGACCAGGAAGCGGCCTGCGACGCCCGCGTCATGGCCGCGAGGGATCACGCCGAGCGCGCAGTCTACGCCCATTTGATCGCGAGCTTTGCCGCCGGACCCAACGTGGCACTCGCCGCACCCATGGCCTGCCCGGTGCTGGGCGAGCAATCCATCATCCACCGTTTGAGGAGCCTCAAGATGTCCGACCTGTCACCCCGCCGCCGCATGGCCGGCCGCCTGGCGCTCGGCGCAGCGGTGCTGGCGCTGCCGCTTACCGCCTCGATCAGCTATGCCGAAACCAGCGCGCCTGAATCGCCCGCAGCACCCGAGGCCCCGGCCGCGCCGGGCGATGCCCCGCAGCCTCCCGCGCCGCCCCTGCCGCCCGAGCCGCCTCTGCCGCCAGAGCCGCCGCGCGCCCCGGCGCCGGAAGGGATCGAGACGGTCGATCCCGACACCGCCGCGCCGCACGTGTTCTACGAGAAACAATCGGAATTCGTGACCTTTACCGAGGACGAGGACGGCAAACGCCGCAAGGTGAAGGTAAGGCGCGTAGCCAATAGCGACGGCAAGGCCGTGAGCGAGGATGAGCGCGCCCTCATCCTGGGCACCCGCACCGAGGTCATCCGTGGCCGGCGGAGCAACAGCGAGATGAGCGAGGAAGAGATCGAGGAGATCATGGCGGAGGTCCGCGAAGGGCTCGCCGAAGCCGACGCGGCGCTCAGGGAAGTTCCCGCGATCGTTGCAGAGGCGATGGCCGAAGCCGACCGCGGCACCATGATGGCGCAGCGCACCGTGGTCGAGATGAAATGCGATCCGAAGAGCGACGAGGTCGCGACCACTTCGACCGATGCCAACGGCGTGACCGTGGTGAAGCTTTGCGAGGCCCGGGTGATGGAACACGCGCTGCGCGGCATCAAGGAAGCCCGCCGCTCCATCGCAGAAAACCGCGAGATGACGGCCTCGATCCGCAAGCAGGTCCTGAAGGAACTCGACCGGCAGATCGACAGCTGGGAAGACGCCGCCAGCTGATCCCCCGGACTGACAACAAGTGGGCGGGCGGCCTCGCGGCCGACCCGCCCTTTGCACTCAGCGTTTCTCGATGTCCGTCTTCCCCGCCGCCCGTTCGCTTGAAGCGCGTTCGTCCATCGCCTGTTCCTCCGCCATCGTCATCGTGCGCGGGGTCGCCGGGTAGTCACAGCCGCGGCCCGTGCCGAGGCCCTTGAGGAAGCCACGCCGCGCCATTCCGGCGCTGATCGCATAAAGGAGGTCGCGCTCTTCGGCCGCAGCGCCCGTTATCTCGCGCACGATGCCGCGAAAGGGGATCAGCGAGCCAACCAGGCCCTTCGCCATGCTTCCCGGCATGAGTTCGCCTTCGGGACGCTCGAGAAAGTCGTAATCGGGCCCGAGCACGGTGTCGATCCGGGCAATCTCGGCGATGATCGCGTCGCAATCGTCGAGCGTCTCGCGCGAATAGGGATAGCGGGCCGCCTCCAGGAGCACGGCCGGGATCTCGTCACCGTCGATATTAAGGTCCTCGAGCGGAGTCCGGGCAATGTCCTCTACATCCGCATCGGGCTTGGCGACCTGTGCCGATAGCGGGCTGGCGAGACCCAATATGACCGCCGCCGCGAGCGGAAGCGTCCTATTCGAAGTAGCTGTCGCATGCTGTGTGATCGCCCGTCTCCATTCCCATCCTCAGCGCGGCCACGCGCTGGGCGCTGGTGCCGTGGGTGAAATTCTCCGGCTCGATCCGCCGCCCGGCGCGCGCCATCAGCGTGTCGTCCCCGATGGAGCTTGCCGCGGACATGCCTTCCTGCATGTCGCCCGGTTCGATCCGGTCCCGGTTAAGCCCGGCCCACACGCCCGCATAGCAATCGGCCTGCAATTCCATCCTGACCTGCAGGCTGTTTGCGCGCGAGGGGTTGCGCGCCTTGGCCTGTCGCACTGCATCGGCGATTCCGGTCAGGTTCTGGATGTGATGACCGTATTCGTGCGCGATGACATACAAACGCGCGAAATCGCCGCCGGTGCCGGACATTTGCGCAAGCTGGTCGTAGAAACCGGTGTCGATATAGATCCCCATGTCCGCCGGGCAGTAGAACGGTCCGGCCGCGGACGACGCGCTCCCGCACCCCTGCGTCGTCACCTGTCCGCCACGATAGAGGTCGAGGATTGGCTGTTCGAAGCGCGCTCCGGCGCGGGCGAAGACCGGTTCCCAGGTAGCGTTCAGACTGCCGAGTGCATCGCAGGCTTCGCTCGCATAGGGGCCCATTGCGCAGACCTCCGCTTCGCTCATGTCGCTTGTCTCACCGGCCCTCTGCGGAATTGCCTGCTGCGCGCCTTCGACCATTCCGATCGTCTGGCGCGGGTCGAGGTCGAGAAACCACGCCGCGGCAAGCGCGATCAGGATGCCGACAATGCCTATTCCTCCCGCCTTGCGCGCGCGCCCCGCGCTGCTCGAGCGGACCTTGATGTTCGACGTGTCATGGCGATCCAGCCGCATCGTTTCCTCCCATCCCCCGGCCGCTTCCGCAAATCGCTGGACAGGCGGTCCGTGCGCGGCGAAAGCATGGCCTTCGATGAAACGAGTGCAGGAGAACGACGGAATGCTCAAGCCTGAAGCCGCGAACGGGTCCATGCTGACGGGCAGGCGCGCGCTGGTGACGGGCTCGACTTCGGGGATCGGGCTCGCGATCGCGCGCGCGCTCAAGGCCGAGGGGGCGCAAATCGTCCTGAACGGACTTGGCGATCCTGGCGAGATCGAAACGCTCTGTGAGGAACTCGATGCCGATTTCGACGGCGCGAACCTGATGCAGGGGGACGCGATCACGGCAATGATGGAGAAGCTCGGCGAAGTCGATATCCTCGTCAACAATGCCGGGATGCAGCATGTCGCACCCGTCGAGGATTTCCCTCCGGAAAAATGGGACGCGATCGTCGCACTCAATCTGACGGCGGCCTTCCACACGACGCGCCTTGCCGTGCCAGGCATGAAGGCAAAGGGCTGGGGGCGGATCATCAACACCGCGAGCGCCCACTCGCTCGCGGCCTCCCCCTTCAAGAGCGCGTATGTCTCGACCAAGCACGCCATTGCGGGTTTCACCAAGACGATCGCGCTCGAGCTTGCCGAACATGGCGTGACCGCCAATTGCATTTCACCCGGCTATGTCTGGACGCCGCTGGTCGAGAACCAGATTCCCGACACGATGGCCGCGCGCGGAATGACGCGCGAGGAAGTCATCAACGACGTGCTGCTCGCAGGGCAGCCGACCAAGAAATTCGTCCAGCCCGAGGATGTCGGCGCGATGGCGGTCTTCCTGTGCTCGGCCGCGGCGGACAACATCACCGGATCGAACTTCAGCATGGACGGAGGATGGACCGCGAAATGAGCCTGTTCGCCGATCTCCGCCGGCTCGCCGCGCCGCTGTTCGGCCTCGCAGCTCTTGCAGCCTGCGCGACAACGCCCGCACCGCGCGTCGCCGATGCCGAGATCGACGCGATCCGTGCGAACCTCACGCGCGACATAGAGGTCCTCGCAAGCGATGCATTCGGCGGGCGCATGCCCGGCACATCGGGCGAGGATCGGACGGTCGAATTCATCATAACCCAGATGGAAGCGGCGGGGCTTGTCTCGGGCACCAATGATCCGGGCAGTTCATGGCGCGCACCGGTCGATCTGGTCGCTACCACTCCGCAGGCGAGCGGGCTTTCGTTCGAAGCGGGAGCGCGCGGTGTGCTGGTGCTCGACGAGGAGGGCGTCGCTTTCACCACCCGCCGACGCGTTCTGGTGCAGGCCGGACCCGATCTCGGCAGCGAAATGGTCTTTGTCGGTCGCGAGGGTGAGAGTGTCAGAGCCGAAACCGCGGCAGGACAGATCCTCGTCATGCTCGGTGAGCCCGGCGTCAGTCCCGCGCGCCGCGCGGCGCTCTTCGCGAAGGATCCCGTGGCCGTGATCACGGTGGTGGAGGACGAAAAAGCGATCGCGTCCGCGCGCGAAGCCCATGGCCGCGAGCGCCTGCTGCTTGCAAGCGAGGAGGAAGTGCGCCTTTCTGCCTTCGTCACGGAAGCGGCGATGGCACGGGTCTTGGGCAAGGAGGCGTGGCGAGCGCTCGAGCGGAGCGCGGACGATGCCGGTTTCGAACCGCAAAGCATCCCCGCGCAAGTGACGATCGAGGCGACTTCGAAGCGCCGCGAATTCGCCAGTTTCAACGTCATCGGCCTCTTGCCCGGCACGAAGCCCGATGCCGGTGCGGTGCTGCTGCTCGGTCACTGGGACCATCTCGGCGAATGCGGCGAGGAGCCGGATCGGGTCTGCAACGGCGCGGTGGACAATGCCTCGGGAATTGCCGCCATGCTCGAACTGTCGCGCCGTCTCGGCGCCTCGGGCCCGCATGAGCGCGACATCTACGTCCTTGCCACCAGCGCCGAGGAAGCGGGATTGCTGGGTGCCAAGGCCTTTGCCGAGAACCCGCCAATGCCTCTCGACAACATCATCGCCGCGTTCAATTTCGACACCGTTGCGGTCGCGCCCGCGGGCACGCCGCTCGGCTTCGTCGGCCAGGGGCGCACCGATCTTGACGGCGCGGTGCTCGATCTGCTTGCCGAGCGCGGGCGCAAAACAGGCGATCCCGATTTCGCCGAGAGTTTTCTCAGGCGGCAGGACGGCTGGGCGCTGCTCGAAAAGGGCGTGCCCGCAGTGCTCCTCTCCAGCGCGTTTTCCTCTCGCAGCGTGCTCGGGCCCTATCTCTCGCGCGATTATCATCGACCCTCGGACGAGTCGGGTCGCATGGAACTGGGCGGGGCGATCGAGGACCTCCTGCTCCATGAGGAACTGGTGCGCCGCCTCGCAGACAGCTCCTACAGGCCTGCCGGCACGGAAATCGCGGGGAAGCGTCGATAGGGCGCGTGCTTGCCCTAGCGTTTGCGCAAAAGCGCGATTACATGGGCCGTCACGATTCTCCCGGTCCGGCGCGACCGGGTTCAAGCTTTCAGGAAAGTGACACTCATGGACATCCCGCTCGGCCTTACCTTCGACGACGTGCTGCTGCGTCCGGCCGAAAGCGAGGTCCTGCCCTCCATGGCCGACACGAGAACCCGCCTCACGCGTGAGATCGCGCTCAACATCCCGATCCTTTCCTCGGCGATGGACACGGTGACGGAGGCCGACATGGCTATCGCGATGGCGCAGCTTGGCGGGATCGGCGTGCTTCACCGCAATCTCGACATCGACGAGCAATGCGCCGCAGTGCGCGCGGTCAAGCGGTTCGAGAGCGGGATGGTGGTGAACCCGATCACCATCGCTCCCGACGCGGCTTTGGGCGAGGCGCAGGCTCTCATGCAGCAGCACCGCATCAGCGGCATTCCGGTAACGGACCGCGACGGCAAGCTCTGCGGCATTCTCACGAACCGCGACGTGCGCTTTGCCGAGAACCCGGCTCAGCCGGTGCGCGAGCTGATGACGACCGACAATCTCGCCACTGTCGCGCTCGGCACCGGCCAAGAAGAGGCGCGCCGCCTGCTGCACCAGCGCCGGATCGAGAAGCTGCTGGTGGTCGACGACGATTATCGCTGCATCGGGCTGATCACGGTCAAGGATATCGAGAAGGCCGTGACCTACCCGGATGCGACCAAGGATGCCGCCGGGCGCCTGCGCGTCGCGGCCGCCACCACGGTCGGGGATTCGGGCTTTGCGCGCACCGAGGCGCTGATCGATGCCGAGGTCGACGTGATCGTGATCGACACCGCCCACGGCCACAACCGCGAAGTCGCGCGCGCGGTCGAGCGGGCGAAGAAGCTGTCCAATTCGGTGCAGGTCATCGCGGGCAATGTCGCCACTCCCGAAGCCACCCGGGCGCTGATCGATGCGGGCGCGGACGCGGTCAAGGTCGGGATCGGGCCGGGTTCGATCTGCACCACCCGCGTGGTCGCCGGGGTCGGCGTGCCGCAGCTTACCGCGGTCATGGAAAGCGCCGCCGAGGCGAAGAAATCGGGCGTGCCGGTGATCGCCGATGGCGGGCTTCGGACCAGCGGCGATGTCGCCAAGGCGCTTGCGGCGGGAGCCAGCTCGGTGATGGTCGGTTCGATGCTGGCCGGGACCGCCGAAAGCCCGGGCGAGGTGTTCCTTTACCAGGGACGCAGCTACAAGTCCTATCGCGGCATGGGCAGCGTCAGCGCGATGGCGCGCGGCAGCGCGGACCGCTATTTCCAGCAGGACGTCAGCGCGATGAAGCTGGTCCCCGAAGGCATCGAAGGTCAGGTTCCGTTCAAGGGGCCGGTGGCCAATGTGATTCACCAGCTCGTCGGGGGGATCAAGGCGGCGATGGGTTATACCGGCGCGGCGACCATCGACGATCTTCAGACCCGGGCGCAATTCGTGCGGATCACCAATGCGGGGCTTTCGGAAAGCCACGTCCACGATGTGGCGATCACCCGCGAGGCGCCGAATTATCCGACGCGCTAGGCCTCTCCCATGATCCCCGCTGCGCGCGTTCAGGCCGCGATCGAGGTCCTCGACCTGGTGATTGAGGCGGCGAAGGTGGAGGGAGCGCCCGCAGACCGCATCCTCGGCGATTATTTTCGCGCTCGCCGCTATGCCGGCTCGAAGGACCGCCGCGCGGTGCGTGAACTGGTCTATTCCGTGATCCGCGCGCTTGGCCCCGTGCCCGGCAATGGCCGCGATTCCATGCTCGCTTTCGGCCGTGCGGACCCGGCCAATCGCCACGTGCTCGACCTGTTCGACGGATCGCCGCACGGTCCGGCGCCGATCGAGGCTGGAGCGATCGAGGCGAAGCCGGGCCTCGCGCCCGACTGGCTGGTGGCGGCGCTTGCCCGTTCAGGGATTTCGGACGATGCGGCAGAGGCGCTGATGGGGCGCGCGCCGCTTGATGTGCGGGTCAACACGCTGAAGGCCGACCGTGCGACGCTCGACCTGCCAGAGGAGGGCGAACATCTCACCGCGCCGCAGGCCCTTCGCTTTCCTGCGGGCGTTCGGGTCGAGGAATGGGAAGCCTACCGCGAGGGCCGCGTCGAGATTCAGGATCATGGCAGCCAGCTCGCCTGTCTCGCGGCGGCCGCTCAACCGGGCGAAACCGTGATCGATCTGTGCGCCGGTGCGGGCGGCAAAACACTTGCTCTTGCCGCCGCGATGGAGAATTCGGGCCGCCTGATCGCGTGTGACACCGACAAAAGGCGGCTCGGCAATCTCGCGCCGAGAGCCGAGCGAGCCGGGGCCGGGATGATCGAGACGCGCCTGCTCGATCCGGGCCGCGAGATCGACGCGCTCGGCGATGTTGCGGGCGCGGCCGACCTCGTTCTCGTCGATGCGCCCTGTTCGGGTACCGGCACCTGGCGGCGCAAGCCCGAAGCGAAATGGCGACTGACCCCGCGCGCTCTGGAGCAATACGCTGCCTTGCAGGATCGCCTGCTCGACATCGCGGCCAAGCTTGTCCGCCCGGGCGGCAGGATCGTCTTCGTGACCTGCTCGTTGCTGGACGAGGAAGGAGCGAAGCGAATTGATCAATGTCTCGCCCGCCATGACGGTTTCGAAGCGTGCAACGTCAACCTCCCTCTGGGGAGCCCGCGTGGAAAAGGATGGCGGCTCGATCCGTATCACCACGATACGGACGGGTTTTTTGTCGCCAATTGCAAGCGATCGTGTTAGCGGTTTGCGTTATGGCTGAGCCCTTCCAAACCCGGCCTGCTGCATTCAAGGAGCTGTTCATGCGTTTTGCGCCCGCTGCCGCCGCCCTCTCGCTGTTTCTCGCCACCACGGCAAGCGTGACGAGCGCAGGGGACAAGGCACCGGATGTGCGAGCGGAGACGCTGATCCAGCAGGGCGAGGCGTTGCTGGCCGCTGGTGACACGCAGGGCGCGATCGATGCGTTCGAAGCGGCGCTGGCGGTCGACCCGGCCTATACCCCGATCTTCGTCCATCTCGCTGCCGCCGCGCGGGACAATGGCCTTCAGGGCAAGGCGATCCGCTATTACCGAGAGGCACTGGCCCGCGATCCCGACAATTTCGCCGCGATTTCGGGCGAGGGTGCCGCGCTTGTCGAAAAGGGCGCGATAGAGAAAGCGAAGCGCAATCTTGCCCGCCTGAAAAGCATGTGCGGCGACAGCTGCCCCGAAACGGTTGCCCTGCGCTCGAGCATCGCGACCGGGGCGGACCGCCCTGCCGGACAGCGGCTCGCGGTTGAAACCGCTGAAGGCAGCGCCGCCGCCAATTGACGCCTGGCTTGCGGCGGCTCCCTCAGGCTGCCGGGTGCATCACCTCGAATATTTGCAGGGCTTGCGTATTCTCTGGCTGTCGGGGGAGCCTGTTGCGCAATACGAGCTGAAGCCTACCGGCGCGATCCGGAGACCGGTCTCGCGCCCGATCATCACAAGGCTCCTGACCGCCTGGCACCGCGCCGGTCGTGGCCAATGGCGATCTCGTGCTGGCGCCAATCTTTGCCATCATCGACACCATGCCGGATCAATATCCGGACGGCCCGCTAAGGGTCGGCAGCCAGCGGCGCGCGCGAATGGTAAGCGCAAGAGGATCAACTTCAGCCCGGCGCTCATAGGAGCCCGCGGAATTCCTCGAGTATTTCGCGGTAGACCTGTCGCTTGAACGGTATGATGAGCTCGGGGAGCTGTTCGGGCTCGATCCAGCGATAGGCGTTGAATTCGGGCGGGTCGTGCGCCTCGAGGTCGATGTCTGACTCGCGCCCCAGAAAGCGGCCCAGGAACCAGTGCTGTTCCTGTCCGCGATATTTGCCCTTCCACACCTTGCCGAGCAGTTCGGGTGGCAGATCGTAGCGCAGCGGCCTCGAAGCAGGGGCGATGATCTCGACGAGATCGGGTGTGATGCCGGTCTCCTCGCCCAGTTCACGCAAGGCCGCCGCCTGCCTGTCTTCGCCCGGATCGATCCCGCCCTGCGGCATCTGCCACATGCCGTGGGCGCGTTTTTCGATCCGCTGGCCAACGAAAACGAGATTGTCTTCGTTGAGCAGCATGAAGCCCGCACAGGGGCGATAGGGCAGGTCGTCGAGCTCCTTGGTCATCATTCAGGCTCCGAGCATGAACTTCATCGCCGCGACAATCCGCTCAAGGTCGACCTGAGTGCTGGGGACGGCTTGCCGCAGATTCGTGAAGCTATGAGTGACGCCCTCGATTTCGAGAAAGACGTGGCTGCGCCCTGCCTGTGCCAAGGCCTTCGCATAGTCCCGGCCCGAATCGCGGATCGGATCGAGGCTCGCCGTGACGATCACGGTGGGCGGGGCGCTGCGATGGTCGCCGAGGATCGGAAAGGCGCGCGGATCGGACCGGTCGCCCTGATAGGCCGCATCGAAGAACTCGACGGCCGCTCTCGTCAGGACGAAACCGTCGGCGAAGGCATCGAGGCTCGCCGAACCCATCGCATCGCTCGCAAGCGGGAAGAGCGGGACCTGGAGGACTACCGGCGCATCGGCCGGGTTTGCGGCAAGCAATTGCCCGACCGCGATCGTTGCCGTTCCCCCGGCGCTGTCGCCGATCGTGACGAGCCCTGTCGCCTCGCGGCCGAGCGCCTCGGGACTGCCCGCGACCCAGCGCGCTGCCGCCTCGCAATCCTCTATCGCAGCCGGAAACGGGGCTTCGGGTGCGCGGCGATAATGCGTCGCGACGACCGGGAGGTCGAGCAGGGCGGCAAGCTCGGTGCACAGCGCGTGATGCGTTTCGAGATCGCCGATGACGAATCCGCCGCCGTGGAAGAAGGTCACTACCGGACCCGGTTCGCGTGCTTCGCGCGCATCGTAGAGCCGCAGCGGAATATCGCCCGCGGGCCCCGGACACGAAAGGTCGCGGATGACCGGAAGTTCGCGCGCGGGCTTGTCTCCCATGGCATGAAGGGCCACGTAGCTGGCACGCGCCTCTTCGAGAGTCATGTCGGCGATTGCCGGCCCTTCCATCGAGGCGAGCGCATCGAGGAAGGCGCGCATGTCGGGTCTGACGAAGGGGGCGGCATCGTTCATGGTGTTTTCTCTCCCTGTTTCACCCAATGCTGATAGGCCGGGGCGCGGCGCATTTCCACCGGCCAATCGCGCTGGCAAGGCACGACAAGAGGTTTGCACTTTAGGCACATGAAATATTCGGTCAGGACACGCACGCGGCTGCCGCTGCTTTTCGCGCCGAGCGCGATGTTCGTGGCCTATTTCCTGCCGTTCGCGAACCAGGTCCAGACCGGGATCTTTGGCATAGCGGTGGGGGCAATCGCCGGTTTCGCCGCGCGCAGCGCGGTTGAGCGGCGTTTCGACCCGCCTGATGCGCCGCCCACTGTCAAGCGCCGGATCGTCGTCGCGCTCGCCCTGTCTAAGCTGGTCTTCGGGCTGCTTCTCATGCTGGTCAGCATCCTCGCCTTCGCCGACTGGCTGGCGACGCCCTTCACCGTACTGGGCGGCTACCTGGCCGGAACGACTGCCGCGACGCCGCTCCTGAGCAGCGATTTCGAGGCCGGGCGCTAGGGCGCGAGGGGCAAGGGGGACATGGACAATCTCACCCACAGCCTCGTGGGCGCGCTGATCGGGCAGGCAGGGCTCAAACGCCGCACCGGCCTTGCCATGCCCGCGCTGGTGATCGGCGCGAACCTGCCCGATGTGGATGCGGCGTGTTTCTTCTGGCTGGAAGGGGCGGAGCATCTCGGTTTCCGGCGCGGTATCACCCATGGACCGATCGCGTGGGTGGTTCTGCCCTTGTTACTCGCTGCCGCGCTGTGGGGTTTCGATCGATGGCAGGAAAAGCGCGGCAAGCGGCCAGAGACCCGTGCGCCGGTTGATTTCTCGTGGCTCTACTGGCTCGCGCTGATCGGCTGCCTGACCCATCCCGCGCTCGACTGGCTCAATGTTTACGGCATCCGTATCTTCGCGCCGTTCTCGGACGCCTGGTTCTATGGTGATACCCTGTTCATCATCGACGTGTGGCTGTGGGCGCTGCTCGGTGTTTCGTTGTGGCGCTCGCTTCGGCGTGAAAAGCGCGAGGGGCCGGGACGGGGTGAACTCATCGCGCAGACCGCGCTCGGGCTGACGCTGCTTTATGTCGCGTTCAACGGGCTGATCTCGGACTATGCCGCCTATCACAAGTCGATGCTCTACGATCCCGAGCCCGAGATTGCGATCGCATCGCCGGTGCCGCTGTTTTTCTGGGAGCGTGAGCGAATTATCCGGACCGAGGACGGGCGCTGGTATTCGAGCGAGTGGGAAGGAAAGCCCTTCGCCAACGGCTATCATGCCCCGCTTGCGACGATCTGCCGCATGCCCGCCGATGCTGCCGAGGCATCGGACGAGGCTC
>JGI12210J13797_11003105_pt1 | contig 12640 bp, 11 predicted proteins | sample ElkSlonscriptome_3_FD_13797 | JGI IMG/M metagenome (IMG submission 13797) | reverse complement strand
CTTTGAATGTAGCCAATCTTAAAAATATTTAATCACCAAGGTATAATAATTAGGCGTTTCTCAGTGTCTTGTTAACTTTGCCGCCGTTGAAAAGAATTTATTGTTCTGACAGATGATTGCATTACTTTCTCCCGCAAAGAGCCTCGATTTTACTTCAGCTCCAACTTTTGAGCAAAGGTCAGATTTGATCTTTGTCAAAGAAGCGGAATATTTGGCAAATAAGCTCAAGAAGTTTTCAGTTAAAAAATTGAAATCTATGATGAGCATCAGTGAGGACTTGGCGCAGCTGAATGCCGAAAGATTTGCAAAGTGGAGCCAACCATTTACTGAAGAGAATAGCAAACAGGCAGTTTACTCTTTCAATGGAGATGTATATCAGGGGCTTGAGGCTTCTCTTTTGTCTAAAGAGGAGATCGATTATGCACAAGATCATTTGAGAATATTGTCCGGTCTATACGGGGTTCTTCGCCCGCTTGACAGCATTCAACCCTACAGACTCGAAATGGGTACTTCTTGGGAGATTACTCCAAAAAAAAATAGCCTTTACAAGTATTGGAAATCGGCAGTTACTGAAAGGCTGAAAGAAGATGTTGAAGAAACAGGCGCGAAGTTCATCCTTAATCTGGCATCTCAAGAATATGCCAAGGCAGTAGATTTCAAAGCGATAGACTTGCCTGTAATATCTCCCGACTTCAAAGAAGAGCGGGGCGATAAATTTCAAATGATCTCCTTTTTTGCTAAAAAAGCCAGGGGATTAATGGCACGGTACGCCATTGAAAATCGCATTGAGAAACCCGAAGAGCTGAAGGCTTTTGACTACGAAGGTTATCATTTCAACGAATCACTATCGGATTTATCTAAAAACAAATGGGTCTTTACCCGCATATACGAATCAAATCAAAATTAGAAATGACGAATGCAATGAAAAGAATCGGTTTTTTCGCCGGAGTTTTGATCCTACTGGGATCCGGAGCTTGTGCTCAAAAGAATAGCGGTGCCGCAGGAGCTCCCGTTTCTCTTGACAATGAAATGGATTCAGTGTCTTACATCATGGGAGCAAGTCTCGCTGCAAATATCAAGCAAGCGAATGTCGAAGGAGTAGACTTAGACCGTTTGATGATGGGAGTGAAAGACGGAATGGATGGAGACTCAGCTCTGTTGATAAACATGAAAGAAGGAAATCAGTATATCATGGCTTACATGCAAAGAATTCAGGCCCAAGCGGCTGAAGAAGCTATGGCCGATGTACAGGTATTCATGGATGAACAAGAGGCTACCGGCGAATACCAAAAAATGGAAAACGGTATTCTGTACCAGGTGATTGAAGAAGGAGATGGCCCAATGCCCGAAGCTACTGACGTCGTAAAAGTAAACTACGAAGGAACCAATACCAAAGGCGAAGTATTTGATAGTAGTTACGAAAGAGGCACACCGGCTGAGTTCCCATTGAATCGTGTAATTAAAGGTTGGACCGAGACACTCAAGATGATGCCTACAGGGAGTACATGGAAAGTGGTTATTCCTCCCGGATTGGCTTACGGTGAGAGAGGTTCGCCTCCTAAGATTGGTCCTAACGAGCCTCTTACTTTTAAAATCGAGTTGATCGAAATCGTTCAGAACGAAGAGTAATGCTTTTTGAGAATATCAATTTTCTTCTTCACGAAAGAGGGGCTCCCTCTCTTTCGGGAGAAGAATTTTTAGCTTTAAATCCCGATGAATTATGGGAGTTGGTTTCTCAATTGGGATATCCGTTCGAGACATTAAACACGACTGACCTCGCTCGCCGAAGCGAATTGGTGAGATCAAAATCCATCAAACTCGTCGTTCTTGATGTTGATGGAGTTTTTACCGATGGAGGACTGTATTATTCTTCTGACGGAGAGGATGCCAAGAAATTCAACGTAAAAGATGGCATGGCCATAAAAAAAGCTGCCGATAGAGGGCTTGAATTTGGAATCATCAGCGCCTCATCAAAGTCGGAAGTGGTCAAAATACGCGCAGAAATACTAGGTATCCAAAACGTCTACGTGGGTACTACTCCTAAGCTGGAAATTCTGGAGTCTTGGCTTTACCAAAAAGGGATTGGCTTTGAAAACGTAGCCTATATTGGCGATGACATCAACGACGTTCCTATTCTCGAAAAGGTAGGGCTGTCTGCAGCTCCTTCAGATGCCGTTCTTCAAGCCAGACAAGCTGCGGACATCGTATTACAAAAAGGAGGCGGTCAAGGATGTATTCGTGAATTGGTGGAAGGATATCTCACCACTCTATAAGGAACGGTTGCTCTTCGGTGCTTAGATGATGCAGGAGTTTAATTTCGTCTCATCATGCTCTCCTTGTCCTCTCTTTCTTTTTTCTTCTCTTCGATAAAGTCGTGCTTTTCGGCTATGTTTTCAGTTTTCTGATCAAATTCAAGCTGAAGGTCATCTACTTCTGCTTGCCTTTCCGAAATGCGTTTATCGTACTGCTTTAGCTCCTTTTCGATCGTTTTCGGATCGTTGATTTCCATTTGCCTCTCTAAGTCGCTCATTTGAGCTTCCAAACTCTCTGCCTTCGCCGCATATTCAGCTAATTGCGTATTGGCTTCTTCTTTTAGTGCAGTGTACTTCGCCACTGCACTTTCTTGTTTTTTAACCGTTTTTTCATGGCGACTCGCAATTTTTTGGAGCTCCTTGTCTTTAGATGCGTGAGCTTTCTGAGCTTCCAGGCCAAGCGAATCAGGATTGGTAACTCGATGTTTGCTTAAGCTCACTTCCGCATTTGACTTAGACTTTCTGGCCACTGCTACCTCCGAACCCGCTTCACTTATCTTTTCTTCGGATTTTGCAATGGTCTTTTCAGCTTTTTTTCTGTTTTTCTCTGCTTTTTTGTATTGCTTTTTTAAGCTTTTGTATTCAGATTTTTTGCTGGGGTAGTCAAATGCTTCCGCTGCAGCCTTGATGCTGTCTTTGCGATTCTCGAGGATGCTGACATCTCTTTTGGCTTGTTCTAGATCCGGTCTAACACTTGCCAATGATTTCTCGATCTTTTCGACCTCCTTGGTTTGGTCTTTGATGAGTTTTTTCAAATCTTTTATTTCGGACTTGATGACCGATTTATCTTTTTGTTCACTTTCCTGAGCGCTCAGTGAAATTGAGAAAAAACTGATTATTAGGAGGGTCGCGATGTTTTTCATGTCTTCTACATTGGTTAATCCAAGGGTCGAAAGATATGCAAAAGTTCTGTTTTCAGCGTGGCGTTTTTATCCTTTGCGTACCAGCGGTGGATTTCCTCGGTGAACTTATCAAATGGTAATTTTTCATGATCGAGTTTTTCCTTGTACGACATTACCATCTGCTGAACCGGTTTTGGTCTGGGACCCCATACAAATAGCTCCATTTCCGTTTGCCGATCAAAGCCAACCAATTTCGGAATACTTCTCGCGCCATTGGTCAGGTATTTTTCTATCAAACCCGGGGTTTCATCTCTGTAAACCACTTCGAAGTCGACATTATTCGCTGCACTCGCAATCTTGGCGATATAAGGCAAGTTTTGAGCAGCATCTCCGCACCATGCTTCAGTGATAGCGACCCATACCATACTTTTTTTACTGGCCTCGACGGCATCAACAAGTTGAGCGTCCGGTACAATCGTCTTGTTAAGTCTGGTCATTCTCTTGAAATTCAAATAAGTATAATTTACCATACTTTCCGATTGATTCAGACCCGACGTGGCTTTTTCTCTAACCATAGCGCTCACATTCCGTATATACTCGTCGTAGGTTATTGATAAGTCGAGAATCTCTTTTAAAGTCATGTTCATTTTTCGAAGGTACCTTTGTAAGCTAAACGATTGGAGTTATTCTTTGTTTTGAGCATTGGTTTTTGGATATACGGAGTTCCCTGTATTGCAATCGCGGTATACATCGGCGTATGTGTTTTTTACTACGTGTTCCAAGAGCGACTCATATTCGTTCCGCTTGGAATTTTAAGCCAAGATGCCGAGGTTGAGTTGGGCAGCGAGTTTACTGAAGTCTACTTGGATGGGGTTGAAGAGGGTCGAATCCATGCTTTGCATATTAGGGTCAAAAATCCAAAAGGATGTATTCTCTATTTTCACGGAAATACCGGTCACATCTCTCGCTGGGGGCCAATAGCAGAAGAGTTGACCTCCTTTGGTTTTGATGTCTTTGTTCCCGATTACCGCGGATACGGTAAGAGCAGTGGAGTGCGAACCCAAGAGACTCTTTATGCAGATGCTCTGACTTGTTTTGATTACGTGAGAGCCATTTATCCAGAAAGAGAAATCTGTATTTACGGCCGCTCGTTGGGCAGTGCGATGGCATCCTGGCTAGCCGGAAGAACACATCCGGGTGGAGTGGTATTGGAGACGCCTTTTAATAATCTCAGAGATGTAGCAGCATACCACACAAAAATTTTGCCGGTGAGTTTTCTTCTCAAATACGGTTTTCGAAACGAACTTCACCTCAAGCATAGCGATTCGCCCATACTTATAGCACACGGAACCAAAGACATCATCGTTCCTTATCGATGTGGTTTTTCACTCTACAAAACCATAAAATCAAAAGCAGAGATGGTGACGATTCCGGGAGGACATCACGGTGATCTCAATGGCTTTCCCGTTTTTCGTGAGAGACTTCAGGCATTTTTCGATAAAAACTTTAAGAGGGCCGATTGAGACAACAATTCAGAGCCTGGATTTAGTCAAAGCTAAGCCCGGTCGAATGATTTATCTCACCGTTTATTTCAGGTAAAAAACCTCATTACTTCTTCCGCTTGTGTTTCCATCTTCTATGACTCCATAGCCACCACTCGGGTTCTTCAATAATGCGTTTTTCTAAAGCTCTGACGTGTTTTTCCGTCACCGAAAAGCTGTCCTCACGTCGTGGTCCTTCCGAAAGGAGCTCAAACTCGATTTCATAGTGCCCTCGGCTTACTTTTCTAATGTCGAAGAAAACCAACGCCATATTGAGTTTTGTGGCGATCTGCTCTGCACCTAAGAAAACGGGAGTATCTTGACCCAGGAAGGAAGTCCAATATTTAATCTTCGATTCTTGCGGACTTTGATCGGCCAAAAAGTAGGTCAAGGTCACCTCCCCATTGTCCTGCTCTGCTTTCAACTTTCGGTAGCTTTCTTTGGTGGAAACCATGTAAACACCATACTTCGAGCGTAGCCCGTTTATTAGTCGATTAAAGTATCGGTTTTTAAGCGGCTTGTGGATGGCCAAAACTTTGTGCTTCACTTCCGTGGGAAGGAGTGAAAGCCATTCCCAATTTCCGTAGTGCCCCAAAACCCCAACTACACTTACTCGCTTGCTGTACAGGTTGTTCAGAACTTCAGGATTCTTAAAAACGTATCTGGGCTTTAACTCTTCAGCCGTTCGATGCATTGGGTAAAACCATTCAATGAAGCTATCACCCAAATGACGGTAAAATTTCTTTTCAATTTTTACGATATCCTCTTCCGATTTATCGGGAAAGGAGTTTTTCAGATTTGATCTTACAATTTCTTTTCGGTAGCCAATCAATCGGTAGGCCAGCAGATAAAAAAGGTCTCCGAATATAAATAAAGCACCTAGTGGAAGCCACGTAATGGTCCACAGAAAAACATAAGCTATGGCATATCCCAAAAACTGCATCCCGGCAAAAGTAGCATAGAAGCAGGATTAAGTTGATATTTTTGCAGGAAAGACAGAAACAATGCCCGCCAACAAATATGCCCTGCTGCGCTACCGCATCATAGATCGTCGCATAAGTAATAAGTTCAATCCCTTTCCGAATAAGGAAGATTTGAGAGAGGCGTGCGAAGAGGAACTTTATGGATCCGATGGTGACAGAATTTCGTCGAGCACTATAGATAAAGACCTTTATGCTATGCGCAATGAGGCAAACCTAGGGTATTACGCACCCATTGCATATAGTAAAACTGAAAAAGGATATTACTACGAAGATCCCGATTACAGCATTGACGAGATGCCACTCAATCAAGAGGATATTGAGGCCATCGAATTTGCCGCCAATACATTGGCTCAGTTTCGAGGAATTCAACTTTTTGAGTCTTCAGGTGACGCGATTGATAAAATTTTGGGACGTTTGAGCTTGCGCCCCCCTGAAGGGCAAAGTGTAGAGCAATACGTACAATTTGAAACGGCTCCTGAATACAAGGGTGCCCGCTACCTTAAGTTATTGCTCGAGGCGATAAAAGAAAATCGCCGAGTGCACTTCGTTTACCGAAAGTTTTCGGGGGAACCTGCAAAGGATTACGCGCTGCATCCATATTTACTTAAAGAATACCGAAATCGATGGTATGTGGTCGGGTTTAATCCCGTCAAGAAAGCGACGGTGGTATTCGGGCTTGATCGAATCATCGGAGAGATCGAACTTAGCGACCGGCATTTTGAGCGAAGTTCTGATTTTGACGCAGAGCGTTATTTCAAACACAGCATCGGTATCACCTCGGTAGATGAGCCCCCCGAAGAAATTCTGCTGCGCTTCAGCTCGTTGGCAGGTAAGTATGTTGAAAGTCAACCGCTGCATGGCTCACAGGTTTTGATTAAGCAAACAAAAAGCTCCACCGAAGTGAAGCTTTACCTAAGCATCACCCGCGAATTGGTGATGCAGCTATTGAGTTATGGTAGTGATGTAGAAGTCCTTGGGCCGACTAAATTGCGCGAAGCTATCTCTAAGACACTCAAAGAAGCCCTGAATTTCTACGAGGAATAGTCGTACCTGAAGATACCGCTTATGTAGCTGTCATCCGTCGGCATGTCCTCTTCGTTTAATTGGTACACCTTTCCTCCTTGGGCAATCGTTTTCGTCGAAGCCAAATCCAACAAATCCGTGTCTCCGACTCTCCTTACTTGGTGGGTTTGAATTTTATGGTCTTTTTCTATGTATCGCCCCCACAGGTGTTCTCCCTTTTTGAGGAAAAGCGTTTCCATGCGTCCCGCTACTGAGGCAGGTACCAATTTAGAAGGATCGGATGATGATTTTCCCTCACTCACCAGAGCTTTAAAACGATCTTCTGCTTCGCCCATATCTTGCTCGAAGTCGTCTTTTACTATTTCCCAAGCTTTTTCTTTGAGGGTTAACAAATCAGCATCTTCGTAATTCCCGTCTAAGTTTTGATCGGCGATATACTTGTATGAACTGGCCTTTTTGAAAATGGGAAAGAGGTATTCAACGCATGCCACCACCAAAGGGATTTGCTCCTCTTTAATCAATTTCATCAGTCCGTCATCAATTTTTTGGAAGTGCTGAAATGCTTCTTCTTTTTTCTCACTTTCATTCCCTACTCCGTGACCGTGAAACAGACCACCTGACTCAGCATTTTCACCTTGTCCCGTCCGCTGTTGAAGGTGCTTCTCTTCGACGTCGTATCCTACTGATTCCCTCATTTCTTGGGGAACGAAGTCATCAATTTTGACTTCGGCAATTCGCTCTTTGGTTGCCTCATAAAAGGTCACACTTTGTAAGCTCAAATTTAATATGTAGTGTCGTGATTCGTCGTGTAGAAGGTTGGCCAATGGCTTCAGATAATAGTGGTCGTTCACGTAAGTAAATGGCTCAGGATTAAGCGGTAATTCAAATGTTCGAACCTCGTCTCCATGATAAAAAATAGCCAGTCCATCAGATTGGTGGAGCCAAAAGTCAAGGTCATCCATGTAGGTGGATATGGGCTTGAGGTACTCATTTGCTTCGGAGTCTTTCATTCCAAAAGCCTCGAGTTGTTTTGTTGCCTCTTTTAGCTGATTTTTCAAGTGAATTCGGTCTTTTTCCATTCCTTCACCTCCTGCACTTTTTCGGTGAGTAGGTATGTAAATGCTCACGCAGTGATTGTCATGTACGGTAGAAAGTTGATTGAAATCATTGTGTTTGAATAGGCTCATGCGTATCGAATTTTTGTTTGTATAGAAAAGAGAGAAAAATCATGCCGGCGAATGGCTCCATTGATTTACAGGTGTTAAGGTGAGCCATATGTGCGGTGCCGGGGAGCCTTATCCACAAACACAACAAAGTTCCTGAGGGCACCATCAGGCAGATCCTTTATTCGTTGGACTGGAACATCAATGAGAAATGACCTGAACTTTCTATTCTGAAATGTCGATGCGAAGTTCTATCTTACGAGTCTTTTCAATTGACATTTTTAACCATTCTGATCTAACCGATTACCAATTCATTGCACCATGAAGTATTTTGTTTATTGCTTTTCGAAGTTCATTTTATTTTTTGTTTGTACAGTTTTTACCATTTCTGCTCATGCTCAAGACTGGCTGACCTTTGATGTAGAAACTACTGAACGTTTGGTACTATCATCCGTTGCCACTTCCGATTCTGAAGAGAAAGATTTTGCGGTGGGCGATTTGAATAACGATGGGCTTGCCGATGTAGTTTGTGTGAGAAAAGAACCATTCTCAAATTCTTCTGAACCTGCCAAAAGTGCATTGCTTCTGGTGAATCAGAATGGAATACTGGTAGATGAGACGGCGTCGATGGCCCCCGGATTTATCAGCACACCCACTTTCGGCCGACACGTGATTGCTCACGATATGGATGACGATGGCTGGTTGGATGTCATTATTGCAAATACATTTTCGCAGCAGCCCATGTATTATGCCAACCTGGGTGAAGATGTGAATGGAAATTGGTTGGGTTTGGAAGACCAAAGCGCCTCTCGCTTTCCTGAGCTCACCGAAGATGTCATTTTGATGTGTGCGGTGCAAGCCGGTGACTTAGACGGTGACAATGATGACGATCTCTACTTCGTGAATTACAAACAAGGTGGAGGAGCGGCAAAGGACTTTCTTTTGATTAACGATGGAAACGGAAACTTTACCAACGAAAGTCAAGCGCGTCTCGGGAACTTGAGAAACTCGGCATTCGGGACAGCAGTCGAGTTGGAAGATATGGACGGTGACTCTGATCTGGATATCGTAAAAGTTTCCACCCTTTTCGGGGTAGCACCTTTCAACGATAATGGTGTTTTCGTGCTCTTTAATGATGGGTCGGGAAATTTCTCCAATTGGCAAAACGTTGCACCATTTTCTCCTTACATGATTAGCATCGATGACTTTGACGGAAATGGCTTCAACGATGTCTTTGTAGTTGACGACGGTCAAGATTATGTGATTCTGACTACTGCTGCCGTGCAGGATGTCAGTTGTACGACCACGAGAATAGATGTCGTAAACGGATCAGGTGGTTTTGGAGGAAACGTGGAGAAAGCTGACTTGGACTTGGATGGTGATATGGATGTAATTGTGAGTGATGTAGATGTAGACATTCCTCCGTGTAATTCAGGTCGTGAGGTGAAAATTCTTCAAAACAACGGTGGAACATTCACGCAGATGTTTAACAATGGCTTTCAAGCTTGGGCGACCAATAGCTATGATATTGGAATTGCTGATTTCAACGGCGACGGATTATTCGATTTCATCAATGGTAAATGCGAAGGGTATGAAGTAGTCATGAACAATTCTTGTGATATCGTTCAGGATGCTGCTGATTTTGATGGTGACGGATTGCCCGATGCCTGCGACCCGTGTCCGACTAATCCGGATCCCGATTGTGCTCCTTCTACTGAGTTTCCCGTGGTAGATACCAATCTCGACATCGCCCGTCAATGGAACGAAATGCTTCTGGCTTCCATACGCAGAGATTTTGCCAGACCGACTATGCACGCTCGAAACTTATTTCATCATTCCATCGCTATGTGGGATATTTGGTCAGTCTACAATGAAGGTTGTTCTTATTTATTGGGTCAGGATTTAGACGGTTTTGTCTCGTCATTTACACCTTTTGAGCTTCCTGCCGATAAAGATGCAGCTGTAGCGGAGGCCATCAGTTATGCCTCTTATCAATTGCTTTCTCATCGATTTCAAAATGCACCAAATGCCTCCTTATTGCAGCAAGGGTATGACAATCATATGTCTATGTTGGGTTATGACTTTACTTTCTCTTCTACAGATTACAGTGGAGGTTCTGCGGCTGCTCTTGGAAATTATATCGCTCAGGAAATCATTGACTTCGGATTGCAGGACAATTCGAATGAAGGCAATCAGTATTCGAATCAATTCTACAATCCCGTTAACCCGCCTTTGAGCGTTGAAGACCCCGGGAATCCGCTGATAGCCGATATGAACCGGTGGCAGCCGTTGATTTTGGAGATATTCATTGATCAAAGCGGAAACGAAATTCCCGGAGCAGCATTGGATTTTCTCTCTCCCGAGTGGGGTCAAGTAGATCATTTTGCGCTCGACGATGACCAAGCGACTACTTTCGAGAGAGACGGATTTGATTACAAGACTTTTTTAGACCCCGGAAGTCCTCCGCAATGGTCATCAGACGGAGGCGGCGAAACAGATCTTTACAAGTGGACTTTTCTGACAACGCTTATTTGGTCTTCGCACCTCGATGCGAGTGATGGGGTCATGTGGGATATCTCACCTGCGTCTATTGGAAACAGAGGTCCGTTGCCCGTTTCATTTTCGGGGCACCCGAGCTTTTACAATCAACTAGACGGGGGAACTACTAGTCCGGGTCACGCGGTGAACCCTTCAACCGGGCTACCTTATCAGCCCAACATGGTGCCACGTGCCGACTACGCTCGTGTCCTTGCCGAATTTTGGGCCGATGGTCCCGATTCGGAAACGCCTCCGGGGCATTGGTTTTCCATCTTCAACTACGTGACTGATCATCCGCAAATTGAATATAGAATAGAGGGACAGGGCCCCGAAATTTCTGAAACAGAGTGGAACATCAAAGGGTATTTCACTCTGGGTGGTGCTATGCACGATGCAGCAGTTGCAGCTTGGGGGGTAAAAGGTCGCTATGACTACCTCAGGCCAATTTCGGCTATTCGAGCAATGGCAGATCTAGGTCAAAGTTCAAATTCCGGTTTGCCAAATTACCACGCCGGTGGACTTCCTCTTGAGCCGGGGTATGTTGAGTTGGTGCAAGCGGGTGATCCACTCGTAGGAGCCTCAAATCAACACCTCAATAAGATTAAAGTCAAAGCTTGGCGTGGACACGAGGTGATTGACAATGTTGACACCGATGAAGCGGGGGTCGATTGGATATTGGCAGAAAATTGGGTTCCGTATCAACGCCCTTCTTTCGTGACTCCGCCTTTTGCCGGTTACGTTTCGGGTCATTCTACCTTTTCCAGAGCGGCAGCTGAAGTCCTGACAGCTTTCACCGGTGATGCTTATTTCCCGGGTGGAATGGGAACTTTTGTGGCGCCACAAGATGAGTTTCTCGTTTTTGAAGACGGACCAAGCGTAGACGTGCAGTTGGAGTGGGCCACTTATCGCGATGCGGCCGATGAGTCTGGTTTATCCAGAATCTGGGGAGGAATTCACCCCCCTGCCGATGATATTCCCGGACGATCCATGGGAATCGTTATCGGCGTGGATGCCTTTAACCGAGCTCAAAACCTTTTCGACGATTGTACAGCGCCAATTACCTGTGATGAAGCTCCGACTAATCTGAATTCAGAACTGCAACAATTTGGTGTGTGGTTAAGCTGGGATCCTATTCCGGGTTCCGTTGGATGTCGAGTAAACGGTCGTGCAATGGGATCTTCAGGATCTCAAATGGTAAATATTCTGACCCCCGAAGCGAGTTCGTTGTTTGTTTCTTACAATTCTCTACAGTCGGGTGCGACATACCAGTGGAGGGTACAGTGCGCTTGCCAATTGAATCCTTCGGTGCTTACTCCATGGTCTGTGATTGAATCGTTTTCAACCGGTTCGGCTGTAGCCGAAAATCAGGGAGAGCAAATCTTCGGTGAGTCCGAAACATTGAATTTATTCCCGAACCCATCTAGGGGAGAAGTGAATCTACTCGCTTCATTCGAAATGGAAAAGGTTGAAATATACGACATGATTGGCCGTCAAGTGAAGAGCACCGTTGTTGGTGGCATGTTAAACTATCAAATGGATCTGAGTGGGCTTGAGCGTGGCAACTATATCGTTAAAGCTTCAAATGGTCAGAGAATAGTCTCCAAATACATGACGATAACCAGCGGAAATTAGTGAGATAGACCTGCGCGGGATGGCCATTTTAGAGCCAAAAGCTGGATTTAATTCGGCTTCCTCTTCTTTATTTCAAGGAGTTATGTATTTTAATCGGGTGAAATTATCTGAAAATACCGTTCGTGAGATAGCAGACTGGCTACAGTGTGGACTAGAGTGTTGGATACATAAGTTAAGGGGTACAATGTATTTCCTTCCCAAAAAAGATGATCCATATTTCGACCCCGATCAATGGAAAGAGGTTTTGCTGGCTTTAGAAGGTAATGAAAATGAATTCTTGGTTTTTCAGATGATGGATAATTCTCATTCCCTTCAAGTCATGCAAGGGTTTATTTGGTCTTTGCAAGACGGATTTGAGCGCAATGAATTGGAAAAGACCCTTAAAGGTTCAAACCCCTTTCACCATTTCAATCTTATGGTAGAAGTTTCGGACTTGGGAGAAGCGTGGTCAAATTATCGTTTTGACGCTCATATGGACTGGGTTAAATCTCAGGTGAAATGCTACGAGTTGGTTCATTGAGAAGCCTGTTTTAATAGTCATCCGACAAAGCCTTGTTCACCTTTTTGATTTCGGTCGATTATTAGGAAACGAATCAATTGAACATT
>JGI12210J13797_10066028_pt1 | contig 12640 bp, 10 predicted proteins | sample ElkSlonscriptome_3_FD_13797 | JGI IMG/M metagenome (IMG submission 13797) | reverse complement strand
ATCTCCTTACAACAGGAATTATTCTGTTTGGCAAGTTTTTCTTAAATGTTGTAGCTCTTTATAGATCGATGAAACTTCAAGAAGGGAGAAGGAGGAAACTTCAACAGGCTTGAATCCATGAAACTAAAAAGAGCCTGACCGGTTCTCCGATCAGGCTCTAATATTTGAAATGGCGGAGAGAGAGGGATTCGAACCCTCGATGGAAGTTTCCCCCCATACTCGCTTAGCAGGCGAGCGCCTTCAGCCGACTCGGCCATCTCTCCGAAAATGGTGTGGTATATCTGGCGGAGGGAGTAGGATTCGAACCCACGGAGCTTTGACACTCAACGGTTTTCAAGACCGCCGCCTTCAACCACTCGGCCATCCCTCCCGATGTAAGATCGATACCCATATCACTGAACCGAATGGAGGTCAATCCTTTTGTTGTTTTTCCCGTGAAAAATTCTGAGGCGCGGACCCGGTATATCCCTTGAGGAATACCGGCAGAGATTTCGAAGTCGATATTTTATACTTGTAATCTTTCCGTTTGAGAATTAAACTTCCAGATTCATTATGGCAGCACAAAGGGAATGGATTGACAATCCACCGGTTTTATGATTTCTCATGCCGTTCGAAAAGAACGACCATCCGTTTGGGCAAGGGAGGACCGGGCCGGGTTCGACCCGAGATGACTTTTTCAGGAGAATGAATTTTAATGAAGCAAAAATATGAAATCTTGCGTGATGATGAGAAAAACCAGCTCATAATTCGAGAACATGCCGAGCTGGACAAGGACATGATGTCCCTTTTATGTGAGCAGACCTATGCCCAAGCCGAAGTGGAGGAGGCGATCAAGAACGGCCCCCAGGCGCTGATGAATGTGTTGAGAACCAAAAATATGTACCCGCCCGGCTACTACGTTGAAAGAATCGCCGCATCCATCGTGGAAGTGTCGGGGCAGGGAGAAAAGACCAGTGCGGAACTGATTTTCAATGACCTCGAGTTTCTGACCCGGGAGGAACAGCAGACCGATGTCCTCACCAATATTATGGAGGATGAGGATTCCGATCTGGATGATCTGCTGGACGACGAAGAAAACATGGACGACGACTTCGAAGACGACGACATCAGCAACATCGGGTCCAATTCCAGTCTGAAAATCGCCGATGACGAATCCATGGATATCGATGACGATGTGTAGCCGCCGGTCCGATCGACCTGTCGGCTCATACTTCGAAAACGCTTAAGATTGCATTAACGGAAGGCTCTGAATGTGGGCGCTCACCGCTTGCAGCAGAGCCTTCGCGTCTTCGTACCGCCGCTTTCCTTCCGCCGGATCCCCTTCGCTCAGGATCCGCTCCAGGATGCGAAAGTCCGCCACCAGTGATTTAAGTTCCATAACCCCTACCAATCCGCACAGGCTGTGCGCCGTTCGAGCCGCCGACTCGGTGTCGTTTTCGGCCAGGGCGGCGTCCAACCGAGCCAGTTTCTGCGGGACGTCTTCCAGGAACCCGTTCAGCATCTGTTTGACGAAAGCCGGATCGGAGCGACCCCGCTGAATATAGCCTGCGATCTCTTCTTCAAAGGAAACCGCAGTCGCCGGTGCCGCATCCCGATCCGGCGGTTCGAACCCGGTTTGGTCGAAGACCCGATCGATTTCTCTCATCAGCTCCGCCAGGTTCACCGGTTTGGCGCAATATCCGTTCATGCCGGATGCGAGAAGCTTTTGCCGGTCTCCCTTCAAGGCATAGGCGGTGAGGGCGATCACCGGTATATCCGAAGAGACCGCGTCCAGCTCCCCGCCGCGAATCCGGCGGGTCGCCTCCATGCCGTCCATTCCGGGCATCTGAATATCCATCAGGACCAGATCGAAGCCTCCTCCTTTCAATTTGCGAAGGGCCTCGGCGCCGTTGTCGGCGGTGACCACCTCAAATCCCTCTCGGCTCAACTCATGCAGCAGAAAGGCCTGGTTGAGGGGGGTGTCTTCGGCCAGCAGAATTTTACGGGGCCGGGGTGCCGGGGTCAAAGGGGGCGGCTGCGGTTTGGTGGAGAGACGTTCGGCGAGGTCGGCTTTCCCGAAGGGGATGGAAAAATAGATGGCCGCGCCGCCGCCGGTTCGGTTTTCGGCCCGAATGCCGCCGCCCATCATTTCCACCAGTTTTTTGGATATGGCCAGCCCCAGGCCGGTGCCGCCGTATTTTTTGGCATAGGAGCTGTCGATTTGGGTGAACCGGCGAAAGAGTCTGGAGATTTCCGATTCGGGTATGCCGACTCCGGTATCCTTGACCGCAAACAGAAGGGTGGATGCGGTGCTGTTCTGTTGATAGGGCCGGATTTCGATGCGGATCCGCCCCGATTCGGTGAACTTGATGGCATTGCCGACCAGGTTTCGAAGAATCTGGCCCAACCGGTCGGGGTCGCCGATCACCTCTTCGGGCACATCCGGATGAACATCCAGATCGAGAACCAGCCCGCGGCTGTGGATGGCCGGTTCGAAGGGAACCAAGGTTTTTCGCACCAGGTACCGAAGATCGAACTGAACCGGCTCCAGGTCGAGTTGGTCCGCTTCCACTTTGGAAAAATCGAGGATGTCGTTGATCAGGTTGCGCAATGAGGCGGCCGATTCCTTGACCATCCCCAGGATATGCCGGGTCTCCTCATTCAGGTCCGTTTTCAGAAGCATGTCGGTGGCGCCGAGAATGCCGCTGATCGGGGTGCGGATTTCATGGCTCATATTGGCCAAAAACCGGCTTTTGGCCTCATTGGCCGATTCGGCATCCCGTTTGGCCCGGACCAGTTCTTCCTCCATCCGCTTGCGGTCGGTGATATCCACCATGGTGGCCAGCAGGCAGGGCTCACCTTTGATTCGCACCGGCCCGATGGAAAAGAGAATGTAGCGGGTGTCTCCGACTTTATTGCGGAATCGAAGTTCCCGGTTTCGCAGGTGCCCTTTTCTGTCGATATCGGCCACCAGTGCCTGGCGCTGTTCAAGGGTGAAAAACCCCAATTCCCAGGAGGTTTTGCCGATGATCTCGTCTCGGGTAAAACCGGTGATCTGCTCAAAGCCGGGGTTGGCCTGAATATAGGCGCCGTCGGATTTACGGCTGATGGCCACCGCTACATGCTGGGCATCAAAGGCTTTGTGAAGGTGTTCCTGGGCTTCTCTCAGTTTTTCCTCGGCTCGGTGTTGTTGCCTGCTTTTGGCCAGGAGCCGCCGGTTGAGGGATGAGAGTTCCTCGGTTCGGGTGTTCACCGCGGCCCGCAGCCGTCGGTTGAAAACCAGCAGGTAGATATAACCGGCAATAAACAGAAGGCAGGCGACGACGAACCCGATGATCACCTTTCGCATTCTTTCAGGAGCGGTATCCTCTGCCGGCCGGTAAATGAATCCGTTCAGCGGCTGCTGTGGGTCGGCGATTCCGATCTTGAGATAGATGTCGGCGATGTTTTGCCATCGCCCCGGGTTGATATGGCCGATTTCGACCAGGTCGGGCACAATCAGCTCCCGCATGGCATCGGCTTCAAACCGAAGCTGTTCATAAGTCTTCTGAGGCGCGTATTTGACCCGGATCAGCTCGATGATCTCCTCCGGATGCGCCATGGCATACCGCCATCCTTCCAGACCGGCTTCGATAAACCGCCGGGTGCGGTCGGGGTGGTTCTTCACCTGGGCTTCGGAGGTAAACAGGCAGTCGCCGTAAAAGTCGATCCCGTAAGTGACGGGTCGAATCATATGGATGGGAACGCCCCGCTGTTTCAGCAAAAACGGCTCATTGGTCAGATATCCGGACATGGCATCGATTCTGCCGCTGATGAGATCATTGACGCCCTGCCCGAACTCGATCATCCGTACACGGTCCGGGGTGAGCCCTTCGGCGAGAAGCATGGCCACGATATCGGTTCGGTCGTCGGGACCGACGAAGATGCGTTTGCCGATGAGATCAGAGGGGGTTAGAATCCCCGAATCCTTTTGGGTGATCAGTACATACGGGGAGTGCTGAAAAATATCGGCCAGCACCACCACCGGTTCTCCGGAAAGCCGGTGAGCCGCCAGCATGCTGCCGCCGACCCCGTAGTGGGCCCGCCCGGACAGGACTTCATCGACGGCATGGGTACCCGGATTGGTTTCCCGGATATCGACCTTCAACTGATGGTTTTCGTAGAAACCCTTTTCTGCGGCCGCGTAATACCCCGCGAATTGAAACTGGTGCCGCCATTTCAGTTGCAGGGTGACCCGATCGAACATCTCCCGGACCTTTTTGCCGATGGGCGAATTCTGATCCGCCGCACCGGCCGGGGTGTACGTGAAAAGCATCCACAGACACACCAGGAGAGTGAGGAGCGGCATGCCTCGAAGCGGTTTGAAGATCGAATGGATGGGGTGATCTTCCGAACACACGGGAAATTCCTTCGTCAGATACTGAAAAGACGGCAGGTGTTGGCCCAGACCGTTTCGGCCAATGCTTCGGGATCGGTTCGGCGCACCTCCGCCAGTTTGAGAAGGGTGGTTTTCACGAATGCCGGTTCATTGCGGCGGTATTTGTTCCGCTCCGGGGTCGGGGTCAGATACGGCGCGTCGGTTTCCACCACCAGGCGATCTTCCGGAATCAGACCCACCTGCCGGCGCAGTTCCGCGCCCCGGCTTTTGACGGTCAGGATGCCGGTGATCCCGATATACAGCCCCCGGTCCAGATAGGCGTCCAGTTCCGAGTCGGTGCCGCTGAAGCAGTGGACCACACCGGGATAGTCGTTCGGCAGGTGGTTTTTCAGGATATTCAGAAAGCGGCCCTCGCTGTCCCGTTCATGGAAAATCAGGGGCAGGTTCAGTTCCACCGCCGTTTCGATCTGCCGAATCAGCCATTTTTCCTGATCCGCTTTCGGGGAAAACATGCGGTTGTAATCGAGGCCGGTCTCCCCCCAGGCCCGGATTTTGGGATATCGGTTCACCAGTTCTCGAAGGGCCGCCAGTGCGGGTTCGGTGCAGGAGGCCGCATCATGGGGATGTACCCCCGCCGAGGCGTAAAAACCGGGGCGGCTTTCGGCCAGGGCCACGGCGGTCTTGGAATTTTCCGGGGTGATGCCCACGATCATGGCGGCATCCACCCCGGCCTCGGTCATCCGCGTCAATACCGTATCCAGATCGTCGGTATAAGCGGCATCGTTCAAATGGCAGTGGCTGTCGAACAATCTCATAACATTCGGTCCTGTGGAATAGAAATTTCTGAATCGGGAAAGTAGATAGCGAAAGGCGATGCAATCGGCCGCTCCGAACGGGTCAAAATTACCCATTCAGGGTCATAGGGCACCCGGTTTTCCCAAGGCGATCGGCTGCGAGATAAGGTGCAAATCCCTTCATTTATTTATAATTCATGTAACACCGATGGGGCCTGAGATCAACCTTTATGGGGCCGTATGCGGGGATAACGGCGGAGGGGATAAGGCGCAAAGGTCTGTCTGGGCACTTAATTTTTCGAAGTGTTTATTTTTGGCATATGAATTGCTATTTTTCCATAGATGTTGAAATAAACCCTCTTCAATGGGCTCCTGTTTTTTTCGAGGCCTGTTGCAAATCCACATCTCTGGAGGAATATCATGTTTAAAATCGTGAAACGAGAAGAAATGGCCGGCGGAACGGTGGTGTTGAATGAAATCGAGGCGCCGCTCATTGCAAACAAGGCCAAGCCGGGCCAATTCGTGATTCTGAAGGCCACCGAAGAAGGGGAACGGGTCCCCCTGACCATGGCGGAAACCGACCCGGAAAAGGGCACGCTCACCGTCATTTATATGGTGGTGGGAAAGTCTACCGCCGTCTTCAAAAGCCTCAAAGAGGGAGAGGGATATCAGGATGTGATCGGTCCCCTCGGCAAGCCCACCCACATCGAAAAGGTCGGTACGGTGGTCTGTGTGGGCGGCGGCACCGGCATCGCGGTGCTGCACCCGATCACCCGCGCTTTGAAGGAAGCCGGCAACCGGGTAATCGCCATCATCGGGGCCCGCAATAAGGACCTGCTTATTCTGGAAGACCGGATGAAACAGGCCTCCCATGAACTGAAGATCTGCACCGACGACGGTTCCTACGGACGCAAGGGGTTCGTCACCGAGGTGCTGAAGGAAGTGCTGGAAGGCGAAAAGGTGGACCAGGCGGTGGCCATCGGTCCGGTGCCCATGATGAAGTTCGTTTCCAAAATGACCGCCGATTACGATGTGCCCACCCTGGTCAGCCTCAATCCGATTATGGTGGACGGCACCGGCATGTGCGGCGGGTGCCGGGTGAGCGTGGGCGGCGAAACCAAGTTCGCCTGTGTGGACGGGCCGGAATTCGACGGGCACCAGGTCGATTATGACGAGTTGATGATGCGGTTGCAGGCCTACTGCGAAGATGAACAGAAGTGTTACAATGATTTCTGCCTGATGGAACAGGCCTAACCAGACTGAAAAAACGATTCCTCGGGAGTATGCCCGTAAGGAGTCGATCTATATCGATAATTTCGGAGGACGAAATGGCGGAAAAGAAGAAAAAAAGAGCGATTCCCCGGCAGCCCATGCCGGAGCAGGCCCCGGAGGTCCGGCGCCGGAACTTCAAGGAGGTGCCGGAAGGGTACAGTCCGGAAACGGCCATGGAAGAGGCGACGCGATGCCTTCAGTGCAAAAACCCCGGCTGTGTGGATGGATGTCCGGTGAGTGTGGACATTCCCGGATTCATCGGTCTCATCCAAGACGGGGATTTCAAGGGGGCCATTCGGAACCTCTGGGGAAAGAACAGTCTGCCGGCGGTCTGCGGCCGGGTCTGCCCCCAGGAGATTCAGTGCGAGGGCAAGTGTGTTCTGGCCAAAAAAGGCGAAGCGGTGGCCATCGGACACCTGGAGCGGTTTGCCGCCGATTATGAACGGGAGCACGGCACCGGCGAATTGCCGCCCAAACAGCCGACCACCGGCAAAAAGGCGGCGGTGGTGGGGTCGGGGCCGGCCGGTCTCACGGTGGCCGGCGACCTGATCGCCAAGGGCCATGAGGTCACCGTGCTGGAGGCTTTCCACAAGCCGGGCGGGGTGCTGGTCTACGGCATTCCCGAGTTTCGGCTGCCCAAGGAGATCGTGGCCCAGGAGGTCCATTTTCTGGAGCGGTTGGGGGTCAAGGTCGAAACCAATATGGTGGTGGGCCGGACGGTCAGTATGGATGAACTGTTCGAGCAGGGATATGATGCCGTCTTCGTCGGGGTCGGGGCCGGATTGCCCCGATTTTTGAATATTCCCGGGGAAAACCTGGTGGGCATCCTGTCGGCCAACGAGTATCTCACCCGGGCCAACCTGATGAAGGCCTACCTCTATCCCCAGGTGGATACCCCTATTCCGAAAGGAAAGAACGTAGTGGTTCTCGGGGGCGGAAATGTGGCCATGGACGCGGCCCGAACCGCCATGCGTCTGGGCGCGGATAGTTCCAAGATCGTATACCGGCGGTCCCGGGAGGAGATGCCGGCCCGGGTCGCCGAGGTACATCATGCGGAAGAAGAGGGAATCGAGTTTCATCTGCTGACCAATCCCACCCGGTTTATCGGAAATGAAAAGGGGCGTCTGATCGGTATGGAATGCCTCAAGATGGAGCTGGGCGAACCCGATGCCTCGGGCCGGCGAAGGCCGGTGCCGGTGGAAGGATCGGAATACCGGCTGGACTGCGATCTGGTGATCGTTGCGGTGGGCTCCGGCGCCAATCCGTTGCTGACCCAGTCCGACGCAGATATGGAACTCAATAAGTGGGGCTACATCGTGGCCGATCCCAAGACCGGCAAAACCACCAAAAAGGGCGTCTGGGCCGGGGGCGACATCGTCACCGGCGCCGCCACCGTCATTCTCGCCATGGGCGCCGGTCGAATCGCCGCCGATTCGATGCATGATTATTTGACTTTGGGGTGGTAAGTCCAACCAGAGTATTTCAATCTCGGGCGCCGGGAGAGGTTGTTGATCTTCCGGCGGCCTTCACCTGATATTACCCATTTTGATCAAAATACATTCCAGGATGTTTTTTGATGTGGATTGAATCTGGTGTATGAGTATACTCAATGCGTCCATGAACCTTTGGATGGCATGGATTGAATATAATGCTGAAGTCCTGAAAAACTTTCGACCATCAGAATTTTGTCACTCAATGCATCTAATTGATCGACATCTTTAATTTGGGAAATGGTATTGAGACTCATCCTTCTGCTTCTGTCCTAATCGGATCATCTGTTCTTTGGCGAACGATATCTTCATTGGTTTTAAACCGGCCATAACAGGGATGACCAAGAAAAGAAAAGAAAAGGGGAATCGATATCCGATGTGATTTCATTCCTGAATGAATACCCAACCTGACATCTATTCGGGTCAACGGGGTCGTTCCCGGTCCGGTCTGGACCCCGTTGATTCCGGCCAGCTTCAGTGAAAGCAAGGTCGAACAGTTCGGAAAAAGCACACTCATGGAACGTTCCGGCGAACCAGTGGAGATCGCCCCTAGTTACCTCTTTCTGGCCAGCGAGGATGCTTCCTATATGACTGGACAGGTGCTCCACCCCAATGGTGGCCGAATTGTCAACGGATAGAATTGCCCCATGAAAGGAGATTGCTATGCCGAGAAGTCAAATAAAGGATGAGAAGCAATATCAGGCCCTGCGGGACCAGGGCATGAGCAAGGAAAAAGCGGCTCGAATCGCCAACAGCAACCGGAAGAAAACAGGCAAAAAGGGCGGAAAATCCCCCAAATACGAAGACTGGTCCAAATCGGACCTTTACGACAAGGCCAAAGAGGTCGGGATCGAAGGGCGTTCTGAAATGAACAAGGATGAACTGATCGGCGCCCTGCGGAATCACTAATCCGGTTCAAAAGGAAGCAGGTGCCGGGATAATCCGGGTCTTCGCTATCCCCCGGTACACCCGAATTCTGCCCCCGCTTTTTGCTATAAAACCTTTCCTCGGCATTTCACCTCTTGACACATTCTTCCCGTGCGTATACCCCTTGAATGTTCCGTTTTCGGCATTCCGAAGCGGTGCGCGGATTTTGAAAGAAGGTTTGAGACGGCGCGGAAAATGAGCTTGAACGTCGGTTTTCCGGCGGCCATTTGAGGTAGACCCATTTCAGAAGGAGGTTTTATGAAGTTTCGGCACAGAACCCTTTCCATCATCCTTTCCCTGTTTTTTGTGTTTACACTCGCGGGCGCTGCATGGGCGTCCACCCTGGAGGAGATCATCAAGCGCGGTGAGCTGCGGGTGGCGGTTCAGACCCAGGGCCCTCCCTTCAGCTTCATCGATAAAAACGGTGAGCGGACCGGCAGTTCCATAGAATTCTGCCGGTTGATGGCCGAGGAAATGGGGGTTAAAATCAAATTCCTCGATTTCGATTGGGACGGCTTGATTCCGGCCCTGCTCTCGGGCAAAGCCGATGTATTGGCCGCCGACATGACCGCCAATCTCAAGCGGGCCCTCAAGGTCTCTTTCACCGAACCCTTCTATGAGTCGGGGACCATTATCTTCACCAAAAAGGACGCCCCATACGAGACCATTGAAGACTGCAACAACAAGGATGTGACGGTCGCTCTGTTGCTGGGCTCCACCGGTGTGGCCGATGCCGACCGGTTTCTGCCCAAAGCCAAACAGAAGACCTACAAAGGCGGCGGACCGCTTCTGATCAACGCTGTCCTTCAAGACCATGCCGACATCGGGGTCAATGACAAATCGGCGGTGCGCGGGCAGTTGGCAAGCTTCCCGCCCGACAGCATCAAGATTCTGGATGTGAAAATGTCGGCCCAACCCCTGGCGTTTGCGGTGCGTCCCGAGGATCAGCACCTGAAGGAATGGATCAATCTCTTTTTTACCTGGATCAAGGAAGACGGGCGATACGACCAGAACATCAACTACTGGGTCGAATCCATGAAGTGGAAAGAAGACCACTAATTTGGAAAATGCCTGCGAACGGACGCCGTGCAGCGCGGCGTCCATATCCACCGAACTCACCGGCAGACCTTGAAGACCCCCCATGCTGAGCGCTTTCAATTTTCGGGTGATCTGGGATTACATGGGCCTCTTCCTTCAGGGGCTCTGGGCCACCGCCTGGATATCGGCCATCGGGCTGGCGGGGGCCCTCCTGGTGGGCATTATCGCCTGCATGATGCGGATTTCCGGCAAAAAGCTCCTGTCCGCTCCGGCCATCGCCTATATCGAACTGATCCGGTCCACCCCGCTTCTGGTTCAGCTCTATTTTTTCTATTTCGGTCTGCCCTCCCTGGGCATCCGTTTCACCGAATACCAGACCGGCATCTTTGCCCTGTCTCTTAACAGCGGGGCCTACATGTCCGAAATCCTGCGGGCCGGGGTTCAGTCGATTCCGGGCGGGCAGATCGAAGCCGGCATCGCTTTCGGGCTCAACTATCTTCAGCGGCTCCGTTATATCATTCTGCCCCAGGCCATCGGCGTCACGATTCCGCCGATGCTGGGCCAGACCATCGTCCTGGTGAAAGACAGCGCCCTGCTTTCCCTGATTTCGGTATTTGAACTGACCCGCGCCAGCCAGATCCTGACCTCGGAGCGGTTCATGCCGGCCGAAGGGTTTTTGACGGTGGCGGTGTTCTATCTTCTGCTCTATTATATTCTGAAATCCTTATCCGGTTGGTGGCAGCGGCACCTGATCCACCGGCAGGCCTGAGCCTCTATTCGCCATGTGGAGTTTTTATTTTTCTCAATTGACCGACAGCATCCCCTTTTTTCTGAAGGGCCTCTGGATGACCTTCAAGATCTCGGGGATCAGTCTGGTGCTGGGGACGGTCCTCGGATTCTGCGTCGGCATCGCCCGGGCGAGCAAGGTCAAACCGCTCCGGTATATACTCTATGTTTATGTCGATTTCATGCGGGGGACCCCCTACCTGGTTCAGATTTTCATCGTCTTTTTCATTCTGCCGGAATGGGGAATACAGCTGGCCGCTTTTCCCGCAGCCATCTTCAGCCTGACCCTCTATGCGGGGGCGTATATCTGTGAAATCGTGGCCGGCGGCATCGAGGCGGTGGACGCGGGCCAAACCGAGGCGGCCATGGCCACCGGTCTCAACCGGTTTCAACGGATGCGGTATGTGGTCATGCCCCAGGCCATGCGGACCATTCTGCCGCCCCTGGTGGGCCAGTATGTGCTGCTGATCAAGGATTCGTCCATCGTGTCGGTGATCGGGCTGACCGACATCACCCGCGTCGGCTGGCTCACGGTTCAACGAATCCCCGAGGGGATTATGGTTTTCGGGCTGGTAGGCATCCTCTATTTTTCCATCTGCTATCCGTTGATTCTGTTGTCCAACTGGTTTGAACGGCGGCTGCGGGCCCAGGGCGGCTGAAAGGCGATAGGTATGATCCGATTTGAAAAAGTCAACAAATGGTTCGGCAAGCACCATGTGCTCCAGGATATCGATTTCCATGTGGCCGCCGGGGATGTGGCGGTGATCTGCGGCCCCAGCGGGTCGGGAAAATCGACCCTGATCCGGTGCATCAACCGGCTCGAACCGATTCAATCGGGCGATATCGTGGTGGACGGGATGTCCCTGACCGACCGAAAAACCAACATTACCCGTCTGCGGGCCGAGGTGGGGTTCGTGTTTCAGCAATTCAATCTCTATCCGCATATGACCGCCCTGGAAAACGTAATCCTGGCGCCTCTCAAGGTTCGAAAGATGAACCGAAACGAAGCCGATGAACTCGGCCGGGAACTGCTGGAAAAGGTGGGCATTCAGGAAAAGGCGCTCGCGTACCCGGCCCAGCTCTCCGGCGGACAGCAGCAGCGGGTGGCCATCGCCCGGGGGCTGGCGATGCGGCCCAAGATCATGCTCTTCGACGAGCCCACCTCGGCCCTCGACCCGGAAATGATCAACGAGGTCCTCGACGTGATGCGAAAACTGGCCTTCGAGGGCATGACCATGGCGGTGGTCACCCATGAAATGGGGTTCGCCCGGGAGGTCGCCAACAACATGGTCTTCATGGATGAGGGTAAAATCATCGAAACCGGTGATCCGGAGCAGTTTTATACCCATCCCGAAAATGAACGGACCCGGCTGTTTTTGAGCAAGATCCTGAGCCACTGACGGCACCAGCCCACCGACCCGTCAGTATGCCCGGTTTTCAAACCCCCCGCCGAATCTCCAATCCCTTGTATTCCGCTGAAAATCCTGTTTTTTTCAAGGAGTCGGCATACGGGCTCGCCAGCGATGCTTCCCCGTTGATCACCTCCACTGAAATCCGGCGCATCGGATTGAACCGTCGATTCAACAGAGATTTGCAAAACGAAAGGTACCGTTCCAGAAAAGGATGATCCGGTGGGACAAGAATCCCGAGTTCTTTGACGCTTCGCTTTGAAATGATCACCAGCCGGGACCCGTGGAAGACGAGATGGGTCGTGGCCAACCGGGACGGCAGGTCCGTTCCCATCCCTTCCATCTTGATTCCGCAAAGCGAAGCCGGATCGGCGGCGTTCATCCAATAAACGGCGTCTTCGGAAAGCGGTCGGTTGAGCATTCGAAAGGCTTCGTGGGAAATGAACTGGATGCCCGGAAGCCCTTCGAAGAAACGGCCGGAGAGGATCTCACCCGACAGTTCCATCAACCGCAGGGTTCGGAAAAGACGGCCCCAGCCCAGGGTGGGCAGTTCCCTTGCGGTGAGTT
>JGI12210J13797_11343550_pt1 | contig 12644 bp, 11 predicted proteins | sample ElkSlonscriptome_3_FD_13797 | JGI IMG/M metagenome (IMG submission 13797) | reverse complement strand
GGCTGTATGACGGCAGCTGGTCGGAATGGAGCAAGGATCCCGCCACGCCAAAGGCGCAAGGGCCGGCATGAAGCGCACCGACGATGAACGCACGCTGCGATCCGCCACGCGGATTTCACGCGCAGGGCGACGACCGGAATGGACCGGGCCGATCGTCAACCCGCCGGTATGGCGCGGATCGACCCACCTGTTCGAAACCGAGGGGGCACGGCGGGATGCGCTTCGCGCGAACGAGGACGGCGAATTCTTCTACGGTCGGCGCGGGTCGCCGACGCAGTGGGCGCTTGCCGACGCTCTGACCGAACTGGAACCGCGCGCGGCGGGCACGGTGCTTTATCCCAGCGGCGTCGCGGCCATCGCCGGATGCCTGCTGACCGTGCTGAAACCGGGCGATCACCTGTTGATGACCGACAACGCCTACGAACCCAGCCGGTCGACCGCGATGGGCCTGCTGCAACGGTTCGGTATCACACACGAATTCTTCGACCCGCTCGATACGGATGGTTTCGCAGCAATGATGGAGCGAAGCCCGGCGCGCGGCGTCTGGCTGGAAAGTCCCGGCAGTCTGACGATGGAGGTTTGCGATACGCCCGCCATCGCCGCGATTGCACGTGATCATGGCGCAATCAGCATGATCGACAATACATGGGCCGGTCCGCTCGGCTTTGCGGCGCTGGATCATGGATGCGACATTACGATGATGAGCCTGTCGAAGCATGTCGGAGGCCATTCGGACCTGATGATGGGCAGTGCCAGCGCCGGGGAGCGATGGTATCGCGCCCTGAGACGCACATCGCAGCAATTGGGACAGGTCGTATCGCCCGACGATGCCGCGCTCGCCGCTCGCGGATTGCGCACCATGGCGCTAAGGCTGGAACAATCAACACGAAGCGCCACGCGCGTCGCCGCATGGCTGGCCGATCGCCCGCAAGTGGCGCGGGTCATGTGCCCGATGCTGCCCGGCGATGCGGGCCACGAAATGTGGAGCCGCGATTTTGCCGGCGGATGCGGATTGTTCAGCTTTGCCTTGAACACCGACGATCCGGATGCCAGCGCGCAGTTCGTCGACGCGCTCGACCTGTTCGGCATCGGGTACAGCTGGGGCGGGTTCGAAAGCCTGGCCCTGCCGATCGACCCGCAGGACTGTCGCAGCGTGATGGCCATGCCCGGAGGGAAGGAGCGACAAAAAGGCACGGCAGTCCGGCTCTCCATCGGTCTGGAGGATAGCGACGACCTGATCGCCGATATCGAACAGGCGTTGTCCCGCATCGGTCCGGCCAAGGAAGCGGAATGACGTCCGCCACCAGCCTCCCCCCATCTCTCGATCCCACAGCGGACAGCGCTGCACAGGACGAAACCGCTGCGAATGCGCCCGACGATGGCTCAGCGCAATCGGTATCGAATGCGGCGGCCGACGATACCGCCACGCAGCCCGCCGAACCGATCGAAGGCGTCGAGGCTGCCGATTCCATCGTCGAGGGCGTCAGTGAAAAAAGCGAGACCGTGGGAACGATCCTGGCTTCGCTCGACCGGCTCGCCATCGACACCACGACGTTTCGCGTATCGCTTCTCGATGCGCTGGTGCTGGGCGCGGTCATCCTGTTCGTCATCACCGTCGCATGGCTGCTGACCCGGTTCGTCCGCAATGCGATCGCGCGCATCGGGCGATTGAGCGGGTCGCAGGCGTTGCTGGCCGAAAAGATCAGCACGATCATGATCTGGGGCGCGGCATTTTTCATCGGCATCGACCTTGTCGGCATCGACCTCACCGCGCTGGCGTTTTTTGGCGGTGCGTTCGGACTGGCCATCGGTTTCGGCCTGCAGAAAACCTTCGGCAACCTGATCGCGGGGATCATCCTGTTGCTCGATAAATCGATCAAACCCGGCGACGTCATCGCGGTTGCGGACATGGCCGGAAACGAAACCTTCGGACAAATTCGCAAGATCGGCATCCGCGCGGTATCGGTAACCACCCGCGATGAACGCGAATACCTGATCCCGAATGAAAACCTGATGATCAACCAGGTCGAAAACTGGTCCTATTCATCCCGCAACGTTCGGATGCAGGTCGATGTCGGCGTCAGTTACGGTGCGGACATGAAACTGGCGGAGGAATTGATGCTGGAGGCCGCGCGCGATTGCGACCGTGTGCTCGAAATGCCGCCGCCGCTGGTCTGGATGACGGAATACGGCGACAGTTCGGTCAATTTCACGATCCATTGCTGGATTCGCGATCCGGAAGAAGGCGTCGGCAATGTTCGCAGCGACGTGCTCAAGAACCTGTGGTGGCTGCTCAAGGAAAACGGGATCGAAATCCCCTTCCCGCAACGCGATCTCAACCTTCGCGATAGCGGAGAAATGCGCGCATTGATCGATGCGGTTCAGGGCTCTGCCATCGCCTCCGAAAGCGGTAAGGCAGCACGTGACGGGGAAAACGACGGACCATGAGCGCGAGCACACCACCATCTGCCGCCGATGACGGGGCTCCAGCGGACGGCGCGCCGGATGATCTGCAGCCCGGCCAGCTATGGAGCATGGCCGAAGAGGCTGCGCCAGAAGAGGACGTCGTCAGCGTCGCAGAGGGCGCAAAGGAAGTCGCCTCGCAAAGCGAGACCGGGGCAGCGCTGGTCGAAACGCTCGACCGGGTGGCGTTGACGATCGGATCGATCCGCATATCGCTGTTCGACATCGTATTCCTGCTCGCAACGGTCGGGCTGGTTATCACGCTCGCATGGTTTGCGACGCGCATCGCTCGCAATCTGGTGCGGCGGGTCAGCCGGTTCGACGGGGCGCAAAAACTCCTCGCCGAGAAGATTTCGACCATCCTGATCTGGGCGCTGGCGTTCTTCATTGCCGTCGATCTGGCAGGGATCGACCTCACCGCGCTGGCCTTTTTCGGCGGCGCATTCGGCCTTGCCATCGGTTTCGGCCTGCAGAAAACATTCGGCAACCTGATATCGGGTATCCTGCTGCTGCTCGACAAATCGATCAAGCCGGGCGATGTCATCTCGGTCACCGATCAGGCCGGAAACGAAAGCGTGGGTCAGATCAGAAAGATCGGCATTCGCGCCATTTCGGTCATCACGCGCGATCAGACCGAACACCTGATCCCCAACGAAAACCTGATGGTGAACCAGGTCGTCAACTGGTCATATTCGTCGCGCGATGTCCGCGTGAAGGCCCCGGTCGGCGTCACCTATGACAGCGACCTGCCGTTGGTGACGAAATTGCTGTATCAGGCGGTGGACGAAACCCCGCGCGTCCTGAAACGCCCCAAACCGCGCGTCAACGTGATGGAATTCGGCGACAATTCGGTAAACTTCGAAGTGCGCTTCTGGATCGAGGATCCGGAAGAAGGCCTCGCCAATATCCGGTCCGACGTCTACATGCGGATCTGGGAATTGTTCCACGAACACGACGTCGAAATCCCCTTCCCACAGCGCGACCTGCACATTCGATCCTCGGCCCAGCTCGACCGGATCATCGAATTGATGGGCGCAGGGCAATTGGCGGGGCCAACCGCCGACTGAAGCCCCTCCCGTTTCTCGCGCAAGCCCCGTTCTTTGCAGCCGCAATAGCTTTGCTAGCCGGTGGGAAACCCATTCTCGCTGGCGCGGGGCGCAGGGTTTGGCCAAATCTGCCCGTCATGGAAAACGGCACAATCTTCCTCGTCGGCGCGGGACCGGGCGATCCCGACCTGTTGACCCTGCGCGCCGCGCGCCTGATCGAACGCGCGCCCGTCATCGTCCATGACGGACTGGTCAGCGATGCGATCCTCTCGATGGCATTGCCCACCGCCCGCCTCATCAGCGTGGCGAAACGCCGCGCCCACCACACCTTGCCGCAGGACGAAATCAACGCCCTGCTGGTGCGGGAAGCGCGACGCGGCCACGACGTGGTGCGGCTGAAAGGCGGCGATCCCCTGATCTTCGGACGCGGGGGAGAAGAAGCGGAACTTGCCCGCGCGCATGGCATGACGGTCGAGATCGTGCCCGGCATTTCGGCCGCGAACAGCGCCGCCGCTTCGGCGCAGATCGCACTGACCCACCGCGACGCGGCCAGCATCGTCAGCTTCGTCGCCGGACAGTGCAAGGGATTGTCGGAGCAGGACTGGTCCGGACTTGCAGGAAAAGGCCGCACGCTGGTCATTTACATGGGCGTCAAGACCGCGCCGCAGATCGCCGAAAAACTGATGGCGGACGGGCTGGCGCCGGAAACTCCCCTCGCCGTGATCGAAAACGCCGCGCGCCCCGAAATGCGGGTCCTGCGCGGCTGTGTCGCCGGATTGCCCACGCTGATGGTGGCGCAGAAAATCAAAAGCCCCGCCCTGATCGTAATCGGCGATGTCACCGCGCGCGGCGATGCGGCGATCATCGAAAATGCAGTGGAGGCAACGCGATGAAAATCCTGACCGGCAATGACCTGAAAACCGGCGCTGTCACCTGGTGGGACGGCGAAAATTGGTCTCCCCATGTCGACGACGCCGTGGACGTTGGCGAACATGGCGAAGAAATCATGGCGCGCGAAGAGGCGCTGCGCCGCGTCAACGTCCCCTACATCATCGCTGCAGAGCGCACCGAAGACGGCGTTCGCCCGGCCCACATCAAGGACCGTGTGCGCGCTCTCGGCCCCACCGTACGCCCCGACCTGACGTTGAAACCGCGCGATCCGCAAGCCTTGGACTGGGTGATCTGAAATGTATCGATACGACGATTACGACCAACGGATGGTCGACCTCAGGGTCGAGGAATTCCGCGACCAGTGCGAAAGGCGGCTGGCGGGCGAATTGACCGAAGACCAGTTCAAGCCGCTGCGCCTGATGAACGGGCTGTACCTGCAATTGCACGCCTACATGCTGCGCGTCGCCATCCCCTATGGCACGCTGAATTCACGCCAGATGAGCGCGCTCGCCGATATCGCGGAGCGGTACGATCGCGGCTACGGCCATTTCACCACGCGCCAGAATATCCAGTACAACTGGATCAAGCTGGAGGATGCGGCCGATATCCTCGCCGACCTGTCGTCCGTCGAAATGCACGCGATCCAGACCAGCGGGAACTGCATCCGCAATATCAGCTCCGATCATTTTGCCGGCGCCGCGCATGATGAAACCGTCGATCCGCGCCCCTATGCCGAATTGCTGCGCCAGTGGTCCAGCTTTCACCCCGAATTCACCTACCTGCCGCGCAAGTTCAAGATTTGCGTGATCGCGTCCGAAAAGGATCGCGCCGCGATGCGGCTGCACGATATCGGCATCCGCATCCTGCGCGGCGACGATGATGAACTGGGCGCGCGTTTCTACGTTGGTGGCGGGATGGGTCGCACCCCGATGATCGCGCCGGTGATCCGCGATTTCGTCCCGCTAGATCAACTCGTCACCTATGCCGAGGCCTGCCTTCGCGTCTACAACCGCCACGGGCGGCGCGACAACAAGTACAAGGCGCGCATCAAGATCCTCGTCCACGAACTGGGCGCGGAGGAATATACCAAACAGGTCGAGGAGGAATTTGCCCATCTGCTCGACATCGGGGTGGAGCCGCCTTTCGCCGAACTGGAGCGGATCAGGAGCTTCTTCACCGATCCAGATTTCCGCGACGGAGCGAAAACCATCGACCGCTCCGATCCGGATTTCGCCCTCTGGGTGGATCGCAATACCCATCGGCACAAGCATGACAGCTATGTCAGCGCAGTCATTTCGCTAAAGCCGGTCGGCGGCATTCCCGGCGATGCCACTGCAGAGCAGATGCGTGTGATGGCCCGGCTGGCGAAACGATACAGTTTCGACGAGACGCGCATCACCCACACGCAGAACGTCGTCCTGCCCCACGTCGCCATCGCCGATCTCTACGATGTATGGTCCGAACTCGACGCGGCGGACCTTGCCGCGCCGAACCTCGACACGATCGAGGACATGATCGCTTGCCCCGGCCTCGATTATTGCAGCCTCGCCAATGCCCGGTCGATCCCGCTCGCACAGAGGATTTCGCAGCGGTTCGACGAAAGCGGCAAGACGGGCCGGATCGGTGAGCTGAAACTGAAGATTTCGGGCTGCATCAATGCCTGCGGCCACCACCATGCGGGCCACATCGGTATTCTCGGCGTCGATCGCAAAGGGGTCGAGAACTACCAGCTTTCCCTTGGCGGGAGCGAGGCGGAGGATGTCAGCCTTGCCAAGATTACCGGCCCGGGTTTTACCGAGGACGGCGTGATCGACGCGGTCGAGAAAGTCACCGATGTCTATCTCGAACAGCGCGAAGGCGAAGAACGCTTCATCGACACCTATCGCCGCATAGGCATGGGCGCGTTCAAGGAGGCGCTTTATGACTGATTCACCCAGGACCATAGTGCCATCGGCTCGCGTCGATCGTCACTACTTCGCATTCGAAAGCGGCAAAGTGTCGACCGGGGGTGCAGGATGACCAACGCCTTCGATTCCGAAGCCGGATCGCTCGGCTCCGGCCCCGATCAGGTGCAATTCCGGTTTCGGGACGATGAACCCGTCGGCGATGCCACCGTCACCGTCGATGCAGCCGTTGAACAACCCGATGCCGCCGCCGTCCGGATCGAACCGGGCGACGATGCGCGCGATCTCCTGCCGCATCTCGATCGCCTGTCGCTGGTCGAGATCAATTTCCCCAGCTTTGCCGATGGGCGCGGTTATTCCGCAGCGCGCATCCTGAGGGAATCCGGCTATACCGGCGAATTGCGCGCGGTCGGAGACGTGCTCGTCGATCAGGTCGCTCACATGCGCCGGTGCGGGTTCGATGCCTTCGCCCCCGATGTCCCGATGAACGAAGACGGGGTCAAACGCGCGCTCGGCCTGTTCGAAAACGTCTATCAACAGGCCGCCGACCATCGCCACACGATCCCCGAACTGCGCCACTGGAGCAAGGTTTGAATCGCCCGCCATCCCGCGCGCAGGTATCGCAGCGCGCCGCCGATCGCATCGATGCCGGGCCGCGGTTTACCCAGCACGATGCGGTGCGGCTCAACCGGATGTTTCGCGGGGCCAGCGCATCCGAAATGCTCGAAGGCGTCATCGACGGCGATCTGGCCGGCGATATTGCGCTGGTATCGAGCTTTGGTGCGGAAAGCGCGGTCCTGCTGCATCTGGTCGCACAGGTTCGAGCGGATGTCCCGGTCCTGTTCCTCGAAACGCACAAGCATTTCGAGGAAACGCTCGCCTATCGGGACGCGCTGGCCGAACGGCTGGGCCTCACCGATTTGCGCAACCTGACGCCCGATCCGGCCGACATCGCGGCAAGAGACGAAACAGGCCTGCGCTGGTCCTACGATCCCGATGGCTGCTGCGAGTTTCGCAAGGTCAAGCCGCTGGCGCGCGCGATTGCCGGGTTCGATGCCAGCATCACCGGGCGCAAGGCATTCCAATCGGGCACGCGGGCCAGCCTCCCCCGGTTCGAGATCGACGGATCGGACGAACAGGGGCGGTTGAAAATCAATCCCCTGATCGATTGGGAAGCAAGCGATATTGCAGACTATTTCGAAACACACGACCTGCCGCGCCACCCATTGGTCGAACGCGGCTTTCCCTCGATCGGCTGCGCGCCGTGCACCCACAAGGTCGCGCCCGGCGAAGATCCCCGGTCGGGCCGATGGAAAGGCTGGGACAAGACCGAATGCGGCATCCACAAACCGGGCGAGGAACCGTTCCTCTAAACGGCGCCGGGATCAAAGCCAGCCCTGTTCCCGATACCAGTCGGCGGTCGCTTTCAGGCCGACTTCACCCGCAATACGCGGCGTCCAGACATCGATGGGCACAGCCCGATCCGAACGCGCAACCCAGTTGGGATGGCTCATATAGCCCACCCGGTCTGCGGTGAGTTTCGCCCCGTCACCGCGCAGCAGGCGATCCGCACGCGCCGCAATATCCAGCGCGAAGCGCGGCAGGTTAGGCGCAAGCACACGTTTTCGCCCCACGGCCCGCCCGATCGCCTGCGCCAGTTCTCCGTGGCCCCAGCCGCCTTCGCGCCCGTCGTCGGGTTCGAAAATGCGTTTCAGTCCGGATCGCGCCGACAGGTTTAGCAGAAGTGCGGCGAGATCATCGACATGGATGATCGACGTCGCCCCGCCCGGCGGCAGCGGAACGATGCCCAATCGGGCGGACCGGAACAGTTCGAACATTTCGCCATCGCGCGGTCCATAAACGGCAGGCGGGCGCACGATCGTGAAATCAAGGCCGCTTTGCTCGACCAGTGCCTCTGCCTGCGCCTTGGACGCGCCATAGGCAGAGAGCCCGGGTTCCCGCGCGGCGAGCGAGGATACGAAGACGAAACGTCTGCATCCCGCACCCTTAGCCGCAGCGATCACGGCGGCCGTGCCACCGACATTGGCAGCGGTAAAACCTGCGGGATCGGGTGTGTTGGTCAGCCCGGCAATGTGAATGACAGCCTCCGCCCCGCTGCACATATCGTGCAAAGCAGCATCGTCGGACAAAGTGCCCGTGACCCATTCGATGCCTGCGCGATCAGCCTGTGGGCGGCGCGTCAGGGCGCGCACATCACCGCCGCGCGAAACCGCCTCGTCCACCACGGCCTGCCCCACGAACCCGGTCGCCCCGGTAATCGCGAGCGTCCGGGCGGGCGCTTTTCCAGCGGCCGCAGCCGCCGCGCTCACAACATCACCAGATGATCCCGGTGAACCACGCAGGACCGGGGAACGGTGCCGAGTTTTTGCCCGACCTCCTTGCTGCGCAGCCCCTTGATGACCTCGCAATCCTCCGCATCGTATTCGACCATGCCCTTGGCGATCATCTTGCCGTCGGGATCTTCGATCGAGATAACGTCGCCGCGTTCGAAGACGCCGTAAACGCCGGTCATCCCGGCGGCGAGGATGCTGTTCCCGTCATGCAACGCCTCGATGCAGCCATTATCGACGCGGATCGATCCGTTGAACCGCAACCGGCCGCCGATCCATGATTTCCACGCGCTGTCGTCACGCTTTGGCAGGAACACCGTGCCGGTTCCGCTTTCCAGCGCGCGGCCAATGGGCGCATCTTCCACCCCGCGCACGATGGCGAGAGCGATCCCCGCCCGCTCCGCAATTTCGGCAGCCTGCAATTTGGACGTCATCCCGCCCGATCCCTTGCCCGAACCGGATTCGTCGGTTGCCATGCTGTGGATTTCATCGGTGACGCCGCGAATGCTCGATACCATCTCCGCACCGGGCTCGTTCGGATGTTTGTCGTAAAGCCCCTCGACATCGGTCAGCAGGATCACGCCATCGGCATGCGCCGCCTGCGCCACCCGCGCGGCAAGGCGATCATTGTCGCCGAACCGGATTTCCGATGTGGCGATCGAATCGTTTTCGTTGATGATCGGCACCGCCCCGCGATCGAGCAATTCGCGCAGCGTGTTCGAGGCGTTGAGATAGCGGCGGCGAAATTCCAGGTCGTCGAGCGTCAACAGCATCTGTCCGGTGACGATATCGTATTCACTGAGCAGTCGGGCCCAGATGGCGATCAGATACACCTGTCCGGTCGAGGCTGCGGCCTGCGCGTGACTCAACATGTTGCGCCCCCCATCGGGCAGGTTGAGCAGCGATGCACCGACGGCCACCGAACCGGAACAGACCACGATGACTTCCTGCCCCCGCTTGCGCGCGGCGGCGATTTCCTCGGCAACGGTGGCCAGCCAGTCTTCACGCACGCGGCCTTGGGGATCGACCAGCAGGGCCGAGCCGATTTTTATGACGAGGCGGGGGCATTTTTCCGGATCCCCGAATTCCTTGAGAGAATGTATTTTCATATTGCACTGCACCTAAAGGGTGGCGAAGGCTTTTTAAAGGTCTCTAGATCGGGGACCACTCGCTTTGCGAAGGATCCGAATCCTCGACCTCGACGGTCTTGGTCTCCGTCGCGGTGCGGTCCGGCAGGTAACCCAGCACCGCATCGAGAAGTTCGGAAATGCCCTCGCCGCTTGCGCCCGAAACCGGGAACACCTCGCTCGCTCCGGCGGCTTTCAACTCTGCGGCAAACGCTTCGGCCAATTCCGCATCGGCGAGATCGATTTTGTTCAAGGCGACGAGGCGCGGCTTTTCATCGAGCCCGAAATCGCCTTTTTCGCTGTAGGCGCGAAGTTCGTCTTCGACCACGCGCAGCGCGTCGGCGGGATCGTCACCGGCGATGTCGACCAGGTGGATCAGGACGCGGCACCGTTCGATATGGCCCAGGAACCGATCACCGATCCCCGCCCCGTCCGCCGCCCCGGAAATCAGGCCGGGAATATCGGCCAGAACGAATTCGCGCCCTTTGTGCCGCACCACGCCCAGTTTAGGCACGATCGTGGTAAACGCGTAATGCCCGACCTTCGCTCCGGCGTTCGAGACCGCGTTGATGAAGGTGGATTTGCCTGCATTGGGCAATCCGACAAGCCCGACATCGGCGAGCAGTTTCAGCCGTAGCCAGACCCACGCCTCATCACCCGGTTCGCCCGGCTGGTGCTGGCGCGGGGCGCGATTGGTCGCGCTTTTGTACGACATGTTGCCACGGCCGCCCTGGCCCCCTTCGAGGAAGGTGATCCGTTGGCCGACTTCGGTAAAATCGGCCAGAACCTCGGTCTTGTCTTCGGACAGGATTTGCGTGCCCACCGGGACCTTTACGACCAGATCGGGCGCGCCTGCGCCGGTGCGGTTCTTGCCCTGGCCGTGATTGCCGCGCTTCGCCTTGAAATGCTGGGCGTAGCGGAAATCGATCAGGGTATTGAGCCCCTGTATCGCTTCGAACACGATATCGCCGCCTCGGCCGCCATCGCCACCATCCGGGCCGCCATATTCGACATATTTTTCGCGCCGGAACGACACCGCGCCCGGTCCGCCCGCGCCCGATTTTAGATAGATCTTGGCCTGATCGAGAAAATGCATGATTTGCATCTACGCATTGCCGACCCGTTTTGCGAGGGGTCAGAATTCCGCCAGCACTCCGATGACGGCACGGCGACCTGGAGAGACGAAGCTGAACACCTGTTCGAAGCGTTGATCGAGCAGGTTTTCGCCGCGGGCAAACAGCTCCAGCCCATCGGTCACCCGCATCCGGCCATTGAGGTTAAAAAGCGTATAATCGTCAAGCACGACGCGAACGGGCACAAAACTTGGATCGGTGAATGCGAGGTCCTGCGCCTCGCCATTATGCCGCACGACCAGTGTGGCCGACGCCGCATCGCCGGGTGCTGTCCATGTTACGGCGGCGCTGGCGACGTGGTCGGGTCGGCGGACCTCTTCCACCCCGTCCTGTTCGGCATCGAGGTAGGTGTACGCGGCATCAACGCTCCACCGCGGAGCGATTTGCGCGGCCAACGCCAGTTCGACGCCCTGTCGGTCGCTTTGCGTGGCGGCATTGGCGGGCGTCGCGACGAAATCCGGTGCAGGGAATGTCGTGAAAATTTCGTCGTCGAGGGTGGCGTTGAAATAGGTCGCGGAAAGGCGGGCGGCACCGCTTGCGAAATCCTGGTCGAAGCCAACCTCCCAGCTCGTCGATTTTTCCGGTTCAAGATCCTCGTTGCCGATAAATCGGCCATCGACGAAGCCAAACAGTTCGAAAAATCCGGGGTTCTTCAGCCCCGATCCTGCCGCCGCACGAATACGGCTCATGCCGGTCAGGCGATAGGCGGCGTTGACGCGAAACGTCGTCTCGTCCGCGAACCGATCGTTGATGTCATGACGCAGCGCGCCGGATATATCGAAATCGGCACCATCGTACCGGTATTCCGCCACCAATCCGATATTCTCGATCTGTCGCCGGCCGGTAAAGGCAAACCCGCCGGGCGTCGCATTGCGAAACCGTTCGCGTTCCCAGTCGGCGGCGAACGTCACCGAATGGCGGCGCGAAACTTCGTATGCGGATACGTAAGACGCTTTTAGCCGGTCGCCCTCACTGGCATTGCTGGGGCCGAATGGGCCGAACGTGTCGCGCGTTATATCGGCAACCTGCCCCGACAGATCGTGGGTCCAGCGTCCGTCCAACGCCGCGTAACGCGCGCCGATCAGGGCATAGACCGCTTCGTTGACGAAACGCGTATCGGGGCTGTCGATGACGAAGCCGAAACTATCGCTCGCCGGGTCGAAATTCTGGTCGTTGAATTCTCCTTCGGTCCGGACGAAACGCGATACGGCGCGCAGGGCGAGATCGTCGGTGATGTCCACGGACCCCAGCGCGGACAGCGTGTAACTGTCGCGCCCGATGTCACGCGTTCCACCGCGCGCATTCGGCTGTCCGTCCGTGCTGACGATGGCGGCGGAAACAGATGCGTCCCATGCCTCCCCTGTGCGACCGGCGCGCAGGGCGGCGTTCACCGTGTCGTCGGTTCCGCCCTCAATCCGCGCCGACACTCCGTCGAACGGGCCGCTGCGATAAGCGATCAGTCCGCCAATCGCGTCCGATCCATAAAGCGCGGATTGCGGCCCGCGCAGGACCTCGACACTCGCGCCGATCCCGGCCTGCAGGGTGCCGATGTCGAATTCACCGGCGAACGGGTCGGAAACCTCGATCCCGTCGACCAGTACGAGGACGTGGTTCGCCTCCGACCCCCGCATGCGCACCTGCGTCTGGCCTGGCACCGCGCTGATCGCAATACCGGGAACATCGCGCAAAACCTCTGCGATATCGCGCGCCTGCCGGTCCTGAATCTGTT
>JGI12210J13797_10533045_pt1 | contig 12646 bp, 10 predicted proteins | sample ElkSlonscriptome_3_FD_13797 | JGI IMG/M metagenome (IMG submission 13797) | reverse complement strand
TTAAGCGCGTGAGCAAATGCGATAGGAAAATTGCTCGGTCTGCGCTAGGAAATTGACTCGATTGTTTGGGTGTCTAATTGTGTGGGACAGGCAGTGCACCGGCATAACACGATCAGGCCGACAGCTTGAGATGAAGATACATTTTGGCCTGCAAGCACGGATAATTCATCGGCCAAATATTGAAATAGCCAGCTTAGAATTAGGTTGATCCATGAACCTTGGGTATGACGATTCTGTATCGCCCCTTCTCCATGTGATATTCGTGACTGAATAGGCCACTGGGAAACCGAATTCGCCACTTGACGGTTCTCGTCATCGAGCAGTACTGTGATTTCAAGATGAATTGTGCCCCTTAACGCCAAATATGAAACCTTTCTGTTTCTTCAACTCCAACACCGACGGTCGCTATTTTGGCGCCTACCGGTCTGAACCCAATGATTCAGCGTTATAGCGAATGAGCCGAGCTGTTTTCGTAGCGCTCCTGTCCGCCGGGCTGTTTGCCGGCGGAGGGACTATGGTCGGGTTGAGCTTCGGAGTGGTCTTCCTCGGGCTGGGCGACCTGGTGCCCGGAATGGGTGGCGAGGAGCTCGTTGAAAAGTTTCCTCTGTACTGGACAGCAATCGCATGCACCATTATTCCGATTGCTCTCGTCAAGACCATGGCACTGGCAATCGTTGCCTTTCGCCGTCAGACAATTGCAAGCGTTGGGCGGCTCTGGCGATGGGCGTTCGGACTATGGATGGGGAACTGCATCATCACCGCGGGCTACCACGTACAAGTCGTCATCGCCTCTTTTGCGGGAACCTACTCTCCGGAAGAAATGGTCTCGACGATCCAGGTCTGGATTGCACTCCATTGGATCCGTGTGCTGCTGGCGCTAGCCAGCTTTGGCCTGGCCATTCTCGCCGTCAGTAAAAACAACGGTGGGATTTCGGGACAATACGGGCGGTCGATATGACTCACTGTTCTCAATCAATGGTTTTACTTTTGCACTCGATGTCCCTGCACAAAAAGGAAGACCATTCGTGAGCACTCCCACTGCAGGCAGCACGACCCGAGCAATACCTGTCCTGGTCACTGGCGCAACGGGCTATGTGGCGGGTTGGATCATCAAACGACTTCTCGAAGAGGGGCATCACGTGCATGCTGCAGTGCGTGATCCGGATCGGACGGACCACCTTTCGCATCTGCGTAAACTGGAAACCGGTTCGTCCGGCACGCTCACGTTCTTTGCTTCTGACCTTCTCGTCGATGGTTCCTACCGCGATGCGATGACCGGCTGCGAGATCGTGTTCCATACCGCGTCTCCGTTCGTGCTGAATCCCCAGGAGCCTCAACGAGATCTGGCCGAGCCGGCCAAACAGGGCACCATTAATGTCCTTCGCGAGGCGGTCGGGACCTCATCAGTCAAGCGCGTCGTGCTCACCAGTAGTTACCTTGCCGCCAACGGCGACAATGCCGATTGGGACCGCAAGAAAAAAGTCGCCATTACCGAAGACGACTGGAACACGACTTCGTCGCTGGGTCATCAGCCCTATGCTTACTCGAAGACCATTGCCGAACGTGAAGCGTGGCGGATTGCAGAGGCGCAAGAGCAGTGGGATCTGGTCACCATCAATCCGGCCTTCATCATGGGACCGGGAATCAATCCGAACGCAACGTCGGAATCGTTCAATGTCATCAAGAATCTCGCCAACGGGAAACTTGCCAGCGGGCTGCCCAACTTCGGCATGGTGTTCGTCGATGTCCGTGAAGTTGCAGAAGCGCATTTGCGCGCTGCGTTCCGTCCTGAAGCGAGCGGCCGCTATCTCGTTTCGGGCCACAATGGCTTCATGCCCGAGCTTGGTGAGATTCTAAAAACACGATTTGGTCAAGACGGGTATCCCTTTCCGAAGCGCGTCCTGCCAAAATTCGCAGCCTGGTTGGTCGGCCCGATCGTTGACAAGACCATTACTCGTCAATTCGTCGCTCGGAACGTCAACCATCCGATCGAAGTCGACGCGAGCAAGAGCATCAAAGAGCTCGGAATCGTTTACCGGCCACTTGCCGATACGATGGTGGACATGTTCCAGCAATTGAGCGACGCTGGCATTGTTCGTCCGAAGAAACGCTAGGGAACCCTTCGGGCCTCAAGGTTTTCCACGAGAAAACTGAGCAAATCGCCTCGCCGTGTCGACAAGGCAGCAGCGATCACCCCGAGCCCTGAATTTATAAGAATGCAAAATCAGTATTTGACCTGATTCAACTTTTCGGCGTGATGTCACCCAATAGCAATCAACCAATGGAACCTTCGATGCAGACAGGCACAGAAAAACGAACGGCACTGGTCGTTGTTGATCCTTTCAATGACTTCCTCTCGCGGCGGGGAAAGATGTGGTCCAGCGTCGGCGCCTCGGTCAAGGAAGTGGGCCTGTTGGAGAATCTTAAGAATATACTGAATGCGGCGCGAGCCGTCGGTTTACAGGTGGCCTATGCGCCTCATCATCGCTGGCGGCCAGGCAGCTTTTCGGACAAGAAATACCTGCATCCATCGCAGGCGCTGTCCGCCTCCTTCAAGGCGTTCCCACTTAGCGGCTTCGGTGGCCAGTACTTCAAGGGACTGGAGCCTCGTGAGGGTGAAATCATCTCCAGTGAACACGCCTGCTCGAGTGGCTTCGCCGAAACGGACCTGCACGATCAGCTTCAGAGGATCGGGATCTCGCATCTGATCATCGTCGGCTTGATCACTAATTCCTGTATTGAGGCAACCGCCAGGTCGGCCGTGGACCTTGGGTATCACGTCTCACTCGTGACCGATGCAGTCGCCGCATTTTCGCCAGGAGAGCACGCTAGGACGGTGACCCAGATCTACCCGCTGATCGCGCATCGAGTTCTGTCCACCCATCAAGTCATCGACGGCCTGAGAACTACGGAGCTCACCCATGATTCCTGAGGCGATCAACACGCTTACTCGCTGGTGGTTGCACCGCCGGTTTCGGTCTTACCGCAACTATTCCGCCAAATCGACCGGAGTTCTGTTGGTGGATGTCCAAAAAGGGCTCATTCCGGACTCCAGCCGGCTGCTTTCGCCGCTTGCAGAGCTTGTTGCATTCGCTCGTCGCGCCGAGTTCAGCATCGTCTTCAGCCGTTTCGACGCCAAGGCGCAACGAAGGTTCGATGCACCCGCACACCACTTGTTGAACGACGCGTTGCGATCAGTCGATGAAGGCGGCAGCATTGCTGAACGATTAGCTCCCAGACCTGAGGATCTGGTCGCCAGCGAACGCCCGGCACTCAGCGCCTTTCACGGCACTGGCCTGCATGAGCGACTCCAGGAACGAGGCCTGGAGCACTTGATCATCGCTGGCCCGGCGGTCCGCATCACCGTCGACTCGACGATCCGGGATGCCGTTCAACTGGGCTATCACGTGACGCTGATCCCCGAGACGCTGTGCGAGGATATAGATGAGGACTCCGAGTACATCAAAGATACACTGTCGCGTTATGCCCAGTCCGTTCTGAGCTTCGAAAAATTCCAGTCGCTGACGGGTAAAGCGCACGGATAACGCCTGAAACCCATGTTCCAGCGCGATCGATCAACCACTGTGCTCCGCTCGATATTCCTCGGGTGTCTGACCGAATCTCTGCTTGAATGCGCGGAAGAATGACTTCGGATCCAGAAAGCCGATCATCCGCGATATATCGCGCATGCCGAACTCGCTTTTGGTGAGATAGCGCAGCGCGAGGTCGAATCGAACTTGATCGAGTATTGCCTGATAGGAATGTCCCTCGTCTCTCAATCGTCGCTGCATTGTCGATCTGCTGACACGCAGCGTGCTGCAAACGGCCTCGACGTGAACCGGAGCTGAGTAGAGCAGGGTACGAATGGTGGTCTCGACTTCGGTGTGAAACGGCTGTAGCGAGTGACGTTCCGACAGCTGTTGTTCGAGTTCACGTTCGACCTCGATCCAAAGCGCTTCGTTCTCGGAGATGAAGCGCGTCTGTGCATCCTTCTCGGTGAATTCGAGCGCGACTATCTCCGAGGTCACAGCTCTGCACCCGAAGTAGGCTTCGGCCTCGTCAGCGCTCAATTCGCTTTCCGGAAGCGCGAGGAATACCGGGTTGATCTGGCGCGCGGAGTGATTCCTCAACTTCTCGACAACGATGATGCTCATCGGCACCGTGAGCGATCTGGGCAGAACCATATCATCAGTTTCCGGCCTGAACTCGAGCCGGAGCCGTTTTCGTCGTTTTGAGATCACCATGAGCACCGGGCCGAACAGGGCTTTGTAGCGCGCGACCCGTTCCAGCGCCACCTGAACATTCGGCGCGCAGGCGCAGGCCAGAATAATGGGTACCAGAGGTCCGTTGGCCATCTTTCGGCCCAGTGAAAGCGGGTGGAATTGCGCGCCGGCCAGTTCGATGATGGCGTTCCATAGATCGATAAAATCGTAGCTGGTCGCGCTGATTTCAGCCTTGCGCTTCGCCGCGTCGGTCAATCCAGACCGTTGAATTGCATCATTGAACGAAATGTCCAGGATCGGACAGGTCGCGGATTTCAGGATCGAGGTCGAATGTTCTCGCACGCAAAGGATCTCCTTTTTCGAGAACTGTGCCTCAAGCTCATCGAGAAAGCGAGCCATTCGAACTTATTGACTGTTTAAGCCACCCGCTGACCGAAATAGCCACTCGAAGCCTATCGGGCCGTGACATATATTAGGAATGAAGTTTCCCAGGGACACCAAGGCCTCACGGTTTTCAATTGCAGTCGCGGCAGTGGTGCAGATCGCTGTCGGCTGTTCGGACTCTCCGTCCATCGCCGAGCCGCCACACGGGACAGTCTAGACCTTCGAAATCTAATCAGAAAGGGAGCCGTAAGCGACCTGCGCCGTTTGGAAATGAAGGCAGATGTGCCGAAGAAATACCTTGGCAGTACAGATCCTGAACAAGCGTGACAACAGCAACCGAATCCAAACCAGTTTCCCAAGCAAGCTCAACGCATCCATAGGCGACAAAGGCGGAAGTATTCATGACAGACACGGCAATAATTATCGGTGCAGGACGCCCTGACGGAATCGGTGGTGCAACGGCTTTACGCTTTGCAGCCGAAGGACTGCACGTTATCGTATCCGGTCGAACCCAGGCCAAACTCGATCAGACCGTGTCTCAAATCCGCACGACGGGCGGATCAGCGGAGGCTTTTGTTGCCGACGTTACCTCTGGGGATGATCTCGCAGCACTTTTCGACCGGGCAAAGGAATTGGGACAGAAAGTTTCCAGCGTGGTTTACAACGCCGGAAACAACCATATGACCGCTTTCACTGACTTGACGGCCCACGACTTCGAAGCCAATTGGCGAGTCTGTTGTTTTGGCGGTTTCCTGACCGCAAAGCTGGCGATGCCCGTGCTTTCCAAACAGGGTTCTGGGTCGATTTTATTCACCGGCGCCTCTGCGTCGCTTCGAGGGAAACCCAGCTTCGGCCACTTTGCTTCGGCCAAAGGGGCTCTTAGAAATCTGGCTCAAGCACTCGCTAAGGAATATGGCCCAGCTGGAGTTCATGTTGCCCATATCATCATTGATGGCGTGGTGAATGGCGACCGCGCACAAACCAACTTTGGTGACTATCTTGGGAAATTGAATGAGGATGGTGCGCTCGATCCCGCTGCTATCGCCGATGCCTACTGGGTGGTTCACAGCCAGCACCGCTCGGCGTGGACACACGAGCTCGATCTTCGTCCATTTTCAGAAAACTGGTAGCGTATTGAGGCGGGGTTTGCATGTCTTTCTCAAACGGCTTTCTTAGACTGAAAGCATAAATCCTCTTAATCAGAACTTTCGATGCAGTTCAAATTCGAGTGTTCGCGCACGCCAATGATCTCCTTTTTCGAGAGCGGTGCCTCAAGCTCATTGAGAAATCGAGCCTTGAAAATTCGTTGACTGTTTATGCCACCCGATGACCGAAATAGCCACTCGAGGCCCATCGGGTTGTCACATATAGTGACGACAGAATGGCGTTGCCCAAGGACATCAGAATTTTGAAGTTTCCAATTGCACTCGCAGCCGTCGTGCTGACCGCGACCGGCTGTTCGGACTCCCCGACAAACGCCGCCCCCCCGCCCAGGGCAGTAGAGACTTTTGAAATCCAACCAGAAGACGGTCCATCCGAGACCGTTTATTCAGGGACGCTGCGCGCTCGGCAGCGCTCCGAACTCAGCTTCCTGCGCAGCGGGCAGGTGGTCGAACTGCGCAAGGATCTGGGAGAATCGTTTTCACGAGGTGAAGTTCTTGCCCGGCTTGACAACACCGAGCTGTCGTTTGCCGTCGATGAGCTGGCGGCCACGCTGTTGGGCGCTGAAGCCGAGCGCGCGGACGCACAGCGCATTCATAACCGACTGGTGGTATTGGGCGACAGTGGCGCAGTCTCTCGCGCTGAGATCGACACGGCGATCGCACTGCTGGAAAGCGCGTCGGCACGGGTAACTAGCATCAATGCAGCCATCGCCCAGGCTCGAAAGCGGCTGACCGAAATGGTCCTCGAAGCCCCCTATGACGGTCAAGTCGTCGAGCGCCTTGTTGAGCCGCCACAGACCGCTCTGGCCGGCCAGACAGTCTATCGTGTCATCGGCGATTCCGGCGGCCTGGAAGCCGTTGTCAATCTGCCCGTTGCCGCCCTTGATCTGTTCGTGATTGGCCACCGAGCCGTGATGGCGGTCCGTCCATCCGGTATCACTCGCTCGGCGAGGGTGACCGAGGTCGGGAACGCGGCGGGATTATCAGGGCTCTATCCGGTTACCCTGGCGCTCGAGGACAGCAGCGGTCTCAGGCCCGGGCTGCGCGTCGAGGTCGCGGCGCGCAGCGAAGCAGATTCGCAGACGCGTCTCTTTATCCCGTTGTCCGCCTACCTCTCTACTCCTGGGACGGTCGGGCGCGTCTATCTCATTGATCCTGTGACAGGCCGCATTTCTGGGCGTGATGTGGAAATCGGTGCGATCTCCGACGCTGGAATCGAAATAAGCTCTGGCCTTGAGGTCGGCGATCTGATCGTGGCGCGCGGCCTGCCGTGGCTGCGGGAGGATCAGGTCGTGGCGCCGCTGGGGAGTGGCACCAGGAGATTCAATGAGTAAGATGGGATCTGTCGGATGAATCTCTCGATGCTGGCATTGCGGTACCAGTCGACGGTATTTCTCGTCGTCGGCCTGATCATAGTTTATGGCCTTTACAGCTACTTCAACTTGCCCGCGCGCGAGGACCCCGAAATTCTCGTCCGAGAGGCCGTGATCGTAACCACCTATCCTGGCCTCGATGCAGCCCGTATCGAAATGCTCGTCACCAAACCCCTGGAAGAGGCGCTGACCAGCTTGCCGGAGCTCAAGGAAATTCGGTCGACGTCGATGGATGGTGTATCGATCATCCATCCGGTCATCGACGACCCGTACACCGATCTAGGACAGATCTTCGATCAGATGCGAGAGAAGATCGCAGACGCATCCGCGCTGCTGCCGGAGGGCACCAATCCGCCTGTCATCAATGACGAATTCGGTGATGTCGCAATCATCACGCTCGCGCTGTGGGGTGAAGACTTTGATCAGAGCGCGCTCTACGACTATGCGCAGCACCTGCGCGACCGCCTCCTTGCGATCCCGAGTACCAAGAAGGTCGAAATTGTCGGAGCTCAGGAAGAACAGATCTTCATCGAATACCAGGATGCGGTCGCTTCGCAGATCGGCATTTCGCCAGATGATTTTCTTGGCGCGATCCAGACCCAGAACATCATCCAGCCCGGAGGGCAGATCGATACCGGTGATGCCGCATTCATCCTGAGCCCGACCGGTGACTATCGCTCGCTGGCCGAAATCGAAGCCACCCTGTTCAACGTGCCCGGCGCCGCAGGCCTGGTGCGTCTGGGTGATATCGCAACGGTCCGACGCGGCTATGTCGATCCGCCGCGCAACAAGGCCTACTTCAATGGCCGCGAGGCGATCGTATTGACCCTCGCCATGCGTTCAGACCAGTCGGTCATCAATTACTCCAGGCGGGCATCTGAAATGATTGATGCTCTGCGCGAGACGCTGCCCGTCGGCCTCCACCTCGATGTCATTACCTACCAGGCCGACCAGGTACGAAACGCGGTGTACGGCGTGTCGATCAACATGCTGCAAACACTGACCATCGTTCTGATCGTCGTGATGATCTTCCTCGGCATCCGCACCGGCTTGATCGTGGGGTCGATCATTCCCGCCGTGATCCTTGCCACGCTCGGCGTCATGGGTGTGTTCGGCCTCCAGCTGGAGCGCATGAGCCTGGCGACGCTGATTATCTCGCTCGGCCTCCTGGTCGACAACGGCATCGTCATCTCCGAGGACTTCAAACGCCGCCTCGGCGAGCACGGCAACCGCGATCGAGCGCTGGCGCAAACCAGCTCCGAGCTGGCTTTCCCGCTGCTGGCGTCCTCATTCACGACCGTCGCGGTGTTTCTGCCTCTGCTGATCGCTGAAACCGCATCAACCGAGTACACCCGATCGATTTCTCAGGTCATTCTGATTTCGTTGACGATCTCATGGGTCTTTGCGATGACCGTGACCACGACCCTCTGCTACCACTTTGTCGAAGTACCGAAGGAAACCGATACGGGGGTTCCGAATCAACGCAGCTCGCTCTCCGAACGCATTTTTGCAGGCGCTGAACGCGCCTATGGCGCGGTGCTGCTCGTGCTGCTCAGGCTGCGCTGGGCCTACGTCGGGCTCATGCTGGTTCTGCTGGTGCTCAGCGGCATACTCATGGGAACGATCGACCAGAAATTCCTGCCAGAAAGCGACCGCGCCCAGATCCTGGTTTATGTTGACCTGCCGGCCGGAGTGACCGAGCGCACCACCGAAGATCGATTGGTCCGGATCATGGACATCATCGGTACTGACGAGCGCTTTCCGAACCTGCTCAGCTTCGCTGCGTATGTCGGATTCGGCGGACCCCGGTTCGTGCTGTCCCTGGCACCGGTCGACCCGGCTCCTAACAAGGGCTTTGTCGTCGTCAACGTCACAGATATCGACGCAGCTATCGCGGACGTACCCAGGCTGCGTGAGGCAATCCAGTCGGCGCTCCCGGATGTGAATGCACGGGTCTCCCGGATGTTCTTAGGACAGTCTGACCCGAACGTCATCGAGATACAGGTCAAGGGCCCGGACGCTGACTATTTGTTCGAAAAGTCCGCCGAGCTCGAGCAGATGCTGCTCGATGTTCCTGGCACGATCGACGTCTGGTCAGACTGGTATAACCGGATAGACCGGCTCGAGGTCCAGGTCGACCAACAGGCCGCTCGTATTGCCGGCGTAACCTCCAGTGATGTTGCCCGTCTGCTTGGCCAGTTCTCCTCCGGAACTCCGGTCTCGGAATTCCGAGACGGCGACGAGATCATCCCCATCATCATCCGCAGTACTGGCAGCGAGCGAACCAGTATCGATCGGCTTCGCACCTCGTCGGTGTACTCCTCGACAAGCGGTGAGGCGATCCCACTCTCGCAGGTGGCTCGCGTGGAACGTTCGCCGGGCTTCTCGTTCATCCAGCGCGAGGACATGTTTCGCACTGTCACCGTCCAGGGCCGGAACCCGAACCTGACCCCGCAGGACATGATGCCGATTCTGGCTCCCAAACTCGAGGCATTGAACGCGAGCCTGGCGCCGGGTCACAGCACCGAATTCGACGGTATCCTCAACGAGATCAACGCGACTAACGCCGCTCTCGGAGCCACGATGCCGCTCATTTTCGCGATCTTCCTGGTCACGCTGGTCTTGCAGTTCAACGGCTTCAAGCGACCCGTGATCCTGCTGCTGACTCTACCGTTCGTGATCATCGGGGCTTCCGTTGGATTGTTTGTCATGCAGGCGACGTTTGGTTTCATGGTGATTCTTGGACTGTTCGCACTGGTCGGCATTCTGATCAACAATTCGATCGTCCTTGTCGACCGGATCGACATCGAGCTACGCGAGAGTGGCGGCGATCCGGCCCTGGCTGTTATCAGCGCCTGCAAGCGCAGGCTGTGGCCGATCCTGATGTCGACCATCACAACGGTCATCGGGCTGCTGCCCTTGATCATCGCGAAAGACATTCTCTTCTTCGGAATGGCGAGCGCACTGGCTTTTGGCCTGGGACTTGGAACGCTGCTTATTTCTCTTGGACTCACCCCGGTGCTTTACGGCTTGTTCTTCGGAATCAGTGCCTCCGAGGGTAAGCGTCCACTTCGGGCTGCACTGGGAAACTTACCGCGCTTGCGCCTCCAGGGAAGCTCTGAATAACTCTTTGCGGTAGCGACCGGCCTCTACGGGAGGCACGCGCAACGGCTTCTCTCCAGAGCTTCTTGCGCTGCGCCCAAAGCGCCATTGGCAGACAGCTATTCGGGGGGCTCTTTACGCCCCGGCCCACGCCAGCTTGAGCCAGGATTCCACATCCTTGTCGACGTCGGCTGTGGTTTCCAAGCGCAAACGATGGCTGACCATTGAGTTGAAGCTGCCCGATTTTTCGAGGCGGCCTTTTGGCGGTTCGCCCTTCATATTGAGCCCCAGGTCGACGCGGGTCCTGGTTGACGGCTGAATAATGGCAAATTGTTTTGATCGCCGCAGACTGACATACGTCTTTTTGGGGGCGATTTCGATATCGCCGCAGCGCTCTGCGGCCTTGATCAAGGCATCGTAGATCGGTTTCAGCTTGGCCTTGTCACCGGCGTATTGCGCAGCGATAAGATTCGTGGTGTCGCCGACGCTGCCGGCATCGCTCTTCAGCGTTTTATGCGCGACCAGGTTGGCATAGCCATGCGTCATGCCGTAATCCGTTTTGAGAAGTTTCAAGATCTCGCCGTGCTTGCTGGCACCGCATTTGTTCGTGATCAGCAACCATTGCTCGAGCGTCTTGCCGGTTTTCTCTTTGAGGTTGGCAATCATCGACTCGGCCATTTCTTCAGGTGACTTAGCCATCGGTCTGTTGTCCTATTTTTATTTTGTTGTCGAACTTGGCGATCACTGGTTCGTACTTCTCGAATCTACTGCAAAAAGCGCGATGATGCGAGTGAGGGGGGGTCACGGCGGCGTCAGGTATGTCTTTACAGTAAAAAGAACGGACAGGCGTTGAAGTGGCTTCAGGGGTGCAAGAGGGGGTTACTTGTCCGCGAATACGCTCCACAACACCTGAGAACCTGACAAAATACCCGTGTCTTTCCCGAGATCAATCTGGACTGGCAGTTATGGAAACCAACAACAGAGATATCTCCCTGGCTTGGTGATGCCGCTCTGTTTTGCCACCTTCCTCACTGAATCTGGGCCAAATGGCCCATGCGTTTCCAATGGTCGTTCCCGGATAATCCATTAACTGGATTGAAGCAGGCAGCGATGGAAACCATCAGGGCACATAAATTACAGGCCATTGGGCGGCAGGTTGGCTACGCCTGGCTTGCAGGCATTGGCATTGGCATTCTGGCTGCTGTCCTGTTGGCCAAGGGTATCGATATCAATCTTTCCGCGGATGTGGAAGCGGTGTCCGTGGCGATGCTCGATGCCGAATTGCGCTTGCGGGCATTAGCCTATATCGCGCTGCTGCTCTTTGTATTGGACGTGGTCGTGAGCGTTGGCCTTTACCTGATGCTCAAGGATTCGGGTCAACTGCTGGCCGGGACCAGTCTGGTCGCAAAACTGTTCGCGGCTGGACTGGGATTGATCGGTGCCATGTTCACAATGAACTCGGCCGAAATCGCGAGTCATCCGGCCTATCAAGTGCTGGCCGACAGCTCGCAGCGCCTGCTGCTCAATGGCATCCAGGCAACCTCCAACTACACCTCATTTCACCTGTCCCTGGTGTTGTCATCGTCTGCCCTGGCTGGATTCTACTGGCTGTTTCTGCGAACAGGCAGGATCCCCAGAGTCATCGCCGGCTGGGGATTGTTCGCCACCCTGTTTGTGGCCAGCGCGATTGTTCTGCGCGATTTCATTCCGGCCTTGGGGCACACGGGGATCACCCTAGCTTTCATGATCTCGAATCTGATTGCACTGCTATCAACCAGTCTTTATCTGGCCCTCAAGGGCGCTCAAGCTCGCAAAAACTCTGGGACACCCACAAAATCAAGCCGATATCCTAGCCGGCAACGAAGCCTTTTCCTATCCCGCTGACTAAGCGCCTTGTTCAGACTGGGGCGCATGGCTTACGCTCGCTCACGTATCGCGCCGCCTGGAGAATTTGGCTGTTTTCAAGCCGTGACACGATGCAATTGAAACGATAAAGAGTTCGCTGACACTGGGGGATTCCTGATCGAAATTTCCAATACCTGTTTATGGCATTGATCTGGATGCAGCGGGGTGATGTCATGGCTGCGTCGACTCGCATCGATCATTGAAGAGTGAGTCGCCCCACAACGATCAGCATTTTGGAAGCTATCGTCTGGCAGTTTCTGCTAAGTTCAAAGAATATCAGCGTGAGGTCAGTGTTGAAGAATCGCAGGGCAGGGATGTCGCTTGAGCAGTATTGTGTGCCGTGCAGAGGCCAGCCAATGCGTAGTTGACGCGCTGCTGGTCCAGGCCCAGACGATACTTGAACTGCAGGTTAGCGAGGTCACAGCTGCCGCCGCTCCAGCGTAACACTCGGCAGCTGTTGATCAGCCAGTCGTGCGATGGAAACGTATCCGATAAC
>JGI12210J13797_10130416_pt1 | contig 12648 bp, 8 predicted proteins | sample ElkSlonscriptome_3_FD_13797 | JGI IMG/M metagenome (IMG submission 13797) | reverse complement strand
GCGACGGCAGCTACCCGCGCATCGCCGACCTCACCCACCTCTCGACGACCCTGCTCGGCGGCTGGCTGCGACCGGAGCCCGGCCGCGGAGCCGCGCTCGACGCCTACGTCCGCGCCCTCCCCCGCCCGGCTCCAAAGGACGTGCCCCTCGCGCGCGTCCGAGCGGGGCTCGATGTCTTCGTCCGCGCCGGCTGCCCCAGCTGCCACGCCTTTCCCGCGTTCACCTCGCTTGCTTCGGTGCCGCAGGGAACGCTCTTTCCCGACAGCGGTGCACTCGAGGCCGATGAGCGACTCGACGTCCCCTCGCTGCTCTCCGTCGGCGCCCGGGGCCCCTTCCTCGCCGACGGTCGCGCGCCCACCCTCCGCAGCGTCTTCGACGAGACCGGCGAGCGCCACGGCGACACCGCTGGGCTCGACGACGGAGACCTCGACGCGCTCGTCGCCTTCCTGGAGTCGTTGTGAAGGGGCCAGCCGCGTGGATCGTCGCGCTCGCGCTCCTCGCCATCGCCGGCGGTGGGGCCTATGCGTGGGGGTCGTGGTCAGCCGCCGGTTGGGTGAGCCTCTCTCGGGTCAGCGGCTGGGTCGCGGCGCTGCTGCTGCTCGCGAGTCTGGCCACGAGCCCCTTCGGTCCGGGCGCACCGAAGACCGTGAAGCGCTGGCGGCGCGCGTTCGGCGTCGGCGCAGCGGTGGCGTCGCTGGCGCACCTCGGCCTCGGCCTCGCGGGTCCGCTCCGGGACAGCCTGGACGCGATCTGGACCTGGCCGACCTATCGAGCCGGAGCGCTCGCCGCGCTGATCCTGACGGCGCTGCTCGTGACGAGCTTCAGCCGGACCAAGCGGGTGAAGGTCTGGAAGCCGCTGCACCGGCTCGTCTACGTCGCCGGGGCGCTCGTTCTACTGCACCTGCTTCGACTCCCCTTTGCGTCGCTCGTCGGCGTGCTCTTCTTCGGCAGCGCGCTGGTCGTGCTCCTCGGCTGGCGCGTGGGCAAGTGGCTGGGCGCCCGAGGTGCCCGGCCCAAGCTGCGCTAGCGCAGCGGGCCCGAGAGGGTGGCGACCAGTCCCTGCGGATCACCGCTGGCGAACTCGAGCTCGAGGCCGTGCCGCTCGGCGACGTCGCGAGCGATCGAGAGCCCGAGCCCGGTGCCGGTCGGGCGACGGGTCCGGGCCTCCTCGCTGCGGAAGCGGCGCTCACCGAGCCGCCCCAGATCCGCCTCGACGACACCGGGGCCATCGTCGATGACCCGAATCTCGAAGCGGCCCTCGGCGACCTCTAGGAGCAGCGCGACGTGACCGCCGCTCTCGTTGTAGCGAATGGCGTTGTGCACCAGGTTGCCGACCGCCTGCTCGAGGAGCGTCAGGTCGCCGGTGAGCTCGACGCTGGCTTCCGGCGTGGCGAAGTCGAGCGAGAGGCCCCGAGCGCGCGCGAGCGGCTCGTGGCGCCCAGCGACGCGCTCGACCAAGGCGACCAGGTCCACCGGCTCCTGCACGAGCAGTCGCTCCGGGTCGTCGAGCTTGGCCGCCGCGGCCAGGTTTCGCATCAGCGCCCCGATGTAGTGCGCCTCCTCGAGCGCCAACCCCAGGACCTCGTTGTCTTCACCCTTCCCGAGACGCTTCCGCAGCGCGACGAGGTGACCCTGGAGCACCGTCAGCGGGATACCGACGTCATGGGTCGTGTTGCTCACGAAGCGCGTGAGCGCGCGCTCCCGCCGCTCGAGCGCCTCGTTCCGTCGGGCCAGCTCCTCTCGGTCGGCGGCGAAGGCCCGACTGAGCGCGCCGATCTCGTCGCGGGTATCGTCCGCCTCGAAGCGCTCGCCGCGCTGGGCCGCGAGCGCCGCCGCGGTCAGCCGCCGGACCCGGCGCACGAGGGGCCCGGCCGCCGCGAAGGCCGCGGCGATCGCGAGCAGCGAGAAGAGCAGCGGTGGCCAGAGCGGCGCCGCGAAGGGCGCCGCGGGCCGCTCGACGAGGATCACGCTGCACGGGCCCTCGTCGTCGACCGTTCGCAGCGCGACCTGGAGCATGTCGCGTCCACGAGAGCCGCGAACCTCGCGCCAACCGAAGCCCTCGCTGTCGAGGTCCGCGCGCATGGCGTCGTCGAGGACGGGCGCATCGGTGACCGCGGGGGTGTAGCTCGCGTCGTAGGCGAAGATGCGGCCCCTCCGTCTCGGACCCCGGCGACCGCGCCGACCGCGCGGCGGCGTCAGCTCCGGTCGCGCGCGGCAGCGTTCGAGCAGCCGGTCGTCCAGCCGCTCGGCGGTCGCCTCCACGACCGCCAGGGCCGCCGTCCGTGACTCCCAGTGCCGCTGCGCCGCGACCACCAGGAATGCCAGCGGCACCAGCAGCAGCAGCAACACGATCGCGAGGCGACCGCGGATGCCGAGGCCCGTCGCCTCCGTTGGCTCCTCGGTCACGGGAGGTCCACGGAGGTGACCGGGTCGAGCCCGAAGATCCGCTCCGCGTTTCGGTGGTAGATCTGCTCGAGCACCTCCCGGGGGAGCCCCAAGCCGTCGATGGTCCAGTCGCCCTGGATGGGCGTTGGGTGGGCGAAGTCGCGGTCATCGGTCTCGAAGTAGCGCCAGTGCGCTTCGTAGAAGACCGGAATGCGCGAGGGCGGATCCATCGACTCGCCCATCGAGCCGAGCACGAAACCGCCACCGGGGCTCATCTGGAAGTCGGTGCCGAAGAGGATCCGCTCCGCGTGTTTCTCGAAGAAGGCCCGCATGCGCTCGGGATCGTGGCGGCCGATCTCGGGGACGCGCGCGCCGGTCTCGATGACCAGGTTCGGGTAGGCGTCGAGCATCCGGTCCACCCGGTCCGGCTCTTCGGGCGCGTTGCCGAAGTGGGCGCCGACGAAGGTGGTCTCCGGATGCCGCGCGACCCGGTTCTCGAACTGCGCGAGCATCGACTCCCAGCTCGGCCAACGCATGCCGGTCGGCTCACCATCGCGATCGACGATCTCCCCGTAGAAGGCCCAGGAGGGGTGCGCCGAGAGCTCGGCGTAGCGCTCGTTGTCCGGGGTCACGGGCTCGAAGAAGGCCTTCGGGTCGCCGGTGTGGATCAGCACCGGCAACCCATGGCGACCGGCTGCCTCGAAGGCCGGATCGAGGCGCGGGTCGTCCACCCGGAGCAGCGTGCCGTCCTCGTTGGTGTAGCCGAGGCCGAGGCCCTTGAAGATCTTCAGGCCGACCGCGCCCTGCTCGCGGCACTGGCGGAGGGTCTCCTCGGCGTAGTCGGCGAAGTCGTCGTCCGCCGCCGCACGCCAGTCGAGGTGGCAGTAGGGGTGGAGGCCGACCTCGCGACCGGTTTCGACGAGCATGCCCAGGCGGGTGCCGGGCTCGGAGCCGCTCGCGTTCAGAGCGATGGCGACGCCGTGCCGGTGGAAGATGCGCATCGCCGATCCGGAGAGCGTGCGTGGCACGTGGACATGGACGTCGATCTTCGGAATCGCCGCGAAGCGGTTCGCTGACTCCGGCTCGACGGGGTCGGGGCGCTCGGGCGGGGCCTCCTCATCGGCCCTGCCCGGGTCACCCTCGGCGCTCCCGGGGACGTGCCCGTGGCTCGACGCCCACCACGCGAGGCCGAGCGCCACCACCAAGAGCAGCAGGCCCCCCAGAAAGAAGGGCCGTCTCATCGCACTCCAGGACCGCGCATGGCGCCATGCTCGATGATGCGAGGCGGTTTGAAAAGGCGGAGTCGCAGGAGCCGAGTGAAGGGGCCCAACGGAGGGCTCGGCGGCCTGGCCACTGGCTGTGCAGTGATTGAACGGCTGCCCGATCCGCCGTGCGGACTCGGCGCATCACCGGTCAAGACCATGTAATCACTGGAACAAATGACTCTTAGACAGCGAAAGCGCTGCGGTCTGATGTCCGCGATCGGGGCCTCCCCGCCCCCGTGGGGCCTAGGTACGCTCATTGCACAGGTGTGAGGGAACTGTGTGCAGTGGCCGTACATCGGCCCCCCCCGGACACCCCATGACCCTCCAGCGCTTCCTCGCCGCCATCGCCCTCACCCTCGTCGCCGCGCCCGCCAGCGCGCAGCTGATCGTGATCGACCCTGGCCACGGGGGCCGCGATCCGGGCGCCGTGGGCTGCGGGCTCGAGGAAGCCGACGTGGTGCTGGACGTCTCCCAGCGTTTGAAGAGCCTGCTCGAAGGCGCCGGGCTCTCCGCTGCGCTGACCCGCTCGGACGACCGCTACGTCGGTCTGAGCGCCCGCGCGGACTATGCCAACTCGCGCGGGGCGAGCCGCTTCGCCTCCATTCACGCCAACGCGAACGCCGGCACCCCGGCGAGCGGCACCGAGACCTTCGTCGCCGAGGGCGGCTCCGCCACCAGCCGCGACCTGGCCACCCGCATCCAGTCGGAGATGGTCCGCACCTGGGGCCTGCGCGACCGCGGTGTGAAGACCGCCCGCTTCACCGTCCTGGTGCGCACCTCGATGCCCGCGAGCCTCTCGGAGATGGGCTTCATCAACAACTGCGGCACCGACGCGGTGAAGCTCGGCAGCCCGGCCCAGCGACAGGCGATGGCCGAGGCGCACTACCGGGCCATCCTCGCGCAGCTCGGCCGCAGCGCGCCGACGCCGAGTCCGACGCCCACTCCGACGCCGACGCCGAGCACCGGTCGCATCCGCGGGGTGGTCTTCGAGGACGTCGGGGCCGGCCTCGAAGACACGAGCCGGCGCCTCTCGGGCGCGCGGGTCACCGTGGGCGGAAGCGCGCTCACCACGGACTCGTCGGGGAACTTCAGCTTCGACGTCGCGCCGGCGGACACCACCGTCCGCGCGGAGCTCTCCGGCTTCACGACCAGTACCCGCACCTGCACGGTGAGCGCCGGTGGCGAGACCTGGTGCAGCGTCGGCCTCCGGCGCGCGAGCAGCCGCGGCACCATCCGCGGTGTCGTCCATGAAGCGGGCGACACGTCGGCGCGCATCGGCGCGGCGCGCGTGGCGATCGGCGCGACGATCCTCACCACCGACGGCAGCGGCGGCTTCAGCCTCGAGGTCCCCGCCGGAAGCACCACGGTCGAGGCCGAGTCCGCCGGCTTCGTCTCCTCGGGACGCACCTGCGACGTGGTCGCCGGTGGCGAGACTTGGTGCAGCGTCGGTCTGAGCGCGAGCACCGCGCCGCCGCCCCCGGCCGGCAGCCTCTGCACCGACACCTGCCGCGACGCCGGTGACGGCTGGTGCGACGATGGTGGGCCCGGCAGCGACTACTCGATCTGCGGCCTCGGTACCGACTGCGGCGACTGCGGGCCGCGCTCCAGCTCCTCGCCGGCGCCGGCCCCCGGGCCCGATCCGTCGGGCGTGTACCTCGGGCTCTCCACCGGCGGCAGCGACATCCCGCGAGCCGGCCTCGTGAACCCGACGCTCGAGAGCACCCTCGGTCTGTCCAGCGAGCCCTTCGGGGACGTGGTCGACGTCGACGGCGACGACTGGGTGGCCGGGACGATCAGCCACTTCGGCGGCCCGCGCGACATGGGCGTGCCCGCGGACGGCACCGGCGCCATCACCGGCGAGATCGTCCGCCAGCTCAACGACCCGCTGAACCCGGACGCCGCGACCCTCTCGGCGCGACCGGAGGACTACTACTACCTAGCGATGCGCTGGAGTTACGTGCCGAACGGCCGCTCCTTCTGGCGCGACGCGCGGGTGGTCTTGCGCAACCCGAGCACCGGCCAGCAGGTGGTCGTCCGCCCCGTCGACTGGGGTCCGCACACCAGCACCGGCCGCGTCGTCGACATGTCGCCGCAGGCGATGGATGACCTCGGCATGGTCACCGACGATGTCGTGCAGGTCGCCTTCGCGAACCCGGGCACGCCGCTCGGGCCGGTCGCCGGCACCGGCGATGGGAGCGTGCCCGTCGGCCCGACCGGCACCGTTCACGGTGTGGTCTTCGAAGAGCATCCCGGTGGCGACACCAGCCGCCGGGTGGTGGGCGCGACGGTGACCGCCGTCGAGATTGGACGGAACGTGACGACCAATGACGTGGGCTACTTCCAGCTGCAGCTGCCGGCGGGGACCTGGAACCTCGAGGCGCGCGGCGCGGGCTTTGACCCGCGGCTTCGGAGCTGCGAGGTCGTCGTCTCCGGCGAGGTGTGGTGCTCCATCGCGGTGCCGCCGGGCGGCGGAAGCTCGACCCGCATCGTCCTCGACGACGGCAAGGTCGGCGACGGACCGACCGCCAGCGGGCTGACGAGCGGTGGGTGCAGCGCCGGGGGCCGCGGCGCCGGCGGCGGCTGGCTCTTCCTCCTCCTGTTGCCGCTGATGTTCCGCCAACGGCGGGGGCTGGCCGTGGTGGGCGCGGCGCTCCTCGCCGTGACCGGCTGCGACGAGGCCCCGAGCCCCGTCGCCGAGCCGGTGACCGTGGCGGAAGCGGAGCCGGCGCGCATCCAGGTCGCGGCCCAGGTCGCGCCCTTCGCCCGACTGACGGAGGTGGAGACGCTCGCCGAGGGCGCCTACATCGACGCGCGCGTCTCCCCGAACGGCGAGCGGATCGCGCTCTCCCACGAGGGCTACGAGGGGCTCAGCGTGTTGACGATCGGCGAGGCGGCCCCCGCCCTCGTGGCCGACACTCCGCGCTCGGGCCTCGCGCCCCGCTGGAGTGCCGATGCGCTCCGGCTCGGCATCCGCTCACCGGAGCAGTCCGCCACCGCGCTGCCCATGCTCGCCCGCGATATCTCCGGTCACGAGGTCGCGCCGCTCGAGCCAGAGGGCGCGGTCCGGGCCTGGGCCGAGGACGACGTCATCATCGTCGCGGCGGGCGAGAAGCGCGCGGAGCTCGCGCCGCCCGGCGACCGCTACTTCGACCCGCAGGTCTCACCGGATGGGACCTTCGTCGTCTTCCGCGGACTGACGACCGGTCTCTACCTCTGGGAGCGCGCCGAGGATCGGCTGCTCCACCTCGGTTTTGGCGACCACGCTGCGTTCTCGCCAGACGGACGCTGGCTGATCTTCGACCGCCTCGAGGACGACGGAGCCCGCTTCACCGCCGGCTCGCTCTACCTCACCGATCTGCGGCACCCGGAGCGCCGCACCGCGCCGCTGCCCGCGGAGGGTCTGGTGCACCATCCCTCGATCGCTGGCGACACGGTGGTCTTCCTCGAAGGCGACGACCAGGTCCGGCGCGCTCGCCTGCAGCTCTGATTCTCGAAGGTCAGATGACCAGTAGGCCGCGACGCTCGCACTCGGCCGCCTCCGGAGCCGCCACGCGGCTGGAACGAGCTCACCTTCGATCTGAACGAGCTCGGCGAATCCGTTCCGCCGTCGGGTCACGTCGAGAAGCCACTCGGTGGTCAACATCACGCACTTCCTGTCTGTCGTCGGGCGAGGGACACCGCCCCAGCGGCGATGCTCACCGCCGGCGGCCCAGGTCCCCATCCCAGCTGCGCGATCGCCGGTCGATCCCGGGCGATCGCCGGCCGGACCCCACCCTGGGGACACGGATCATCACTGAGCCCAGCGCAGGGTTCGCAGGCGAGACGGAAGCTCGGGGGAACTTTGTCGGTACAATGGACACGGATGTGAGCGCGGCCGCAGTGGGTGGCCGCCAAGGAGCAGGGATGAACGACGGAGCCTTCGAAGTGTTGGGGATCGATGAGGACGCCACGCGCGCCGAGGTCCGGCGGGCCTGGCGCCGACTGGCCAAGCGAACCCACCCCGACGTCGATGGCTCCCCCGAGGCGGCGCGGCGCTTTCAGCGCGCGCGCCGCGCGTATCGAGAGGCCCTCCGCCAGGTGGACCTGCGCGCCGGTCGACCGGTCCGTCGCTGTCGGCCCCCGAAGCCCAAGGCGCCGACCCGAGCCCGCTTTCGCTACGCCTGCGGCTCCTGCGACGACTCCTACGCCTTCGCCGGCGAGTGCCCGCGCTGCGCCGTGGCGCTCCACGACGAGCGCGAAGGCCCCGTCCGCCGCGCCCAGGACCTCGAGGTCGCCGCATTCGTCGACGCGCTCGAGAACCCGGTGAGCTCCTGGCTCGACCGCTTCGACATGTCGCCGGAGCAGGGACCGGCGATGCTCGCGGCCGCCTTGGTCTGCCTCGGCGGCTTTCAGGCCAGCATCGGCCTCGTTGGGCTGGCCGCGCTCAGCCTCGGCTTCGCGATGGTCTGGGTGGCGAGCGAAGCCCACGGCAAACTGCAGGCCGAGAGCCTCCGCCGCTGGCTCCGCGCGAAGTAGTCACTCCACGAGCAGGGGGTTGGTCACCCCGAACGCCGCGAAGGGAAGCACCGGCGGCGCCGCTCGGGGTCCGTCGACTCGGACGACCACGAAGGTCGCCCCACCGAGCGGGACCTCGATCACCTCGTCGACCCTCACGACCTCGCTGCTCGCAGCGATGGGCTGGTCCATGGCGACGTTGGTGCCAGCGTAGATTCGGAGCCGATCGATCTCGATCCACGGTGGGGCCTGCACTCGGATCTGGACGCTCGCCATGTCTCCGGCCGTACCGACGACCTCGGCCTCCACGAACGCGCCCCCGCTGACCGAGAGCTCGCCCGCGCGGAAGGCGGTCGCCACATCGGTCCAGCCGAAAGCGCCGAGGGTGTCGTCGGGGACGCGGACCAGCGTGCGGGTGGTCCCGGCGGCTCGCCCGGGGCGATGGGTGTCGCTGTTGCCGACCATCGCGAAGCGCCAACCGTTGGCCCAGAGGCCGAGGAAGGTCGCGAAGCACTCCTCGTTGTCCGAGCCGGCGCCGTCGTTCCAGACCTCGACCACGTCCCAGTCGAACTCGCTCAGATCGGTGCCCATCGGCAGGTTCAGATCCATCGGCGTGGTGCCGACCATGCCGGTCAGCGGATCGAGGTCGATGGCTTTGAACCACCCGCTGTTGTCCTTGTAGGGGTGATTGATCTGAACGAAGGCGCCGCCCATCGCTTCGTCACCCTGCGCGCGGACCTCGTCGAAGAGCACGGTCGGATTCGAGCCGAACCACACCGGGGCGCCGAAGCCCGCCCGGTCCGGGTCTCGGCGGAGCGGGTAGCCGCCGACGTGCGCGAGAATGGGGTCCGAGGCCTCGACGCCGGGCACCGCCAGGACGAANGCGTCGAGGCCCGCGTTCGCGAGCGCCGGGCCGTAGTCGGCGATGAAGTCGTGGTCGGTGGAGGCGACGACCTCGAGCCCCTCGCCGGCGACGATGCGCACCGCGTCCGGGACCGCGTGGCTGCTGTCGGTGCTCAGCTCGGTGTGGAGATGGAAGTCGCCGGCGACCCAGCCATCGGTGTCGACGACGCGCGCCAGGTCCGTGGTCACCGTCACGGTCTCACCGGCGACCAAGGTCACGTCCTGGTCGTGGCGGTCGTACTCGTAGCCACGGCTCAGGGTGAGGCTCACGTCCCCCGGCGGGAGCGGGAACTCGGTCTCGCCGAGCGCCACTGCGCGCAGCAGCTCCTCGCCCTCTCGGACCGCCGTCGCGCGGATCGGCATCGCGCGGCCCTCGGCGGTCGAGCTCACCCGGAGCGTCGCCATCGGCGCCGGCGGCAGGTCGACCGAGCCCCCGTCCTCGCTGACCGCGTCCGCTTCGAAGAAGCGCCCGAAGCCCGGGGTGTAGCTCCGCGCACCGGCCGGAAGCCGCACCACCGTGCCCTCTTCGCTCACCCGCGTCTGCAGCCAAGGCTCCCCGTCCACGTCGGCGCGCACCCGCACGGGCCCGTCGACGGTGACGCTCTCCAGGGCGTCGTCATCCGTGAGCAGCGTGTCGTGCGCCGTGGCGGCGTTCGCGGCGAAGGAGAGCGCCGCTCGGTGCACCCCCACCTCTCCGGCGGCCACGACGAGCCGCTCGGAGGACTGCATCAGCAGGAGCGCCTCGATGCGGCTCACGGACACTCCCTCCGCGAGCAGGCGTACGCCGAGCGCCGCTTCGGGCGACTCGACCACCACGCCACCGAAGCCAGCCGCGTCGGCGGCGTCGCCGGAGATCGTGTCGCCATCGAGGAGCCCGACCCCGGGCATCTGGATCTCGCCAGCCCCGCTCACCATCGCCACCATCGCCGGCCGTCCGACCAAGCGGGCCTGGCCGGCGGTCGCGGCCAGCTGCATCTCGACGCGCAACACCTCCTCACCCGGGCGGAGCTCGTAGGTGAGGACCCCGAACCCCGGCGGCGTACGACCGAGCCCACCGAGGGTCGCCGCCACGAACTCCAGGCGCTGGAGCTCGAAGGGGATCGCGACCCGGGCCACGCCCGCCGAGCCACCGTCAGTGATCACGATGTCGGTCGGCTGGGCGGTCGCGAGGTCCAGCGCCAAGAAGACCTCCTTCAAGAGGTCGGGCTCGCCATGCGGAGCGCCATCGACGATCCCCCCCGCGTGGGAGCCGATGAGGGTCGCGCCCTCCACCCCGGTCCGGACGATCGCCGAGAAGTGCTCGTTGGCCAAGACGATGTCGCCGATGCGGCCCATCGCGACCGAGCCCTCGATCAGCTCCTCCTCGCAGGCGATCACCTTGGCCCACACCTCCCCTTCGGCGGGTGGCGTGGCGAGGCAACCCGTGGGCACATCGGGGTCCGGGGTGACCTCGAACGAGGGCGGGTCAGGCAGGTCCGGCGCGTCGGTAGGGACACTGCCATCCTCGGCGAAGTCACCGCCGTTGCCGCCGCACGCGAGGGGAAGGGCGGCCAGCGCCGCCATGAAGAGCCAAGATCGCATCACGGCGGCATGCTACGCGAATGTGACGACGACGGCACGGGGGTCGGAGCGGCCAACCCCATGGAACGAGTGGGGATTGCCCGTTCGGAGCCGCCCGTCTATCATCGCGCCGCCGGTACAAAGGACTGACACTGATGACCTACTCTGGAGCCGCTCAGGCTTCTTCCGCGCGAGAAGAGCTCGGCAAGGCCCTCGAGGCCCTGCAGCAAGATCCCAACATTCCCGACGACGTCATGGCCGTGGCGCAGAACATCGCCCAGGCGGTCGGAGCGCTCTTCGAGGCCGAGAAGGCGTCTTCGGAACCCGACGGCAAGTCGAGCGTGAAGGCCGCGCTCGGCAACCTGAGCCAGACGCTCGCGCTGCTTCAGGACGTGAAGTCCGAGCACGCCGGGGTGGGTGTCGCGACCGAGGCCATCGCGCAGACGATGAGCAAGCTCTACCCGCTGACCACCGTGCCGAGCCGGATGGCTCCGCCGATCACCGACGCGGACAAGACGCTGGAGGACCCGAAGGTCCCCAAGGCGGCGGGGGTCCCGGCGGAGGCCCAGAGTTTCTCTCAGCCGCCGCAGCAGCAACCGGCGCCCCAGCCCGTCGACCACCAGCGGATGTCGATGCCGAAGGTCGCGCCGAAGCCGAGCGGCGCCCGAGAGAAGATCGAGGCCAACATCGGCGCGACGACCGAGAGCAACTTCTTCGTCGGCTTCAGCGGCGAGATCTCCCAGGGCGGCGTCTTCCTCGCGACCTACGAAGTCCTCGCGAAGGACACCTCCGTGAACGTGCTCGTCACGCTCCCCGGAAACTTCGAGTTTCGGGTCGATGGGTGGGTCCGCTTCGTCCGTGACCCCTTCGATCTGAACTCCGACGACGGCGCCGAGCCGGGCATGGGCGTGCAGTTCGAGAACCTGCCCCAAGACGCCCGAGAGCTGGTGCTGCGCTTCATCCGCAAGCGCCCGCCGATGTTCTTCGACGATTGACCGTTCGCACTTTGGAGCCGCTCCGGTTAACGTCGACGCGTGTTCCTTCGAAAAGCAGCGCTTCGGCCCGTCCCCCGCTACGCCATCGTCGACGAAGACGTGATCGCGATCGTGGAGGCCTCCCTCGAGGACGACGAGAAGAACCTGCAGGAGTCGCTCGACCGCGGCTATTCCGAGCTGGACCGGCTGCAACCGACCATCGCGCTCTGGATGGCCGACGAGCTCTCCCGGATGCGCGACGAGCTGGTCCAGTCGGTCGGCTACTTCCTCTCGGTCACTGTCTACCTCGCGTTCCGTGAGGCCTTCCCGACCCGGCTCCGTGAGGTGGACGAAGGGATGCTCCAGATCGCCGAGGCGACGCTCACCGCCGACGAAGAGCTGCGCGCCGAGGACCCGATGGAGATCCTCGACAGCGACGATGTGCTCGCGATCAGCCAGCCGAGCCTGGTCGCCTTCGTTCAGCACCACGTGGGCGAGGCCCTCGACCAGGGTGAAGGCGAGGTCGACCTCGACGAGCTCGACCGAGTCTACCGGGCGCTGCTGGTGCAGGTCATCGCCCTGAGCCACGCCGTCGCCTCGCCGACCGGCGAGCTCGGCCCCTCCCGCGAAGCGCTCGCCTGACCCGAGCGACAGCTCAGAGGTTGCGCTCGCGCAGCTCTTCCTCGAGCTCCGCGAGCGCCTGCTCCTCTTCGCTGGTCGCGGGTGCATCGGACGCCCCCTCGACTCGGACGCGGGGCCCCTGTCGCGCCTGCATCTCTCGGAAGACGTAGCGCACGAAGCCGTCGGGGGTGACCTCGGCCCAGATCCGCGAGCCGTCGGCCATCGCCGTCAGCGCCTCGTCGGCTTCGGCGATCGAGATGCCGAGGCCGCGGGCCGCCTCGGTGACCGTCAGCGCGCCCTCGCTCTGCTCGGCGAGCCGCAGGATGGCCAACTCGCGCTGCGTGTCGGTCCGGCGCTCGGCCTCGTCGGCGCTGCGCGACGCCGCGCGAAGGGAGAAGCCGCCGACCCCGACGCCGACCGCGCCGAGCGCGGCGGCGGCGATGATG
>JGI12210J13797_10404103_pt1 | contig 12654 bp, 8 predicted proteins | sample ElkSlonscriptome_3_FD_13797 | JGI IMG/M metagenome (IMG submission 13797) | reverse complement strand
GCTGGCGGGCGGCGCCCTGGGTGGCGAGGCGTCGCGAGGCCAGCGCGCGCTGGATCGTGAGGGCGGGGAACGCGTGCACGGCGGCGAAGCCCTCGCTGCTCCACGCGTAGCGGGCACGTCCCAGGCGCCGGCCGTCGAGCGGCAGCATCAGCACGTCGGTGGGGCCGTGCTCGGCCCGCAGCCACGCGTCGTGCTCGGGCCACCGGCCGTCGACCAGCCACGCCCGGTGCCCGCGGAGCACGGCGGGGGCCGGGCGCACGCGGTGGCAATCGGGCTGCTCGCACGACATGCAGCTGCGGGCGCCGTGGGTGGTCGGCAGCACGCGCAGCGGGGCGTCGGGTGCGGGCTGCGCGGATTCGCGCGATGGGATGGGCCTCGCGAAGCCTTGCAGCCGCAGCACCAGCGCGTCGGGGCCCAGCTGCGCCTCCACGCGGAACGCATGCGGGGCTCGAACGCGCAGGTCCACGTAGTTCCACATCACGGTGGCGTCGTGGCCCGCGGCTGCGGCCGAGCCGGGGACGATCCGGGAGTGAGCGTGGCGCTCCACGATCTCCAGGCCCGCGCGCCGAGCCGCGTCGTACAGCGCGTTCGACAGCTGGCACAGCCCGCCGGCGATCGACGGCACGATGCAGCCCTCGCGGATCTCGCGGCCCTCCACGAACCCGCGCATCGCCCAGGGCGGGCCCACCTGCGCCCAGAAGCTCAGCAGCTGGCCGGGGCCCACCTCGATCCCGTGCAGCGCGCGGATCGCCTGGCGCAGGTTCTCCACCTTGCCCGCCTCGAGCATCCACTCGGGTCCCGGGTCGGTCGACCACAGCGGGGTGCGCGAGGTCGCCAGCAGCGGGGCGCCGAGCAGGGCGGCGGCCGGGCGATGGCGACGGGGGCCGGAGCGCAGGTCGGCGGCCAGGCGCCGGAGCTGGTGGGCGGTGACCCGGGCGCGCCACCACGCTGCTGCGCCACGGGTGGGCACGGCGGTGGGCCCGGGGACGTCCACGGGGCCCTCGACGGACGAGTCGGCGTCGTCATTCCGCGACCGCACGCAGGTTCGGACGCACGAGCAAGGATTTGGTTGCGTCAGGCGTCGCCGGGGTTCAGCCGGCCCTGGCGACGCAGCTCACTGGCGACGTCGTACTCGGGCGCATGCGGCTCGGGCTGCGGGGCCACGGGGATCATGGAGACCACCCCTTCGAGCGTCGCCAGGCTCGCCAGTCGAGCCAGAAGGGATCGTTGTCGGCGAGGGACCTCCGCAGCGTCGTGCGGACCTCGTCGGCCCGGGCCTCCGTGGCCTGGGGATCCGCCATGAGGACGGCCGCGGCCTTCATGGCCTCTTCGGTCTCGCGGGAGTACGGGGCGGTCTCGTCGAACACGTCCGACTCGAGCCACATCATCGCATCGCCGCGCTTGTGCCAGGTGTCTCGCTCGATCCGGACCGAGCCGTCGACCAGATCGAGCTTCCACAGCGCGTCTCGCTCGGGGTCGAACCACGGCTCGACCGAGGTGAGCACCAGGGGCGAGTGCGTCGCGACGATGAACTGCACCTTGGTCTCGCGCCAGCCCTCGACCGCCTCGAGCAGGCTGGGCAGCACCGTTCGTTGCCACCGCGGGTGCAGGTGGGTCTCGGGCTCGTCGATCAGCACGAGGACCTGCCGCGAGGGCGCGATCTGCCTGCGCTTCGACTCGGCCTCGTGCTCGGACATCGCCCATGTCAGCAGGTAGGCGAGCTTGCACATCCGCCGCACGCCGGCTGGGGCGTAGGTGATGGGCACGTCCTGGCCGTAGGGCATGCGAATGGTTGGGATCTCGCGGACGTCGTCGAGGCTGGGGCGCAGCAGGTTACCCGGCTGGAGCGGCTGCCCATCGGGGCCGAGGGCGGCGAGCAGCTTCTCGAGCAGCACGAAGCGGGGATCGGACGAGCGCTGCCACTCGCGCCACTCGTCGATGAGGCCCAGGCACAGGGTCTCGGTGCGCTCCTGGCCCGCGACCATCACGCGCCGCTTCAGCCCTTCGAGCACGTCGGCCGAGGTGAACTGATAGGCAGCCGGAGACTCGGCTTCCCCGCCGTCGGCGCGGGCATACAGCCGATAGTTGCGCGCGGGATCCCACACTGAGAACGAGCCATCGACTCGCGCGTACATGACCAGCCCCGGATTGGGCGGACGACCCTGCTTGCGCTTCCAGCTCTGCCCCGCGGGATCCCACGCGGACTTGGACTTGGACACCCCCGAGCTGCTGTCGAAGTGGTGGATGATGGTCGCGTCGGGGGCCGACGGAACCGCCGGCGTCTCGTGCCAGGTGCGGGTGAGCGACCACCACGCCGCCTCCAGCACGAACGACTTGCCCAGGCCGTTGTCCCCCGTCAGCAGGTTCAGGCGAGGCGCGACCGGGTCGAGCGCAAGGTCCTTGGCGGGGCCGACGCTATGGAGGACGAGCTTGCGGAGCATCGCGGGCTAACGGCCGCAGAGTATCGTTGCCCGCCCGGGCGGACCACCGAGCCGCTTCGGCCCGGCCCCGGGTCGCCATCACCACCGAGCCCGCAGCCCCACCGAGGGGATCACGTAGCGGAAGCCCTGGGCGGTGCACTGGGCGATGCCGCTGGCCTGGGCGGCGCGGAACATGGCCTGGCCCTGCTTCACCTGGAAGGCGGGGATGTCGTCGATGCCGCCGCCGTCGGTGGCCGGGGTGCACAGGAACACCTCGTTGGAGTAGGTGGAGTTGGCCACGTCGAGCACGGCGTGCAGCTGCCAGTCGGGCCAGCGCCAGATCCTCTCGATGCGCAGGTCGAGCTGGAAGAACGGGGGCAGGCGCGCGTTGTTGCGGTTCAGCCGGAGCGCGTCCACCGAGCTCTGGTCGCCCACCGGCGCGGTCCAGGGCCGGCCGGTGTGGTAGTGCATCCGCCCGCTGAAGTACCACTTCTGGCTGATCTTGTAGCCGAGCACCACGTTGACGATGTGGCGCTGGTCCCAGTTGGACGGGGCCGACCCGCCCACCGGGAAGTCACGGGTCGACCGCGACAGCGTGTACGCCACCCAGCCGAAGGTGCGCAGGCGCGGGTCGAGCTTGACGAGGGTCTCCAGCCCATAGGCCCAGCCGGTGACCTGGCTGATCACGTCCTCGAGCTCGTCGAGAGGCTCCTCTTCGGAGGCGGCGGCCAGCTCGTAGTCTTGGAGGTTCGAAAGCCGCCCCAGGTAGGTCTCTTGCTGCAAGAGCAGCCGGTCTTGGAACAGCTTCAGCTCGTAGCCGGCCGAGGCCTGCACGTTGCGCTGCAGGCCTCGTTCGAACCCGAAGCTCTCGATGCCGGGGATGGGGATGGGGAAGCTGGGCGGCTGGTGGTAGGCGCCCACCGATTGCTTCAGCACCAGGCGCGGGCGCACCTGCTCGCGCAGCAGCAGGCGCGGGTCGACGCCGGTGGCGTAGGTCACCCCCTGCGCGCGCGGCAGGTAGGGGCTCGAGCCCGACTGCACGTAGACATCGGCCCGGACGCCGGGGCGGGCCTCGAAGCCCGCCTTCTTCCACATCAGCTCGAAGTAGCCGGCGGTGGCCGACACGGTGCGCTCGCTGAACAAGAACCCGATGTCCTCGGTGATGGAGTCGGGCTCGAGCTGCGGCAGCCGGAACAGCTGGATCTCCTGGTCGATCCCCAGCCCCAGGCTCAGCGTGTCGCTCACCGGCAGCCGAAAGTCCGCCCGCGGGGCGATCCGCCACTCGTCGGTGCCCACGCCCTCGTCGCCGCCGGCCCCGGTCTGGTCCAGCCCCAGCACCACCGCATAGGTGGCCTGGCCCCCGCCCCGCAGCCGCTGGCGCAGGCGGTTGTCGATGCGGTGGAACTGGAAGCGCAGGAACGTCTGGGCCGGCTGGAGCTCCTCCCCCGTTCGCTCGTCGCGGACCGCCTTGGTGCCCAGGTCGTCGTAGCTGCCGAACGCGAACGTGGTGAGGTCGAGGTTGGGGCCCAGGCGGTGGTCCAGCCGCGCCTGGTAGTCCCAGTAGGCGATCTGCGCCTGCGACTGGGCCAGCGACAGCAGCGCGGCGGTGTAGCTGTAGCGGCCGGCCAGCGTCAGCGCACCTCGGGCGGTCTGACGCTCGCAGCGCAGCTGCTGGGCCTCCGGGCGGCCCTTCGCCTTGCGGACTGCCCGGCGCTCCGATCGGGGGGCATCGACGCACGAGGGGTCGACCTTGGGCCGGTGGAACGGGATCTCCAGCAGCCCGCCCGCGTCGGTCAGGCGCACGTCCACGTCGCCGTGCACCCGGTCGCGCTGGGCGGGGCGGGTGCGGGCCTCGATGATGCCGCTGGTGTAGCGACCCAGCCGCACCGGCGCGCCGCTGGGGTAGAAGTCGACCGCGTCGATGAAGTACGGGTGCAGCACCGAGGGCCCGATGGCCACGTGGAAGAGGATGGGCACCCGCGCCCCGTCGAGGTAGTAGCCCGTGTTGCCCGGGGCCGCGCCGCGCACCACCACGTAGGGCAGGAAGCCCGCGAGCTGGCCCACCCCGGGCAGGCTGCCCACCACCCGCAGGGGGTCGCCCCGGCTGCCGGCCATCTTGTGGATCTCGTCGTCGCGCAGGGTGGTGCTCGACACGGCCACCTGGCGCTTGGCCTCCACCACCGTGCGGTACACGTCGTCGTCGAGCGACGAGTCGAGGCGCAGCTCGATCTCGAGGTCTTGGTTGGGCTGTAGCTCCACCGCGGCGGGGAGATCTCGGTAGCCCGGCGCGCGCACGATGAGCTCGTAGCGGCCGGGGGACAGCATCACCGAGAACGAGCCGTCGGGGTCGGCGAGGGTGGAGGGGCGGCCGTCGGAGTAGATGAGCCGCGCCTCGCCGAGCGGCTCGCGCTCGCCGAAGCTGAGGATCCGGCCCCGCAGGCGCGCGGCGGTGGCGGGGTCGGGTGCCCACGGATCGTCCTCCTCGTCGGCCTCGCCCTCGTCGCTCTCGTCGCTCTCGTCGCTCTCGTCGCTCTCGTCGCTCTCGTCGCTCTCGTCGCTCTCGTCGCTCTCGTCGCTCTCGTCGCTCTCGTCCTCGTCGCCGAGGATCAGCTCGGCTTCGGGCTCGTCGGGCGGGTCGTCGTCGGGCGCGGCGGTGTCGGCGTCCCCGTCGGGCCGCGTTGCGTCGGCGTCGCGGGTCGCGGGTCGAGCGGGCGAGGGCTGCTCCGGGGCGGACGTGCTCGCGTGCGCGTCGTCGCTCGAGCGCGGGGCCGCCTCGGCTCCGAGGCCGAAGAGGCTCGCGAGCACGATCGAGGCGGCCGCCGACAGCACCGGCCCGGAGCATACCGAAATTGCGCCCCGGCTCGAACCGAGGCCTGCGACGGGGGAGCGAGGCCCGTGTTCCTTCGGCTGGGCGCGTTGCGTATGCTGCCCGGCGAGGCTTGACCATGCGTACTCGAACTTGGCTCCCATTGCTCTCGATCAGCTCCTCTCTTGCCCTTGCCGCCTGTAGCGACGACGTGGGGGTGACGCCCACCACCACCGAAGGCAGCAGCACGACGGGGAGCGATTCCACCACCGACGGCGTGGAGCCCACGGGGGGCCTCGACGACACGACGGCCGGTCCGTTCGTGGGCTGCGGAGACGGGCTGGTCGACCCCGCCGAGGCGTGCGACGACGGCAACGCCGACGACGGCGACGGGTGCAGCATGATGTGCGAGCTGGAGGAGGGCTTCTTGTGCCAGGGGCAGCCCACCGTGTGCTTCGCGGTCTGCGGTGACGGAATGGAGGTGGGCGACGAGGAGTGCGACGACGATGCCGTGCTCGACGGCGATGGCTGCAGCGCCGAGTGCGTCGTGGAGCCGGGCTACGCCTGCGAGGGCACGCCCAGCACCTGCGCCCCGGTGTGCGGCGACGGCATGGTCATCGCCCCCGAGGCCTGCGACGACATGGACCTGGCCAATGGCGACGGGTGCTCGGCCGCGTGCGCGATCGAGGAGGGCTTCATGTGCGCCGGGGCCCCCAGCGCGTGCACCGGCATCTGCGGTGACGACCAGATCCTGGGCGACGAGGCGTGCGACGACGGCAACACGGCGGAGGGCGACGGGTGCTCGGACGTGTGCGCGGTGGAGAAGGGCTGGGCGTGCGGGATGGAGCCCAGCGTGTGCATGACCGGCTGCGGCGACGGGATCGCGGCGGGCATGGAGCAGTGCGACGACATGGGGCTCGAGGACGGCGACGGGTGCTCGGCCGCGTGCACGCTCGAGTCGGGCTGGACGTGCACGGGCAACCCCAGCGTGTGCTCCACCGAGTGCGGCGACGGGGCGATCGCGGGCGACGAGATCTGCGACGACGGCAACGTGGCGGCCGACGACGGGTGCAGCGAGCTGTGCACGCTCGAGCCGGGCTTCGAGTGCGCGGGGGAGCCCAGCGCGTGCGTGGGGTTCTGCGGCGACGGGGTGCAGGTGGCGGGCGAGACCTGCGACGACGGCAACTTCGACTCGGGCGACGGCTGCAGCTTGGCGTGCCAGGCCGAGTTCGGCTGGGACTGCGTGGGGGTGCCCAGCGTCTGCTCGCTCGACGCGGTGCTCGACCGGGTGTCGCTGGGCATCGACGGCGGCTGCGTGCTCACCACCGCGGGCGACGTGGGCTGCTTCGGCGCCAACACCCAGGGCGAGGTGGGGATCGGCTTCGAAGACGTCAACGTGCACCTGCCCACCTTCACCCTCGACGACGTGATCGCGCTCGCGTCGGGGCAGCAGCACCACTGCGCGGTCCGGGCGGGGGGCGCAGCGTGGTGCTGGGGCGACAACCTCGAGTCGCAGATGGGGCCCATGTCGACGCCGCCCACCGACGAGCACCTGCCCATCGAGGTCACGGGCACGCCGCCGCTGGTCGACATCGCGGCCGGCGACGACCACACCTGCGGGCTGACCGGCATGGGCGAGGTGTGGTGCTGGGGCGACAACTTCCACCTCCAGCTGGGGCGCGGGGGCATGGACACCACCGACGATCCCAACCCGGCCGCGGTGCCCATGCCCGGGGGGCTGGCCGCGGTGTCCCTGGGCCTGGGCGACGACCACTCGTGCGCGGTGCTCTCCGACACCACGGTGGCGTGCTGGGGCGACGACGACAACGGCCAGCAGGGCAACGGCCCGGTGGCCACCGACAACAGCGACGCGGTGCTCGTGACCGGGCTGAGCGGCGTGGTGCAGGTGGAGGGCGGCGACGATCACACCTGCGCGCTCGATGGGGTCGGCGCGGTGTGGTGCTGGGGTGACAACGACAACGGCCAGCTCGGCCAGGGAGACGTGCTCGACGAGGACGTGCCCCAGCCGGTGGTGCTGCCCGCGGCGGCGGTGGACGTCACGCTGGGCGACAACTTCACCTGCGCGCTGCTGGTCGACGACACGGTGTACTGCTGGGGCGAGGCGGCCGATTTCCAGCTGGCCTCGGGCGATCTGCTCGACGTGCTCACGCCCAACCCGGTGCCGGGCCTGCCGCCCGGCGCGCTGGTCGACGTGGAGGCGGGCAGCCGGGGCGTGTGCGTGGTGACGGCGGCGGCCGAGCGCTACTGCTGGGGCTATAGCCAGACCGGCCTGCTGGGGATCGCCCCGCTCGACCAGCTCGACCCGCGTCCGGTGGACTACTCCATGCCCCCGGTCGCCGTCGAGCTGAGCCAGGCGGAGTTCTGGGGGGTGCAGTGCGGAGTGATGGCCGACGGCACCGTGGAGTGCACCGGCGACGGCACGACCGTGGCGGTGAGCACCTTCTCGGGGGCGGAGGGGCTGTTCGAGCCCATCACCTACCACCTCGTCACGCCCACCCCCATGGCGCTGCTGTCCGACGTGCAGCAGCTGGGGCTGGGCGACGGCTTCGCGTGCGTGGCCACCAGCACCGACGTGCAGTGCTGGGGCGACAACAGCAACCTCCAGCTGGGGCAGGGGGGGATCAGCACGGTCGACATCCTCACGCCGGTGCCGGTGACGGGGCTGGGCGTGGTCGACCAGCTCGGCGTGGGCAGCCAGTTCGCGTGCGTGCGGATCGGCGGCGCGGTGCAGTGCTGGGGCGACAACCAGAACCTCCAGACCGGCGAGGGCGCGACCGTCGTCGACCAGAGCCTGCCGGTGTCGGTGGTGGGGCTGGACGACGCGGTCGATCTCCAGCTCGGTGAGGATCACGCCTGTGCGCTGCGCATGGGCGGCGTGGTCAGCTGCTGGGGCGATGACGGCTTCGGGCAGCTCGGCGACGGCGATGCCGATCCCATCGACTCCGCGGTCCCGGTGCCGGTGATGGGCCTGCCGCCCGGCGTGGAGCAGCTGTCGCTGGGCCAGGACCACGCCTGCGCGGTGGCGGCGGGCGAGGTCTACTGCTGGGGCGGCGGCGTGTACGGCCAGCTGGGCCAGGGCAACGAGATGAACGCCGACATGGCCCTGCTCGTGCCCGGGCTGAGCGGCGTGGTGCAGGTGGAGGCCGGTCGCTTCTACACCTGTGCCATCGACGGCATGGGCGGGCTGACGTGCTGGGGCCAGTCCAGCCACGGCCAGCTCGGCGACGGCGGGGTCGATCGCACCGGCCTGACCGAGCGCCTCGACCCGATCCCCGTGGCCGGGGTGGGCGGGGTGACCGACGTGGTCGCGGGCGAGGCGATCACCTGCTTCGAATCGGCCGGGCAGTGGAGCTGCATGGGCTTCCGCTCCTCGGGCCAGATGGGCAACGGCACCTCTCTGGAGCCGGTGTTCCCGCTGGCCACCCTGTTCGGGCTGTGAGCCTTCATGCTCGAGCTCGATCGATTCGCCGAGCCGGGCCCGGCTCGGGCGCTGGTGGACCACCTGCTGGTCCACGGCATCGAGGCGCGGGTGCGCGGGCAGAGCCCCTGGGAGGTGTGGGTGCTCGACCACGACCAGCTGCCGGCCGCGCGGGAGCGACAGGGCGCGTGGTCGGCCGGCGGCGACGATGGCGACCGGCGCCGGGCGGCCCGGATCCGGCGCGAGCGCGAGCGTGACGACCAGCTCGCGGCGCAGCGGGAGATCGACCCGCGGCGCCGCTGGTGGAGCGCCCCCGACGCGGGGATCGGCCCCGTCACCGTGTTCTTGGTGGTGGCCTCGGTGCTGGTGGGCATGGCCAGCGATTTCGGCGACCCCACCACGATGACCGTGCAGAACCTCAGCATCGAGCCCTGGGGCTCCACCGAGTGGCTGGGCCGGGTGCGTCGGGGCGAGGTGTGGCGGCTGCTCACCCCCATGCTGGTGCACTTCGGCGTGTTCCACCTGGGCTTCAACATGCTGTGGCTGTGGCGGCTGGGCCGGCAGATCGAGCACCACCACGGCACCCTGGTGATGCTGGCGGTGGTGGTGGCGGGAGAGATCCCCGGCTCCTTGGGCCAGTACGCCATGGCCGGCCCCAACTTCGGCGGCATGTCGGGGGTGGTCTACGCCACGTTCGGGTTCGTGTGGATGCACGCCCGCTACGATCGCCGCCATCCCTACGCGCTGCGCGACGGGGACGCCGTGCTGATGATGGCGTGGTTCGTCGCGTGCGCGACGGGCATGTTCGGGCCCATCGCCAACGTGGGGCACGCCGGGGGGTTGCTGGCTGGGCTGCTGCTGGGCCTGCCGCCCTACGTTCGGCACCTGCGAGCGCACGCGGGGCCGCGCGAGTCCGACGGCAACGACTGGGCCAGCGTGCACGTGAAGGGATGGCGGCGGATCACCCGGCGCTTCGTCAGCCCCTACGTGCCGCTATGGTTCGCGATCTTGGCGGTGATCGTCGTGCTCGGCGAGTAGCCCGAGCTGAACTCGGCACGGCCTCCAGCGCGTGCTCGGGCTCGAACTCGTGCACGGCTCGGCTCGAGCTCGGCTCGGGCTCGTCAGCGCTGGCCGGGCAGCTTGGTGTGCTCGGGGGTGCTGATGGTGCGCTCGCGATCGCGGGGGCGGGTGGTCGCGGCGTGGGTGGGCTCGGCGGGCTCGGCTCGGATCGGCGCCTCGATGTGCTCGCCGAGCATGCGGTCGGTGGCCTCTTGCAGCACCGGGTTCACGGTGGAGCGGGTGCCTTCGATCAGCTCGTTGGCCTCGGGCGTGCGGCCGATCCGGTCCACGTGCTCGGCGAAGGTGCGCCCGCCCAGCTCCACGGAGAACGCGAACCACAGCGAGCCCACGAGGAAGGCCACGCTGATCAACGGTCGGAGCAGCCGAACCACGGGCGGGAGGATCGGCGCTGGGCTCTCCGCGGCCAAATTTCCCGCGAAGCCGAGGGCGGCACTGGACCGCGAGCGCTTCGTCCGTCACGATGGTCACTGTGAGCAAGCCCGCTTGGTGGGGCGGTTTCGCGTGCGGAGCCGCGGTGGCCGGCGTCTTGGCCGGGCTGCACGCCCATGGGGTCGCCGAGGCCGATGCGGCCCGGGGTGCCCGCTTCGACCGCGACGCCTTCCACGTGGCCCTCGACGCGGTGCTCGATCGCTACGTGGAGCCGGTCGACGAGTCGGCTCTGCTCGCGCGCGGTCTCAAGCACCTGGTGGCCGGGCTCGACGGCTACAGCCACTTCCTCACCGCGGCGGAGCGCAAGGCCCTGCGGGCGCAGGCGAAGGACGGCACGGCGGGGCTGGCGGTGCACCTGCACGCCGCGCCCGGCGGCGAGGAGCGTCGGCTCGAGGTGGTGGGGGTGCTGCCCGGCTCGGCGGGCGCGCGGGCGGGCCTGCACCCGGGCGATCACCTGCTCGAGATCGAGGGGCGGGAGGTCGCGCGGATGCTCAGCCAGATCGAAGCCGAGGCTCTGCTCACCGGCAAGGTCGGGGACTCCATCGCCCTGCGGGTGCAGCGGCACGACGGGGCCAGCCCCGAGGTCATCGCGCTCGAGCTTCACGAGGTGCCGCGCGAGCTGATGGCCAGCGAACTGCTCGCCGTGCGCACCGCCGGCGGCGACGAGCGCCTGGTGGGCTGCATCCACCTGCGGGCGTTTCGGCACGGCGTGGGCGAGTCGTTCAAGAAGCGCCTGGCCCAGCTGCAGCGCTCCGCCGGCTCGGCTGGGCTTGCCGGGCTCATCCTCGACCTGCGGGGCAACCCGGGCGGAGAGGTCGACGAGGCGCTGGTGGTGGCCGATCTGTTCGTGGCCGACGGCATCCTCACCCGCACCCGCGGTCGGGGCGGTCGGATCCTCCGCGAGGAGCGGGCCCACGAGGCGGGCACCGATCGCACCCTGCCGCTGGTGGTGCTGCAAGATCGCCACACCGCCTCCGCCGCCGAGCTGCTCACCGCTGCCCTGCGCGACCACGGCCGGGCCCGCAGCCTGGGCGAGCGCAGCTACGGCAAGGGCACCGTGCAGGAGATCATGGGCATGCCCGACGGCTCGGTCCTCAAGCTCACCATCGCGCGCTACTTCTCCCCCAAGGACGCCAAGATCGACGGCGTGGGCGTGGTGCCCGACGTCGAGCTGCCCGCCTCGCGTCGCGGCGAGACGGTCGACGAGGCGCTGGCGTTGATGGGCCTGCGCCGGCGCTGACCGGGCGGGCGCCGGTCAACGCCGGTTCGTCGCGGGCGTCAGCCGCCGAGGGCCTGCTCGAGGTCGGCCACGAGGTCGTCGGGGTCTTCGATCCCGATCGACAGCCGCAGCAGATCGGGAGGCAGGGGGCTGCGATCGCCCTCGATCTTCGCGCGGTGCTCCACCAGGCTCTCCAGCCCGCCCAGCGACGTGGCATCACGAAACACGCGGAGTCGCTGCATCATCGCGCGGGCTCCGGCCTCGCCGCCCTGTGGTCGGAACGACAGCAGCGAGCCGAAGCCTCCCGTCATCTGCCTTGCGGCCAGCGCGTGCCCGGGGTGGTCGGGCAGCCCGGGGTAGAGCACCTGCTCCACGCGCGGGTGGTCTCGCAGCGCCCGGGCCACCCGCATGGCGCCGCGGCAGGCGGCGGGCACTCGCACGAAGAGCGTTCGCATGCCTCGCAGCAGCAGCCATGCTTCGAAGGGCCCGAGCACGGCGCCTCGGTACGCGCGCTCGTGTCGAACCGCGGCCCACAGCTCGCTGCCGTCGTCGCGGGTGACCAGCGCGCCGGCCAGCACATCGGCGTGTCCGTTGAGCTGCTTGGTGGCCGAGTGCATGACCACGTCCACGCCCATCGCCAGGGGCTGGCACAGCGCGGGCGTGGCGGTGGTGCCATCGGCCACCACCTTCGCGCCGGCCCGATGGGCGCGCTCGACCGTCGCGGCGATGTCGGTGACCGTGCCCAGGGGGTTGCTGGGCGTCTCCAGCCACACCAGGGCCGTGTGTCCGGGTCGCAGCACCGCCTCGAGCTGCTCGGGATCCTCGTTGTCGTATGCCCCCAGCTCGATCCGCCCGCGCGCGTGCAGCTGCGCCAGCCACCCGCGGATCGTCCAGTACATGTCGCGGGGGATGAGCACGTGCGCGCCAGCGGGCAGCGCTTCGAAGATCGTCGTGGCGGCGGCCATCCCCGAGGCGAACAGCAGCGCTGCGGCACCGCCTTCGAGGCGGGCGAGCAGGGCCTCGGGCGCGTCGAGGGTGGGGTTTTGGTCGCGGGAGTAGCTGTGGCCGCCGGGGTAGGTGCCATCGGGGGCGCGGGCGTAGGAGGCGGACGGATGGAGAGGGGGGACCAGGCCGTGGTGGGTGGGGTCGGGCCAGGCGAGCGCCTGGGCGGCGAGGGTCGCGGGGGTTGGGCGCTCGGGCATGCGGAGGGCTTACGGAAGTGGGGCGGGGAGGTCAATGTGGGGGGGTGGGAGATCATGGG
>JGI12210J13797_10362009_pt1 | contig 12655 bp, 7 predicted proteins | sample ElkSlonscriptome_3_FD_13797 | JGI IMG/M metagenome (IMG submission 13797) | reverse complement strand
TGCCAAGGCGCCCGACCGAAGGCGTAGTGGGCCTACTTCGAGCGTCGGGCAACGCGGGCATGGTCGACGGGGGCGCTGTTCTTTTGTAAGTCATCACGGTTCCAGGGGACTAGATGACGTCTTGCATCCGCGCGACGGTGTTGTTCGCGTCCTTCTTGAGGTGCTCGGGCACCTCGTTGCCGGCCCGCTGCAGGAACGCCTGCAGGTGCTCGACCGCCTCGGAGCGCTGGCGCAGCTCGGCGTAGGACTTGCCGAGGCCGTACAGCACGTCGACCCGGTCGGGATCGATGGCCTTGGCCTTCTTGAACGCGTCGACCGCTTCTTCGTGGCGGTTGAGCTTGCTGTACGCGCGGCCCAGGCCGTTCCACATGGCCGAGTTCTTGTCGTTGACCTTCACGCCGGCGTCGAGGACGGCCAGGCCCACGTTGGCGTGGCCGTAGTCGATGTACATGTTGCCGAGGTCGACGAACGAGTCGACGAAGCGCGCGTTGACCTCGATGGCCTTGCGGAACGCCTCGTCGGCCTGCACGGGCTGGTCGAGCTTGTCGTTGAGCTTCCCGACTTGGTAGTAGGCCCGATAGTGGTTGGGGTCGAGCTTGATGGCCTCTTGGAACACCCCGATCGCTTCCTTGTACTTGGACTCGCGATCGGCCTGGCTGACCCCGGGGGCCTGCGTCTGGGAGACGATGACCCGACCCAGCTGGTAGTTGTAGTCGGCCTTGGGCTCGTCGCCCATGTTGGCGATGGCGTCTTCGAAGGCCTTCTGGGCGTCGACCAGCTTGCCCTGCTTGCGGAAGATCTGCCCGAGGTGGAAGTGCGCCTTGGCGTAGGTGGGATCGAACTCGATCGCCTCCTTCAGCGACTTCTCGGCCTGCGAGGTGTTGTTCTTGGCCTCGCTCCGGATGCCCTCGTTCATCCGATTGATGGCCTGGGCGCGGTTACGGCTGGTGAGCTTGCAGCCGGGGGTACCGGCCAGGAGCATGGGCAGGGCAATCGCGAGAGCGACGGAAACGCGGCGCATCGGGTCGGTCCTTGGCAAGGGCGAGCGGTGACCGAGTCTATCCAGGCACCCCCGAGGTGACAAGGGCTCGACCGATCACGAGTTCAGAAACGACGAAGGGCTCGCCATGAGCGAGCCCTTCGGGTGGATCCGAGAGGAATGGATCAGCCCGGCTCGAGGACGAACGGGTAGGTGACCACCGCGTTGCCGCCACCGGGCGGCTTCGGGAACTTCCAGCGCTTGACCGCCTTGGCCACGCAGTTGGCGACGTTCTTGTCCTTGAGAGAGGTCTGGGCGACCACGGCCACCGGCACCTGGCCGGTGGGGCCGATGGTGAACTGCACCGCAACGCGACCCTTGAGGTTGGGATCCTTGGCCAGCCCCTGGTTGTAGCAGTAGCGGACCTCGTTGATGTGCGCGCGGACGATCCGGCGGATGATGTCCTTGTCGAGCGAGCCCTTCACCTGGGCCTTGGCCTGACGGACGCGAGGCACTCGCGTGCCGCGACCACCGAAGCCCGCTCCCGAGCCGCGGCCGTAGCCCGACCCGGAGCCACCACCACCGCCCTTGCCGATGAGGCCGGTGTTGCCCAGACCGATGGTGCCCTCGCCGGTACCACCACCACCGCGACCGGTGCCGACCAGGCCCAGGCCGCCGACGCCGAACGCCTCGCCGACTTCGGTGCCGGTCAGGCCACCCCACACGTCCTCGTCGTCGTTGCCGACCGCGAACGCAGCCCCGTAGGGCGAAGCGAGGAAGTGACCGCTCTCCTGGGCCATCATGCCGAGGATACCGGCGTTGCGGGCCATCATCTCCGGGTCGAAGTTGCGAGCCATCTGCGGGATCGCGTTCTTCGGGCCCTTCATGGCGTACAGGCCGGACTTCTGCTTGGAGGTGGGCTTGCCCATCTTGCCCTCCTCGCCCTTGTGCCGCTGCCCCTGGCCGCCAGCCTCGTCGTCGGAGTCCTCCTGCTCGGGCGGGGGCTCCTCCTCCGGGGTCTCGTCGGGCTGGTTCATGTACCCGACGAAGCGGTTCTCGGCCATCAGCTCGTCCATGTTCATGGACAGCTCTTCCTCGGGGATGAGGTGCACCATGACCAGCAGGGTGCCGATGACCGCGAACGAGGCGGCGTTGTAGATCCAGAACGGCTTGTCGCGCTCGGAGCGAGCCGCGATGACCTTGCCCGGCGGCACCGTGTTGACGTGGTACGTGACCCCGTTGTGCTGCAGGCGGCAGTGCGCGCCGGCGGGCAGCGGGAACGAGTACATCGAGCCCATCGCCCCGGCCCGACCGGAGGAGACCAGGTCGGTCAGGGTCAGCCGCTGACCCTCGAGGGTGACGTCACCCACCATGTCCTGGGTGAAGTTGAGCGTGTAGTCGTTGTTGCCGCCCCGCACGAGCGGGAACGCGGCCGCGTCGGGCAGGCCCTGCGTGGGCGAGTGGAAGGTGGCGTGGTGACCCTCGCCGACCGTGTAGTTGCCCACGCCCGTGTCGCCGAGGCGAACGACGCCGAAGCCGAAGGGGATGAGCCCCAGCATCGCCAACCCGATGCCCAGACCGGCCAGGCCCATGCCCGGCGGCTGCGGAGCGGGACGACCCAGCTCGAGCGCCTTGGCCTGCTCGTCGTGGTAGGTCTCCCAGTCTTGCCCGACCTCGTTGGCCACCAAGCCCAGGCCGGCGACCATGAGCAAGCCACCGATGCCGAGGAACAAGGGAGCCTGGCTCCTCTTGCTCTTGACCTGGCCGACGTGCTGAACATCGAGGACGGTGTCGTTGTAGGAGGAGACGACCTCCGCCACCTGCGTGCCGTCTTGCCGCTCGACCTCGCTGGCGTCGATCTGCATGGGCGGCCGCGGCTGCATCTGCATCTGAGGCTGGGCCATCATCTGCTGCTGCATCTGCGGGGCGGCGGCGGCGGCCATCGGCGCAGCGGCCATCGGCGCGGCAGCCATCGGCGCGGCAGCCATCGGCTGCTGGGCCATCATCTGCTGCTGCTGCATCGGCATCGCCGCGGCCCCAGCCGCCGGAGCGACCGCGGGCGCGACCACCTCGACCTCGATCCGATAGGGACCGAAGACGAGCACGTCGCCGTTCTTGAGCACCGCGTTCTTCTCGACCCGCTGGTCGTTGAGCACGGTGCCGGTGGAGCTGCCGAGATCGATCACCCGAACGTCGGACCCGGAGACCTCGATCACCGCGTGCATCCGCGCAACGGTGTCGTCCTCCAGGCAAAGATGGCTGCTCTTGAGCTTGCCGATCTTGATGACGTCCTGAGCGAGCGTCTTCGCCTCGAGGAATTGGTTGTTCTTGTAGATCTTGAGGTTCAGCGTCTGGGACATGCTGGCGCGTCCTTGGACGGGGTTCGACGGGCTAGACAGCAGGTCGAAGTGGAAGTTCCCGAGAGCGTGTCGAACGAGGAAGAAAAAGTTTCGTGAGCGATCGCACTATTTCCGTGAACACGGAACAGCGATCGAAGGGCCTCGAGGCCCTCCGATGGCCGGCGGCTCACGCGCGGAGCATCAGACGTCGCGGGCGAGGTTGATGAGCTCGCGCAGGAAGTGCGGCCGGATGTTGATCAGGCTGGCGTGCTTCAGCGAGCGCCGGGACGACAGGTTGGCGCCCTCCGGGCGGAGGACCTCGCCATCGACGTTGTCGTCTTCGAAGTCGTAGACCGCCACGCCACCTTCTTCACCGGAGAAGGCGGCGGTGTCGGCATCAGCGGGCTCGGGCTCCGCGAAGGCGGACCCGGAAAGGAGCATCACGGTGGCAAAGGAAATGGCTGCGGCGCGCATGACTGACCCCTCGGAAGAGTGCGGTTCGACGGCCAGACGACATGCCCAGCCTCGCTTCGCATCGTACCGGCGGACAAGTGCCTTGTAAACTGCGATCCCGCCCGCCTCTGATGGACACGGGCTTGGACACGCGGGGGTTCTCGGGGGTTCTCGAGCGCCCTCGGATCGCCTCGGATCATGTCGATCCGCCGGCCAGCGGATCCAGCGCAGCCACGCACGTGGGCTTCATTGCCCTGGAAACCGATCGCCCATGCACGCAAGGGCGACCCGCGCTGCGGATCGCCCTCACGCAAGCGAGGGCGACCCGCGCTGCGGATCGCCCTCGTTCTGGGATGTTTCTGATCCCGAGACGCGGCGCTACTTGGTCTCGCCGCCCGCGTCGGCGCCACCGCCACCGCCGCCGCCCGCGGCGGCCTTGGCCTTGGCCTCCAGCTCCAGCAGGCGCTTCTTCTCTTCTTCCTGCTGCTTCTTCTCGATCTCCATCATCCGCTGCTGCTCGGCCTCGAGCTTCTTCATCTCCTCGATGTCCTTGAACAGCTGCTCGATGTCGCCGACGCGCTTCTTGGCGTCGGCCACCTGCTGCTCGTACTCCGCCTTGCCCGCCGCCTTCGAGACGAACTTGTTGTAGTACTCCATCGCGGTCGTGTAGGGCTTCTTGGAGAACTCGCCCTCCTGCGAGGCCGCGATGTGCTCGTGGTAGAGGATGCCGAGGTTGTACAGCGGCCGCGGGTCGCTCTTGCCCACGTCGATCGCCTTCTTGAACGACTGCTCGGCGTCGGAGTACTTCCGCAGGCCACGCTGCGCCACGCCGAGCCCGAGGTAGGCCTCGACGTTCTTCTTCTGGCGCTGGTCCTTGATGGCAATGCTGAGGCTCTCCTCGGCGGTGCCATAGTCGCGGAAGTTGATCGCGATGAGCGCGATGTTCATGTGGGCGTCGGCGTGCTTCGGGTTGATCTCCGCCGCCTTCTTGAACTTCTTGAGCGCGTTGACCTGGTCGTCACGCTCCATGAGCAACAGCCCCGCGAGGTTCTCGAGATCGGCGCTCTCGACCTTCTCCTTCTGGAGCACCTCGGTGGCCTGCTTGATCACCAGGCCGGCGAGCAGCAGGTAGGACTTGTCCTTGAGCCGACCGCGGTCGTAGTAGAGCCGCGCGAGGTTCTCGTAGGCCAGCTGGTTGCCCGAGTCGACCGCGAGCACGCGCTGCAGCAGCAGCTCGGCCTCTTCGAAGGTCTTCTGATCGGTCGAGTCGGTGTACTTGTTGCGAAGCGCGGCGGCGAGGTTGTTCCGACCCGAGCGAGCCGCGATGTTGGCCTCCTGGGCCTTCTTGAAGAAGTCGAGCGCCTTGCTCTCCTGCCCCCGGTTCCAGTAGATGACCCCCAGGTTGTTGTACGAGAGATCGTACTTGGGGACCGCCTTCGTGACCGCGAGGTAGATCTCCTCGGCCTTCTGGGTGTCGCCACACTCGTCCCAGACCGCGCCCGCGTTGAAGTAGGCCACGGTCATCTGCTTGCCGTGCTCCTTGTAGACCTTTTCGAAGTCCTTGGAGAACTGCTCGCACTGACCCTTGGACAGCGCGCCAGCCGACGCCGCCTTGGCGTAGCGATCGGCCACGGACTGGAAGTCCTTCTTGGCCTCGGCCGAGGCCTTGGTGGGATCGAGGGCCACGCCCCCGCCCGCTCCCCCGGCCCCGCCGGGAGTGTCGGAGCCCTTGTTCTTGTTCTTGCAGCCCCCGCCGGCGCCGAGCGCCAGCCCGAGGACCAGTGGACCGATGATGCGATGGAATGTGCGCATGGTCGTGTCTCCTGTGCGTTGCCTCGGGTGAAGACCTAGAGGCCCGACTTGCTGCCGCCCTTCTCTTCCTTGGCGGCGGCGTCGACGTCTCGGGTGTCACCGAGCAGGTTGGTCTGGACGCCGACCACGTCGAGACGGCTGTCGGTGTAGATCGAGCTCCCGAACATCTCGTTGGTGGCCGGGTACTGATCGGGCAGGCGCTGCTGAAGCTCCTCCTCGCACATGCGGGAGAACTGGTTGAAGTACTGGTACTCCGTGGACTTCTGCAGGCAGTAGGTGAAGGCGTCGACGGCGACCTTCTCGGGAGCCTCGGCCGCGATGGCCAGCTGATCGCAGTAGGCGAAGTACATCTCCTCCGTCTTCATGCTCTTGGGCACCTCGGCGCGGTAGAGCTGATCGGCGAAGTTCTGCGAGAGGACCGCGGTGCGGGCCGCGGCGGCGAGCACCCAGTAGGGGCTGGCCGTGTCCTTGACCTCGGAGTAGGCCTTGATGAGCTCGGCGCCGAGCTTGTTCTTGTCGTCGTAGAACTCCTTGAAGCGCTTCTCGGACTCCTCCTTGATCTCGAGCTGCTTCTTGTACTGGCGCTCCCACTGCGGGATGCCCGAGCCCTTCTTCCAGTCCTCGGTGTAGAACTCGAGGCCCTCGGGGATGCTGATCCGGAGGTACTCCTCGTACTTCTCGTCGGCCTGGTAGACCATCGACATGCCCCAGGCGTTCTTGTAGTCCTCGATGCGCTGGGCGTCGTCCTCGGGGATGTTCGGCTTCTTGCTCGCGAGCTTCAGGGCCGCCTTGAAGTGGCCCTGCGCCTGCTCGGCGAGCTTCTTCTCCCGCCGATGCACCGTGATGATGCCCTGCGTGGCGCTACCGCAGTACTGCGGCACGTCGTCCTTCTTCTTCTTGCCCTTGTTGCGCAGCCGGGTGGCCTTCTTGCGGGTCTCCTCGCCCGCGGTGGCCTTCTTGCGCTTGATGGTCAGGCACGAGTCGTACAGCAGCTCCTTCTCGCACGACTGCCGCCAGAGGATCTGGCCGATGGCCGCCTCGGCCACCACCCGACGATCGTTGCCGCCCTTGTTGCCGTAGGTCTTGATGAAGTCCCGGGCGTGCTTCAGCCGCTGCTCGTCGGTGTCGAGCAGCTCGTGCTTCGACCAGAAGATCTTGGCCGCCTGCTTCGGGTCCTTGCGCTTGTACAGGCCCTCGTAGCGGTTGAGATCCTCCTGCGCCTTGGCCTCCTCGCCGAGGCCGAGCCGGAACAGGTACGCGTTGCGTAGCGCGGTCGAGGCGAACTCGTCCTTGGAGTACTTGTCGGCGTACTGCTCGAAGCGCTCGGCGGCGTTGCCGTAGAACGCGATGGCCTGGTAGTTCTCACCGAGCTCCCGCAGCGTCTGCTGGTAGTGGCTGCTCTCGGGGAACGTCTCGAGCAAGGCATTGCGAGCCTTGAGCGCGTTGGCGATGAGGTACGCCGCCTCGAAGCAGCGCGCCGCGTTGAACAGCAGGGTGTCGGCGCGGTCGTGGGTCTCGTAGTCGTTGTAGATCTCGGCGTACTCGGTGCCGCACTTGACGAAGCCCTCGCGGTCGCCCTGGCGGCCCTGCTCCTGGTAGGCCTCGGCCTTCTTCCAGCGGATGCCGGCCAGCAGCGTGGGCACGGCGGCCCGGATCGGCTCCGACTCCTTGTGGCTCCAGAGCTTCTTCTCCTGGACCTTGTTGGCCCACTTCTCCAGCTCTTCGCTGGACTTGATCGTCTGCTCGGGGGTGCTGTCCTTGTCGGACCACTGGATGGTGAGCAGGTCGATCAGCATGGCCGCGGCCCAGGCTGCATAGATGGTCCCGTCGAATTTCTCGATCAGCTCGATGGTGATGGGCTTCGCCTCATCGAACTTGTTATGGGACATCATGATCTTGGCCCGGTGATACTGGATCTTGGGCAGCTCCTTGTCGTTCTTCTTCTTGACGTACTTCTGGTAGATGTCGTACGCCCCGAGCATCTGCTGCTCTTGGTCTGAATATGGAGTCTCCGGGAACTCCATGTTCTTGTCGGTCTCCGTGTCCTTGGTGACCTTCTTCTTCTTCTTCTTGGTCTCCCGGTACACGCAGGTGCCGTCCGTCTGCATCTTGCACGCCTTGCCGCGACCACCCGTCTCGTCGTACTCGAGGTGGTTCTTCATCGCGAGCATCTGCGCATAGGCAGCGTCTTGCGTGTACTTGCCGTCGGGCTTGCGCTCGAGGACCTTCACGAACTCGTCGTGGGCCTCCCGGAACTTCGCGAGGCCCTCCTCCTGCTCCTTGCGATCCTTGGAGTTGTAGGCGTTGGACGCCTGCGCCCAGAGGATCTCGGCGTAGTAGTAGTTCATCTCGTAGGCGTCCTTGTCCTTCGGGAAGAACTTCATGAACGCCCGGTACGCGTCTTCGGAGAGCGCGTAGGTGCCCGGAAGCTTGGTCTTCTGGGCCTCGTCGTGCCAGACGGTGGCCATCTGGATCATCGTGTCACGAGCCTCGTCGCGACACTGCTTCTTGGTGGTCTTCTTGAACTTGGAGTCCTTGTACTCTTCCCAGTACTTGCCGAGCTGCTCGGTCTCCTTCCACTGGATCGACTTGTCGTCGGTCGCGAGCGCGTTCACGACGATGGCCGCCTGCCACTGGCACTCCATGGCGTCGCCGTCGAAGACGTCCTGGAGCTTCTTGTAGGTCGCGGTGGACTCGACGTACATGCCCTCGCCGAAGTAGGCCGCCGCGAGCAGCTCCATCATCTTGCGAGACATGTTCTCGGACTTCTTCGGACCGTTGCCGATCTTGGTGAAGAACTCCCAGGCCTTGGAGGGCTTGGCCGCGTGGACGTAGGCCTTGACCAGGTCGCGGCGGGCGTCGCGGCGCAGCTGCTTGGCGTTGGCCTCGGAGCCCGCGCGCCCCTCGAGGGTGGCCTTGACGGTGGCCACGAACTTGTCGAGCGACTTCTCGTACTGCGGCTCGCCGGTGCCGACCGGGTTGAGGTAGCACCAGCCCATCTTGTACAGGGCGTAGGCGTAGACCGGGCTGTCGCGGTAGCCGTCGACGATCTTCTGGTACAGCTGCAGCGCCTCGGGGATCTGGTTCTTGCCGTAGTAGAAGTCGGCGAAGCTCAGGTAGGCGTTGGGGATGTACTTGCTCTGCGGGTACTCGCGGATGAGGCGGAGGTAGGCCTCCTGCATCTCGCTCTCCCGCTCGAGCTGACCGAGCTCGAAGGCGTAGAAGTACAGCGCCTCGTCCATGCGCTTGTACTTGGTGAACTGCGCGTTGTTGACCAGCGCAGAGTAGACCTTGACCGCGTCGGCGCCGGCCTTCTTGGCCTGGCCCTCGAACTTCTTCTGCCGCTCCTTGAGCTGCTTGGCCTCGGCCTTCTTGTTGGAATCCTCGGCGGCGTAGATCTTGTCGTAGAGCGCGCCGGCCTGGAGCTCGAAGTAGGCCTTCTTGTCGAGGAAGAGATCGGCGAGGCGGAACAAGTACTCGGGGTACTCGGGGCTGCTGGGCCCGGCCTCGTTGAGCAGCGACTTCATCAGGCTGATCTGATCGTCGGCCACCTCGCGCGCGGCGGCTTCCTTGCGCTTGGCGAAGTCGTCGGCCGAGAGCATGTCGATCTTGCGCTTCTTCTCCTTCTCGGCCTGCTGCTCGGCTGCCTTGAACTTGGTGTTGAGGGTGTTCTTGGTCTTGACCTTGCCCGACTCGCGGTCATAGCGGACCGAGTCGGCCTCTTCCGCCTGGCCCACGGTCGGTGCGGTCAACAAGAGCACCCCCAGCGCTCCGCTGAGAATGCCGAGGCTGCGGGCACGGCGACGGCCTAGAAGGCCGGCCTGGTTGGGGCTGCTGGACGTAGTCATGGATCTCTCACCTCTCGGTTGACCTTGCGGTCGTCGCTCTTGCCAACGAGCCGAGCCCCCTCCCAGAAGCTCGGCCGGATCGGTCGGCCCCACCGCGCGCCGGTGTGGCCGACCTCGTAGTCCAAGGGTCATTCCTTGCAGATGCTCGTGATCTCGTAACGGTAGTAGCCCAGCTCGTCTTGCCAGTACTCACCGTTGTACTTGTAGATCTCGTGCTCGGCGTCGATCTCGGGCTTCTGCGGCTTGGCCGGGTACTGCTCGAGCGACTTCTGCTGCTTCCGCTTCTCGAGGATCTCGAACTGGACCTTGATCATCTCGATCTTGAGGTCCTTGATCTCCTTGATCATGCCGGTGATGCGCGTTCGCGCCTCGGCGCCGGTGGCCTCGCGGGCCTGGGAGAGCGCGAGGTCGAGGTCCTCGGTGACGCGCTCGCCGACGCCGGCGCTCTTGAAGTTGCCCGACATGTCCTCGAGCATGTCCATCTCGCGCTCGAGCTCCGCCACGTAGGCGAAGTACTTGCCGAGCTGCTTGTCCTGCAGGGCCTTGAGCGCCACCTGCTCCACGAACGGGTCGAGGCCCGAGTCCTCCTCGCGGATCTTGAGCGCGAGGTCGTACAGCTGGAAGTCCTCGGGGGCCTGGTCGAGGATGCCCTTGAGGTCATCCATCGTCTTCGGGTACCGCCGCTTGAACTCGTCGACCGTGCGCTTGGCCGAGTCGTAGCGGCAGTTGAAGTAGTAGGTCACCGCCTTGAGCTTCAGCGCGTCGGGGTAGAGGTAGTCCTCGAAGAACGGCGCGTTGAGGGTGTGCACGTAGCCCAGCGTGCGCTGGTAGTGCCGGTTGGCGTTGGCCTCGTCGACCTCGACCATGCGGAACTCGGCCCACGCGGCCCAGTGCACGGCATCGAGGAAGTACGCCGAGTCGAGCGGGATCTTGTCGAGGTACTTGATGGAGGTGTCGAACTTGCCGACCATGTAGAAGATGTTGGCCAGCCCGAGCGCCGCGAGGTGCTCGTACTGCCGCATCTCCTGGTCGAAGGACAGCTCGGTGGAGGTCTTGCGGGAGCCCCGCTTGCCCTTGACCTTGACCTTCTTCTTCTTCTCCTTCTTCTTGTCCTTGGCCGCGGCCTCGCGCAGGGCGATGGAGCGACGCAGGACCTCCTTGAAGGCGTTGACCGCCGGCTCGCCCTTCCAGTCGCGGGTGTACGCCACCCCCAAGAAGAACCGGGCCGGGATGTAGTAGTCGCTGTTCTTGGGCACCTGGTCGAGCAGCGCGATGCCCTGCGCCAGATCGCCCTTCTGGTAGTAGAAGCGACCCAGCAGGTAGTACAGCTCGTCGCGGACCTCGTCGAACTCCTCGGCCTCGAGATCGGTGGGCTTGTAGGTTCCCACCTTCTGGAGCACCTCGGCCCCCTCGGGCAGCTCGCGGGACAGCGAGGCCAGCCACGGCAGGGTGAGCTTGTGGAACGGGTGCGACGGGCCGGCCTGGACGATCTCGTCGAAGACCGACAGCGACGCGGAGAAGAACCCGATCTTGTACAGCGACTTGCCCAGCCAGAACTGGGCCCGCGGCACGTCGCCCGGGATCTCGCCGTCGGCGATCTTGTGGAACTGGATGGCCGCGCCCTCGTAGTCCTCGGCCTTGTACGCCGCCTCGCCCTGGGCCATCGGCGAGCCCGCGGGCGCGATGGTGGGCGGCGGAGCCGGAGGCGGAGCCGGAGCACCGGCCGGCTCGGCGGGCGCGGGGTCTCCCCCCGGCGGAGGCGGGGGCGGAGGCTGAGCCTCACCAGCCGTGGGCATGGCGAGCAGCGACAGCCCCAACACCGAGGCGGGGAGGAAGTTGAGCAGGGGGGAACGCCGACGGGAACGCTGGCTCATGGATACCGGGGTCCTAGCGAGTAGCCTCGGGATGGCGGTGGTGGGCGCCGACTCGATGGCGGGAGACGAAGTTCTCGTGGTTGGACGAGTTGCGACCGGCGGTCGCGACGGAGTGCACGGGGGAAACCCCCTGCATTAGAAGGCTTTGGACCTTACCAGCGCCACACCGCCGGTCGCAAGGGCGGAAGGCGGCGAGCGAGGGGTTGGGAAGCATGTGCGAGGGTTCCGGGGGGCGGTTGGAACGCGGTCGAATGTCACACGACGGACGACCACCGAGGGTTCCCACCGCACGGGTCCCACGTGCGTCACGAACCACGGTGACGCATGTCCAGCGGTCGCCCGTGCAACCAGGTTCACGAATCGTGCGCGGGGTGTGAGGAGCGTGGGCTCTTCGGAGCGCATCCCCGCCGGTGATCCCGCCGCGAGGCTCGATTTCGGAGCACCACGGGCGGGGGTGAAGGCCTCGTGCCGCCGACGTCGGTGGGAATCGATGCGCCCGGTCCCCATCTTGACCGGGCGCGTGGGCCGTGTACGATGCGTCCATCCCGGTCGGGACGATCCCTCGGGCGACGAAACGGCGATCCGCTGGCCCTTCGCGCTCGACCCATCACCGTGCCCCACGAAGTTCGTTCGATGCTCGCACTCCAGCTCCTGTCACGGCTCTCTTCTCCACGGACCCTGGTCGGGCTCGGTGCCACCGCGCTGCTGCTCGTGGGTGCATGCAACAACGAAGACGTGGGGGCTCCGTGCAACCACGGCCGCGTGGAACCACCGGAGAGCAAGCTGGTGACGTTCCCCGCCCTGGCCTGCAACGACCTGCTGTGCGTGTACGCCGACGAGGAAGAGGCGCCCGCCGGTAGCTGCACCGACAACCTCGGGTGCGACACCAGCGGCGAGGGCAAGTTCGAGTGCGTGCGCTCCGAGCCCGGGGACGCCAGCGGCACCTGCAAGCTCCGCGTCGACTACGTGCTCGAGCGCTCGATGTGCTCGAAGCGGTGCGGCAGCGATGCCGATTGCCGCGACGGCGGGCCGACCCAGCAGGTCGTCGTGGACGACACCACCTGCGACCGTGGCTTCAAGTGCGCCCGCATCCAGACCCTGGGCAAGTTCTGCTGCGAGAAGCTGTGCGTGTGCGAGGACGACCTCGGCGTGACCTCCGACATCGACATGAAGTGCTCGCTGGGCACCCAAGAGGGCTGCTGCGACGGCGAGACCCCGTCGGCCGCGTGCGGTCAGCAGTGAGCACCGCCGCCTAGCAGCCCGTGGTGAAACCCTCGTGGGGTCAGAACGCCGTCAGCGCGGCTCGTGCCAAGGCGCGAAGAGGGCGTTTACCGGGCGTAATCAACCGAT
>JGI12210J13797_10226831_pt1 | contig 12657 bp, 9 predicted proteins | sample ElkSlonscriptome_3_FD_13797 | JGI IMG/M metagenome (IMG submission 13797) | reverse complement strand
TTGCCATCGGCGAGCCGGTAATAGTCCGCCCGGCGCCCGATCGGTTCGAATCCACAGTCACGGTAAAGATGCTCTGCCGGATTGCCGCACCGCATTTCCAGGAACATCCGCCGGGAACCGCGCGCTCTCGCCCGTTCGAACAATCGCGCGATCAATGACCGGCCAAGCCCGCGCCGGCGACAGGTCGGCGCAATCGCTATCAGCAGAAGTTCTTCTTCGTCCGCTGCGGCCCTGGTCAGCACGAAACCGGCCGGTTCGCCGCGATCGTCCGAGCGCGACGGCTCTGAAAGTTCGTTTCCCATGGCATCGATTACCAGGGCATGGGTCGATGGCAGGGCAAGCGCATCGCTGATCTGGCGTCGGTTCCACGCTTCGCCGAATGCCGGGTCGAAAGCCTGTTCCATCACGGCCATGATCGCGTCGACCTTTGTGCAAGGGTCGCTCATGTCTTGCTCGCCAACGCCGTGAAAGCGGAGCGCTGCGGTCTGGCATCCGGCGCCCGTCCGTAAATCGGAGCGAGCGTCTCGCAATATTGCGCCGGTGCCAGCGCATGCGCCGAACCCGCATCGGGAAGTATCGACAGGGCGCGGACCTCATCGCGGTGCTGCGCTGCAAATTCCTCGGCGCGATTTCCGGCGATCAGCGAATGGCGAGCGATCTCGATGGCGGCGTCGGGTGCGATCGAGCGCACCTCGTCCTCGGCCCCGTCGCGGCCGAAATTCTGCACGAACCATTCGCCGTGCCCCGCATTGGTGCAGACGGTCACCCCTTCGGCCCTCTCGTGCTTCAACGCCATCGCGGCGACCAGAGCGAGCGTGGGATAGCCCAGGACCTGCGCGTCCCATGCAAAGCCGAGAGCGCGCGCGGTCGCTATGCCGATCCTCACGCCGGTAAAGCTTCCCGGGCCGAGCGAGACGAGAATACGCTGCGCTTTCCCGCGATCGGGCAGGGCGCCTATCATTGGCACCAGCGCTTCTGCATGGCCGCGTCCGAGCACGCGATGATCATGCGCGATAAGTCGGGGGCCTCCGGCGTCGGTTTCGAACAGCGCGACCGAGCAGGCCTCGCTGGCTGTTTCTATCGCTAGGATGCGCACCAGGTCTGCCATCGCGATGGCCCTGCCTCAGTGGGCGGCCCGCTGCAAGCCGCAGATGCGGCGATCACACGATAGTCGTGAACTTCTCGAAATCGGGGCGCGGGCTGCGCTCGAATATGCTGTCTGGATCGCCATAGCCGATCGAGCAGACCCAGTCGGCCCGGTGGCGCGGTTCATCGGCATAAAACGCTTTGGTCACCGCATCGAGATCAACCCCCGACATCGGTCCGCAATCAAGGCCGATCGCGCGCGCGGCCATGATCATGTAAGCGCCCTGCAAAGCCGAATTGCGCCGCGCGCCTTCGATCCGGCCGTCCTCGTCGCCTTCGAACCAGCTTTTCGCATCGGTGTGGGGGAACAGCCAGGGCAGTTCTTCGTGAAAATCGATGTCATAGCCGATCACCGCGGTCACTGGCGCCTGTTTGATCTTGTCCTTGTTGCCTTCCATCGCGCACTCGGCAAGCTTCGCCTTCTGCTCGTCGCTGCGGATCCATACGATGCGGATCGGCTGCATGTTGGCCGAGGTCGGGGCCATTTTCATCAAGTCCCAGATCGCGCGCAATTGTTCGACCGAAACGTCCTTGTCGAGCCAGCCATTGTACGTACGCGCGTCGTTGAACAACTGTCCGAGCGCTGCGTCGGACAGCACGGTGTCGTGGTATTGGGTCATGATTGAATTTCCAGCAGGTCTCAGGATCAGGCAGCGCGCACTTCGGTGACTTCGGGCACGTAATGCTTGAGCAGGCTTTCGATCCCGTGCTTCAGCGTCGCCGTGCTCGACGGGCAGCCGGCGCACGCGCCCTGCAACGTCAGGTAGACCACGCCATCCGAAAATCCGCGATAGGCGATATCGCCGCCATCGCCGGCAACCGCCGGACGCACCCGGGTTTCGAGCAATTCGTTGATCGAGGCGATGATCTCGGCATCCTCGGCGCGTTCATCGACAGCCATCTCGGCTTCGGCGGGCACGCTGATACCGTCTGCCGATCCTCCGGCGAACAGCGGCGCTTCGGATACGAAATGGTCGAGCAGGATTGCCGCGACCTGCGGCTTCAACGCGCTCCAGTCGCTGCCCGGCGCGGCGGTGACGGTCACGAAGTCATAGCCGTAGAAAACGTTGACCACCTCGCCGGTGTCGAAGATCGCCTGCGCCAGCGGGCTCGCCTCGGCCGCTTCGGGCGAGGCGAATTCGCGGGTGCCCGACGGCATCACGGTGCGTCCGGGGAGAAATTTCAGGCTCGACGGATTGGGCGTCGTTTCGGTTTCTATGAACATGTCTGGGGAAATAGGCGCGGGGCGCGCTTCGCACAAGACAGCGCTTCTTTAATGGCATTCACTGGTCCTTCACCGCTGCTCATCCTATAAAGCGAACATGAACCTGCTTTTCCGGGCCAGCGCCGCCCTCTCCATTATTATCGCCCCGCTGGCATGGGCTGTTCCGGTCGCCGCCCAGGATGCGGCCGCAACGTCGCCCACCGTCGGCCCTGCATCGGCCGAGCCGGCAATTGCCGACGTCGCGATCCCGTCCCCGCGCGCATTGCAAGGGGAGACAGAGACGCCGTGGCTGTACGAAGGCAGCAACGTCCCCGTCGACGACCAGTGGCTGTTCGGTGAAATGGACAACGGCCTGCGCTACGCCGTGCGTCGCAATGGCGTGCCGCCGCAACAGGTTTCCATCCGGGTGCGGATCGATGCCGGTTCGCTGCACGAACGCGACAGCGAGCAGGGCTATGCCCATTTGCTCGAACATCTGTTGTTCCGGGAAAGTGAATATCTCGGCCAGGCCGAGGCGATTGCCGCGTGGCAGCGGCTGGGCGCGACATTCGGCAGCGATGCCAATGCCGAAACCAGCCCGACCCACACCGTCTACAAGCTCGACATTCCCGATATCGATCGCGCCAAGCTGTACGAAAGTTTCCGGCTGTTGTCGGGCATGGTGCGCGAACCGGTGATCAACGATGCGAACGTCGCGGCGGAGCGGCCCATCGTGCTGGCCGAAAAGCGCGAGCGGGGCGGTGCGGCGCAGCGCGTGAGCGAACTCACCCGCCGGACGTTCTTTGCCGGTCAGCGGCTTGCCACCCGTCAGCCGATCGGCACTGTCGAAACGCTGACCGAGGCAACCGGTGAAAGCGTCGATGAATTTCACCGTCGCTGGTATCGGCCCGAAAACACGGTGATCGCGGTTGCTGGCGATGCCGATCCGCTGGTTCTCGCCGGTCTGGTCGAACAATGGTTCGGCGATTGGCAGGGCGAGGGCGAGGGTGCGCAGGCGCCCGATTTCGGCGATCCGCAGGCGCCCGTTGACGCGGCCATCGCGGCCGGCACCGGCCTGCCGATCGGGGACCTTGGCGTAGCGGTCGAACCGGATCTGCCGCGCAGCATGACCTATGCGATCATGCGGCCATGGCGGAAGGTGGACGACACGATCGTCTATAACGAAGGCCTGCTGCTCGATTCGCTTGCCCAGTCGATCATCAATCGTCGGCTCGAGACGCGGGCGCGGGCCGGGGGCTCCTATCTCTATGCGCAGGTACGACAGGACGACGTTTCGCGCTCGACCGATGCGACCTTCGTGACCGTTGCGCCGCTTTCGGGCGACTGGAAAGCCGCACTTGCCGATGTGCGCGGGGTGATCGCCGATGCCATCGCAACGCCGCCCACGCAGGAGGAAATCGATCGCGAGGCGGCTGAATTCGAAGTCGCCTTCGCCAATAGCGTCGAACAGGAAACGGTGCAGGCCGGCCGCGAACTGGCGGACACGCTCGTCAACGCGGTCGATATCCGCGAGACGGTCGCGAGCCCGCAGGTCGTGCTCGACGTGTTTCGCGGGATGAGGGACCGGCTGAACCCGGCCGAAGTCCACGAGCGCACCCGCGACCTGTTCGAAGGGGAAGTGATCCGGTCGGTCTATGTCACCCCCGAAACCGGCGAAGCGGACGAAACCGCCTTGCAGCTTGCATTGGCGAGCGAGGCACAGATCGATGACACGGCGCGTCTCGCCGCGCGCAGCATATCGTTCGACGACCTGCCCGATATCGGACCGCCCGGCACGATTACCGAACGCAGGCCGCTGGGACTGCTCGAAGTCGAAAAGGTCGAATTCTCCAATGGCGTGCGGGCGCTGTTGTGGGCCAATGACGCCGAGCCGGGGCGGGTCACGGTCCGCGTCCGTTTTGGCGCGGGCTACCGCGCTTTCGACGAGGACAGTGCGGTCTATGCACCGATGGGCCAGGCGGCTCTGGTCGGTTCGGGCCTCGCCGATCTCGACCAGAACGAGCTAGATCGCCTCGCGACCGGGCGAAAGCTCGGCTTCGACTTCCAGATCGACGATGCGGTATTTACCTTCACCGCGCAGACCCGGTCGAGCGACGTTGCCGACCAGCTCTATCTGTTCGCCGCGAAGCTGGGCATGCCGCGCTGGAACCCCGAACCGGTGGCGCGCGCGAAGGCTGCGGCAGAGCTGGCCTACAACACATATTCGACCAGTCCGGGCGCGGTGCTCAATCGCGATCTGGAATATATCGCGACCAACAGCGATCCAAGGTTCGCAACGCCCACGCCCGAGGCACTGCGTGAAGTGACGCCTGAGATGTTTCGCGAAGTCTGGGAGCCATTGCTCAAACAGGGCCCGGTCGAGGTTCTGGTGTTCGGCGAATTCGACCGCGACGCCATCGTCGAAAAGCTGCGCGGGACGTTCGGCGCGCTCGAAGAGCGTGAACCGATCGCGCCCGAAGTCGCCGCGCGCGTCCCGTCCTTCCCCGAAACCGGGGGCGATCCGGCGGTTCTGACCCATCGCGGCGATGCCAACCAGGCCGCAGCGGTGATCGCCTGGCCAAGCGGCGGGGGCATGGGCTCGATCCGCGAGGCGCGGCAGCTGGAAATCCTGACCCAGGTGTTCAACAATCGCCTGCTCGATGCGCTGCGCGAGCGCGCCGGGGCGAGCTATTCGCCGCAGGTTTACTCGAAATGGCCGACCGATATCGAGGCGGGCGGTCGGATCACCGCACTCGCGCAACTGGAGCCCGAATTCGTGCCGGTCTTCTTTTCCGAGGCCGAACGGATCGCCAGCGACCTTGCCGCCAATCCGCCGAGCGCGGACGAGCTGGCGCGGGTTACGGAGCCGCTGGCCCAGCGGATCAGGCGTGCCTCGACCGGCAACCAGTTCTGGCTCTACAACCTCGAAGGCGCGAGCTTCGATCCGCAGCGCGTCGACCTGCTGCGAACACTGCTGACCGATTATTCGCAGACCGATCCCGCGATCATGCAGTTCCTGGCGGAGCGGTATTTCACCGGCCTCGAACCGCTGAAGCTGGCGGTGATCCCCGAAGGTCAGGAATTGCGGACCGCCGCACCGTCGACTGCGCCGCGCGGCGCCATTCCCCGCGCCGCTACGCCGCAGGGCGCGCAGCCGGTGACGAGCGGCCGATAACGGAGTCCGGCGGCAGCTGAACTTGTGGGGGGCGAAGCTTTTTTGACCTGACGGATCACGCCCTTTAACCTATGTCAAACGATCGCAGGGCTGTGACAGGCGGCCCGACCGGCGTGCGTGGCACGCGATACAGCAGAAAGAGTACGATCAATCGTGGCGAGAACCTGGCAACCCGCTAGCTGGAAAGAACACGAAGCCCGGCATTTGCCGCATTACGAAGATGCAGGCGAACTGGCCGAGGCCGAGGGCCAGCTTTCGAACTATCCGCCGCTCGTCTTCGCAGGCGAGGCGCGGGCGCTCAAATCCGATCTCGCCGATGTCGCCAATGGCGATGCGTTCCTGTTGCAGGGCGGCGATTGCGCGGAAAGTTTCGCCGAATTCCATCCCAACAATATCCGCGATACGTTCCGCGTCCTGCTGCAGATGGCAGTCGTCCTGACCTTCGCGACGAAACAACCGGTGGTGAAGGTCGGTCGCATGGCAGGCCAGTTCGCAAAGCCGCGCTCCGCGCCAACCGAGACCAAGGGCGAGGTGACCCTGCCGAGCTATCTGGGCGACAATATCAACGGTATCGATTTCACGCCCGAACAACGCCGCAACGATCCGATGCGCATGGTGCGCGCCTATTCACAGGCCGCCGCCACGCTCAACCTGCTGCGAGCGTTTGCCGGCGGGGGCTACGCCAATCTGCGGCAGGTGCACCAATGGACGCTCGATTTCATGGGCCGCACACCGTGGACCGACAAGTTCGCCCGGACCGCGGATCGCATCGGCGAATCGCTCGATTTCATGGAAGCGTGCGGGATCGACCCGGCGACGGTGCCGCAATTGCAGGGCACCAGCTTCTATACCAGCCACGAAAGCCTGCTGCTGCCCTACGAACAGGCGATGACGCGGCAGGATTCGCTAACCGGCGACTGGTATGCGACCAGCGCGCACATGCTGTGGATCGGGGATCGCACGCGGTTCCCCGGTAGCGCGCATATCGAATTCGCGCGCGGGATCGAAAATCCGCTGGGCATGAAGTGCGGGCCCAGCCTCGAACCCGATGCGCTGCTCGAATTGCTCGACGTCCTCAATCCGTCGCGAGAGCCGGGGCGGATCACGCTGATCAGCCGGTTCGGCCATGACAAGGTCGAGGACGGCCTGCCGAAGCTTGTCCGCGCGGTAAAGCGCGAAGGGCATCCGGTCGTCTGGAGCTGTGATCCGATGCACGGCAATGTCGTGAAATCCGACAGCGGCTTCAAGACGCGGCCGTTCGACCGCATTCTCGCCGAAGCGCGCGGCTTTTTCGCCGTGCACCGCGCCGAAGGGACGCATCCGGGCGGCATCCATATCGAGATGACCGGACAGGACGTGACCGAATGCGTCGGCGGGGCGGTCGCGATTACCGAAGAACGCCTCGGCGATCGCTACCACACCCATTGTGACCCGCGGCTCAATGCCGAACAATCGCTCGAACTCGCCTTCCTGCTGGCCGAAATGCTCAATGCCGAAGCGGAGCAGCAACGCTCCGCCGATGCGGCCTGACCTTCTCCTCGTTCTGTCACTAGGGATGGCTGCGTAGAACGGATTTGCCCGGCATTTAGAACTTCGCGTCCAGACTGCCGGGACGATGGTAAACACGGCGATCATTTCTGGCGGTCAGGCGATGACGGGGGCCTCGTCGGCGGCGATAGCTCCGGCATTCGTCTCTGCCGACGGATCGGCGCTTGCCGACATTCCGGGCGTCGCCATCGGCGCGGATGCGCTTCTGGTCGTCAGTGTGCTCCTCTTGGTCGTCGCGCTCGCATCCTTGGGCGCAGTGCTGGGCACGCGGCGCAGGGCGCGCGCGGTCGCCCGCGCCGCTCGCGCGGATTCGCAAGGGATGCACGATCTGCTTCGCACGGTCCGAATGGCGGAAACCATGTCCGGCATAGGCGTGTGGCAATACGATCCCACGACCGGGGTTCAGCAATGGTCGCAAGGGATGCGACATCTGTTCGGGGTCGATGGTGACGAGGCATTCGTCGAAGGCGATGCCGAAACGCTGTTGTTGGCGAGCGGGGTCGATCTCGTCGCTCAGGTCGCGTCGCGTTCGACCGCGACCGCGCCGTTCGAACTGCAATTCGAATATGTCGATCTGGTGGCCGGTGCGCGATCGCTCAGGGTGCAGGCCTGCAACTTGCGCGGCGAAGATGGATGCGTACAGCGCGTGGTTGCCGTCTTGCGCGACGTGACCGATCAGGTCGCCCGCGAACGCGCGCTCGAAACGTCGCGCGCCCGCGCCGTGGGCGAAGCCGAACGGGTCAGGGTTCTGGCGGAGACCGATCCGCTGACAGGTCTCGCCAATCGCCGGCGTATCATGGCCGAACTGGACCGGCTGGTGATCGATGCGCGCGAAGGCGGCGAAGCGGTGATGCTGGTGATGTTCGACATCGACCATTTCAAGCAGGTCAACGACCGGCATGGCCACCTTCAGGGCGATCTGGTGCTGCAACAGGTGGCCCGGATCGCAGGCGATGAGGCCCGCGCCGGCGACCTGGTCGGGCGTGTGGGGGGCGAGGAATTCGTCTGGATCGTGGCAGGCGAACCACGGCGATCGATCGATTCGATGACCGAGAACCTGCGTCAGGCCGTCTCTCAGCATAGCGGAACAGCGCAAATCCGGCCCGTCACCATCAGTCTCGGCTACGCAACGGCAAGGCCGGGCGACACCTCGCTGTCGCTGTTCGCGAGGGCGGACCAGGCCCTTTACGCCGCGAAAAATGCGGGCCGCAACCGGATCTGCATGGCGGCGTAAAACCGACGGATCGCATCGAACAGCCGTGGTTCCGAGACAGATGCGTCTATAATTTCTTTAAGAAGATGCCGGACGTAACATTTGTTTCAGATTGTCAGAGGGGCTTTTCTTAAAGCTCTCATTGCGCCATCAAAGGTTCAGGTGCCCGAGAGAAACAGGAGTTTGCCCTTGTCCCGGAGCATGCGTCGCAAGGACGCAGTATCGACGGCGAGTGAAAGTCTCGTAGAGGAATTCACCCGCACGCGCAGCCTGGCCGAAGCGCTTGCGCAGCCATTGTCCGACGCCGACGCGACCATCCAGTCGATGGAAGATGCCAGTCCTGCAAAGTGGCATCTGGCGCATACGACGTGGTTCTGGGAAACCTTCGTCCTGCGCGACCATGCGCCGGCCTATCGACCGCATGACGAACGTTGGGCGTTCCTGTTCAATTCCTATTACGAGCTGGAAGGCGACCGGATCAATCGTTCGTGGCGCGGAATGCTGTCGCGTCCGACGCTCGAACAGGTGCTGGACTGGCGAAAGTCCGTCGATGGGGCGATGAACGATCTGCTCGGCGATACGGCGTTGAGAGGCCGGATCGCGCCGATCGTGCGCCTGGGGATCGCCCACGAACAGCAGCACATCGAGCTGCTGTTGACCGATATCAAGCACGCTTTGTTCCAGAATCCGCTCGGCCCGGCCATGATGGACGAAAGTCCGGTACCTCCCGCGCAATCCGCTAAAGAACCCGGCTGGCATTCGCATCCCGGCGGCATCGCGCTGATCGGACACAGCGAGCGTGGCAATGGCGATTTCGCGTTCGACAATGAAGGGCCGCGTCACCGCGTCCTGCTCGAACCGTTCGCTTTGGCGGACCAACTCGTGACCAATCGTGAATGGGACGCATTCATTGCCGATGGCGGCTACGACACGCCCTCGCTCTGGCTGTCCGATGGGCTCGCGTGGCTGCGCGAGAATGACATCGAGGCACCGCTCTACTGGCGCGAAGGGGAGCAGTTCACTCACGCCGGATGGCGATCGCGCGACCCCGATGCGCCGGTGACCCATATCTCCTATTTCGAAGCGGACGCCTTTGCGCGCTGGGCCGAAATGCGCCTGCCGACAGAATTCGAATGGGAGGCCGTGGCGCGCGGGCAGGATGGCGAGGATACGCCGCAAGCGCATGATCCAGGCGAAGGCAATCAGCTCGACCATGCCACGTCGCCCATGCCTCTCGGGGGGCGCGACCTGTTCGGAGATTGCTGGCAATTCACCCGCTCGGGCTATCTGCCCTATCCACGCTTTCGCCCCGCCGCGGGTGCGGTGGGCGAATACAATGGCAAGTTCATGAGCGGCCAGTTCGTCCTGAAAGGCGCCAGCTGCGCGACGGTGCGCGGGCATTCGCGCGCATCATATCGCAATTTCTTCTATCCCCATCAGCGGTGGCAATTCACGGGCCTGCGGCTTGCAAAGGACATCTGAGCACATGAGCACACAACAGGGCCTCAGCCTCGTCGAGAAGGACGCAAGCGGCGTCGACCTCGCCTTTCGCGCCGACGTGCTCGATGGATTGGGACAGGCGCAAAAGGCCATCCCCGCGCGCTGGCTTTACGACGATGCCGGATCGCAATTGTTCGAGGATATCACGCAGGTGGCGGAATATTACCCCACCCGCGCCGAGACCGAGATCCTGCGCGATCGGGCGAACGAATTCGCTGACATGATCGAGGACGGGGCCGCGGTCGTCGAGTTCGGATCGGGCTCTTCGGTCAAGACGCCGCTATTGCTCAAGGCGGTCGCCCCTGCAGCTTACGTTCCTCTCGACATTGCGGGCGATTTCCTGCGCGCCGCGGCAGCAGAGCTATCGGCCAAGTTTCCCGGCCTGCCGGTATACCCGGTCGAGGCGGACTTCATGCGCCGGGTGGAATTGCCGCCAGAGACCGCCGACCTGCCAAAGCTCGGGTTTTTTCCAGGCTCGACGATCGGGAACATGGTGGCGCGCACGGCGGTCGACCTGCTGCGAAACATGCGCGCCACCCTCGGCACCGGTTCGCAATTGCTGATCGGGATGGACCTGATCAAGGACGATGCGGTTCTGCGCGCCGCCTATGACGATGCCTCGGGCGCGACGGCGCGGTTCAATTGCAACCTGCTGCATCGTATCAATCGTGAACTCGACGCGGACATCCCGCTCGATCAATTGCATCACGAGGCGCGCTGGAACGATCAGTTCGCGCGGATCGAAATGCACCTCGTCGCGGACAAGGACATCGCGTTCGAAGTTGCCGGACAATCGTTCACGATGGCGCAGGGCGAAACGATCCATACCGAAAACAGCCACAAGTTCGACCGGCGCAGCACCAACCTTCTGCTGCTCGCCGGGGGCTGGGTTCCGCGCCAGCGCTGGCTCGACAGCGAAGGGCGTTTTTCCGTCCTGCTGGCCGAAGCGAAACCGACAGCCTCCGCGCCTTGAATCAGGGCGATCCAGAAACACATTCGATCCTCGCGCGTTCAGCGCATCATGGACGGACGGGACACGGATATCTGCGTCATCGGCGCGGGAATGGCGGGACTTGCCTGCGCGACCTCGCTGGTTGCAGCGGGGCGTAAGGTCCGGGTCTTCGACAAGGGGCGCGGACCGGGCGGTCGCATGGCCGCGCGCCGGGCGGAAATTGTCGGCGAAACCGTCTCCTTCGACCACGGCGCACAATATTTCACCGCTCGCGACGCGGGATTTTGCAAAGCCGTCTCGGGCTGGACCGATAAAGGCGTCGCCGCGCGCTGGCCGGCCGCAGGCGACGATGCCTTCGTCGGCGTTCCGGGCATGAACGGCCCGATCCGTGCCATGGCGCAGGATTGCAAGGTGACGTGGGGCACCCGGGTCGAGGCCATTCGTCGCGTCACCGGGGGCTGGACGATCGGAACCGGGGCGGGCGCGATCACCGCCACGACAGTGCTGGTCGCCATTCCCGCCGAACAGGCGAGCGAATTGCTGGGCACCGCCGCTCCCGATCTGGCCGCCGTCGCCGCGGGGGTCGTGTCCGAACCGTGCTGGGCCGTCATGGCGAGCTTTGCGGACAGGCTCGACCTGCCCGATTCGGTCCGCGCCGCAACCGACACTGAGCGCGTGGCATGGGGCGCAAGAAACTCGTCCAAACCCCAGCGAACGGGCAACGAATGCTGGGTAATCCACGCCAGCGCCAAGCGTAGCCGGGAACTGATCGACAGGCCCAGGGAAGAGGTCGCGGCGATCGTGCTCGACGACTTTTTCGCCCAGACCGGAATTTCTCCCGCATCGCCGATGCACCTCGCCGCTCACCGCTGGCTCTATTCGAAACCCGACGCGATCGATGGCGGCGATAGCGCGCGATACGATGCACAGGCGCAGATCGGGATCGCGGGCGACTACCTCCATTCGCCGCGCGTCGAAGGGGCCTGGATTTCGGGCACGAAGCTCGCGGAAAATGTTCTCGCGAACACCTGAGACTTTGAAACCTGCGGGGACCGGGTCAGGCCAAACCATGCACCGGCCGCTCTCGACACGAACGGCATCTCCAAGACCGACTGACCGTTAAGAAATACCGGACCTTTGCCGGGATCGGCGACGCGCGCAAAATCTATCGACAGTTGGACCGGGCGATCTCTTGTCTCGCCACCGGGCCGGGCGCAAACGTCTGGCATGTCTTCTGCCACTTCGCATACCGATCCTGTCCCGCCGCTCGCCCCGGCCCAGTTTCCACGGGTCCTGTCGTGGATGCTGGCCGTATTGCTCGTCGCTGCGATCGGCGCGGCCCTGGTGGGCGGAATGCAATATATTACCGCGGTTTTCCTGCGCGAACAGGACCTCGTCGTTGCGGCGATAATACTGCTTTGCGCGGTTATCGTCGTTCGAAAACCCGATCGCTTCGCAAAAGCGTATTCCGGCGCGTTTGGCACCGGGCGGCAAAACGCCATTCTCGCGATCACGGCCCTGCTGGTCGTTCTGGTCGGCTGGGGCGGTTCGTTTCTGGTTTTCGGCGGTTTCCCGCTCTCGCTCGACGAATTCTGGGCCCGGGCCGACGGCGAGATACTGGCGCGGGGCGTGCCATTGGCCCGCATCCCGGAGGAATGGCGCGACTATGCCACCGCATTGCAGCCGACGTTTCTCAGATTGTTGCCGCAAGAGGGTCTTTGGGCATCGTCCTACCTGCCGGTCAATGCGATGCTGCAACAATTGGGCGGGTCGCTGGCAAGTCCGGCCATGGCCGGGGGAAGCGTGGTCCTGACCGCCATGATCGTTCGCAGGCTGCTGCCCGACATGCCGCGGGCGCCGATCATCGCCGCGATCCTGCTGGCGACGTCGTCGCAATTGCTCGTTACCGCGATGACGCC
>JGI12210J13797_10031394_pt1 | contig 12660 bp, 9 predicted proteins | sample ElkSlonscriptome_3_FD_13797 | JGI IMG/M metagenome (IMG submission 13797) | reverse complement strand
GCCCGCTACGCCCACCTGATCACGTCGGTCTCGGGGCTGCTGGCGGCCCTGTGGGTCGGCCGCTGGCGGCGCAACGAGACGCTCGAAGGCCTCGCGCTCAAGGGGCTGCGGCTGGTGGAGCTGCTGCTGGCGGTCTCGATCGCGGCCAACATCGTGGGCTACGCCGGGCTGCCCCCCGTCATCAACCACGCCACCATGTTCAGCATCTACGCCGCGGCGCTGCTGGTGGGGTGCGTAGGGGTGCTCCGGGCGCTGATCCGGACCTCGGTGCACACCGAGCTGCTGCGGCGGAGTCGGGCCATCCACGACTACGGGGACGCCATCGCCGACACGCTCATCCGCTACGTGGTGCTCGCATCGTGGGTGCTGTGGGTAGTGGTGGCCATCGACGCCATCGGCCTCGAAGAGCCCCTGTGGGCGAGGTTCGAGCTGTGGCTGGAGGACCCTTGGGAGGTCGGCGCGCTGTCGGTCGTGCCCAACGACCTCATCGCGTTCGGGCTGACCCTCTACGGCACCCTGCTGGTCTCGCGCCTGCTGGGCTTCGTGCTCGACGAGGACGTGCTGCCGCGGCTGGACCTGGCGCAGGGCCTGCCCTCCACGCTGTCGATGCTCGTCCGCTACGGCGTGCTGGCCATCGGCTTCTTCATGGCCACCGCCGCCGCCGGCGTGGAGTTGGGCAAGCTGTCGCTGCTCGTCGGCGCGTTCGGGGTGGGCATCGGCTTCGGTCTGCAGAACGTGGTCAACAACTTCGTGTCGGGGCTCATCCTCATGTTCGAGCGACCGGTGAAGGTCGGTGACACGGTCGAGTTCGAATCGACGCTGGGCGAGGTCACCCGCATCGGGCTGCGGGCCAGCCGGATCCGCACCCTCCAGGGCGCCGAGGTGATCGTGCCGAACTCGAGCCTCACCTCCAACGACGTCATCAACTGGACCCTGTCGGATCGTCGGCGCCGGTTCGAGATCGAGGTCGGGGTGGCGTACGGTACCGACCCCGAGCGGGTCATCGCGCTGCTCGAGAAGGTCTCCGGCGACAACGAGCGCCTGCTGTCCCACCCCAAGCCGCAGGTCTGGTTCTCCGGGTTCGGCGACAGCTCGCTCGACTTCCAGCTGCTGGTGTGGACCGACCACTTCACCGACTGGCGAGCCGTCCGCAGCGAGCTGCGGGTCGCGATCAACCGCGCCATCGTCGACGCGGGCATCCAGATTCCGTTCCCGCAGCGCGATCTTCACCTGCGCTCGGTCGACGAGGGGCTGCTGGGGCGGGTGCGCGGGGCCGGGGCGGGGGCGGGGCCGGAGTCGAGGACGGGGCCGGAGTTGGAGCCGGAGTCGAAGCCGGAGCCGCGCGTCCCGAGCGACGAGGCGTGAAGGGCAGTCCTCCGGGCGCTCGTGATCGTCGTGGCTCGGTCGAGCTCATCGAGCCCGCGCCGCCCCGCTCAGCGAACCCGCTGCTTGAGGCACACGTCGAGCGCCGAGCGGAGATCGGTGCAGGGCAGGTCTTGCTCGGCGAGGAAGTCGTCGAGGGTGGCGTAGAAGTGGTCGCGCTCGACCGGCTTGGCGAGGATGGCCGCCGCACCGTTCGCGCTGGCCCGGCTCACGCCGTCGGAGACGCTGCAGATGACCACCGGAATCTCGCGCAGCTCCGCGTCGGCCCCCAGCCGGCGCAGCACGCTCCAGCCGTCTTCGTCGGGCATCAGCAGATCGAGGATGATGATGTCGGGGCGCACGGCCCGAGCCATGGCGATGGCGCGATCACCCGAGTCGACCGCGATCACCCGCGCGCCGTAGTCGGCCACGTAGCCCTCGATCACGGCACGCGCGTCGGCCTCGTCGTCGATGACCAGCACCGTCTTGTTGCGCTCCGCTCCGTTGGTCGGCACGCGCCCGGGCGGCTGGCTCATCGCCGCGGCCTCGCCCTGCGGCGGCCGGTAGGCGGGCGCGGGCGTCTCTGGGTGCAGCAGCACCGAGAACACCGAGCCCGCCCCGACCTCGCTGGCCAGCTCCAGGCGGAAGCCCATCATCTCGCACAGCGAACGCGACAGGGTCAGCCCCAGCCCGGTGCCCTGGAACCGCCGCTTCGCGCTCTGATCGGCCTGCTGGAACGATTCGAAGATCCGGGACCGGTCGTCGGGCGCGATGCCCTCGCCGTCGTCGACCACGTCGACCCGCAGCGGATCGCCGGACTCGCTGCACACCAGCCGCACCTCCACGTGCCCGCCCGAGGCGAACTTCAGCGCGTTGCCGACCAGGTTGATGAGCACCTGCCGCAGCCGGATCTCGTCGGCCTCGACCCGCGACACCCCGGGCGGCGGAGAGAACGACATGCGCACGCCCGTGCTGCGCACCTGGCCCTCGAGCTGGGAGAACACGCTCCGCACCAGCTCCACCAGGTCGACCGCGGTGGGCTCCAGCTCGATCCGCCCCGCCTCCACCTTCGACAGGTCGAGCACGTCGTTGATGAGCCGCAGCAGGTGCCGACCGTTGCCCCCGATCCGGCGCAGGAAGTCGAGGTCGCGCGGGCGCAGGTTGTCCGGCTTGTTCTTGAGCATGATGTTGGTGAAGCCGATCACCGAGTTGAGCGGCGTGCGCAGCTCGTGGCTCATGGTGGCCAGGAAGTCGCTCTTGGCGCGGTTGGCCGCCTCGGCCTCGCGCTGGGCCTGGCGCAGGGCCAGCGCGGACTGCTCGGCCTCGCGGGCCCGCCGGCGCAGCTCGAGCAGCTGCACCACCTGCCGGGCCAGCGACTGCAGCAGGCCGCGATCCTCCTCGTCGAGCTGCCGGATCTCGCGATCGATGATGCACAGGGTGCCCAGCGTGTAGCCGGTGGGCGTGCGCAGGGGAGCGCCGGCGTAGAAGCGGATCCCCAGCTCTCCCGTGACCAGCGGGTTGTCGGCGAAGCGCTCGTCGGCCGTGGCGTCGGGCACCACCAGCACGTCGTCGGCCGCGACCGCATGCCCGCAGAACGAGATGTTGCGCGGGGTCTCGGGCACGTACAGCCCCACCTCGGCCTTGAACCACTGCCGCTCCACGTCGATGAGCGAGATGGCGGCGATGGGCGTGCCCAGCAGCCGCGAGGCGATCCGGACGATGTCGTCGTAGACCGCCTCCGGCAGGGTGTCGAGGATGTCGTAGGAGCGCAGCGCCTCGAGGCGCGCGGCCTCGTTGGCGGGGGTCGGGGGCGGAATCATTGCGAGGCGCCCACCCGGCACCGCTCGATCGCCGCCTCGATCTCACGCACCAGCGCGTCGAGGGCTCCGATCCCCTCCTCGGCCGAGGCGTAGCGCTGCACCACGCGGGCCCGCTCGGTCAGGTTGCACCAGCCGAAGCTGCCCGCCGTGCCAGCCACCTGATGAGAGAGGTGCAGCACGCGGGACCAGGCCGCCTCTTCGTCGTCGCGCAGGGCGGCCCGGGCCCGGCGCAGCGACTCGAGCGTCTCGGGCAGGCGGGCGTTGAAGCGAGCGGTGAGCTTGGCCTTCACCTCGGGGCTGAGCGACATCAGGCGCCTCCTAGCAGGCGGGTGATCACATCGATCAGCACCTGCTCGTCTTCGATCGGCTTGCTGATGTAGGCGTCGAAGCCCTCGGCCTCGTAGCGCTCTCGATCCCCGGCCATGGCGTGAGCCGTGATGACCACGGTGGGGACCGCCCGCAGCGCCGGGTCCTCCTTCATGGCCTGGAGGACCTGCGGGCCGCTCATCCCCGGCAGCGAGACGTCGAGCAGGGCGAGGTCGGGCGGCCGAGCTCGCATGCCTTCGAGCCCCGAAGGACCATCCTCGTACTCGTCGATTTCATGCAGTTCCTCGAGGATGGCGCCGATCAGCGCTCGGTTGTCCTCGTTGTCCTCGACCAACGCGATCCGTGCCATGTGCCATCTCAGCCCCGCGGCCGAGCCCCCAACCTAGCAAACCGCTGCGCCTCCTCCAACCGATCACCGAGTTCTCGGTGACGTTCGTGGGCGGACGAACGGTGCGGCCCGTTCTGACCATAGGACACCGCTGTCGCGTGAAACGGCGCTCCGGTTGAAGTCTGGCGCTTCCTTGCTAGCCCGGGTCCATGTTCGGTGCACGTCCAGGAGACCTGAAGCGCTTCGCCGACCTCGCCACCCCGTCGTTCTTCGACGTGGTCCCCGCGAAGGTCCTCTGGAGCCAGGGGCGAGAGCTGCTCGCCAGCATGCGCGACACCGACTCGTTCGCGCGGAGGCTGGGAGAGATCGGCGCGGTGCTGCGCCAGTGGGACGTGGCGGTCGACGTGGAGACCAGCGATCCACCCCCGGCCGATCCCGAGGTCACCGTCGATCCCCACTGGCACGGCCAGCAGGTCCTCCAGCTCTACTTCGCCCAGCTCGGACACCTCGACGCCGCCGCGCTCGATCTACGCCCCTCTCGCTTCTGCGCCGCTCCGACCCTCGAGGGAGACGTGCGGCTGCGCTGGCACCCGCGCCCGCTGTCGGTCACGTGGGCGCCCGAGTTCATCGCCGGCATCCGGGGTCTGTACGCCGGCTTCTACCGCGACGACCCGGTGCTGTTCGAGCGCTCCGCCCACGACCTGGGGCTGTCGGCGGCCACCGATCTGTTTCGCCAGCACTTCGGCGAGGACGATCCCAGCGCGGTCGAATTCGACCTCGACCGCTTCAAGGACCACTTCCATCAGATCTTCGTGCGGTGCCGAGAGCAGGGCGCCCGGCTGCACCCCAACTTCGTGGCCCTGGGCATCTACCTCGGCAGCCTCTACGAGCACCTCGACGGGCTGGGCGTGCCGCTGAACGTCCGTGCGGCGTTCGACGCGGTCTGGCCCAGCCCCGACGCGGCGCCGCGCCTGCACTGAGGGTCTGCCCGGCATGACGAACCCTCCCGCGCATCCGCCCGCGTTCGCATCCGCGTTCGATCCTGCTCGCTCGCCGACCGCCTTGGCGCGCGTGCGGCCGCGCGTGGCGGTGACCGGGGCCACCGGGTTCATCGGGCGCGGGTTCATCGAGGCCATGGCCGATCGCTACGAGCTGATCGGTCTCAGCCGCGCGCCCTCGTCCGCTCGGGCGCCGTTCCCCGACCAGTGGCGCCGCTGCGATCTCTTCAGCCTCATCGACGTGGAGCGAGCCCTCGCGGGCTGCGACCACGCGCTGTACCTCGTGCACTCGATGATGCCCTCCGCCCGCCTGACGCAGGCGAGCTTCAGCGATCTCGACCTCATCCTCGCCGACAACTTCGGGAGAGGCGCGGCGCGGGCCGGGGTTCGGCACATCGTGTACGTGGGCGGCTTGCTGCCCGATCACGAGGCCTTGTCGGCCCACCTCGAGTCTCGGCGCGAGGTCGAGGGAGCCCTGGGGGCCTACGGGGTGCAGGTCACCGCCCTGCGGGCGGCCATGGTGGTGGGCCCGGGCGGCTCGTCGTTTCGGATCATGCAGCGCCTGGTCGAGCGGCTGCCCGTGATGCTGTGCCCCGCGTGGACGGAGACCCCGACCCAGCCGATCGCCCGCGACGATCTGGTGTCGATCATCGCGGGCTGCATCGATCGCCCCGAGCTGCGGGGCGAGGTGTACGACGTGGGCGGGCCCGACGTGGTGACCTACCGGGAGATGCTCGCCGACGTGGCCGAGCTGCTGGAGAAGCGCCGGCGGCTCGTCCCGGTGCCCGCGTTCAGCCCCAGCCTGTCGCGGCTTTGGATCTCGCTGGTCACCGGCGCGCCGCGGAGCCTGGTGTACCCGCTGGTGCAGAGCCTGAAGCACCGGATGGTGGCGGGAGACCGGCGGCTGCAGGAGGCGCTGGGGATTCCCGGGCAGCCCTGGCGCGTGGCCGCCCGCAAGGCGCTCGCGCCCGCGCCCGAGGCGTCCGCCTCGGCGTCGTCCATGACCCGCTTCGACCCCGCCTCCAGCCGCAAGCGAGCGATCCGCCAGCGTCGCACCGTGCGCTCCGTGCAGCGACTGCCCCGGCCCGCCGAGGCCACCGCCGAGGAGATCGCCCAGGAGTACCTGCGCTGGCTGCCGGTGTTCCTGCGCTCCCTGCTGGTGGTCGACACCGAGGACGACACGGCCCGGTTCCGGCTGCGCTTCATGCAAAGGCCGCTGCTGGTGATCGAGCTGGCGCGCGAGCGCAGCAGCGGCGAGCGGGCCCTGTTCTACGTGACCGGCGGCCTGCTGGCGCGCAAGGTCAGCCGACCCGGCCGGCTCGAGTTCCGCATCGTGCCCGGGGGTCGCTACGTGATCTCCGCGATCCACGACTTCGTGCCCGCGCTGCCCTGGTACGTGTACTTGGTCTCGCAGGCCGTGGTGCACCTGGTGGTGATGCGCTGCTTCGGAGCCCACCTAGCCCGCCAAGGCGACCGCCCCCTGCCCGCGCCCCGCCGAGCCCTCTCGGCCCCTCGGGCGTCTGCGTCCGAGTCCAGCTCCGGCTCCGCGTCGCGGACCTCGGCCGAGCCCAGCCCCGAGCCCAGCCCCGCCGGATCGGCGTAGGGCTGGCCAGCCGGCCACCACGACACCCTCGCCATGGTGCTCCGACGCCCGCGCCCGGCTCCAAGAGCCCGATCGCCTCCCAGCCCCGTTCTACGCGCTGGCACGGTTCTTGATATTCAACGCGGCGACATGGACCCCCGCCAGCTCGATCGATTGACCCGCATCTTCGCTTCCATCTTGGCCCCCCTGACCCTCGGCTGCGGCGACCGCATCGACGAGGAGCAGTTCACCGAGGCCCTGTGCGAGGGCGGCAGCCCGCGGCTGCTCGATGCGGTCGAGCCGGCCGAGGCGCTCGACTACCTCGAGCTGCGCAGCGCCTCGGACTTTAGCGGCGAAAGCGACCCGACGACCTGGGAGGCCCAGGTCGACGAGTCGTCGGGCACCCTGTGCGCCGGGGCGGCCGACGAGGCGGCCTGCACCGCCGCGTTCGCGATGCTGCCCAAGGATTCCGAGTTCGTCGCGGGGGGCGGCTTCGAGATCACCAGCTATCGCTCGCTGGCGTTCACCCGCGGCGACGACGTGGGAGCGATCCGCAGCGAGCCGGAGCTGCAGCAGCTGCTGGGCCCGATCGACGCTCCCGGGGATGCCGCCCTGCTCGCGACCCTGGGGTCGCACCACTCGCTGCGGTGCAGCGCGCCCGCCCAGGTCGGCGAGCAAGGCGACGACTACGTGGTCTACACCCGCACCGGCGGGGGCTGTGGCCCCAACGACGACATCGAGCACCACGTGGTGCACGTGAGCGCCGATGGCACCGTGGAGGTGATCCAGACCGAGCTCATCGAGTCGGGCGACCCCAACTGCTCGGTGGGGCGACTGCCCGCTGGGCTGTGCCGCCGCCCGCGGAGCCGCGGGACCGACCCGGTGGGGGCGTTCTTCGCCGAGGTCGCGCACCTCGAGGCGGCCGCCGTCTCGGCGTTCGGGCAGCTGGCCGCGGAGCTGCGCCGCCACGACGCTCCGGCGCCGATGGTGCGGGCCGCCCTGCGCTCGCGAGCCGACGAGGTCCGCCACGCCCGGGTGACGGCCCGGCTGGCGCGTCGCTACGGCGGCCGCCCGGTCGCCCCGCGCGTCGCCGCCGTGGCCCCGCGACCGCTGCTCGACGTGGCCCAGGACAACGCGGCCGAGGGCTGCATCCGCGAGACCTACGGGGCGCTGGTCGCCCACGCCCAGGCCCGCCGCGCCCACGACCCCCGCGTTCGCCGGGCGCTGGCTCGCATCGCCCGAGACGAGACCCGGCATGCGGCGCTGTCGTGGAGCCTCGACGCCTGGGCCCGCGCCCGCATGACCTCGACCGAGCGGCGCCAGCTCGACCGAGCGCAGGCCGACGCGTGGCCGCGCCTGGAGCTGCAGCTCACCGCCGAGCACGACCCGCGGGTGCACACCGAGGCCGGAATGCCCGGGCCCGACCACGCCCAGGCCATGTTCCGGCAGCTTCGCCACGACCTGCGGGCATGATGCGGCCCGTCGAGGGCATGGGTCGACATCGAGTCGACCCCACGGGGGAGCGTCCCAACGATGGCCGGCCCCCCCGGGTCATCGACCCGAACATCACCCACGAGGAGGCGTGCTTCGGCATCGACCGCCGCTCCGAGATGGTATCCTGCACTCTCAATTGGATTGCGTGTGTCAGTGAATCCCCTCCCCCCGTCTCGGAGGATCCATGCCCGTCCCATCCGTCGACATCTTCGATCCTGCCGTTCGTGAAAACCCGTTTCCCACCTATCACTGGATGCGCACCGAGGCGCCGGTCTGCCGAGTCGAGCCCGGCGGCCTGTATGCGCTCACGCGCTACGAAGACGTCGTCGCTGCATTTCGTGACACCGAGACCTACTCCTCCTCGGGCTTCAAGACCCTGCTGTTGCCCGATTGGGTGAGCTACAACCCCTCGGCCGAGTCGCTCGTGGTGCTCGATCCGCCGGCCCACACCCGGCAGCGATCGCTGGTGTCACGGGCCTTCGTGGCCTCGGTGATCAATGGGCTCGAGCCCTTCATCCGCGCCAAGGTCGACGCGCTCGTCGACGACCTCGCCCGCGAGGGCGAGCAGGGGGTCGACATCGTCGGCCGCATGGGCGTCCCGCTGGCGGGGTCGGTCATCGCCGAGGCGCTGGGGCTCGACGCGGCGCTCGTGCCCAAGTTCGGCGAGTGGGTGACCAACATCTCGCGGATCACCCCCGTGGTCCCCGATCCCGAGGTCATCGCCGAGACCAACCGGCTGCTCGCCGAGCAGGGGCGCTACCTGTCCTCGGTGGTCGACGAGCGGCTGGCCGCCCCGAAGGGAGACGACCTGCCCAGCGTGCTGTGCCACGCCGAGGTCGGCGGCGAGCGCCTGTCGCGAGACGAGCTCATCTCGTTCGTGTTCATCCTGCTGGGCGCGGGCTACGAGACCACGGTGCACCTCATCACCAAGTCGGCCCTGCTGCTGGCCGATCGTCCCGACCTGCACCAGACCCTGCGCGACGAGCCCTCGCGCGTGGGCCAGTTCGTGGAGGAGATGCTGCGCTACGACGGCCCCACCCACGCGCTGTTCCGCAACCTCACCCGTGACGTCACGCTGCACGGGGTGACGATGCCCGCCGGCAGCATGGTCGCGCTGGTGATCGCGGCGGGCAATCGAGACTCGGCGCGCTTCCCCGACCCCGACACCTTCGACCTCGATCGCAAGATCACCGGGGCGCTCGCGTTCGGTCACGGGCCCCACGTGTGCATCGGTGCCGCGCTCGCCCGCCTGGAGGGCACGCTGTGCATCCGCGAGCTGACCCGGCGGTTCTCACGGTTCGAGCCCGTGCCCGGCGGAGTGGACTGGAATTACATGATCCACGTACGCGGGCTCGACCGCCTGGTGCTGCGGCTGCACGCCTGAGGGCTACGGGGTCGGCGTGGCTCCGCTCGGCGCGTCGCTCGGCGGCGTCTCCACGGGGTCGATATCCCTCCGGGAGCCCCTCGGATGCGGTTGACAGCGTGACGATGTTCCGTAGGCCGTGCCCCAGGAGAAATCACCCCATGCAGCAACAGAACAACCAAGGCGAAGGCAACAAAGAGGCCGGACAGCAGTACCAACGAGACACCCACGAGTTCGTTCGACAGGGCAAGGTCCCCGCGAGCGCCAAGATCGCCCGCGACGCGGTCGACGACGAGGAAGAGGGCGAGGAGCTTCGCAGCGCAGAGGAGGAAGCCAAGGCCGTCGCCGACTACGACGACGTGTAGCCGACGCGTAGTCGCGACATCACCTGCCACGACCGACGGGGGCTGACATCCCCCTGCCGAGCCCCCGTCGGTCGTGTCGGGCGCATTCCCAAGGCGGATGCAGGTACGATCGACGCGTCTCCGACGCAGCTCGACACGACCTCGCATCCGTTCTTCACGTGGCGCCGGCGACCCGGCACGCGAGGGTGGTGCCGGGGAGGGTGGTGCCGGGGAGGGTGGTGCCGGGGCGGATCGCTCGGCTACCGTGGCCTTCATGAACGGTCGGGGATGCACGAGCTGTGGTCGGGTGGGGCTCTTCATGCTGCTGGCGCTGGGGTGCGGTGACTCGGCCCCCGCCATGCCCGACCCCGGCTCGAGCACGGGCGGCTCCACCACGGGCCCGGGGCCCGAGGCCGACACCACCGCCGCCGTCGACGAGACCGGCTCCACCGACGCGACCGGCTCCACCGGCACGACGGGCGAGCCGGGGGTCATCGAGCCCGCGCCGCTGATGGCCGGCGTGGCCATGCGCCACCTCGATCGCCCGGTGGGGATCTCCATGGCCGGCTACGGCGGGCGCACGGGCGGGCTGAGCTCGCCCTGGTCGGGGGCGTTCTTCGCCTCGCGGGGCTTCTACGCGCTGCCCACCATCAAGGCCATGGTGCTGCAGACCGACGCGGAGACGCTGGTGCTGCTCAAGACCCCCATGATGAGCTCCGAGTCGGGCGTGACCGATGCGCTGGTGGCCAAGATGATGGAGCGCCACGGCGTGGACCTCAGCGGCCGCATCATCACCGCCGCCACCCACTCGCACCACGTGCACGCCCGCTACTGGCGGCTGCCCGACCAGCTGGGCGAGGTGGGGATCGACACCGCCGACGAGGAGCTCATCGACCTGCTCGCCACCGAGTTCGCCGACACCATCATGGCCGCGATCGACGACGTGGGGCCGGCCCAGTGGGGCTTCGCCGTGCAGGAGGACTGGGACCCGGGCGACGAGGTCTACCGCGACCGCCGCGGCGAGAACGACCCCCTCTACGGCAAGGATCCGCGCCTGAGCCTGCTGGCCGTGCAGCGCCCCGACGGCACCCCCATGGCCACCGTGCTCAACTTCGGCATGCACGGCACGCTGCTGGGATCGGCCAACGAGCTGCTCACCGAGGACGCGGCGGGCGGGCTGGAGATGGTGTTCGAGGAGCAGTTCTTCGCCGCCCACGGCCAGCCCGTGTTCGGCATGTTCATGCAGGCCGGGGGCGGCGACGCCTCGCCGGCCGGCGGCCAGCTGGGGCACGACGAGATCGCCCGGGCCGAGGTGCTGGGGCAGGCCGCCGCGCCGGCCCTGCTGGCGCTGTACGACCAGGTGCAGTGGCGCGACGAGATCGCGCTCGACGTGCACTCGCAGCGGATCGAGCTGACCTGGGAGACCTTCGGCTACGACCAGAGCGACGAGTTCAGCGGCGTGTGGCTGGGCCAGCCCACCGAGTACACCTGGGGCGGGTGGCAGTGCACCAACGACGCCGTCCCGGCCGACGACGACCCGGGCACCTCGCTGGAGGGGCTCGACAAGAACTGCATCCCGGTCGAGCTGCTGCTGGGCGGCACGGTGCCCCACCCCGAGGTCCACCAGACCTACCTGAGCGCCGCCCGCCTCGACGAGCTGATGCTGGTGACGATCCCCGGCGAGCCGGCCTACTCGGTGATGCACTACCTGCGCGAGCAGGTCGACGCCCTCGATCCGGCCGCCACGGTGATGGGCATCGGCTACGCCCAGGATCACCTGCTGTACTTCACGCACCCCGACGACTGGTACCAGGGCGGCTACGAGTCGGAGATGAGCCTGTGGGGGCCCTTCGCCGGCCAGACGCTGGTGGACCGGCAGGTCGAGGTGGTCGACCGTTTGCTCACGGGCGTCGACCAGCCCGCCTTCGTGGAGGAGCAGCCCACCCTCGCCCAGCCCGAGGCCTTCGAGCCCCGCGGCTACGAGGCCAGCGACGATCCGGGCGAGGTGGTCGAGGACGTGGTCACGGGGATGCTGCGCACCGAGGTGGTGCGCTTCCGCTTCGGCGGGGGCGACCCCTCGCTGGGCGCGCCACGGGTGCGGGTGCAGCTCGACCCCGGCGACGGCACCTTCGTCGACGTGCCCAGCCCGGCCGGCTTCCCCGGCGCGGCGCTCGACAATTCGCGCTACCACATGATCACCCACTTCGATCCGATCCCGGCCCAGTCCGACGAGGTGATGGCCTCGCGGGCGCACGAGTGGTATGTGGACTGGGAGCTGCCCGCCGAGCTGCCCGCCGCCACCTACCGCTTGGTCGCCACCGGGCCCTGGTGGGACGGCGCGGAGCAGGCCTACGAGGTGAGCTCCGCCCCGTTCGCGGTGGGCCAGCACGGCGGGGCTACGCTCGACGTGCAGCGGGCCGGCACCGTGCTCACCCTGCTGCTGCAGCTGCCCGCCACCCCGTGGGCCACCGACGGCAGCTGGCCCGTGGCCGGCTGGCGGGTGCTCGACGCCCAGGCCGGCCCCGACGACCCCATCACCGTGCGGGCGCCGCTGCGGCTGACCTTCACCGTCGACGGCGTGCCCCAGCCCGGCCGCTTCGTCGCCGCGTTCGATCCGGGGCAGGGCGGCCACGTGTTCGACCTCGCCGACGCGGGCATCGACCCCGTGGCCTCGGCCGTGGTGGTGAGCGCCTCGCTCGAGGCCGACGTGGACCCGGACGCAATCGACGCTCCGGTCCCGTGAGAGCGGCGCGGCCTCGCGCAGCGAGGGGCCGACGCTGCGCGCGATCCGCCAGCGGCAACGGAGGTACACTGGGCGCATGCGGGGGTGGCCGACGTGGATCCTGGTGCTCGCCACCGGGTGCATCGACGTGCGGCCGTTCGTCTGCGACGACGACGTGCAGTGCCTGTCGCCCCGGGGCCAGTGCGTGGCGGGCAACTGCGTGCTCGACGACGCGGCCTGCCCCAGCGGTCGGTACAGCGAGTACGCCGATCCGGAGGTGGCCGGGCAGTGCTACGAGCCGGAGCCGCCGGCCTCGACCG
>JGI12210J13797_10810743_pt1 | contig 12674 bp, 10 predicted proteins | sample ElkSlonscriptome_3_FD_13797 | JGI IMG/M metagenome (IMG submission 13797) | reverse complement strand
GCCGGGCCGATTGGGTCTGCGCCGCCCGCACTGATGCCCGCTACCTGATACCCCCCGTAGAAGGCAAACCACGCTTGGTTCAGCTTGCGGATGCCGTAACCGTTCGCCACGAACAACTCGCGCCGTTCTTCCATGTAAGCCTCCGCCTCTGCGACCTCGCCCGCTGCTAACAGGTTGTCCACCGTCTCCCTGGTTTCGTTCATGGCCGCGTTGTAATCAAAAATTGGAGGAGGTGGGGTAGTCTGCGGCGTTGGATCGGGTAAGTCCGCAGGCGGCGGAGGCGGCACTGGCGGCACTAAGTCGGGGTAATAGCGCTCCAGCACTAGGCGGCCCATCTCCCGCCCGAAGATGCTAGCCGTCGTCTCGTTGATGATGCGTGTCGCAGGATCGCCGCCCAATTCCGCGCCCCAGCCCAGCGGATGGAACATCAGGTAATGGTGCAGCCACTCATGCGCGAAGGTCTCCACCGTGTACGGCAGCGAGGTCGTCTCCACGATCATTGCCGGGTAGAGTGCCATGCCGCCAATCGGCACCACCAGCGCCGCCAGGTCTTGCTCCTCACGGATGCCGCGTTCTAGCGCTTCTTGGCGGTCAACTGGAATCGGGTTGAGCGTAATCGGGTACTGTAGGTCGATCTCATCACGCGGGGACGTCACTAGCAGCAACGTGCGCCCAGTAAAGCGCATATTCATCGGCGGCATCAACTGCCCGCCCAGCCCGAACCCCGCCTCTACCAGCACGGTTGCCACCTGCCCCTGCAAAATCGCTTCCGTGGCAGACTGCCGACGGCGTAAATCTGCGCGAAGGGCATCGCGCTCTGCCCGTTCGGGCGCTGTCTGCGTTTCCGGGTCGCTCACCGCCGGGTCAACATAAGCCGCCTCAATAGCCGCCTCCAGTTGCACGGCGCGGTTGAGGTCATCGAAGTACGCCTGCACAAACCCGACCCGTTCTGCCTCGCTGAGTGCGGTGTGCGTGCCGCTAGATGCCTGCCCCAGCTTCGCGCCAATCGCCTCCAGCTCCCAGCCCACATAATCAAAGTGAGCGTCCATCACCTGTGTTGCAATGGCGAAGTAGGGGTCGCCTGTGCGGAGCGTGCCACTTCGCAGTATCAGCAGCATTAGCGTCAGCAGCACCAGCCAGCGCACGCCCCCCAGCACCCGCCGCATAACTGCCCGTCCAATCCGAAACGCGGTCATACGTCATTAACCTCTAGCGCGAACGTGACACCGCTCTGTAAAAAGCACCGATGAGACGGTGCCAGGGTACTTATCGGCGCGTTGATGGCGCACGCAAAGCCTGGACAGACAAGGCAGGCCCTGTCCGCCGAATGATCAAACCAAGAAACGCGCACAACCAAAAAGAGCGACGTGTTCAGTACACAATCGCTCTCTAATCGACTTCGACGTACCGCTTCCAGGCGTCCGGCCCGGTGCCCACGGCAATCACCAGGTAACTTGTCCTGGGTGTCTTCGGCTCCCAACTCAGCTTCATACCCGCCTCGTTGGGCAGGCGGCTCCCTTTGCGATGGTTACAGGTCGCGCAGGCACAAGCCGTATTCGTCCAGGTGTCTTTGCCGTTGCGAGACTTCGGCACAATGTGATCGACAGTGAACTTAGACTTGGTCAGTGGTTGGCCGCGCTGGACTTGGCCGGGCTGGATCCCGCAGTAGATGCAGGTGTACTCGTCCCGGATAAGCACCCCCCGGCGGCTCCAATGCGCTTTGCGGCGCGGTACATTAATATAACGGCGCAGTGCGATGACCGACGGCACAGGAAATTCTGTGCTGATGGTACGCACCTTCTTGCCGCTATCTTCTACAGCAATAGCTTTTTCGCTCAGGACAAGGTTAATGGCACGGGGTATAGAGATAACGGATAAAGGTTCCCAGGTACTACCGTTAAGTAGAAGGACACGTCCCTGCAGCAGCGACACAGGTTGAACCTCTCGTGAAATACAAGCGAATCTTTTTAAAGGATGAGGATAAACCTCATATTTCGCACGCGTGGCACTGTTAGCCGCAATCTAACTGCCGCCGAATGCACGCTTGTGCGCTACATTGTGAATATTATAGCAATATTTTGGTCATGTTGCGTTAAGAATCGGTTATTTTAGCGTCCATAAGTGGCTGTGCCGCTCACAAAGCTGATCTACCACAATGTGAGCGGCGTCTATCGGAAGCGTCCGCAAAGATCACTATCGATAGAAGGTTCGGTGCCGTTTCCGGCAGGATAGCCGTCCATGACGGATCTCCTTTCTAAGGGTGAACTTGGTTTTCTGCGTCCCGCGTGTTGTCTGGCTAACGATAAATCGGTGACGGGTGCAGGCTAATGACAAAGACCTAATTCCTGTGCGCTGCGATTCTTCAAGTGGGCTGCCGGGGCTTGCCAGTTGGGTCTAGGCTAGCCAAGGGCAGCGGCGTGTCCGTCTCTCCGTCTTGCTCTGGTCTGACCGGACTGTCGTGCATTTTCCGTTCCTTTCCTTGATTTTTGGGGTTGGCTCCCAGGGGCGTGTGCCCCTAGCTACCCGCTCGTAAATAACTCACGAACGAGAGGGGGGTGCCTTCCGAACAAGCCAGCCGCGCCTGTTGCCGCCCGCCGTCCTCACCCTCATCTATTTCTTTGAGAGGGTGAGACGGCATGTGTGTCTCGGCAGGCTCAAGCTCGATGGCGGCTTGTTCCGCCACATAGGCAATCTCCCGCAGCCAGCCCGCCAAGGCGTCGGCGGCGCGGCCATTCGGCAGCTCGACCTGATTCTCGCTAGCTGCCGTGTGAACCGCGTCCAGCGCCGCCAGAATATCCTCTAGGCGGGCGGCTGTGTGCAGGAAGGTGAGCTTGTGCTGGTTCTCGTTCATGATGACACCTTTAAAAAATTTCAATCGACAAAACAAAAAGGGCGTGAGACTGTTCGTGTCTCACGCCCTTCGCGTTTCTTAGGGTCTGTACCCCTTTGAGGTCTACCTAGTTGTTGGTCAACATCGGTGTAACCTTTGGGGTATTTCGTGAGACAGGCCGTTGCGTTGCAGTCGCTCGTCGTTCAATTCACCATTAAATGCAATCGTCCAACTTAGCGAAGCAACAGCGCAACAGGTCGGTTCTGTGGCAAACACGGCACGATAGCCGCCGCCGATATGCATCGGGGCGTTGCTCGCGGAGCTATTGTGTCCGCGTAAATCGTGCGCTGGTTTGTTTGCTATCAAGAACCGCATGGCGTCACGCGCCTTTCTCAACTTGTGTGTCGTCCAACATTTCTAAGATACTTTCCCCGGTGATGAACACCCGCCGCATGCCTTCGGGCTTGCTGGCTGTCAGGTGTCCCTTCTTAATTAGCCGTTTGAGCGTGCTTAGGCTAACGCCGAGGACTTCTGCTGCTTCTTGCCGATTGTAGATCGCTTTGGGTTCGATCTTCGGCTTCGCAGTCTGTTGTGTATCTGCCATGAGTGGGATTACCTCCTAACTCTGATAACACGTTAACACACCGTGTCTGGATTCGTCAAGCAATGAGACCTATCTTAAACAAGTTTTAATGGGTCACAAGGGTCAACAAAGGGCAACAAGCGTGTAAAAATGTGCAAAAAACTTGCTAACATGCCACAAACACGCAAAAACAGTCGCAAAGTGTCGTTGTCGTGTAAGCTAAAATTGCAGGTCTCTGGAAACAAAAAGAGCACCACAGCAAAGTGATGCTCTCCTTACGCGCTCAAGATTTGGTTGAATGCGCCGCTATGTCACCGATGCAACCGCACTCGGTCAGGTTAGCCCATGCCCATAGGGGAACAGCGGCGGTTCGTCGCTGGCACGCAACGCGCTCAGCGGGATTTGAGCATTACTGCGCGGCCAACTGTGGCTCAGCTTGCCCACAAAAGGCGTCTTACCCAGCAGCACATCCGCCAGGCCCGCGCCCTCCGTGCCGGGGAGCCACGCGGCCACAAACGCATCGGCCAGCGCGACCTGCTCCGTCACCAGCAACGGACGCCCAGAAAGCAGCACGATCACCAGACGATCACACATGGAGCGCGTTTTCTCAATCGCGGCTAGGTCTTCCGCGCCCAGTTCTAACTCGTCCGTGTCGCCCTCTCCCTCAGCGTAGGGGTCCTCACCCACCACCACCACGCCGATCTCCGCCCGTTCATCGAAGTCCGCCGCTTCGCTGTAGCTCACAGCCCCGTCGGGGAGGTCAGCGGCCAGTGCCTCACGGATGGTGGTGCCGGGGGTGATGTCCCCGTGCCCGCCTTGCCAGTCGATGGCCCAGCCACCGCATTGCATACCGATGTTGTCTGCGCCGCGCCCGGCCAGCAACACCCGTGTTGTTGTCTCCGCAATGGGGAGCGCGCTGTTCTCATTTTTGAGCAGCACAGCAGACTTCGCAACCGCTTCCCGGGCGAGCTTACGTTGTTCGTCGCCGCCCACCTGCGCTAGCAAGTCCTCGTCGCCAAACGGCGCTTGGAATAATCCAAGCCACATCTTCGCCCGCAGTATGCGCCGCACTGCGTCGTCGATGCGCTCTATGCTCACATCGCCGTTTTCTACTGCCTGTGTCAGCGTCTCAACAAACAGCTTAAAGTCGAACGGCACCATATTCATATCGATCCCAGCGTTGATGGCCTTCACCACGCAGGTGTAGTAATCCGCGTCAATCTGGTTAATCGCCATCCAGTCGGAGACGATAAAGCCCTCGAACCCTAGCTCGTCCTTCAGCACCTCCGTTAGCAGGTAACTGTGGGCGTGCATCTTCACCCCGTTCCAGCTAGAGAACGACGCCATCACATTCAGCGCGCCTGCCTGTATCGCATCGATGTAGGGCGGCAGATGCACCTGTCGCAGCGTCTCCTCATCCAGTCGGGCGTCCCCCTGGTCAATATCGTAGCGGTCGTTGGCCGCTTGCCAGTTGTCCGCTAGCCACTCAAGCTGCTGAGTCGTTCCCCAGGTTGTGCCACCGTCTGCCAGGTAATGCTTGACCGAACCCAGCACGCCCGCGTCTTGCAAGCCCACCAAATAGGCCGTTCCCATCTCCTGGGTGAGTTCCGTCGTCTCGCCGAAGCCCTCGTAGGTGCGACCCCAGCGAATATCATGTGGAATGGACACAGCGGGCGCAAAGTTCCAATGCACATTTGTTGCCAGCAAGTCCAGGGCCGTCGCCGCTGCGATTCGCTTCACCAGCTCGGCGTCCCGGCTGGCACCCAGGCCGATGTTGTGCGGATAGATAACCGCGCCAAACACATTATTGTGTCCGTGTACTGCGTCTGCGCCGTAAAGCAGCGGAATCTTAAGGCGACTGTCGAGCGCGGCCTGCTGGTACACAGCGACCATCTCCCGCCAGTTCGCCGCGTTATTGGGGGTGGGGTTGCCGCCGCCCCCGCTCAGTACAGACCCAATCGCATACTCTGTCACTTGCTGCGGGGTGATGCTGTCCTTTTCCGGCTGTGTCATCTGGCCGATCTTCTCCGCCAGTGACATCGACGCCAGTAAAGTTTCTATTCGCGCCTCAAATTGGCCCGCTTTTGTTCTCGCCTGTGCCGAAGTTCGCATACAGTCCCTCTCTCCTCTCTTTCACCCGGGGCCACACCCCTGTGGCGTAGCCCCAAATGCGTTGTTTTTACTTGTCGACGCCAGTGATGACGATACCCTGAATAAACACGCGCTGCGCAAAGAAGAAGATGAGCAAAGGCAAAATCATCGAAATGATCGCCGCTGCCAAAATCAAGTTCGGCTCGCTGCTGTAGATGCCGTTGAATTCGGTGAGGCCTACCGTGATCGGGTTTAGCTCACGGCTGCCTGCCAGGTAGATGAGTGGCTCGAAGAAGTCGTTCCAGGCGAAGAAGAAGTGGAACAGCGCGACTGCTGTTAGTGCCGGGATAGACTGCGGCAGGATGATAGAGATAAACGTGCGGAACGGCCCCGCCCCGTCGATGTAAGCCGCTTCTTCCATCTCACGCGGAATAGTCATGAAGTACTGCCGTAGCAGGAACACATTGTAGGCGTTGCCGAACAACTGCGGCACGATCAGCGGTAGCCAGGTGCCACCCCACCCCATCACATTGATGAAGAAGGCATACTTCGGCACCAGCGTCACTGCCGGCGGCAAAATAATCGTGGACATCAAAACCGCGAACAGAATATTTTTACCGGGGAACTTGAAGCGCGCAAAGCCGTAGGCCGTCAGCGAAGAGGAGATCAGCGTGCCGATCATGGTTACAAATGCGTAGAACAGCGTGTTCCACAGCAGCCGCGCAAACTCGATAAACTCCCACGCCTGGGCATAATTTCCCCACTCCACCGAAAGCTCTCGCACCGGGTTCAGTTGTCGCCAGTTCCCCTCCCATTCGATGGGCGCGGCGTCCGGGTTGTTCGGGTCGATGAAAGTGCTTGTGCGGCGGCCTGGGTCCAGCAACACCAGCTCACGCACACCGTCCTCCAGTGGGACGTTGTAAATTTCGTAGTTCTGCCCGTCAATCTCAACCGTCACGGCTTCCATCGGCAAAATCGGCGCGCGCGAGTCGGAGGCTTGCCCGTCCGTCTTCAGCGAGGTCACGACAGCGTATAGCATCGGCAGCAGATAAATAAACAGCAGCACGGAGGCCAACGACGTGATAGCGATCTTGCTCAGCAGGCGATAGTTATTCTGGAAGAAACCGCCCTCGTCTTGGGTTTGTTGCTTTTGGTACTCGGTCGGTTGGGCGTTCGATGTTGTACTCGCCATTATTTGCTCTCCCCGGAGTAGTAGACCCAGTGGCGTGCCGTTCTAAACAGGAAGAACGTGATAACAATGCCCACGATGAACATCAACCATGCTAGCGCCGCGCCGTAGCCCATATTTTGGAATGTGAATGCTTGCTTGTAAAAGTACACCATGTAGAAACGAGTCGTGCCCTGCGGAGAGCCGTCACCGTTGGTCAGTACCCACGGCACAATAAAGTATTGAAGTAAACCGACCATGCTCAAAATTAAGTTGTAAAAAATAACTGGAGAAACCATCGGTAAGGTAATCGCCCACAGCCGCCGTAGCCAACTGGCCCCGTCCACCTTAGCGGACTCGTACAGCGAGGTCGGAACGCCCTGCAACGCAGACAGATTAATCAGAATCGCGTTGCCAATGCCCCACAGCCCGATGAAAGTGTAAGCAATGTAAACCAGACTGGGATCGTCGAACCAGCGAAGCCCGTCTACCCCCGTTGCATTAATGCCCAGCGCCTCCAGCCCCCGGTTCACCCAGCCCGTTTGCGGGTTTAGCACTTGGCTCCAAATCAGAATAGCAGCGATGAGCGGAACCATCGTCGGCGCATAAAACAGTGTGCGGAAGAGGTTCTTACCCATCAAATCTTCGGAGTTCAGCAATACCGCCAGCATAAAGGCGGAGATCATGCCAATGGGCAGCGAAATAGCCGCGAACAAGAAAGTGACACCCAGCGAAACCCAGGTGTTCGGGTCTTCGAAGAGCATCCGCCGCCAGTTTGCCAGCCCCACAAACTCAGCAGCTTCCGGGTTAGACAGCGTAAAGTCCAACGTAGAAAACCACAGAGACGCGATCATCGGCACCAGGTAAAACAGCAGAAAGCCGACCAGCCACGGGGAGATAAAGATTAGACCCCACCGCGCCTCCCGCCATTCTCCGCGCTTCATCTGGAACAAGCGTCGCCAGGCGGACTGCTGGCTTTTGCTCCTAGTCGCTTCAAACTCCGCCATGAAGTCCATTTAGAAATCCTTCAAATTGTTTTTCAAGAGGAATATACACAGAATTGGGCGGGGCCACCTGGCCCCACCCAAAACTTAGAACGGACTTAGCCGCGTTGTGCTACTGTGCGGAGTCGAAGATAGCTTGTAGGTCGGCCCGCAGTTCTTCTAGCTCAGCCGTTACATCCACATCCGGGTTCTGCACGATGAAGTCCCAGGTCTCCGCGTAGCGGTCGCTGGACTCCAGGAAGCTCGGCATACCCTCTTCGTGGTTCGGAATGTCCGGGTAGGATAGGCCTTCTTCCGCCACACCCCAGTTGATGTCGCCGTCTTCCTGGCCGATTGTCTCCTCGAAGGTCTCGAAGAAGCCGTCACGTAGGCTCAAGCGGGCCGGTAGGCCGCCGTACATCTGCGTCAGTTCCAGCGCGCCTTCGTCCAGCATATAGCTAAACACTTCGAAAGCCTCTTCAGGGTGGTCGGTGCTCGCCATAATGCCGAAGGTGTCAGCATGCAGCTTCGCGGTGATCGTGTCCTCATACGCCGGAATTGGGGCGATGTTCCAGCCGACGCCGTTCGCGTCTAGGTTGCTCGTGCCCCAGCCCAGGTACCAGGTGTGGTTCGGCATCATTGCCAGGTTGCCACTGTCGAACCAGTTGCCGCTGTCGCCGCCCAAGATGTCGCTGGTGCGATAGATGCCATTCGGGTAGAAGTAGTCTTCCCACATTCCGGCGTAAATCCAGTCGGCAGCCTCTTCCCAAACCGTGGGAATCTGTGCGTTACCGTCGTCGTCAACGAAGTTGCCAGCGCCGAACAGCACCAGCTCACCGCGCATGTCTGTATAGCCTGTGCCGTAGCCAAACTGAACAATGTCGTCCGGGTTGAACTCGTCCATTGTCGCGTCGAAGCCGTTAGCGTCTACGGTCATGTACATTGCTAGGTCGCGCAGCGTCTCCATGTTCCACGGGCGCTCCTCGCCATTCCAGTCTACATACGGCTCGCCGTAGCTCTGCGGCGGGTAGGGGGCGTCAGCCTCGTCGAACAGGTCTTCGTTGTACAGCATGAAGTACGGGAACACGGCAAACGGCAGGCCAAGCTGTCCTTCATCCTCTACGCGGTAGAAGTCCACCAGTTCGGGGTCGAAGTCGCTCAGGTCATACCCTGTGGATTCGATCAGCGGGTCCAGGTCTAGCCAAACGCCGGGGAAGGACGCACGGCCACGGATGCCCATCGGCCCGACAATGTCCGGCGCGTTGCCCGCTGCAATCTGCGTGTTAAGCACATCGAAAGCCTGGGTGTTGTCCACCACTTCGAGAACCAGTTCGATTTCGTCTTGGGAGTTGTTGTAGTCCTCGACGAAAGCCTCTTCTAGGGCGATGATCGGGCCGTCTGTGCCCGCGCCCAGCCCGACAAACCAACGGATTTGGACACGATCCTGCGCGCTAACCAGCGAAACCGAGAGTGCCATCAACACGGCAAAAACGGTGGTCAAAGTGATCTTCTTGTGCATCAAAACTTGCTCCTTCAAAAATTAGTAGAGTGATTTCTAGGTCACAACTTTAGTTACGTGTCTGTTTGAGCCTTCGCATCACCCCTTTCCAGGGCTTCCGGATGTACATTTGAAAGCGCTCTCAATTTGCTGCAAAAAAAATGCCGTGCAGCATTTTCTAGTCGCCTAGTCCAGAGCACCACAACTCTCTCGAATGATCAACTCCACGGGTAAAATCGTGCGCGAAGGTTGCGTCTCTGGCCTATCAATCATGTCGATGAGCATACGCAGTGCGATGCTCCCGGCTCGCTCCACCGGTTGGCGAACTGTCGTCAGCTTTGGCGTCGCGTTAAGCGCATCACGGAAGTCGTCAAAGCCGACGACTGCGATGTCCCCCGGCACATCCAAGCCCGCCGCGCTAATCACCTGCATAGCGCCCATCGCCATCAGGTCGGAGCCGCCAAAGACGGCGTCTGGCCGGTGGGGGAGTAGCTGACGCATGGCGTTTGCGCCGCCCTCGAAGGTGAAATCGGCCTCGACAATCAACGCCTCGTCGATCTCGATGTCCCGCTCTCGCAGTGCCTGCTGATAGCCCTGCAAACGGTCTTGCCCGACTGCCGTGCCCAGCTCCGGCGCGATCATCGCAATCCGCTGGTAGCCTGTACGCAACAGATGGCTAACGGCGATGTGTGCCCCGCCAATATTATCTGCGTCTATCGTGCTAACGCCCATTTCATCAGCGGAGCGGCCTACCATTACAAACGGAATCTGCCGTTGCTTCAGCATGTCAGTAAATGGGTTATCTAAAGTAGAGGCCGTAATGATGAAGCCGTCGAGAAAGTTGTTGTTCACCACATTCGCAAACGTATCACGCTCAGCATCGCCAGCTTCCAGCACAAACAGCGTCAGAATGTAATTTTGCTGATTACACTCGCGGGAGATACCACGGATCAACTTGCCGTAATAGGGGTCGGAGAATAAATCGGATTGACCCACCAGCGGAATAAACACACCGATCATGTTGGAGCGGTTCGAGGCCAACGATTGTGCGGCCCGGTTGGGGGCATAACCTGTCTGATCAATGACCTTCCGCACGCGCTCTCGCATGTGTTCGCTCACGTTAGGATGATTGTTCACCACGCGAGAGACTGTCGCCCGAGAGACGCCAGAAAGCTCTGCAACTTTTTCTAAAGTAGGCCGTTTCATGGGTGGCTGATAAACCAGACTTGTAACCGCTCTCAAAAAAGTACTATTTATAGCAAAAAAACGCCATAGAACCGGGTATTTGAGAGAAAACTCACCCACATATGAGTAGAGCGCTCTCAAATATAAGCACAAGATTAGCTTAGCTTATAGATTTTGTCAAGTAGAATGCGCTCATTTTTGTCAGAAATAGTCAATTAGGAACGAATGCAGCCGACAAGTTGCACAGTCCACTGCGCGAGGGGGTAAATGTAGCGGGAGTGAGCCGCAGCCCACCCCCGATGCGTCAAGCGATTAGCACTCGCTGTAGCCGCAGGAAACGCACTTCCGGCAGCCTTCCGCTCGTACCAGCGAGATTGTGCCGCAGGAAGGGCACATATCCGCGCCGCTGACCTGGCTGCTACCTTCCGGCTCGGCTGCGGGTAGGCTCGCCATCGGCAGCTCAAGCTGCTGTTGTGGCTCCTGGGAGAAGAAGGTTTCATCCAGTGCCCGCGCCACCGCGTCCGGCAGGGAAGTCACCCGTTGCGGCCCAAAGCCCACCGAGCGCGTCCCGCCAATGTCGCACAGTTGGTCGATAATCAGCTTGACCATATCCAGGCGGTTCTGCGGTGCGGTGGTCCGCAGCGACAGCGAGATCATTCGCCCCAGACCCTCCGCGTCGGCTTGTAGGTCGCTGCCTGCCTTGCCCGGCGCGGTGATAAACACCTCGAACGGATGACCGTGCTCATCGCTGTTCATCGTCACATAGGCGGTGCCGAAAGGCGTGCTGGTCTTCAGCGTGCGCCCGGTCAACGACTTCGGACGTGGGTAAACACGGTGCGGCGTGCTCACCTGCTCAATCGGCTTCGGCTGGGGAGTTTGTACCACGATTTCCTCGCTGGCAGTCTCTTGTGCCTCTGCTTCGTCCTCGTCATCCTTCAGCATCAGCACCTGCTCGTTGCGGCTACCGTCCCGGTAGATCGTGCCGCCCTTGCAGCCCAGGTCGTACATATACTCGTACAACTCGGCCACCTGCTCCACAGTGTAGTCATTCGGCACATTCGACGTTTTGCTGATGGCCGAGTCGATCCAGCGTTGGAAGGCCGCCTGCACCTCCACATGCTCACGCGGAGACAGTTCCATCGCCGTTATGAAGTAGTCCGGCAGTTCATCGGCGTCCGGGTTTTGCGCGTAGTAATCCTGCACCAGCGGCACCTGCTCCTCGTGCAAGCCTAACCGCCCCTTCCGGTAATACACCCAGCTAAAGAACGGCTCAATGCCCGTCGAGGTGTTCACCATCGTTCCTGTGCTGCCCGTCGGTGCCTGCGTGAGCAGCGTCACATTGCGGATGCCGCGTTCGCGCACTAGGTCGCGCACATCCTCGTCCATCTGCTGCATGTAGCCGCTTTCCAAGAACTTCTCCGCCTCAAACTGTGGAAAAGCGCCTTTTTCCTGCGCAATCTCCGTCGAAGTGGTGTAAGCCTCTCGTGCAATAAAGCGGTAGATATTGTCGATCAGATCGAGGCTCTCCTGGCTGCCATAGCGCACACCCATCCGCACCATCAGCTCGGCAATGCCCATCGTCCCCAGCCCAACGCGCCGCTCACCCTCCTTCTGAATCTCACGATTCTGCTCGAAGAAATAAGGCGTCGTGTCAATCACATTATCGAGGAAGCGGGTCGCATAGCCGATAGCAGCCTTCAAGTCCTCCCAGTCCACATCATTGTTCGCAGCGTCATAGAACTTCGCCAGATTAATAGCGCCCAGGTTACAAACAGAAAAGCCAGCAAGCGGTTGCTCGCCGCAATTGTGTATTACTATGCTATTAGCCGTAAAGCTACTAGTTAACGGCTCTGTCAGATCGTAGACTGCTTCGGTGCCGTCTTCTATGATAGTCGTCACCTTCGCGGTAAACGACTCGGGGTATGGCCCACGCTTGTAAGAAGCAAGCTCTTCCGCAAGCCGCGCCTGCTTACGATCTAGTAAGAAGCCGATCTCCTCCGCAAATGTAACTAGATTTGCGCGTGAGAGCACCAATTCGTGTTGCGCCTGGATGCGATAGGACTTTAACCCGCCCTTACCATTTGGCATTAGCTTGTCCTGTGCGCCACGGCGATTCTCGTAGATGCGACAGGCAATCCCGAAGTTAGAGAGCAACTTCTGCACGTCTTGCAACAGGCTCAGTGTGCTGGATGCCAACCGCACAGACACTGCCTTAGCAACCGTACCCTGCACACCCCCGTCCGCTGTGAACAACGCCTGCAAATAGCCACGTTGCATAGCCTCCGTGCCCTGGAAGACCACCTCCGGCACCTGATGCTTATTCTCTAGCAAGCCGA
>JGI12210J13797_10451048_pt1 | contig 12679 bp, 11 predicted proteins | sample ElkSlonscriptome_3_FD_13797 | JGI IMG/M metagenome (IMG submission 13797) | reverse complement strand
TCCCCCGAAAGCAGCGGATCGAGACGTCCGGCCCGGTCGAGCGCGGCAAGATCGTCGAAGCCGCCGACATGAACCGGGCCGATGAAGATCTGCGGCACGGTCCGTGCGAGCGGAGCACGCTCCATCATCTCCTCTCGCTTCGCCCCCCCCATGGTGATGTCGTATTCCTTATAGGAGGCCCCCTTCGCATCGAGCAGTTGCTTTGCGCGCACGCAGAAGGGACAGGCGAACTTGGTGTAAATTTCTATCGCTGGGTTGGTCATGCTGGCCTTTTCGCTGAGATGAGGGGGCACTGCACCTGCCTTGACTGCACGCGCCGCGAGCCCTCTTGAAAGCAATTTCGCCTGCCCTAACTAGGCATTGCCGCAGCGTTTCGCCAGTCTCGGGAAATCGGCTGCGGCGCCAAGGTTCGGGTGCTGCATCGTGCAGACCCGCAAATGTCAAATTGCTCAAAGAAGAGGATTTGCCGATATGTCACGTCTGGATTTCACTCCCTATCGCCGCAGCACCGTTGGCTTCGACCGACTGTTCGACCTGCTCGAACAACAGGCCAGACAAAGCTCGGGCGACAATTACCCCCCTTTCAACATCGCGAAGCGCGGCGAGGACGAATACCGCATCACATTGGCGGTGGCCGGTTTCCGCCCGCAGGATCTCGATATCACCGCGCAGCAGAACCTGCTTGTCGTGCAAGGCAGGAAGCGCGACGACGAGGATGAAAGCTCCGAGTTCATCCATGTCGGCATCGCCAATCGCGGGTTCGAACGTCGCTTCGAACTGGCGGATTATGTCCGCGTGAGCAGCGCCGACCTGGCCGATGGCCTCCTGACCATCGACCTCGTGCGCGAGGTCCCGGATGCGATGAAACCGAAGAAGATCGCCGTGAATGGCGGGACGGCCCTGTCTGCCGTGCCAGATCCCCGCGATGGGCGTTCCAGCCAAGAGGATGCCGACGCCGCCTGATCGCCTGATCCAGGGATACCGTCGTCGCCCGTGACCTCGGACGCCGCGAACAAACCATCGATACCGGAAAAGTTGGAGGCGGATCGCTGACGATCCGCCTCCGCGACCGTAAGCCGCCTCGACCGAGCATTGTCCGTCCGGGTCGCAGAAGACGGACAAGCCCGGTTCGAGCCTGTCGCGTCAGGGCCCACCAAAACGCGTTGCCCTGCCGCTAACTTGTAAGGCAAGGCGGCGAGCCCTGCCCCGTCAGGAGAGAACCCTGTTGCCGGTTCACCCCTTATGAAAACCTGTAGACCTTCACGCGGACTAATGCGGAAATCACGGTGTTTGCAAGTTTAATTTCGCGATTTTGTACGAATCCGACAGATGCTGATCGCGGACCGGCCCATTGCGGCACATTGTGCACACCTCTTGAGGCGAGAGATCAGCGCACCTTTGGCGAAGGCAGGCCCGCAATCGTTGGCCATGCGGTGCCAGGAACAAGTCGCGGCATTAGCCGGCGTAAGTTCGCGATCAAACGAGCCGCGACTGTTCAAGCGCGGCGGCAATGAAGCCGGCGAACAACGGATGCGGATCGAACGGCTTCGATTTGAGCTCCGGGTGGAACTGCACCCCCACGAACCAAGGATGGTCCGGCCTCTCCACGATCTCGGGCAGCAGCCCGTCAGGTGACATGCCGGCAAATACCAGACCCTGCTTTTCCAAGGGCTCGATATAGGCGCTGTTCACCTCGTAGCGATGGCGGTGCCTCTCCGAAATGCTGGTCACGCCGCCATACATAGCGGACGTATGGCTGTTCGCCGAAAGCTTCGCCTCATAGGCCCCGAGACGCATGGTGCCGCCGAGATCCCCGCCTTCTTCGCGCTGCTGGAGGCCCTCTTCGCTCATCCATTCGGTGATAATGCCGACGACCGGTTCCTTCGTTTCGCCGAATTCGGTCGAGGAGGCATCGGCAAGGCCTGCCGTCCGCGCGCCTTCGATGCAGGCCATTTGCATGCCGAGACATATGCCGAGAAACGGCACCTTGCGTTCACGGGCGAAGCGGACGGAGGCGATCTTCCCCTCGCTCCCCCGCTCGCCGAACCCGCCAGGCACGAGAATGCCGTGCATCGGTTCGAGTTGGCTGACGATCTCGCCTTCATCCTCGCCTTCGAAGATTTCGGCATCGATCCACTTGATGTTGACCTTGACCCGATTGGCGAGCCCGCCATGGACGAGCGCTTCGTTGAGGCTCTTGTAGGCATCGGGAAGACCGACATATTTGCCTACGACGCCGATCGTTACCTCGCCTTCGGGATTGAAATAGCGGTCAGTGACGTCGTTCCATGCCGACAAGTCGGGCGGCGGCGCATCGGTGATGCCGAATCCTCGCAGGACTTCTGCGTCGAGGCCTTCGGCGTGATATTGCAGCGGCACCGAATAGATCGAGGGCGCGTCCAGTGCCGGAACAACCGCTTCCCGCCGAACATTGCAGAAATTGGCGATCTTCTGGCGCTCGGCATCGGGGATCGGGTGCTCAGCCCGGCACAGCAGCACATCCGGCTTTATCCCCAACGAGGCGAGTTCGCGCACCGAGTGCTGCGTCGGCTTGGTCTTCAGCTCGCCCGCCGCCGCGATATAGGGGACGAGTGTGACGTGAACCGAAAGGGTCCGGAGCGGTTCAAGTTCGTTTCTAAGCTGACGGATCGCTTCCATGAAAGGGAGCGATTCGATGTCGCCCACCGTGCCGCCGATCTCGCACAGGATGAAATCGTGCCCGTCCTGGTCGGCGAGCGCGAACTCCTTGATTGCATCGGTGACGTGCGGGATCACCTGGACCGTTGCACCCAGGTAATCTCCGCGACGCTCACGCGCGATGATGTCGCGATAGACCCGGCCGCTCGTGATGTTGTCGCTCTGACGCGCCGAGACCCCGGTAAAGCGCTCGTAATGGCCGAGATCCAGATCGGTCTCCGCCCCGTCGTCGGTGACGTATACCTCGCCGTGCTGGTACGGGCTCATCGTGCCCGGATCGACGTTCAGATAAGGATCGAACTTGCGAATGCGGACCTTGTAGCCGCGCGCCTGCAAGAGGGCGGCAAGGCTTGCCGCCATGAGACCCTTGCCAAGCGATGAGACCACGCCGCCGGTGATGAAAATGAACCGCGCCATGGGATTGTGGCCTTAGTCGTCGGGAGTGATTCGGGGCAAGCGAATTGGCCGAGCTGTGCAGGGCCATCCACAAGTTGAAGCTTTGGCTGCACCAAACCCGATGGAGCGCGATCGGCCGGCGTGATCAGCAGGGCCGACGAAATCGCCGAAACGCCTATTCCGCGAGAGGAGCGTCGTCTTCGATCGGCGTCGGTGCACCCTGCGAAGCGGGATCGGCGAGCGGCGCCGCATCGGATTCGGCGTCGGATCCGGCAGGCGCGCCGTCACGCTCGCCAAGAAGGTCGTCAGCCCGGCTTGCCGGACCGCCGCGTTCGAGCGTCGAGCTCACATCGCTGACGCTCTGAGTCTCGACTGCGACCGCGGCAAGCGCAATGGACAGCGCGACGAAGACGATCGCGAGCCACTTAGTTGCGCGGGTAAGAAAATCGGCGGCTCCACGGGCGCCGAGCGCTCCGCCCGGGCTCCCCCCGATACCCAGGCCGCCGCCCTCGCTGCGCTGCATGAGGACAACGCCGACCAGAGCTGCGGCGACGATGGCCTGAATGACGGTGAGAAAAAGGAAGAGCGACATGAATGTATCTCAATCAGAATGTCAGATGTAAGGGGGGACGTGGATCGCGCCCGAAGTCGCGAACGCATTTAGGGATAGCGAACCGCTCCGGCAAGCTTGCATCCGGCAAGCCGCGAACGCGCCTCAGGCCTCGTCGGCCTCGGTCGCTGCCAACGCGATACCCATGAAACTGTCGGCGGTGAGGCTCGCCCCGCCAACCAGCGCACCGCCCACTTCTGGCGCGGAGAGGATCTGCGCAGCGTTCTCGGGCTTGACCGATCCGCCATAAAGGATCCGGATTTCCGCCCCCTGTTCTTCCCCGAAGAGTTCGACCAGCAACCTGCGAATCTCGCGGTGCATCTCGCCGATGTCCTCAACGGTCGCGGTGTTGCCGGTCCCGATCGCCCAGATCGGCTCATAGGCGATGGTGAGGCGTTCGGCGACGTTCCCCGACCCGTTGGCAAGGCCAGAATGATCAACGGGAAGCGAAGCCTCGAGCTGCTTTTTCACAAACGCAACAGCATCACCCGCCGCGCGCGTGCTTTCGCTTTCGCCGCAGCAAAGGATGATGCGCAGTCCGGCCGAAAGCGCGGCTTCTGCCTTGGCGCGCACGGTCGCATCGCTTTCGCCGTGATTCTGACGACGCTCCGAATGGCCCAGGATTACGAACTTGGCACCGGCATCGGCGATCATCGGCGCGGAAATGTCGCCGGTATGAGCGCCTCCGTCGTCGTGGTGACAGTCCTGCGCCCCGACCCCGATCTGTCCGGCCTCGCGGTGGACTGGATGAATCAAAGTGTAAGGCGGCGCGATCGCCACCTCGACTTTCATGTGGCGTTGGGCGGCGCGGTCGATCGCGCGCGCTTCGGAAAGCATGGCGCGCGTGCCGTGCATCTTCCAGTTTCCAACGATGTAGGGCCGCTGGGGCATGCGTTCATCCTGCGAAGTTGAAATCGATCTATGCGTGAAGTCTTGCCGAGGCGTTTCAGGCGCTCGGGGGAAGCCCGCTAGCCGACAATGCGGCGCTAGTCAAAAGCCTCGCTCACCTGTTGCCGCGAGGTCGCAGGCCGGATAAAGGCCGCAGCGATCATGCGCGCCGCCGATGAACAAGCGCGCTGCCTCCAGCGGGACCTCAAGACAGATGATTTCCTCGATCCGCCGTTTCTTTGAATCGAAATTCGGCCTGCCGATCTTCATCGGCTTTCTCGTCATTGTTGCGCTCGCGTTTGCCGCGGCCGACATCACGGGTTCGACCTTCGGCGGAGTCGCGGGCGGCGACCGCATCGCGGTTGTCGGCGATGAGCGCGTTGCGGCCAGCGAACTTGATAGCGCGGCGCAGTCCGGGCTTGAACAGGTGCGCCAACAGGACCCGACCATGGGCATGTCCGAATTCGTGGAGCAAGGACTGCTCGACGAGGTGCTGCGCCAGCTTTTCGATCAATACGCAGTTGGCAATTACGCCGAGGAACTTGGCCTGCGGGCCGGCCGAAACCTTATCAACAGCGAGATCCTGCAGATTCCCGCGTTCCGCAACGTCTCGGGCGAATTCGACGAACAGGTCTACCAGCAGGCCCTGCGCGCGCAGGGCCTGAGCGACGACATGCTGCGCGGAGATCTCAAGGACGGGCTTTTGCAGCAGATGCTGTTGCGCACCGCGCTGGCCGCGCCCCAGCTTTCCGAACAGGCGGCGCGGCAATATGCCTCGCTGGTGCTCGAACGCCGCAGCGGCGCAATCGCGCTCATCCCAAGCGCGATCTATGCCCCCGAGGGCGAGCCGGAAGAAGGCGAAATCGAGGCGTATTACGAGGAGAATCGCGCCCAGTTCCGGCGTCCCGAGCGGCGCGTCCTTCGCTATGCGACCTTCGGGGCTGACACCGTCCTTGCCGATATCGAGCCGACCGGAGACGAGATCGCCGCTCGTTATGAAAGCGATCGCGACGCCTACAGCGCCCGCGAACGTCGGGCGATCAGCTCCTTTGTCGTGCCGACCGAGGAAGCCGCCCGGTCCCTGGTCGAGCGGGTTCGCGGCGGGCTTTCACTAGAAGCAGCGGCGCAGCAAGCCGGCTTCCAGATTTCATCGAGCGGTCTGCGCGAACGCGAAGCCATGGCCAACGAAACGAGCAGCGCCTTCGCCGAAGCCGCCTTCGAGGCCGGCGAAGGCGAGATAGTCAAGCCCGCGCGAGGGGCCCTGGGATGGTATGTCGCGCGGGTCGATGAGGTCGAACAGCTCCCCGAACGCAGCCTTGCCGAGGCGAGCGAGCAAATCGCGCAGCAGATCCTGCAGGAGAAACGAGCGGCCGCGCTGGTGGACCTCTCCGCCCGGATCGAAGACGAGCTGTATGACGGAACGGCGCTTGCCGAAGTGGCCGAGGCGTTCGACCTCGAAGTCGTCACCACCCCGCCCCTGCTCGCCAATGGCTCCGTTTTCGGAGAGCCCGGCGCCGGCGTCGCGCCTGCAATCCGGCCCGTGCTCGAGACCGCCTTCGAAATGGACGAAAGCGAGCCGCAGCTCGCCGCGCTCGGATCGGCAGACCGCTTCATCATCTATGACGTGAGTGAAGTGATCCCCTCGGCCGCCCCTCCGCTGGCCGAGATCCGGGAGGAAGTCACGACCGCCTGGCGCCGCGCCGAAGGCAGCGCAAAGGCGCGAGAGGCTGCTCGCCGGGTCCTTGAGAAGACGCGCGAGGGGACGGATTTCGCCGATGCCCTGCGAGCGGAGGAAGAGCCGCGCTTCCAGGTCCAGCCCGTCGACCTGTCGCGGCGCGAATTGCTTGCCCAGCGCGGTCGCCAGATCGCCCCGCCACTCGTTCTGCTGTTCTCTATGGCTCAGGGCTCGACCAAGCTGCTCGAGGCGCCGCAGGACATGGGTTGGTATCTTGTCGATCTTGAGGAGGTGGAGACAGGCGAAATCCCCGCCGACGATCCCGTGATTGCCCAGACGCGCCGGCAGTTCGCGCCTACGCTTGCCGACGAATACCGCCGCCAATTGACCCGGGCGATCCGCGAAGAGGTCGGGATCGAACGCAACGATGATGCGATCGAGGCCGTCCGCAGGCGGCTTGCCGGCGAAATCTGAGCGAAGCAGGGGCTCACTGGCAATGCGGAAGGGAGAAGGCTCGGGCCATGGTGATGTCGGGTTGCCTGACGGTGCCAGGGATGCCGGGCGCGCACTCCGCCGCGGGGAGCCTGCTCTCGTCTGGCGCAAGGTCGTGGCGGATTGCGATACGCCAGTCGGGGCCGCCCGGCGGCTGATCGAGGAAGGGCGCGGCGATTTCCTGCTCGAATCTGTCGAGGGCGGCGAAGTGCGCGGGCGTTACAGCCTCCTCGGCCTCGATCCCGACCTCGTCTTTCGCTCGCACGACGGCAGGGCCGAGATCAATCGCGACTGGCGCGTTGACCGGGAAGGCTTCAAGGAAATTCCGGGCAATCCGCTCGACAGCTTGCGCGATCTGGCACAAAGCTGCCGCATCGACGTGCCCGAAGCACTCCCGCCAGCGCTTGCCTGCCTCGTCGGCTATTTCGGCTACGAGACGATCGGGCTCGTCGAGAAACTTCCGCGCGCCCCGGGAAACGAACTCGAACTGCCCGACATGCTGTTCGTGCGCCCGACGCTGATCTGCGTGTTCGACGGCTTGACCGACACCCTCTTCTGCGTCGCCCCGATCTGGCAGGCGGCCGACCCGGACGCGGCCATTGCAAAGGCCGCGGAGCGGATCGATGCGGCGCTCTGCGCACTCACACATCCCCGACCTGCCGAAAAGCGCGCTGCTCCAGGTGCGACGGTGCCCGAACCGTTGCCGGTAATGACCGGCGGGGACTACAAGGCCATGGTCGCCGCCGCGAAGGACTACATCCTTGCCGGAGACATCTTCCAGGTCGTGCTCGCCCAGCGCTTCTGCTGTCCGTTCGAGCTGCCACCGCTCGCGCTCTATCGTGCTCTTCGACGGGTCAACCCCTCGCCTTTCCTCTACTTTCTCGACCTGCCCGGCTTCGCCATCGTCGGTTCGAGCCCCGAGATCCTGGTAAGGGTGCGCGCCGATGGTACGGGCAAGCGCGAAGTCACAATCCGGCCGATCGCCGGGACCAGACCTCGCGGCGAGACCCGCGCTCGGGATCTCGCCAACGAAGCCGAATTGCTCGCCGATCCGAAGGAATGCGCCGAACATCTGATGTTGCTGGACCTCGGACGCAACGATGTCGGCCGGGTTGCCGCGCGCGGCAGCGTGACCGTCACCGACAGCTTCACAATCGAGCGCTACAGCCATGTGATGCACATCGTCAGCAATGTCGTGGGCGAGCTTGCCGAGGGCCGCGATGCGCTCGATGCGCTGTTCGCGGGGTTCCCTGCCGGAACGGTTTCCGGCGCGCCCAAGATTCGCGCCTGCGAGATCATCGCCGATCTGGAGCCTGAAACCCGCGGCGCCTATGCGGGAGGCGTCGGTTATTTCGCTCCTGACGGTTCGGTCGATTCCTGTATCGTGCTGCGCACCGCGGTGGTGAAGGACGGGGTGATGCACGTTCAGGCGGGAGCCGGAATCGTCGCCGATTCAGACCCCGATGCCGAACTCGCGGAATGCCGCGCCAAGGCAGGAGCCCTGTTCGCCGCCGCGCGTGAAGCCGTGCGCATCGCCTCCGAGCCGGGATACGGACAGTGATGCGTGTCCTCGCTCTGACCGCGGGCCTGCTGGCGCTCGCCGCCTGCGAACAGCAGCCTGCCGGCGAGCCGGTCGTCCGCACCGAACTGGGCGAGCCGATGTCGAATGCGGCGCCGGAGATCGTCAGGGGCGAAATGCCGGACGAACCGCAGCGCTCCTCTGCCTGCACCGAGGTCACTTTCGAGGATGTGCCGCTCACGCATTGCATCGCCGATCCGGAAAGCCATCGGATCCGCGCCGTGCTGGCCGACGTTGATGGCGTGCCTCACGGTTCGCTTTCCTCCTTCGCCGCGACGGTCGAGCCCGAAAGGATCGCTTTTGCCGTTACAGGAGGGACCTTCGGGGACGACCTGCGGGCGATCGGCTATTACGTGGAGGAAGGCGAACGCCTTTCCGAACTCGACCGCAGCGATGGCGACGACAATTTCCACATGAAACCCAATGGGGTCTTCTTCGGCAACGACGGGACCTGGCGCGTTCTTGCGACCGATTCTTTCTTCGCCACCATTCGCGATCGACCCCGGTTCGGCACCCAATCGGGGCCGATGCTTGTCGTCGACGGGAAGCTTCATCCCGCGTTCGAGAATGACGGCCCCTCCCGCACCATCCGCAATGCGGTCGGTGTGGATGCGCAGGGCCGCGCTCATTTCGTGATTGCGGAAGCGCCGATCAGCTTCGGCCGGATCGCGCGATACTATCGAGACGAGCTGAAAACGCCCCAGGCTCTGCTCCTTGCTTCTACCAACTCCGCGCTGTGGGACCCTGCGACCGGGCGGCTCGACAATGGCCGCGCGGGGCCGATCATCGTGGTGGAGACGAGACCATGACCCTCACCTACGAACGCACGCTTTATCCCGAGATCGAGCCTTACGAGACGGGCATGCTCGATGTCGGCGAAGGCCACTCGCTCCATTACGAAAGGGTCGGCACTCCCGGCGCGAAACCGGCGGTCTTCCTCCACGGAGGCCCGGGCGGAGGAATGAGCCCATCGCATCGCCGCCAATGGGATCCGGCGCTCTACGACGTTCTTCTGTTTGACCAGCGCGGCTGCGGAAAGTCCACGCCCTTCGCTGAAATCGAGAACAACGATACGCAGCGCATCGTCTCCGACATCGAGCGGCTTCGCGAGATGTGCGGACATGAGAAATGGCAGGTCTTCGGCGGAAGCTGGGGCGCGACGCTCGCCCTCGCCTATGCCCAGGCCCATCCGGACCGCACCAGCGAGATCGTGCTGCGCGGCGTGTTCCTAGCCCGGCAGAAGGAGAAGAACTGGCTCTACCATTACGGCGCGAGCGAGATCATGGCCGAGCAATGGGACCGCTTCACCGGCCTCATCCCCGAGGCCGAGCGCGGCGATCTGGTCAAGGCCTATCACGACCGGCTGACCAGCGAGGACGAGGAAATCCGCCTCGCAGCCGCGCGCGAATGGTCGCTGTGGGAAGGGACGGTCGCGACCCTGCTTCCCAACGAGGCGCTGCTGGATGAATTCGCCGATCCGTCCAAGGCGGTCCCCTTCGCCCGGATCTGCGCGCGCTTCTTCCTCAACGACTTCTATCTCGACGAGGGTCAGCTGCTAGCGAACATGGAACGCATCCGGCACATCCCCGGCATCATCGTCCAGGGGCGCCACGACATCTGCACGCCGCCCACCAGCGCATGGGAAGTCAAGAAGGCCTGGCCCGAAGCGGATCTCTGGATCGTCCACGATGCGGGCCATTCCTCGGGCGAACCGGGCATCATCGATGGACTCGTGCGCGCAACCGACAAACTGGCGGGCAAGGCATGATTTTCGTCATCGACAATTACGACAGCTTCACCTTCAACCTCGTCCACTACCTGATGGAATTGGGCGCGGAAATTCGCGTCGAACGCAACGACGCGATCACTGCGGCGGAAGCGCTGGCTTCGGGTGCGAAGGGATTTCTCATCTCGCCCGGTCCCTGCACGCCGAACGAAGCAGGGGTCAGCCTCGATCTTGTCGCCGCCTGCGCCGATGCGAATGTTCCCTTGCTCGGCGTTTGCCTCGGCCACCAGGCGATCGGGCAGCATTTCGGCGGACGGGTCGTGCGCGGCGGGCTGATGCATGGCAAGACCAGCCCGGTGACGCATGACGCAAGCGGGGTGTTCGCGGGTCTGCCCTCCCCCTTCATCGCGACACGTTATCACAGCCTCGAGGTTGTCGATGCGCCCGACATCCTCATCGCCAATGCCCACGCAACGACACCGGGCGGCGACCATGCCTCGGTGATGGGCTTTCGCCACGCCGAATTGCCCATTCACGGCGTCCAGTTCCATCCCGAAAGCATCGCGACTGAGCACGGCCATGCGCTGCTCGCCAATTTTGCGCGTCTGTGCGGCATTGCGGCGACCCTGCCGGAACGGTTCTCGGCATGAACCTGCTTCCGGACCCCGCAAAGCCTCTTTCGGAAACCGAGGCGGAGATCGCGTTTGGCACCCTGCTTGACGGTGGGCCATCCGAACAGGAAATCGAGCGCTTCCTCATCGGGCTTACCGAGCGCGGGGAAACCTCCGAGGAAATCGCGGGCGCAGCCCGGGCGCTGCGCGCACGCCTGATCCCGATCGACGCACCCGATGATGCGATCGACGTCTGCGGCACGGGCGGCGACGGGCACCATACGCTCAACGTCTCGACCGCCGTCAGCCTGGTCGTCGCGGCCTGCGGGGTGCCGGTGGCAAAACACGGCAACCGCGCTGCTTCGTCCAAGGCCGGCGCGGCCGACACGCTCGAAGCCCTGGGCCTCGACATGGATGCAGCCGGCCGCACGGCGGAAAAGACGCTTGCAGAGATCGGCATCTGTTTCCTTTTCGCCAAGAATCACCACCCGGCGATGGGACGAATCCAGCCCATCCGCCGAAAGATCGGACGCCGAACGATCTTCAACCTGATGGGCCCGCTTTCGAACCCGGCGCGCGTGGGGAGCCAGCTCATCGGCATTGCGCGGCCCGCTTATGTCCCGATTTATGCGGGCGCGATGGCGAAGCTCGGCACCGCGCGATCGTTGATCGTTTCCGGAGACGAGGGCCTGGACGAACTGTCTCTTGCCGGGGGCAACGAAGTTGCAGTCGTGACCGGACACGATTTCGAAATGCATCGTGCCGCGCCCGAGGATGCAGGCTTTCCCCGCGCTCCGATCGAGGCGATCCGCGGCGACGATGCAACGCACAACGCGGCAGCGCTGAGGGCGCTCCTGATGGGCGCGCCTGGCCCCTATCGCGATGCGGTCCTGTTCAACGCAGCCGGAGCCCTGCGCGTGGCAAGGCGCGGGCATGACTGGCCCGATCGGGTCGCCCTTGCTGCCGAAGCCCTCGATTCCGGCGCAGCGCATCGCTTGCTCGAGCGCTGGATCGCCATGGCGGTGTGAGAATCCGCAAGGCCTTGGATCAGGATCGGGACATGATTATGCACGCGCCCCTCGACTTCGCCCCGCGCGAACTGCAAAGGCTGGCTCGATGAACAAGCTCGAGGAAATCTGCACGGCCAAGCGTGAGATTGTTGCCGCCCGCAAGAATGCGATCGCGCTTTCCGAACTCGAAGCCGCCGCCATGCGGGCCGCGCCCCCGCGCGGTTTCGAGGCGGCGCTGTGCGAGGCGAGCGCGATCGGCTTCGGGCTCATAGCCGAGATCAAGCGCGCAAGCCCGTCCAAGGGCCTTATCCGCGAAGATTTCCGGCCCGGCGACCATGCGCGCGATTACGAGGCTGGGGGCGCGACCTGCCTTTCCGTCCTGACCGACGCGCCCTACTTCCAGGGTCACGAGGACTATCTCGTCGCCGCCCGAAGTACCTCGGCCCTTCCCGTCCTGCGCAAGGACTTCATGGTCGATCCATGGCAGTGTATCGAAGCTCGTGCGATCGGCGCGGATGCCGTGCTGGTAATCGTCGCCGCGCTCGAAGACGCGCAGATGGCCGAGATCGAAGCGGCCGCCATGGAACTCGGCATGGACGTGCTGGTCGAAGTACACGACGAAAACGAACTGGAACGCGCGGCCAAACACCTCAAGTCACGCCTTATCGGGATCAACAATCGCGACCTTCGCAGTTTCGAGACCTCGCTCGCCGTGACCGAACGCCTCGCCCCGCTCGCACCGGATGGCGCGCTGATCGTCGGCGAGAGCGGAATCGGAACCTACGCGGATTGCGAGAGGCTGGCCGAAGCCGGGATCCGCTGCTTTCTAGTCGGCGAAAGCCTGATGCGCGCATCCGACATCGCCGCGGCCACCCGCGAACTGCTTGGCACGTGACGGCATCGGGACGCCGCTACGGAAGGCTTCAGCGGGATGTGCGCACTGCAACTTGAGACCGGGACCAGACCAAATGACCGAGAAAGCAAGCCGTCTTACC
>JGI12210J13797_11207054_pt1 | contig 12680 bp, 10 predicted proteins | sample ElkSlonscriptome_3_FD_13797 | JGI IMG/M metagenome (IMG submission 13797) | reverse complement strand
ACCTTTAGAAAAGGGTTTTATAGGTCGGCACTCAGGCACAGGCAGATCGGTTACGGCCAAAATATCAATTCCGTCATCGGCGAGGGGTGCCGGTTACGCGAACCGGTTACCGTGAATCGGTCTTTTTGGCGGTGGCGTCCAGAGAGCACTGGGTAAAATCGATTTCCTTGCCGCACTTGTCGCATTTATGGGTGCGGTCGAATTCATCGGAGAAGATCTCTTTTTCTTCGCCGCATGAGGGGCAATTGCAGGAAAAGGCTTCCAGGTTTTTGAAGTTCTCGAATCCGGGGCAGTGTTGCGGGGTCGTCGTGTTTGCCATTACTTCCTCCCATTACAAGATTGTGATTGTTGATTGAATTGGTTTCTATCCTCAAGAACCCAGTTTTGCGGTGATCTTCTTTCCGTATTCCTGGGCCATCTGAATGCCGCCGCCTAAAGAGGCCGACTTCAACATGAGCGGACCGTCCACCATATCCATCTTGAAGATGTTTTCCATGGTGCCGAAAATCCGCTCCGGCGCCTCTCCGCTCCAGCCATGGGCCCCGAAGGCGCCGCCGACCTTTCCTTCCAGATCGGCCTTTTCGGCCAGAAACAGAAGGGTCTTCATCTTGTCAAGCATTTCGCCGTGGTAGGTCGAAGAACCCAGAATCAGGGCATCATAGCCTTCCATGTCCGATTCTTTTTTGATCTCCTTGACATCCGCCACCTCGGCTTCCATTCCGGATATCCGAATCCCCTCGCCGATCAGATTGGCGATCTCCCGGGTTTCACCGGTTCGGGAAGCGTAAACAATCAGAACTTTTGGCATAGCCTCTCCTTAGTTAGATCTTTACTTCTATTTGATCCGTTTGTCTACGGCTTCCTTTTGGCAGTCCGGGGTATAACAGGTATTGTTCAGGAACTCGCATTTCTCCTGACAATTCGGGCATTTTTCAGGAGGTGCGTCCGCATTCAAGGTATACCCACAGTTTTGGCATTTCCAGCTGGTCATGGAATCACCCCCTTTCACAGGCTAAAACCTAAAAAAAGCCATACTACAGACAGATTGCGCCGCGCGGTGAACCGGTGCCCATAGGTTGGCCTTATTGGAATTAAATAATGCACAATTCGGTCGAAAATTCAAGTGTCAAGATACGCCGGTTACTCGAACCGCGGACATCGACCGAAGTTTGAGTAAAAACCCGCTGTCATCGCTCTCGGTTCATAGTTGAGCGGGTCGTTATATCAACTGATCGTTGAACTGAATCTATTTCTTTTAATATAAGCCAAATTCATTTTTTAAGCAAGTCGTTATCGAGGCCCGCCCGAACTTCCCCCCTGCCTTCCAATAGAAAAACCCCCATGATCAGCGCTTCGGCCGCCCCAAAATTTTTTTCCCGGCCCGGCAAGAACTCGCTGTTGCTCAAACAGCTTGCCGGCCCGGGAAAATATTCTTGGGCGGCCTTCCGGTAGATATGGCCCGGCCGAAACGGTGATCACGCCGAAAAGTCAGTCCCCGGAGTTTCCGGTCGTATGCAACAGAGGTGAGGCCCCAAAAATAACTTGAGGTTCTTTGGATGAATGATTAGGATACATTTTTTAAATCTCGTCCCGTGGGAAGGATTTCGTATGAATTCGACCGAATTGTTACAAGTTCTGATTAAGACCAATCCTTTTGAAATTCTCGATTCCGACATCCTGGAAACCTTATCCGCCAAAATGACGGTCAAGGCGTTCGAGCCCAATACCTATGTCTTCAAACAGGAGGACCCCAGCCGGGACGCCCTCTTCATTATCGCCTCCGGGTTGGTGGAGCTGACCGTGACCGATGACCGGGGCATGGAGACGGTGGTGGGGCTGAAGCGGGCCTATGATTTTTTCGGGGAAACGGTGGTGCTGTCACGGGAGCGGTATCCGGCCTCGGCACGGGTCAAGAAAAAACTGACCTGCGGCCTGATCTACCGAAAAGACCTGGAAGAATTGATGTACGGGTATCCGGAGTTCTGCGGGTTTTTCAACACCCTGCTGGCTGAACGGTTACGCCTGTTGTATGAAGAAATCCTGGCGGAGCGCTCCATGCAAGGGTTTGCACGAATTCAGGGCATGGATACCAGCCTTTTCCGAAAACGGGTGAGCGAGATCATGTCCTATCCGGTGGTGACCTGCCGCACGGATGATTCGGTCACGGCCGCCTCCCGGATTATCGACGAGAAAGGCATCAACGCACTGGTCGCTCTGGACCGGTCCCGACGGCCCCGGGGGATTCTGACGGAAAAGAATCTGGTCAAATACCTGATCGCTCAGCAGACCTATCCGGTGGAAACCTGCCGGGTGGAAAACATCATGCACAGCAATCTGATGACCATCAAGCCCCAGGACTTCATCGGCCAGGCCCTGGTGGCCATGATGCGGAGCAAGACCAAACACCTGATCGTGCTGGAGCGGGGGGACCTGGTGGGGATCATATCCATGACCGACCTGATCCGGACCCAAAGCGCGGGAACCCTGGTGCTGACCCGGGACATCGAATCCCAGCCGGACCTGAACGGGTTGATACTGGTGAGTCGGGAAATTCAGGATATCCTCAGCGCCATGGTCGCGGAAAATGCGACGGTGGAAGAAATTTTCGACGTTATGTCGGAGCTGTATGAACGGCTGACCCGGCGGGTCATTCAGCTGTCCGAGGAGTGTATGAAGCTGGACGGATGGGGGCCGGCCCCGGTGGAATACTGCTGGATCAACATGGGAACCTCGGCCCGGTATGAGCAAGCCTTCGGCGCGGACCAGGACAACGCCCTGATTTACGCGGACCCGGAGCCGGAAAAAGCCGAAGCGGCGGATGAGTATTTCAGGCGGTTGGCCGATTTGATCGTGAAGGGACTTTCTCGGTGCGGTTTTTCCGAATGCGGCCGGGGGGTCATGGCCACCCGGGCCGAATGGCGGCGGTCCCGAAGCGACTGGCTGAATCTGATCGAAGAGTGGCTTCGGTCCTGTGAGCCGGGTCGAACCCGCATGGTCTTGTCTCTTCTCGATTACCGGCCGATCTGGGGAAACATGATTCTGGCCGAATCTTTTCGGGACCTGTTGTTTGACGCCTTTTCCGCCTGCCTTGGTTCCGACTACCGGGTGACCCGGGATGATCTGGCCCATCGGCTTCCGATTCGTTTTCTCGGCACCTTTCAGACGGAAGATTCCGGTCTCCACAAGAATGAGATGAACCTGAAGCGCTCGGCCGTTCTGCACATCGTCAACGGGATTCGCATTCTTGCCGCCAAGCACCGCATCAGCGAACCCTCCACCCTGGGGCGATTGAAACAGCTGACGGAGTCCGGAGCGATCTCCCGGTCGGACGGGGACCTCTTCGCCCGAAGCTTCAAGCACCTGATGCGGTTCTGTATTCGTGAAAATATGAAAAAAGTCCAGCAGGGGCGGGACCCCGACAACTACATCGATCCGTACAGCCTTCGAAAACGGGAGCGGGTCATTCTCAAAGACGCTCTTTCCGGTGTTTCCCGTCTATTGAATCTGGTCAACGACGAATTCGACGCTTTTTGGCTGAAACAATTTACCTGATCCGGTACCCCGCCTGATTCCGACCGGTTAGCGGCCTCCTTTTCCGAATTTGATTCATTTGTTCGTCAATTCCATAGAAAGTATTTGACAAGCACTCCCTCTATTGGATATAAAGGTTCTGCATTGAACGACTGAGCGCTCGTTCAATGCATGTCAAGATGTACGGTTTTCCCTGTGGTTTTTAAAGATGTTTTATGACTGAGCGTTCAGTCGGTAATGATCATGGCCACAATATTTTTTTAGTAAGGGGACACGAGTCCCCGATAGCCGGTTCGGAGGCGTGACATGACGCAGGCCCACAACATGACCGAGTATGAAAAGACATATCGTGAATTTCAATACGATGTTCCCGAGTATTATAATTTTGCGGGAGACGTCATCGATCAGTGGGCCGAAGATCCGGACCAGCTGGCGATGCTGTGGGTGGACGACTTCGGCACGGAAATCAAGAGGACCTTTTCGGACCTGAGCAGGGCGTCCCGGCGGCTGGCCAACGTATTGGTCCAAAGCGGCGTGAAACAAAATGACGTGGTCCTGCTGGTGCTGCCCCGAAACATCGAATGGTGGGAGGCGGTGACCGCCTGTATTCGCATGGGCGCTTTGGTGGCCCCGGGTACCACGCAACTGACCGCAAAGGACCTCGAATATCGTGCCAACCGGGCCGAAGCGACCTGTATCATCACCAACCATGAGATCGCCGCTAAATTCGACGAGGTGGCGGACCGGTGCCCCACCGTCCGGACCCGGGTCGTCATCGGCGAACCCCGCAAGAACTGGCTCTACTACACCGAAGCGGTGGAAAATGCCTCGGACCGGTTCGAAACCGCTGAAACCCGCAGCGACGACAACTGCCTGGTCTATTTCACTTCCGGAACGGTCGGCTTCCCCAAGATGGCCCTCCACACGCATGCCTCATACCCGATCGGACACCAGACCACCGGAAAATTCTGGTTGGACCTTAAACCGGATGATCTTCACTGGAATATCAGCGATACCGGGTGGGCCAAAGCGGCTTGGAGCAGTTATTTCGGACCCTGGAGCTGCGGTGCGGCCCAGTTCATTCACCACACCGACCGTTTCGACCCGATCAGGACTTTAGAGTTGCTCGCCGAATATCCGGTGACCGTGATGTGCGGGGCCCCCACCATCTATCGAATGCTGGTGCTTCAGGACCTGAGCGGCTTCAAATTTCCCGAACTGCGCCACTGCGTGGGGGCGGGTGAACCCTTGAACCCGGAGATTATCGAGGTCTGGAAAAAAGCCACCGGTTGCACCATTCGGGACGGCTACGGCCAGACCGAAACCGTGCTGCTGTGCGGAAGCTTTCCCTGCATCGAGACCCGGTTCGGTTCCATGGGAAGACCCTCACCGGGAATCGATCTTCAGGTGGTCGATGATGCGGGAAACATCCTGCCCGCCAACACCGAAGGGGATATCGCGGTGCGGGTCCTCCCCGAGCGGCCGGTGGGGTTGTTCAAGGAATACTGGAAAGAGCCGGACCGGACCGCGTCCGCCTTTCGAGGCGACTGGTACCTGACCGGCGACCGGGCCTATGTGGATGACGACGGCTATTTCTGGTTCGTGGGCCGGTCCGACGACGTAATTCTCACCTCGGGATACCGGATCGGCCCCTTCGAGGTGGAGAGCGCCCTGATCGAGCATCCGGCGGTGGCTGAATCCGCGGTGGTATCCAGCCCGGATGCGACCCGGGGGGAGGTGGTCAAGGCATTCGTGATCGTCGCCCCCGGTTTTGCCACCGGCGACGATCTGGCCAAAGAACTTCAGGACCATGTGAAAAAGGTGACGGCGCCCTACAAATATCCCCGAAAGATCGAATTCGTCGATGCGCTGCCCAAGACGGTCAGTGGAAAAATACGGCGGGTCGAGCTTCGGAAAACCGAGTGGGGTGAATAATCGGCAGAGTGTGCATTAAACTTATATCTTATATCCCGGAGGCTTTCCGTTCGGAGGAAAGGGCGGGCGCTTCCCAAAAACAAGGAGGTAGTGTTCAATGGCAGAAGCAGGCGTAATCAAATCCGGCGAAATGGGCAAGGGGAAGGCGGAAAAAGCCCCGGCCGCTGAGGCCCACGGCGCTCTGGTACCCCGTTGGGGGCAGCCCCTGACCGGGATCATCTCCCTGGGATCATTCACCCTGATCGCATGGGTGCTCTGGTTCGTCTTCAGCGACCCGAGGGGCCCCGTAGGTTCATTCCCCTATCCTTTTGTCATGTATCTGGCCATGATGATTCTGGTCGGGTTGTATCAGCATATGTTTTTGGGAGACTGGCCCTTTGAAAAAATGTCTCAGCCGACCCGGGGCATTGTTCAGACGGTGGTGAATCTGGTGCTGGTCTGGTTTATCATCCATGTGGTGTTCTATCGCATCTTCGGCATCGGCTTCAACTTTCTGAGTCAGAGCAATCTGGAAGCCATGGCCGCGGCGGGTCAGGCGGTGTTGCCGGACGGTTCGGCCATGGGCCTGGATGCCATGCGGTCCAAGCATTTCGCCGAAAGCGCCGTGGTCTGTTTCGTTCTGATCGGTTTTTACAGCTATCCCTTCATCACCATCTTGTTCGGAAAATGGCCCATTCGACCCAGTGATCTGCCCCAGCCCCAGGCCGGGTTGGCCGAAATCGCCTGGGCCTCTTTCTGGACCCTGATTTTCTACACCGTTCTCATCGTTCCTTTCTGGGGGCTGGTCTATACCCAGCTTCTGGGAAGCTCCTTCGGCCTGAACACCCCCTGGTGGAAACCCATCGCCGGGTTCAACCATCTTCATTGGGTCTTCGGATGGTGGGAGTGGATGATCATCGTCCTGTTCATGACACCCAATGTCTGGCGAATGAAGCCCTGGTCTCTGATCCCGTTTCCGCAGCCCTGGAAGGGCCTCATCTCTTTCGTGGTCAATGTCGTTCTGGGCTACATCATCGCCCTCATCTGCGTCAAAATCGCCCCCTTGTGGCTGCCGGGGGATGTGATCCATCACCTTCAGGAGGCCAAACCCGAAAACGCCGAACTGCTTCGGTTCCTCTGGTACCATGCCGCTGAAATCGCCGGTTTTACCCTGATCCCCTTCCTGGCCTGGCACCACTATTTCGACGACATGGTCCCTATGGCCGACCTGGACGCCTGGTCTTCTTTCTGGTTCCGAACCTTCGGCGTGCTGGTGCTCTGCGCCGTCAGTTACGTGATTTTTTACTACCTCGGGTTCGGTTCCTGGGCACTGGGCAACCCCCATTGGGATCACAAGTTCGTCCACGGGGAATCCCTGGTTTGGAACTTCTGGTGGATTATTCCCCTGCTCTGGAACGAATGGTTTTTCCATAAGTGGCCGTTCTACGTCCATACGGATCACTGATCGAAATTCGACGGTAACCTGAAAAAGGGAGATACTCAAATGACGTTTGAAGAAGTGAAGAAAGCGGTGCTGAGCCTCAGCGAAAGAGACCAGAAGCGGTTGATCACCGAGATCGTGCCGGAAATCTGGCCCCGGGCCTGCACCGACGATTCCTGCCTGAACAAGATGCGGGAACTGGTCGATGAAGAAACCATCAAGCCCTATCGAGAAAAACACATGGGCAGTATTTGATTAATTCGAGAAACGTGTATTCACCGGCTCCCTCCATTCCTTCCCCCTCCCTCCCTCCCGGGTGAAGGTGAATGGACGGAGCCGGATTTTCAGTTCAATCGCCGTTCAAAGGAGTTTCCATGTCCCAAAGCAGTGTTCATTTTGATGTATTAACGCCCGTACATTTCATCCGCAGGTCCGCCGAGGTGTTCGATGATAAAATCGCCGTGGTTTACGGTGAAAAACGGTACACCTATACCGAATTTTATCACCGCGTGAACCGCCTGGCGAGCGGTCTCAAGAAGATCGGCATCGGCAAAGGCGACAAGGTGGCCTTTATCTGCCCCAATATTCCGCCCATGCTCGAAGCCCATTATGCGGTGCCCATGATCGGGGCCACCCTGGTCAGCATCAACATTCGGCTGTCGGCCAATGAAGTGGCGTACATTCTCGACCATTCCGACGCCAAAGCGGTGTTTGTGGACAATGAATTTTCCGAACTGGTGGCCGGCAAATCGGGAGAGCTCAAAAAGGTCGAGACGGTGGTCAACATCTGCGATGTGAGCGATGAAAAGCCCTTGGACGGCACGGATTATGAAGCTTTTCTGGCCACCGGTTCCGAAGACCCGGTTCCGGTGGATGTGGATGACGAGTACCAGGCGGCGACCATCAATTATACCTCCGGCACCACCGGCCGACCCAAAGGGGTGATGTACCATCACCGGGGGGCGTATCTCAACGCCCTGGGGGAACAGCTCGAGTTCGGGACCGATTCCCGGTCCGTCTATCTCTGGACCCTGCCCATGTTCCATTGCAACGGATGGTGCTTCACCTGGGGCATTACCGCCATGGGCGCCACCCATGTCTGCCTGCGGAAGGTGGTCCCCGAGGAGATCTACCGGATCATCGAGCAAGAGAACATCACGCATCTGTGCGCCGCGCCCACCATTCTGATCGGGATGTCCGCCTATGCCACCGAAAAGAACATTCAGCTCAGCCATAAGCTGGAAATCATGACCGCCGGGGCGCCGCCGGCACCCACCGTCATCCAGAATATGGAGAGCGTCGGGGCCAATATTATTCAGACCTACGGCCTGACCGAGGTTTTCGGTCCCCACAGCGTCTGCGCCTGGCAGGCCAAATGGGATGACCTTCCGCCGATGGAGCGGGCCAAGATCAAGGCCCGCCAGGGGGTCCCCTTCATCATCGCCATGTATATGGATGTGGTGGATCCCGAAACCATGAAACCGGTGCCGCGAGACGGCCGGACCATCGGGGAGATCGTGATGCGGGGCAACAACGTCATGCTCGGCTATTACAAGGACCCGGAAGCCACCGAAGAGGCGTTTAAAGGCGGATGGTTTCACAGCGGGGACCTGGCGGTGATGCATCCCGACAATTACGCCCAGATCATGGACCGGAAAAAAGACATCATCATCAGCGGCGGAGAGAATATCTCCACGGTGGAAGTGGAAAATGTCCTGTATCAGCATCCGGATGTCATGGAAGTGGCGGTGGTTCCGATTCCGGATGAGAAATGGGGCGAAGTGCCCAAGGCCTTTGTGGTGCCCAAACCGGGGACCCATCCCACCGCCGAGGACATCATCGGATTTTGCAAAGAAAACCTGGCCCGTTTCAAAGCGCCCAAGGCGGTGGAATTCGGGGAGCTGCCCAAAACCGCCACCGGAAAAATCCAGAAGTTCAAGCTGAGAGACAAGGAGTGGGAAGGCAAGGAGCGCCGGGTGAATTAGAAGACGAACCCGTTCGGTTATCAACCATTTTTACATGCAAGAGGAGATTCGATGCTGCTACCCAAATATGAAGTCGGAAAAACCACCATCGGCCAACTGGTCGACCGGGTCGCGGACCAGTTCGGCGACAGCAAGGCCCTGGAGTATCATCAACTGGGGATTAATTATAATTATCAGGAATTCAAAGAGGTGTGCAACCGGGTGGCCAAAGGATTCATGGCGCTCGGGGTCGAAAAGGGCGAGCATATCGCCATCTGGGCCAACAACGTGCCCGAGTGGGTCCTGGCCCAGTTCGGCACCGCCAAAATGGGGGCGGTCCTGGTGACGGTGAACACCAACTACCGAAGTTTTGAACTGGAATACCTGATGAAGCAGTCCGACGCCACCACTCTGGTGATGATCGGCGGGGTGCGGGAGCCCGAGGAGTATCTCAAGGTGGTCAACAATGTCTGCCCGGAACTCAAAGACAGCGCGCCCGGCGGGCTCGATTGCTCCCGCCTGCCCAAGCTCAAGAACATCGTCTACGTCGGGGATGAAAAACAACCGGGGATGTTTACCTGGGACGAAGTGATGGCCATGGGCGACAAGATCAGCGATGCGGACCTGAAGGCCCGGCAGGAATCCCTGGACCCGGACGAGGTCATCAACATGCAGTATACCTCCGGCACCACCGGATTTCCCAAAGGGGTGATGCTGACCCACACCAACCTGATCGGCAACGCCAAGAGCCTGGGCGAGTGCATGGAGTTTTCCAACAAGGACACCCTCTGCATTCCGGTCCCGTTTTTTCACTGCTTCGGGTGTGTGCTCGGTACCCTGACCTGCGTGGTCTCCGCGGCGGCCATGGCCCCGGTGGTGGCATTCAAACCCGACGCGGTGCTGGAAACGGTTCAGGCTTCCAAGTGCACCGGCCTGCACGGGGTGCCCACCATGTTCATCGCCGAACTGGAGCAGATGAAGGAAACCTCCTATGACACCTCCCACCTGCGGACCGGAATCATGGCCGGTTCCCCCTGTCCCATCGAGGTCATGAAACAGGTGGTGGACGATATGGGCGCCGGCGAAATGTGCATCACCTACGGACAGACCGAGGCCTCGCCCGGAATCACCATGACCCGGACTACCGACTCTCTGGAGCGGCGGGTTTCCACGGTAGGCAAAGCCCTTCCCGAGGTGGAAGTCAAAATCGTGGACCCGGCCACCGGTGAGAAATTGCCGCCGGACCTGCAGGGCGAACTCTGCACCCGGGGCTATCACGTCATGAAAGGTTATTTCAAAAACCCCGAGGCCACCCAGGACGCCATCGACGCCGAAGGATGGCTGCACACCGGGGACCTGGCGATCATGGATGCCGACGGCTATTGCAAGATCACCGGCCGGATCAAAGACATGATCATCCGCGGCGGCGAAAACATCTATCCCCGGGAGATCGAGGAATTTCTCTACACCCATCCCATAATCAGGGATGTTCAGGTGGTGGGAATCCCCAGCCGGAAATACGGAGAAGAGGTGGCGGCCTTTGTGCAGGTGAAGCCCGGTGAAACCGTTACCGAGGAAGAGCTGAAAGCGTTCTGTGAGGACCAGATCGCTTTCCATAAAATCCCGGCCTATTTCAAGTTCGTGGAAGATTATCCCACCACCGCCAGCGGAAAAATCCAGAAATACAAGCTGCGGGAAGAGGCCACCAAAGACCTGGGCCGTGAGGAAGAAGCCAAAATCGCCACGGCCTAAAATCTTTGTTCCGATGTAAAACGGTTTAAACAAGCACCCGCCCTTTTCCGGGCCGACCTAAGGAAAAGGGCGGATTTATTTTCCGACCTCCTCCCACCAGATACGCTCAAACCCCAGAGACACAACGGCAAAACGCCGCAACCGAAGGCTCCCGTATTTTTTCTCCAGTTCATCTCCGTAGCGTTCGGCCTGGCCCCGAGCGGCGATCATTCGATGTTTCATGGCGGAAAGCGTGCGAAGCTCATCTATGCTCATACGCCTTGCTTTTTCGCCGGTGATGCCGGCCTCTCCCAATTTGACATACTTGAATTCGATCAGGATATCCAGAACCTGAAATCGGCGCATGTCCGGCCGAATGATCATCGTCAGGTCGGCGTACCCGCGCCCGGTTTCCCGTTCGGAATCCATGATGTAGAGCGTGTCATTGTAAAGCAAGGTCAAAAAAGCGGTCTTTACGGTCAATTCATTGGCCCATTTATAGTCCGGGTTGTGAAACACCGGAAAATAGTGCTTTTCGATGAATTCCACCAGCGGACCCATATCCCCCTTTGAATACAGCGCATCGGCTGCGGTTTTGCCCGCATCCCGTACCCTTGGTTCGGGGAGCAGCATTCGTTGAATCCGGTCTACATAGAGACCCCGCATGACCAAGTTCGGTACCCGCAATTCCAGTTTTCCGTCATACCGTTCACCGGCAAAGGTCAGCACCCCGAAATAATAGAGAAAAGAAGCCAGAAACGCAAAGTCTTTGCTCTGGTCGTCCAGCATCTCCTGTATGCCGAAGCGGTCCACGATATCCTGGATAGTGATCAGGTCCTGTTCCCGGGTGATTTCCAGAAGCAACTGTCTGCCCAGGGGAATATCGGCGACATAGGCCAGTTTGGCCTCGTCCGTGGCCAGATTGGCGTCCAACATCTTCCGAGGGAAATCACAGCCGTGGGCGAAGGCTTCGGAAAAATAGATGGTCAGCGTAGGATTGTAGATGCGTTGATCGGATCGCGGAGAAAAGGTGTAGCCGTTGTAATAGGATCGCATGACAAAGAGCGCTTGGTCGGATAATCGGTTCCGGTCACCATCGCAGTCTGCCGCCAGGCGGTGGATGATTTCGGTTACTTCGGGTTCGGTGAAGCCGCATAAATCATTGAAGTCCGGAAACAGGTAGATGTTTTTGGCGATATTGAATCCGCTGGTGATGTCGCTCATGACCACCGGTGATACACCGGTTATAAAAATGCGGTCGATACCGCCTTCTCCGGCCGCCGATTTGACTGCTTTAAAGAGGGTTTTGAGGGGTCCTTTTTCGTGGACCAGTGCTTTGTAGACATCCTGATCCTCAGTAACCGACATCATCACCTCATTGGCGAAATTGTCATATTCATCCACAAGCAGGTACAGGGGATGCTCCGTCTCCTGAACCGCTGTCAAAAGATGTTTCAGTGAGGTGACCGCATTCTCCGAATCGATTGTTTCGGCTTTGATGACGCCGCGGTAGCGTTTGTAAAACCCGTAGATGCAGGCATTGATATGGCTGTAAAGGGCGTGGCGGATGTCGGCAGGGGACCCGGTCGGATCGACGCAGGAAAAATCCCACTGAAGGACCAGATACCGATTGTGCAACGGAGAAGGATCAGAACCGATTTTCAACCGGCCGAACAATTGTTCAAACCGGTCTTTTCGAGACAAATCATAATAGTTTCGCAGGGTCGAAAGCAACAGGCTTTTCCCGAATCGGCGGGGCCGAATAAAGAGCAGATACTTGCCGGTATCCTCCAACAGGGGAATCCGGTCCGTCCGGTCGCAATAATAATATCCCTCCGTTATAAGAGCGTGAAAATCACTGATGCCGTATGGGAATTTCATGGGCGATCTCCGGGGTTGATTTTTTTGAATATATCAGGGGGAATAAAGAATGAAAAGAAAAAACAAAGTCCCGATTCGCCGATGGGCTTTTGCATTTTGCTTGACAAGAATACCCGAATATGAACATTATGCTCACGCATCTAACGACCGGTCGGTAGGAAAGACCGGATCAGGTGTGATTGCAGCTATTTTTACGAATGTGAGGGAGTTTTCCATGC
>JGI12210J13797_10765728_pt1 | contig 12680 bp, 7 predicted proteins | sample ElkSlonscriptome_3_FD_13797 | JGI IMG/M metagenome (IMG submission 13797) | reverse complement strand
GTACATCGGAGCGGTACAACCCTCGACATAATGCACGCTAGCCCCCTCGTCGACAATGATTAGCGTCCGCTCGAATTGGCCCATGCTTTCCGCGTTGATGCGGAAGTACGCTTGGAGCGGGAAATCGATATGCACTCCCTTGGGCACGTAGATAAACGAACCGCCCGACCAAACCGCACTGTTGAGAGCCGCGAACTTGTTGTCATCGGGAGGAATAATTTTTCCGAAGTACTCACGAAGCAAATCAGGATGCTCGCGGACCGCCGTATCGGTATCGGTAAAGATCACACCCTGTTTCGCCAAGTCTTCCTCGAGCGAACCGTAAATGACTTCACTTTCGAACTGAGCCTTGACGCCCGAGAGGAATTTTTTCTCGGCTTCAGGAATCCCAAGCTTGTCGAACGTGTCCTTGATCTCTTGCGGGACATCGTCCCAGGTTTTACCCTGGGATGCAGTCGGTTTCAGGTAGTAATAGATGTCCTGAAAATTGATGTCGATCGCCCCGCCCCATTTCGGCATCGGACGTTCTTCAAATTTCTTCAACGAATCGAGACGAAACTTTCGCATCCAGTCGGGTTCGTTCTTGATGTCCGAGATTTGGTTGACGACCGCCGCATTCAAGCCTTTCTCGGCACGAAAGATCCCGGTCGTTTCGGTGCGGAAGTTGTACTTGTTGATTTCGCCAACATCTTCTTTTTCAGTTAAGTCAGTAGCCATCTTTGGTCCTGTTCATTGTGCGAGAGTATTTTTCAGTTTGTCCGATCCGATTCGGTCACCGCATTCCGGTTAGACCGCTGCCTCTTCTTCAGCGACCATTTCTTGGTTAGCCGCGTCTGCTTCAGGGTACGCTTTGCGAATGCGATCGTAGCCCGACTGGTGAAGCTCGTCGGCCAATTCTTTGCCACCGGTTTCCACCAAACGACCACCAAGCATGACGTGAGTAAAATCAGGCTTGTTATGCTCGAGAAGCTTGTCGTGGTGGGTAATAATTAGCAGCCCCATCTTTCCGTGACCGATTTCGGCAATCGATTCACTTGCCAAACGAACCGCGTCCGCATCAAGTCCACTGTCGGTTTCATCCAAGACAGCGAACTTGGGTTGTAGCATCGCAAGCTGTAAAATCTCAGCCCGCTTCATTTCTCCACCCGAAAAACCATCGTTGACGTAACGACGTGCAAATTCGGTATCCATTCGCAAATGAGCCATTTTCTCTTTCAATTCCTTGCGGAACTCACGCATCGGAATCAGCTCTTCGCCCTCTTTTCGATCGGGGCGACGTACGTTGGTCGTGGCATGGCGCAGGAAGTCGGCCATCTTTACCCCAGGCACTGCCATCGGACGTTGGAAGGCCAAAAATAGACCCGCACGTGCTCGCTGGTCAGGCTCCATCGCCAACACGTCTTCGCCGTCAAGCGTGATGCTGCCTTCGGTCACTTCGTAACCTGGGTGCCCCATGATGGCCAACCCAAGCGTACTCTTTCCGCTACCGTTGGGCCCCATCAAAGCGTGAGTCTCCCCATGGTTGATCGTTAAATTCACGCCCCGAAGAATCGGTTTGTCGCCAACGGATACATGTAGGTTTTTGATTTGCAGTACGTGTGTCATGCTTTGATGGAAGTTTAAAGGAAAGTGGTATTTGGCTAAAACGTTGTTCTGTTCTCAATTCGAAGAATCAGTTCGAAGAACTTGCCGAAGCAGGCTCCGCGTCAGATTGCAAGGCCGTAAATTGGCAGCGATTGTCACCGTCGAGACGGCAGCTACTAAGCTGTAGCGGACGGCCAAGGGCTTCCGATAGCATCTGCTCTTCCAAACGGCACATCGCGCGGTCATCGGACGTGTCGGTCAACGAAGGATACGGGCAAGCGCAAACATCGATGACCGGCAATGCACCCGCATGCGACATCTCGGCTGCAATGTCTCGACCAACCAACGTTTCCGAAAGCCGCCTCATGCGTGATTCGAGCGATTGGTCGCCCGATATCACGTCGTCACGATCAATCGCCCGGGCAACCTGACGCCCCAAACGAGCGGCAACCGCTGTCAACAATTGATCTCGAACCGAAACGTCGGAAAGTGACAAGATCTCCTGCCACATTGCCTCCGCCAAGTCGGCTGGGTTGGCACCCGCACGACGATGGCCTTCGACCGTCAAACGATATTCAAATGTCGGGCGGCCGCGGCCAGCCACGATCTTTTCTCGGTCAATCAATCCCATCTCTAGGAGTCGTTCAATCCGCTGGCGGATCGCCGTAGCTGTCACTTCCAACAAATTGGTCAATTCGCCAATCCCAAAGGATTCGCCACTGCGCATCGCCACCAACAACTCGCGATCAACCGACCGAAGCTGCTCGATATGCAAAGTGGGTGTGTGGGAATTCGACATGATCGATTGGCTGAAACGTGATGGGGTCGAGTGGTGTTTGCATCTATTATTGCGACATTCCAATTTTTGACAACGGTGCTTGCGTTAAATAGCCGCTGCTTTTAGCCGAGAATTCCAGGAAGCGACGAAATTCTCTCTTCAGCACACTGTTTGGGGGCGATTGTGCTCCGCTGCTGCCGCATCAAAAAGTGATTAAATTGCCGGGCGAGACGAAGTGGCGGAGGGAGCCGATCCGGCTTGTAATTCCCAGCATCAATTCTACCATTAGGGCTCGGTTCGCTTTTGTTTGCCACTCCTACTGAATTGAAGACGTCCTCATGAGCACTGACTCAGCTTCCCAGCCACAACGACCCGCATCCTCGGGGCACGCATCGCGACCTGGTAGTGGGCCGGGGGGGGCCCCGAGTGAGCCTTTGCCCGAACCATCGACCATTCCAATTCAAGGTTGGCATTGCACTCATACGATGTATCGGTTTCGCCGCGAAATGATCAGCGGTCCGTTGAGCCGCGGCTGCCAAGATCAGTTCCGCTCCGCACTGGATCTTCAGTCGGATGCTCGCCCCGAACGCTTGGCAGCTTATTGGACGAGTGGTCACCGTGCTGATTTTGCGGTCATGGCGATGGACCCCGATCCAGCCAAGGTGGATGCCGTTCACCAAAGCATCGTTGCCCCCACGCTTGGTCAATTTGTCGAAGCGACTTGGTCGTTTGTGTCGATGAGCGAGATTAGCGAGTATGTGCCGACGCTCGAGCAATACCGCGAACGGCTGATCGCTAGCGGTGCTGAGCCCGATTCACCCGCTCTGACCGCCAAAATGAATGCTTATGAGCGTCGCTTACCCATGATGATGCAGCAGCGGATGCAACCCGATTTTCCCGCATGGCCTTCGGTGTGTTTCTATCCGATGAACAAAAGCCGAGTGGTCGATGCGAATTGGTTTCGCGAGCCGTTTAGTCGCCGCAATGCGATGATGGCCGAGCACGCTCAAAGCGGGATCGCGTTTGCGGGCAAGGTTAGCCAACTGATCACCGTCGGCGTCGGTCTCGATGACTGGGAATGGATGGTAACCCTTTGGGGCCGCAATCCTCAATACTTAAAGGAGATCGTCTACAAGATGCGATTCGACGAAGCGAGTGCCAAGTATGGCGAATTCGGCCCGTTTTACGTTGGCTACAAAGCGACCGCCGACGAGATTCTAAGTCACTGTAACGTTCGGTAAACCCAACGGCTTGAGTCCAGCACCCGCTTACGGTCACATCGAACCGAGGTGGACTCGGCCCGGGGCAAGGGGGTGCACTCGGCACGCGGGATCAGCGAGATTGGTCTTGCCACCGCTTTGACGGCGCAGTTACAAGCGAGTGAGTTTGCCGATTTATTGAAGCGACACCACTCGAAAAAGTGAAGAGCAAGGAATGCACTCGCCTCCGACACCACGATCTCCACACGCCGTTATTGGGCGCCCGTCTGGCATTCTGGCGGTATTGCTGATGCTGGGATTGCTGGTCCCCGAGTGTTTCTCGCAGGGCCCGACGCCTTCGGAAATGCAGGCAGCCCTCGAGATTCGTTTGCCTGAAGACCCAGCGGCCATCTTGGCTGTTGTCGGTCAATCCCCCATTTTCTTGAATGAAATTTCACCCAAGGTCGACGCTCGAATTGAAGAGGTTTTAGGGAAAACAAACCAAACGATTCCTGAAGAACAATTGCGTTTTGCCCGCGTCAGTCTGACTCGAGGGATGCTTCGCCAAGCGATACAAACCAAGATGATGCGAGAGAGTTTTTTGCTCGACCAAGTCGCCACTCAAAATGCCGACAAACGTGCTGAAGCCGATGCAATGTTGGCCGCGCGGGCTCGGCAAATGTTCTACGAATCCGAATTACCGCAGCTTCAAAAACAGTATAAAGTGCGAGACCTCGGCGAACTCGATGCCTTGCTGCGGGAAAAAGGCAGCTCGCTATCGGCTCGCCAAAGAGACTTTGCCGACGCGATGCTCGGGCATCTCTACATCAAGAGCAAGGTCGTCCAAGACCCCGATGTATCGGTCGCCGAAATCACTCAGTATTACCGGGAAAATCACGACGAGTTCGCCCAGGCAGCGGCAGCGACGTGGGAGCAACTTTCGGTTCTGTTTAGCGAGATCCCCAACCGAGAGGAGGCGACGACAGCCATTTCCGAGATGGGCCGCGAAGCCTACTTCGGAGGCAATATGCAAGCGGTCGCCAAAGCGAAAAGTCAAGAACCGTTTGCCAGTAAAGGTGGGCTGCACGATTGGACGACTCAAGGAGCATTGGCTTCTGGAACGCTCGATAAACAAATCTTTTCGCTTCCTCTTAACGCGATGAGCGAAATTATTGTCGATGAAACGGGTATGCATATCATTCGCGTTCTCGATCGTCGAGCCAGTGGATTCACGCCGCTAAGCGAAGTGCAAGATGAAATACGAGCAAAGATCCGACAAAACAAAATCACCGAGTCGCAAAAAACGGTGATGGAAGAAATGAGCAAACGTATTCCGATTTGGACGTTGTTCCCTGACGATTTCCCCGAAGCCAAACCGCTGCCGACGAGTATCGTGTCTCGGTACTACGAATCCGCTCCGAACGCCATTCGCTAATGGTCGTCGACCACCAACCCTTCATTCACATCAAACTGTTTACGTGTGATCGCTTTGCGTCTCCTACCGATTCTCTCTTGGCGGGTGCCTGTCTATTTATTGGTGCTCGTCATTGGTGTTGTATCGGGGTGCGGGCAACTTGCTTATCGTTTGACCAACAATCCACCCGAAACATTCGTCCCCAATCCGCTGGAGTTACCACCTGCACCGGATGATTTCGTTTGGTCACAAGTGGTCGATTCGGTGGATGATTATTTTCGCATCGCCCGCGAGCAGCCGGTACTAAACTCAGGCGGTTTGGTTTCCGATGGACGTTTGGAAACGGTCTATAAAGTTGGCAGTTCACTGGCCCAGCCATGGAACAAGGACAGCACACCTGGTTTTGAACGATTGCAGGCTAGCTTGCAATCGATACGTCGCAAAGCCATTGTGACGGTTCGTCCGCAAGGCGCCGCTTATGTGATCGAAGTCGTCGTACAAAAAGATTTGGAAGATACCGACCGCACCCAATTCGCGACCGAAACGACGCTGTCGCGGCGCCATGATGGAACGTTGATACGCGAGCGAGACCGAATTGACGCAGGCCCCCAAACGTTGGGGTGGATACCGCTTGGCCGTGACGCTTCACTCGAACAGGCGATTTTGGCTGACATTTTCGGTCGTATCACTCAGGCGGATGGTGGCGGATTCTTGCCTCATCATTAATCCTCGTCGCAGCGTTGTTTTCGACTGAAATCGGCATAATCAAATCACTTTGACCCAATCTTCGCCGCCGCCGCTTTAGTCTTTTTCGAAAATTCATCTTCGGGCGACGCCGCGCCGATAGTCATGCTGTTGCGATAGGATAGCGCCCACCTTCCGCGATCATGTGTAGTACTGGGAGCTCCCCTCTTTAGTGATACGTTGATGATCTGTGCCACGCCACTTCGTCTCGATTTGGACACCCTTTGTGCAAAGATTGAATTCAAATTGTGTGAACTAGGACATCTTGAGCGAAAAGAATTTCCGATGACTCATCGAGAAGTCGTCCGGGGCGGTAAGCTATGCGGTTTGTATTTCTGCTTACATGGTCCACGAAGCGTCAAGCTAACCGCCATCTGCGACTTCACAAAAAGCCTTATCATCTATTACGGCAGCGACGGAATTCGCCGCGAAAGTACGAAATTAAACGCGAAGACGTCAAGAACTCTACAATCTCAATTGCTCGCCGCTTAGAGCCTATCCGAATAACTCGAGCAACGACTCGAGCGATTCTTCTTCGTCCGCTTCCTCGTTCGATTGCCAATCAAGGATTGCTCGGTCGATCGATGCCGAACGAGTGGTGAAATCGAAGAGCGTGTTTGCTGATCGAAGAGTGGCTGGATGCTCGATTGCCAAGCGACTAACGACATCCCCCATGGTTGCTTCACCCTCGGCGGTACTGGTCATCGAAAGAATCAATTGTTCGCCCGACGTTGCTGGCGGCACCAATTCGCCATTGCTGATGGCGAGTTTATTGATTTTGTTGATGACCATGACGGCATCGAGTGGCGAAATCACTGCATCACCACTGACGTCCATGTAAAACAGACGGGGTGGATCATTCGGTTGCGGATCGCTAATGGGTCCACCCAGCCCTTCACCAAGCCCATTGATAATGACCAACGAATCACTCGCGGTAACAATACCGTCCCGATTCGTATCGTGGCGATTATACGGGTTGGTATTCGGTTTTTGGTTGTGCAAATGCAAGACCGCATCGTCACGGCGAAGCACATGCGTGAACACCCCGACAATGAACTGTGGAATGTCTGCCGTCCATCCATCACCAAAGTTGACCGTATCATCATTTTGAGCATCAATGTCGATGATGTTACGCAGACGACCGAGATCACCAACGGTGAGCGTCTTTGCGCCACCGCCGAGATCGATTCGCAATCGATCGGTACTGTTGACTGGTCGTGAATCGATGACTTGCCCGCTGCTGGTGTCACTGACAACGAGCTGGTCCGCTTGCACGCTAACAGTCAAGTGATTGAAGTTGACGTTTTGGTTGATGACCTCGATCACCGTCGAGCCAAGGCCAGCAAAGCCAGGATCGGAATCGGCTTCACGAACCGAGAACGAAATATCGGCGGCCACGTTGGCATCGGCGAACAAATCCGCTTGGCCGGTCGCGGTAACGGTTTGCGGCGTGTCCCAGTTGGCGGAGGTAAACCGAATAACCGTTGGCGTCACGACGACTTCGCCGGTATCATCGCTATCGACCATGACGACTACGTCACTTTGTGGAGCCGCCGACAATCGAACTTGTAATTCCGCCGTTGTGCCCCGTTCATTGACAATCACCGGAGTCGATGTCGATGTGACAACCAATTGTCCATCGTCATCGTCTTGGATCGCAATGCTTAATTGTTCAGGATTGACCGTCAAGTTTCCGGTAAAACTCGTCACGTTGACATTGACCAAGCCATCTTGTTCAACAAACGTATCGTCGGTTGCTGTCAGAACCAAACTTCCCGACAATTGACCACTGGGGATCACGATTTGATTCGATGACGTACTGAAATCATCGCTTGTCGTATCGCCTTGGCCTGCAAACGCCAAGTTGACCACGATCTCGCTTTGGGCAGGTCCTGACAACGTGGCAGTCAATGTTGAAACGCCATTGGTTTCCGAAATCGATGCGTTGTCGACGCTGAGGGTTAATGTCGGTTCCGTTTCGTTGTCAACAATCGTCAGCCTGATCGGTTGATTCTTAAACGTGACCGTATCGGCATCGTCCGCCGTGACTTGAATCGACCCAACTTCGTCCCCTTCGAACACGTCATCGTCGACCGAGTCGATTTGCACACTGCCGACCAACGTGCCGGCTGGGATCGTGATGGTGGGTTGTGATAAGGTGTAATCGACCCCTTCGGTGTTCGCTCCGCTTGGTATCAAACTAAAGGTAATGTCACGCTCGGAAAGCTGAGACAAACGCACCTCCAAAAGAGCTTGCCCGTCAACTTCGTTGATGACAAAGAAAGTCGAATTCACATTAGCGACTGGAGGCGAATCGTTGTCACCGATGACAAAGCTGGTGCTAGCTTGTTCGCCAGTCATCACACCATCGGTTGCTGTCGCATCGATGGTGACCGATTGTTCGATCTCATCGATTGCATCGTCGATCGTGGCGATCTCAATCGAGGCCGAAGTCGAACCTGCGGGGATGGTGATTTGTTTCGTCGGCACAGCGTAATCAAAACCTTCGCTCGCGGTGCCTCCAAGAATTAAGTCGACGGTCATATCGACTCCTGCCTCTGCATCAAGCGATGCGGTGATCTGGTTTGTCGTTCCTTCGACCACGTTTGCCGACGTGGCTGCGATCGACAACGTTGGGAACGGGTCATCATCGAGAATCGTCAACGTCATCTCTTCGCTGCTTGCTGCAACCGCATTGCGGATTTGGTCTGGCGAGATCGTTAGCACTTCATCAGGCTCGTACAACGAATCCTCGATGGCGGTAATCATCATCGTGCCCGAAGTATCGCCGGCGAGGATGACAATTTGTGGAGCCGACAAGGCATAGTCGCTGGCCGATGACGTGGTTTGGATCGACGGCACAATCGTCACGTCCAAACTTGAAGCTTCCGATAACGTCGCCGTGTAGGTCGCCGTACCGCCCGCTTCGTCAATCGAAGTCGGATCCAGTAACAACGTCACCGTCGGCTGAGGATCATTGTCCGTAATGGTCAACGTTGCTGACTGAGTCGATCCCATCAATGCGTTGGTTACTGATTGAACCGTCGCGATCACGGTTTCATCGTTTTCGTCGATTGCGTCTTCGATCGAATTAAAATCAAACGTCGCCGTCAAACTGCCGGCTGGAATGATGACATCGATCGTTGAATTGGGAGCTGAGCCCACAATCGACGAGGAAGCGAAATCGGTATCGAGCAGAGCCGTTCCCGAAATTAAAATCGTCGCAGTGACGTCTTGGGACGACACGCCGCTCAGACTCGCGGTCAGCACCGCCGACTGGTCCGCCTCGTCGATCGAAGCGGTATCGAACGAGACCAGGATTGTGGGTGGGTCATCATCATCGATAATATTTGCCGTTACCGATTGAGCACCATTTTCGGTGCCACCAGCTACCGTATCGATCGAAACGATCACCGTCTCATCAAACTCGTCGACAGCGTCATCAATTGTAGACAGTTGGACCGAACCGGACGATTGGCCAGCGCGGATGAGGATGGTGGTCGTGATTGGATTGAAATCGGTCGCCGAAGCGGTTCCAGCGACCGCTAAGGTGACGGTCACATCAAGAGACGAGACTTCCGAAAGCGTCGCGGTGATCGTGGTCGAGCCCGTTTGCTCAATGAGATTCGGATTAGCGATTGACAACAAAACGCTCGGTGCCGAATCATCGTTGACGATCGTCGTGGTGATTTGCTGAGGCGATGCTTCAACGGCATTGGTAACACCGATCACGTCGACAATCACAGTCTCATCAATTTCGAAGATCCCATCGTCTACCGAGTCGATCGTGACGGCGCCCGTGGTTTGTCCCGCAGGAATCGTGATCTGAGTCGCATTGATGCCGTAATCGGTCGCCGCAGCGGATCCTGACACGCCTAGGTCGATCGTGACATCAAACAACGACGCAGCGGATAACTCAGCGGTCACGACGGCCGTCCCGTTTGCTTCCGGGATCGTCGGTTGATCGACCGAAAGCGTCACATTCGGAGTCGCATCATCGTCGACGATCACAAGCGAAGCGGTCGTGAATGATCCGGGGACCGCTTGCAGCAGCGATGCGATGGAGACGTCGATGACCGTATTGTTCTCATCAAAACTGTCATCGATGGCTGTGACCGGTATGCGAGCGGTTTGTGTGCCAGCCGGGATGATGATTTGCTGAGACAATCCTGTGTAGTAAGGTGCAACCCCCATGCCGTCGGCTTGAACGTCCAAGTTGACCGTCACATCAAAACCGGATGGCTGCGAAAGTGAAACGATAAGGTCGGTCGTTCCGTTGTTTTCCGTGATCGCACTGTTTTCAAATTGAATGGAAACCGCTGGTGGATCATCGTCGTCTAGAATTTCAATATTGACAAAGTCATTGCCCACGAAGGTTCCATTGCTGACGCTGTCGAGAGTCACAACGACCGTTTCGATCGGTTCATCGAAAAAGTCGTCACTGGCGCTAATGGTTAGGTTTCCCGAAGTGATGCCTGGTTGGATCGTGATCGTCTTTCGATTCGCCGTCCAATCGGTCAATTCCGTTGCGGTCCCCGTCGTAACAAACGACAACGTGACGGGCAAATCGGATCGCGTGCTCAAGAAAGCGGTCACGACCGCCGAACCGCCTTCGGTAATCGATAACGGATTTTGGGACAAGAAGACTTCAGGAGCAGCATCGTCATTCAGAAGCGTTATCGTCACCGGTTCCGTGGTCGCTGCCGTCGCATTGCCCAAGCTCGTAATCGTCGTGACAATCGTTTCATCCACTTCGAAGATGTCGTCTTCGACGATGTCGAAAACGAGCGTGCCGGTGGGCTGGCCAGCCGGAATGAAGATCGTGCTCGAAGCAGTCGTGTAATCCAGCAAATTGTTCGCTGTTCCACGAATGAGCAGTTCGATTGTGACGTCCTTCGACGAAACGGCCGACAAAGTTGCCGTCAAAACGACAGGACCGTCGGATTCGTTGATCTCGGTTTTATCTGAAACTAAGGTCACCAAAGGTGCTTCGTCGTCATCGGTAATCGTGACGTTCGAAACCGCGGTAGCGTCGAAGGTCGCATTGTCCGCCGAAGTGATTCCCAAGACCACCGTTTCGTCCGCTTCGTCGATTGCATCTTGCACAGCCGTTACGGTGGCCGAACCCGTCAAATCGCCTGCCGCAATATCGATTCGCAGTTCCGAGGTCGTGTAATCATCGGTCAACGTTGCGGTCGATGATGGCTCCAACGGTGCGTTCCGAACTTCGATAAACACGGTGACATCTCTTGCCGAAACGGCGTCCAACGTTGCCGTGATCGTCGCGACGCCTGCCGCTTCATCGATCGATTGATCGACAGGGCTAAGCGTAACCACTGGTTGTTCGTCATCATCAAGAATTTGATAAGTGAATTCTGATGCCCCTGAGAGCGTTGCTCCGGTGACCGAATCGACCGTCAACGTGAACGGCTCATCTGTTTCGTCAAGTTCGTCCGACAATGCCGAGATGGTTTCTGTTTGTGAAAGTTGTCCAGCGGGGATGACAATTTGAAGTCCATCGGACAATTCGTAATCGGCATTGTAATTCGCCTCGCCACCATCTGCCGAGGCCAGCAAAGTCACGGTCACGGATTCGGTAGACACTTGGTCGAGCGTCGCGGTGATCGTCGTTGTACCGCCGGTTTCCAAAATATTCGTGTTGGCAAGCGGCGTGGTCACGGTGACGACCGGTCCCGCAACGGCATTTGCAGCCTGCCCACCACTCGAAGCCGCAGCACCTTGCTCGACAAATACGCCCTGCTCTAACGCCAGCGGAACATAGGCGAGCAACCGACGTTCTTCGAGATTTTCCAAGCGGGCCGTTCGGAACCAAGATTGACGACGCTGGCGGCGGATTTTTTTGCGAAGACGACTGTTTCGGATTGCCATGGTAGGGTAAGGCTCGAAAAGCGAGTGATTGGAATAAGAGTGATATTGCGGACAATAGGGAATTTACTGATTATGATGCGAATAAACCGCATATACAAGCATTCCCTTGGAAATCCCCACCAAAAACTTGGTCTTAGGGAAAGGACGTCGCCCTCCTCTGCCCACTTCATGTTGCGGAACCTCACATCTTAGCAAGCGATTGATCTCGGGTTTCCTCGCCCGTTTAAAAAAGCGACAAGATCTGTTGACAGTTCGTTTACCTTTTTGATAAATCGAGAGCTAGTCAAAACGAGCTTGGTAAGCCGAGCTCGAAATCTGAACTTGGCGTCGAAATGCGACTCGAATTCCCGCAACGAATTCCTTTGTTGATCCCGCCGTGTTTCCCTTACCTCACAAGCTCAACCATGGAAGGTTGCTCTTATGGCCGATCCTACCTCCGGCGTCCCTTTGTTGGATGTCAATCGTGATAACCGCCCCTTGCGAGATGAATTTGTCGAAGCCTTGACTGGAGTGGTCGACAGTGGCCGATTCCTTTTCGGTCCCGACGTCACGTCGCTTGAAAGTGAAATTGCTGCTTATTGCCAAGTCGAAAACGCGATTGGATGTGCATCGGGCAGCGACGCGTTACTGCTGCCCCTGATGGCTCTGGGCATCGGGCCTGGCGACGAGGTGATCGTGCCAAGCTTTACCTTCTTTGCTTCGGTAAGCTGTATCACTCGGCTCGGTGCAACGCCGATTTTTGCTGATATTTGTCCGGATACGTTCAATGTCGATCCCGAATCGATTCGTGGATTGATTACCGATCGCACCCGTGCGATCATCCCGGTTCACTTGTTCGGACAATGTGCCCAGATCGATCGGATCTGTCAAATTGCCGGCGATGATGATATTCCTGTGATCGAGGATGCTGCCCAAGCCATTGGTGCGGCTTATCATTCCCGGCCTGCCGGAAGCTGGGGCAGCGTTGGCTGCTTTAGTTTTTACCCCACCAAGAATCTTGGCGGGATGGGCGATGGCGGGATGATGACGACCACCGACGCGGGTATGGCCGATCGACTTCGCTTGTTCGCCG
>JGI12210J13797_11272606_pt1 | contig 12681 bp, 9 predicted proteins | sample ElkSlonscriptome_3_FD_13797 | JGI IMG/M metagenome (IMG submission 13797) | reverse complement strand
GCAGCGTCATGGGAAAGGGAATGCAAAGTTCAGAAAATAATACGCAACAGATCTTTATTCTACGGGATAAAACGGAGGTCGGGGTTTCCAGCCTGTATTCTGCTTAGGTACACCCCGAGCAATCCAGCAGCATCCCGCACCATTCCTGGTCGGCTTCGCAGACGTTTTCCACTGCCCCCAGCTGCCCAAAAATTGTGGCCACCGCATCCGCTTCAAGGGTTCGTATTCCGGACAGAATCATGGTTCCGGAGCAGGCGCGAACGAGTTTGGGTGCTAATTCCATGAGAAGTCCCCCGTAAAGATTGGCTGCCAATAAAGGGTATTTTTGATCAAACCAGGTGCGGGTAAGATCCTTCACCTCAAGAGTAATCCCGTCCTCAATTCCATTCAACACCAGATTCTCGGCAGCCTGGTCGAGTGCCATGGCATCCACATCCACCGCCAGGATATGGCTCCAGCCGAATTTCCGGGCGGCAATAGATAAAATGGCACTTCCACATCCCGCATCGAGCATGGTTTCCGGTTTGAACCCTTCCGCATGCAGCCGATCAATCATTTCCAGACAAAAATGGGTGGTAAAGTGACTTCCGGTGCCAAAACTCAACCCCGGATTTATTAAAATCACTTCACGGCCTTCCGGAATGTGTGTATGGTCCCGCAGCCATTCCGGTAAAATAAATAACGACGTTCCAATTTTAATCGGTGTAAAGTGATGCCGCCAAAAGGTGGTCCAGTCTTTGGCGCCGCAATGCCGAACCTGTGCTTCCACCTTGGGATGTGTGTCTTTGAACGCATACAACATCAGTTTCGCAGAGGTTTCATCCTCAAAGTAGGCCTCCAGCCAAATGAGTGCCTGATCCACCATTTCCATTTCCACCGGAGAGGCATCGCAGGCGTTTTCCAACCAGGCAGACAGAGTTTCCGCCTCGGCGGGGGTACGGGCGGGTACAGATAAAATCCAAACATCAGCAGGTTCACTCATTTTCCAAATAACTCCTTGGGTAAATTTTTCGGTTGCCAATCCGGGTGGTCAAGGGTGCCGGTAAGTTGCACCTCAATCAGTTTTCGAATCGGCCATAAAATCAGCTTCAGCGCATCGGAAATAATTCCATCTTTAAAAAGATGAATTTTCAAGTCCGCTGAAATTTTCCGTCCGTCAAAGGTATAAGAACCCGGGCCGGCAATCGACAGGACATTCCCCTGTAAAAAAAGTTCTTTAGACGAAATTTTTCCGTCACCAATTTTGAAGTCTGCGGTGAAATCACTTTGGCTGGCATATCCAAACCCTTTTACCAATTTATTCAGCAACTGACTCAATCCAAACAGTAACGGAATTCGAAACAAAGACCCATCCCGGATTTCCACATGTCCCTCCCCTACATAAGAGTCACTTCTGGGTGCTTGAGGGGTGTCCCGAATTTTCCCCGCTAAATTCAAATCCAGACTTAAATTCCCCCGGTAAGGGGTATCTTCCAAATCGGTGGCTTTTGTGATTACTTTGTATAAATCCATATTTTTCAACTTCATCGCCAATGCAAAGCGACCGTCATCTGAAAACGTTTTTTCCGATCGGAAATTTGCATTCAGGCTCCCCCCTTCCAGGCTCGCCTGCAGGTCAGGCACTTCCAGTACCTGATCGTTCACCCGCACACTTCCAGTAAGGTGATTCAAACTCAGCCACTGTATAACAAGATCCTCAAACGCAAAAGTTCCTTTAAAATCATGAGCCATTTTGGGGCTGAAATCTATAAATCCTAGCGCATCAATTTCCGAACTCCCCCGGAATCGAAACAGCTGCAGACGCCTGGAGATCTGAGGTCCAATCAGTTGCAGGATGTCCGGGAGGTGGAAACTGCTCTCGAACGAAAAAGTGCATCCCTGTAACCGGGGATCAAATATCAGCTCCCCGGTAAACAGCTCCGTCCCTCTGCCAGCCTTGGCGTCTAGAATTGAAAGAATCTCATTTTCATAAGTCACCTGAGCACTAATCCTGTCAAAAGAAGTTCCCCGCCAAAGAACATCCTCTCCCTTCGCATCAATCCTCAATATCATCGGAGCCCCTGTTTTTTCCTGATAATAGTAGCCTTCCAGCTGCGGTGTATCCCCACGGAATTCCCATTCCCGCAGATACTTCTCCGTCACCGCACCCACCATGGAGATCGCTAAATCCGGATAAAAGGAGCCCTTAAAGTCCACCTCCCAAAATCCACTGTCAAAGTCGATTGCCACATCTCCCCGGATCGGCCCTTTCCCTTTCGTCTGGCCCAAGATTCCATCGACATTCTCCAAGGCCAACCGGGGAGAGTCCCAATCCAGAGTGAAGGAAAGTTGCGGAAAAAACCCATCCCGATAAAATCCGTTTTCCACCTGAAAAGTTCCTCCAATTTTATTTCCGGGATGTTTAAAGGAACTCGGTCCCACCTGCATCGTAAAATCACAACGATCCTCCAGACGCAGTTGTAACCGGTCCAACACCTCACCCAGTGCAAAAGGGGACACCGCTTCCAGTCCAAAACGCCGGAGAGTATTTTCCAGCCGCACTACAAATTCATCTTTCGAAAAATTCACCTCTGCACTTCCACTCAAAGACCGTTCCGAATTTTCGCGCACAAGAAATTCCTTAATCGTAAGGAGCTGATTCTCAAAAACTGCATCTATTTTAATGGCCTCAATTGCCAATCCCCGATGACGGGCCGGCCCCGTATGATCCAACGTCACCCGCACAACCGGAAACCCTGTATCTTCTGAGGACGGACGTAAGGTTATGTCAATCAACGGTGGGGTATCAAATTCGAAGTTTTCCAGAAATTTCACAACCTTTGCAACCACCCTGGCCTTTCGGTTGATCGGAGTATCCTGTCCGCCAGCCTGTATTCTCATCTCCCCATTTACCTGAAGATCCATATTGGAAAGAGATCCCCTGAAATTTTCAAACGTCACCTTTTCAGGCTCCACCTTCAGTTCGCCCTGTATCCCATGAAGCCGCAGGGGCTGATTGGTGATTAAGTCATCCGCCCAGGTGCCCAAATTGGTTTCGAAGCTGCCGTTGATGATCTTAAAAGTTCCTGACCACTCCCGGTGGCGGATCCATTGACTCCATGCAGGTTTTAAGGAGATTTCATCTGCCGTCAGCAACGGCGTCACCCGGTCCCGCGCCGTAAAGAGTTTTAATTCATAGACCTGGCCCCCCTTCCCCGGGATATAGTCTACTTCCCGTGCCTCTACATACGCCCCCTCCGGTAACTGCTTATTCAGAACCCAGCTAAACCAGGCTCCCGGAATACCAACGGACGCCCACACCCCACCGCACATCAGTAAGAGCAGGACCGTCCAAAAAATCACTTTGCAACTTTTCCAGACCGTATGTCTAAGAGAGGTGGGGTTCTTCACGGCTGGCCCCCTTACCTATTCCCCGGCAAAAAGGGGTTCCACGACCATTTGAAAATCTTCCTGTGACATTTGAAACACCAAATTCTGCCCTTGAAGGATGGCCATCACCGGGCCGTTTTCTTCAGGACGACTCAACCAGAGGGTTCGATTCCCGGCCTGTTCTCCAGCCAACCCCACCGATAATCGAATCGGAGGATTTTCCAAACCGTATTGGGCGAAATCCAGGGGGTTTAGTTCCACGAGGTTTTCCGCAAACACTTTGGAAAAGGTCCGGATAATTTCAGAAACTCTTTCCTGGTCGACGTCTCCGTTCTCCTCTTGTGCGGTCCACGGTTGATCCGGACCTGTACGAATCACCGCCTGGGTACGTTCCCCGTGACTGAGACTCAGGCGGACCACTTCCAGTGGGTTGTAGGTCAAAACTTCCCGGGACAAATAAGGCAGCACATTCACAGGTGCATACTTGACCAAATCCGGCACCACCTGAAGAAGCCCCTGTTCTCCGGATTTCCGTAAAAGTGCCCGTCCGGGAAGACCAAGGTTTTCCACTATTTCAAAGGTAACAGGCTTCTCTCCATCCGCTTCTTCAGGGGTAAAGCTCACTTCTTTCAGAGCTTGCAATTCAGGATCGTCCTCTACAAAATTTTCGACTTGAGCCTCCATCCAGGTTTTCATCATATTCTGCACCCGTGCGGAAGAAGCTTTCATGGTTACCGGATCCACCACTTGCCAATCAATACCCTTCTTTTCAAGCACAAGACGTTCCCCCCCCTGTTGAATCGAAATCCGTACGATAGACTGCGGGTCGACATTAAACAGACGGCGGTCCCTGAACAATTCGACAGGGGACTGCGCTAACATCCGCATTCCTTTGGAGACTTTAACCAGACCTTCCTGTCCGGAAATCCTCACCAACAGTTGGTCAGGGTTCATCGGCAGGTCGCCCCCCACCACAAGCTCCACCGGCACCTTCGAATTTACCGGCCATAACCGAATCACATCTTCACTCCGCTCAAAGTTTTCCATGTCCTGTGTTCCGGGATCATTAACCACGCCTTCGATTCTGGACTGCAAAAGCTTTTGAATCAACGCCAGCACCTGCTCCTGATCCGCCAGCGAACTCACCGGCGTTTTAAGCACCCACTCCCCCTCGCGTTTTTCCAGGCGGAGCATTCGATCCTCACCAATGAGATCCACCGCCTGAACTTCTTCTTCATGAAGTGGAAACAAGGTTTTATCCCGGTACGCCAAGACATCTATGGGCAGAATCTCCAATAAATCGGTCGAAACCGGTATTACATTCTGAGTCGACTCCTCTTTCACATAGACCGAATTTCCGAGAGGGTTTACGTCCCCCACCTGATACTCCCGGGTTTGCCCGGGCGTTGTAAGTGTCAATTTAATACGTGGCACTGCCAACCCGTATTCGGCGAGAGACTTTTCATTTTCCCGCATATCGGCCGGTGTAATCAGATCCCCTTTCCCCAGAGTTTTAAAGCGGGCTAAGAGTTGTTGAACGACCGGAGCCGCGGCCCTCGCCCCTTTGGGATGTATCAATTCCCAGCCCTGATCCGTCTTAAATAAGTCAACCGCATAGTCCGATGTTTGAATCCCGATTCCATGAATCTGCTCCACCTGCAGATCAAAGGCCTGGCGCTGCAGAGCCAATTCCTCGGCTGTGGAGAGCTGGTTTATTTCGTAGAACCAAATATAGGCCCCCATTCCGAGAACCACGAGCAGCAGGAGAATTGTTCGAGAGACTTTCATTTTATTTCCGTCTCCGTATTGAAACCATGATTCCCACCCCCATCACCATGCCCGGCAAGACAACCGCCAGGAGAAACAACAGGTGATACAGCTCATTTTGATCCACCTGCAGACGAATCTCGGTAATATCCTTGGGAGGAATTTCCAGCAACTCCTCCTGATACAACAACCAGTTCACCGCATTTTGCATTAACAACATTCCCCCGCCATTGTTCAGCCAATTGCCTGCAAAAAGGGAATCCCCAAAAACGACCAATCGTTTTCCCGCATCGCCCCCGTTTTTTCCGGAAAGTTTCCATTCCACGGCGGCACCAATAGGCACCGGTCCCGGCATATCCACTCCGTCATCAAACCGATACGGGGTTTTATTCGGACGGGTTTCCGCCCAGCCCTGTGTTGAACTGGTCATCAGTGGAGAATACTGGGGGCGATCTGCGGACTCTGTTTCTTTCTGTAAGGCTGGCATCACCGAGCGCGGACGGATAAACATACTGCGGATTTTCTGCATTGAATCGGTAATCGGATGATTGCTGTAGGTACTCACATTCACATCTTCTCCACTGAGCGTACGAACAGGATCGACCACCACATCCGGTAACAGCTGAATCCCGAATTCCTTCAGAAAAGGAATTAATCCTGCATCGGACCCCTGATCAACCGCGACCAATAACTGTCCTTTTTCCGTCATATACGTGCGTAACAAGTCCAATTCCGGTTGAGAAATTCGGGTACGCGGTCCCGCAATCACCAAAAGATCGGCATCGTCCGGAACTGCCCGACTTTCTTCCAGATTTAAGGTACGTACTTCGATATTATCCGCTTCTAATTTTTCGCGGATCGCCGAATACGCCTGAGGATCTTTTTCAAAGTTGTCGATTTCCTTTTCCCCGTGTCCTGTAAGAAAATACACCACCGGGCGGACACTCCGGGTTAACTCCATCAATCCACTCGACAAAACCGCCTCTCCCTGAAAGCCAATAACCCGGGGTTCCTGACCTAATTCCCGGGTGTCATCCGATTCCATCACCAACATATTCGCCATCGACAACACCACCTTTCGATCACGATAGGACAAAAGGACCTGATCCGGCTGCGATACCTGAAACTGATTGCGTAACGCCTCCGTTTCCGCAATATTCTGATCGGGGTCCACCGTCTTTACGGTGATCAGTCTGTTTAATCGCTGAAATTCCCGGGCTAAATCCTCCACATTGGGCCCTCCCGAAAAACCCTGACTCAACAACAAAGTCATTTCAACCGGTTCCTGCACACTCTCAATCACCGCCAGTGTTTTATCCGAAAGCACCGTGGATTGCTGAGCGCTCCAGTCCTCCAACACATAATTACGCATGCCGATAAAATTAACCATCGCCCACAAGGCTACCAGCAGCAGGAGATTAAACGCCAAATGTATTCCGGAAGCTCCTTTGCGGAAACGGGTGCCCCACACCATTTTACGTGCCGTCTTTTTAGATTCCTTACTCATGCCCGCCACCTCCGTGATTCCAGAATTCGGGTCGTACACATCAGGATCAACAAGGTACTCGAAAGATATAAAACCACGGAACGGGTATCCACCACTCCCCGTGCGTAATCCATCATATGCAACAGAGGTGAAAACGGCAAGGTGAGCTCACGGATAAGGGGAATTGGACTCACCGCCGGCAGAAAGCCTGCCAGAAACAATATGGCGATCAACGTAAACGAGGAAATCGAAGAACTGATGGAATTTCGGGTTAATGAACTGCAAAAAACTCCAATCGATAAATAGAAACTCCCAATGAGGAAAATCCCCGAATAGGCTGAGGCCAAGGCTCCGTAATCGATAGGAATCGGCTGCTGGGCCACTCTCTGTAAAAGAGGATAAAAGGCCAAGGTCGGAAGCCACATCACCACATAAACCGTAAAGACCCCGAGAAACTTACTAAAGACCACCTCAATATCCCGCACAGGAGCCGTCAACAACATTTCCAGCGTTCCGGACCGCTTTTCTTCCGCAAAAGACCGCATGCTCAATACCGGAATCACCATCAATACTGCAAACCAGGCGACCCCTCCATAAAAACCGCGTAACAGGTCATAAAAAGTTGCCCCGTCAAGTAAACGCACATTGGCCAAAAACCAAAATCCGATCCCCATGACCACCAAAAACATCGTCGCCAGAATATACGCAACCGGGGATACGAAATAAGAAGCGACTTCCCTTTTCCATAAGGTGACAAACTTTCTCATGCCTCCCCTCCTTCACAGGTCATACTCACAAAGGTTTCCTCAAGACTGTGCCGACGGGTATGCAGTTCCCGCAACGGCCATTTGTGTTCCAGCACCCACTCGTGGAGTTGTTCATGCGGGGCGGCCCCGTGATCAAATAACAATTCCGCACAGGCCCACTCCCCGTCCTGAACCACCTCAAGCTTTTTCACATCCGGAAAAACGCGCAGTATCTTATCCACAACCGATGCCTCTGCCTTTACTTCCAGAGTCAAACTCGTTCCCGGTGACCAGCGGTGTTCTAATTCCTCCAAGGAAGCCGACTCCAAAATCTGACCGCGGTTCATCACCACCACCCGATCACATGTCGCCTCAATTTCACTGAGAATATGCGAAGAAATCAACAGCGTGTGGGATTCAGACAACTCCCGAATCAATTTACGGACCTGAACAATTTGATTAGGATCCAATCCAATCGTCGGTTCATCTAAAATCAGCAGATCCGGATTATGCACAAGCGCGTCTGCAATCCCTACCCGCTGACGAAAGCCCTTCGACAAGTGACCAATCATCCGTTTTTGCACATCCAGCAATCCACACTGTTCCATTGCCCGTTCCACCCCGGTCCGACGGTGCCGGCGGGAAAGTCCTTTCAGATCCGCGCGGTAACGTAAATATTCCCCCACCCGCATATCGGTGTAAAGCGGACAGGTTTCCGGCAGGTATCCTAAACACTGGCGCACTTCGATATTCTTACGGGTAACATCCATACCCTTCACCTGTACCTCCCCCCCACTGGGGGACAGGTATCCAGCCAAAATCCGCATCGTTGTGCTCTTCCCGGCCCCATTGGGTCCCAAAAACCCCACAACCTCGCCTTTTCCCACGGAAAAAGAGACATCCTGAACCGCGGTCACACCCCCCGGATATTTTTTAGTTAAATGCTGTACGTTAATCATAAGTAAAAGTCATTCGTTATACGTCATGTGCCATCCGCTATCCGCCATCCACTAAGAATAATAAGGATTAATCCCTGCATCGTGATCCGTGGAGTCAATCACGTTCCGGACACTGGGCACGGCTTCTTTAATGGCCCGTTCAATCCCGAATTTCATGGTGGCCCGACTGCTTGCGCAACCCTGACAACCTCCGCCCATTTCCACAAACACATCCTGCCCCTCTATCCGGGTCAATTTCACCCAGCCTCCGTGCGAGGCTAAAGCCGGATTAATTTGCTCCGCCAATAGTCCTTCGATGATTCCGCGGACATCTTTATCCAAAGGGGCGTTTTTAACAGATTCCCGTTTTTGCTCGTCCAAAACACTCTCTCCAGCCGAAATGTGTTCCTTCAGAATCGGAATGAGTTTAGCAGCCAGTTTGGGCCAGGGGTCTGGAGAGTTTTTAAGAATTGTAAACGTATCCTTGTGAATTTTAACATCCACAACCCCCTCTACCCCAAAAATAGCCGTAATCAGAGCCGAACCGGGAGCATCCTCCGGTGAACGGAATTGAAACGTCCAGTCATCCTCGAAAATTTCCCGGGACACAATAAAACGGCAGCTGTTAGGATCTGGGGTGAATTCCCCGCGAATACGTATATCATCAGTCTTCATGTCAGTCATAACGCAATAGTAAGGCCCCTTTCAGGTTGTTCAACGGAATTCGTTAACAGAGATGGATGCCTCCCTAACAAATCAGAGAAAAATGCCAAGAGCCTGATTCAACGTTCCTCAGAAGCCTGCAGGTTTCAGGAAATCCCCAACCATTCGGCGAGTTGGTGATGTCGGTCAAAGCTTTTCCGTAAAGACCTCGTTAGATCCTGATCCACCTCGGGATGAACGGGAAAGACCGGTTTTCGCACCGCCCGGCGGGTACTTTCAAACCACCGACTTGGGTTAGGCCGACAGTTCCTTCCACTCCCGTCAAAACCAATAGGTTTCACATAACTTTCAACCGGCATCAGAGTGTAGCGGTCACTTCGATAATGAGCATAGGCAAACCGTACCGCCCAGGAATCGAGTTGACCGGACATCTGGTTTTTCAACATCGTAGGCAAATCCCCTCCTCCGTGGGCAAAACCGCTTTGCAAATCCTGACGCGCCGGAAAATCATCTTTTTCGGCCTGTTGCCAATCCACACTTTTCCATTTCTTTGACCAGGTCCCCCACCCCCAGGACATGGGGCGGGGATTCAACCACACATCCGCCGAAAAATGTTCAGGACGCGCCACTTTCCATTTTGGGGGCATATACGCACTGACCGACAAAATGTCGGGATGGCGTTCGTATGCCGTCAATGCCCCGTTCATATAGCTCAGAAACGACGGATGGGTACGCAAATCATCCTCCATAACAATCACCCGGTCATGGAGGGTCAACTGCTCCCCCACCCCTTGGAGAATATTATCGGCCAGACCGATATTTGTCTTTCTTAAGACGAGAGTGGTCTTGGAGAACCCCTTGATTTCACGGCATAATGCGCGAACCTCCTCTACCCCTTTGTCATCCGCTCCCCCCCGCGGCCCGTCGCTGTAAATAACCAGTTCTGTCTTCGCCGCTTCTTTATTTTTCAACAGTGCCCGCAATGTTTTGCGGGTATGGACAGGACGTCGGTAGACAAACAACACGATGGGGGCGGGATGAAAGCTCATGGTCCTCATCATTGACCTTCCGCTCCTCAAGGTCTAGAAGAAAAACATGTCAGCCTTGCATCGATTTCGTACTCCCGGGTTTCTCAGCGCCCTTTTTCTGATTCTGTATGCTCTCTTAATGTTCCGGGTGGTATGGCCCGCCGATCAGGTAATCCACTCCTACGATTATAATTACGGACTCATGGGCATGTACAAAGCAGAAATGCCCGAAGCCTTTTTCGAGGGCTTTTGGAGGGGCTTTCCACTGCTCGGGCGTGCCGGACATGCCAGCCCGACCTGGACCAATTTGAGTCTGGCCCTGCTGCCCCTCGATTTTTACATGGATTGGATTTACGCCATCAATCTGCTCCTGGCTTCCGCTTTTCTCATTGGGTATCTGCGATTGCGGGGATTGGGAACTCTGGCGGCCACCGGCGGAGCTCTGATCGCCTATTGGCTGGGAAGCAACCTGACGTTGATTTATCCCGGCCATTTGGAAAAATATGGCGTACTGGTTTTTGCCAGTGCCAGTCTGTATTGTCTGGAACAAACCCTGCAAAAGAAATCCTGGCGATGGTCGTTGCTGGCCGGGGGCGCGCTCGGATGGATGCTGATGCATCAGGCCGACCTCGCTCTGTTTTTCGGATGTATCCTGGGGCCCTGGTTTCTCTTTGGCCTGATCACCCGCGGCCCCAAAAACATACTTCCCAAAGCCGGACTTTGTCTCCCTCTGCTGATCATGGGAGGACTCTTCGGTTGGGAAGCCTATCACTTTTCCATGCGGCATCACGTAAACAATGTGGAGATTCTTCAAGAAGGCACAGCCGAAGCCAAATGGAATTTTGCCACCCAATGGAGCTGGCCGCCGGAGGAAAGTCTCGACCTTATTGCTCCCGGATATTGGGGATGGATGTCGCAACACGAACAGGCCCCCTACCACGGACGCATGGGACAATCCGCCGAATGGACCGAAAGCCGGCAGGGCTTCCCCAACCTTAAATCGGAAAGCCAATATCTGGGGATCCTCGCATTCTTTTTGTGCGTGATCGCCGGATTTGGTTCTCCCGAACAACGGGGGGACCGCCGCTTCTGGACCCTGGCTCTGCTCATCACCTTCGTGCTCGCCTGCGGAAAATACACCCCGATCTACTCGCTCTTTTTCAAACTCCCCTTGGTCAATGCCATACGTAATCCCAACAAATTTCTTCAGGTTTTTCAGGTCTGTGTGGGGATTCTGAGTGCCTACGGTCTCCAAACTCTGCTGGAGAACCGTTTCACCACCTCCGCCCGTAAAAAGGCAGCGTTCGGGTTGCTCGTGGTGTCTGTGATCGCCGGACTGGCCAGTCTACTCGTTCAACCCGATGCCCCGGAACAAGTGGACGCCTTTGCCCAAACCCTCTGGGCCGGGCAAGCGACGGGCATTTTAAAGAACCGGCAGGTAGCCTACCTGATCCTCTCCCTGATGGCAGGCAGCGGTGCGGGCCTGTCCTTGGTTTCCGTATACCCGCGTTTTCGCAGCTATACTGTGGGGGCGTTGTTGTTGTTGATTTCCGTTGAGGGTCTCATCCTCAGCAGACACTACCTCAAACCCGCAAACACCCGCTTTATCAAAGAAAACAAACTGGCGGATTTTATTCTGGAGACCATTGGCCCCAACCGGGTGGCGGTGATTGAGAACCAAGGGCTCTACTCCTTCTATCTTACCCACGTCTTTCCGTATTATCATATCGCATTTGCGGACAGTACGGCTACACCGCGTTTACAAAGTGACTATCAGACCTATTTCCAGGAGTCCGGGGGGGACCGGATCCGTATCTGGCAGGATTTTGGGGTGAAATACGTACTGGCTTCCCGCCAAATGTCGCAAAAAATTATGACAACCCCCGGCATGAACCGCGTGTTCAAGGAAGTGTACAGTTACGATCTGGCAGAACACCCTCGCGGCGGGCTTTATATCTCACCCGCCAAAGGGAGGCAAACCGGATCGCAGGTGGTAATGGAACTGCTTCTGCCCTCTGACCGCTTTCGTCTAACCGGGAACCCGGAGAACAATGAAATCACCGGTATACTCCAAAGTCGCAGCGGTTTTCTGATTCAGACTCAAATCGAAGGCGATGACGCCTTCCTGCACATGGCCGATCATTACGATCCGGCCCTTCGGGCACGGGTGAACGGGGAGGAAGAGGTGGAGTTAGAAAAATCAGGCATATTATTCTGCGGTATATCCTTACCCCCCGGAGAGAACACATTGGAACTCCTGCCCCCCCCGCTCTCGCCGGGCGTCTGGGCCCAATGGCTGGGGCTGGGGCTTTGCGCGTTCACTCTGATCAGTCTGTGTGGACAGAAAGAGCGAAATCAAAACGCATAACGATACGATGTCAGAACACATACACCCTTCAAACAACTGAACCCCTTATGAACGCACCTGACGCACCCCCTGAAACCGGTCATTATGATGAACTCTATTTTTCCTGGCAAAAAAGAATCGGGGAATTTTCGGCCCGGGAAAACAAATCATGGTTTTCAAAGTATCTCACAAAGGAGGATGTGGTTTTGGATTTTGGCTGCGGAGGAGGATACCTATTAAAAGAGTTGGAATGCAGAGAGCGCATAGGCGTCGACATCAGCCCTCAGGCCCGGAATGTCGCGGATCAAAACGGACTGAAAACGTACGCGACCACCTC
>JGI12210J13797_10365929_pt1 | contig 12682 bp, 8 predicted proteins | sample ElkSlonscriptome_3_FD_13797 | JGI IMG/M metagenome (IMG submission 13797) | reverse complement strand
TGCACCTCGACGCATGGTGGGTCGCGGTCGCATGGTTCTTCGGCCTGTTCGTCGGCGCCGCCGTCAACCGCGTGCAGCACGGCACGTGGGGCAGCGTCTAGGAGGGCGCGCCGTGAAGAACCGCCTCAAGGTGCTGCGCGCCGAACGCGACTGGTCGCAGCAGGACCTCGCCGACCGGCTCGAAGTCAGCCGCCAGAGCGTCAACGCGATCGAGAAGGGCCGCTATGACCCCTCGCTCCCGCTCGCCTTTCGCATCGCCGAGGTGTTCGGCATGCGAATCGAGGACATCTTCAGCCGGGATTGACCCTCACACCTCGAGCGTGCGCGCGCCCGCCCCGACCGCGACCCGCTTCGTCCCCGCGAGGCGGGTCGAACGCTGCCTGACGCCCTCGACGAAGCGGAATTCGGTGGTCGCGCGCGCCGGGGTCAGTTCGACCGTCATGTAGCCGCGCCGCGAGGTCTCCGCCCATTGCAATTGCGCGTTCTCGGCGACCAGAGCGTTCGCCAGATCGCCCGGCCGGACGAAGGAGAGATAGCTTTCGAAACCGGGCGAGGTCGTCCCCTGCACGCCCATTTCGACACCGACCTTCGCGCCCCCCTGTTCGAGATCGAAGGCCCAGGCATTGTGCGTGTCGCCGGCAAGGACCAGCAGGTTCGCATCGGCTTCGAGAGCGGCGGCGAAGACCCGCTCGCGCGCGGCGGGATAGCCGTCCCAGGCATCCATGTTGAGCGGCAGGCCGACCTCGCTCGCCAGTGCCGCGGCGGTCAGGCGCTGGCGAACGAAATCGGGCAGGCTCCCCTCGATCTGGGCGGTCAGCGCGGCGGGGCTTTTCAAATTGCCCATCAGCACCTGCTGGGCGAGCACCTGCCACGTCGCCCCGCGCGCGGTGGAGGCAGCGAGCCCTTCGGCAAGCCATCGCTCCTGCGCTTCGCCGAGAAGCTGGCGCGAAGGGTCCGACCAGTCGGTCTCGCGGAAATCGGCCAGCGCGGCCAGCGCCGCCTGAGGGTCCTTCGCACCCGCCAGCACGGTGCCGAAATCGAGCTGTTCGTCGCGCCCTTCCAGCCGCGTGTCGAGGCGGAAGATCGTCGCGAGATCGCCGATGTCGTAGGCGGCATAGGGTTCGTCCGAAACCGGCATCCATTCGCGGTAGACCCGCTTGGCGATCGCCTTGCGCGCTTCCCACGGGCCTTCGGTTTCGCTCTGATGGTTCTCGGCGCCGTTCTTCCAGCTGTCATTGGCGCTTTCGTGGTCGTCCCACACCGCGATCATCGGCAGCGACTGGTGCAGACGGCGAAGGTCCGGATCGGCGCGGTAGGTCGCATAGCGGGTGCGGTAGTCGGCGAGAGCGACGATCTCGTTGTCGGGTTCGAGATCGCGGTCGGGGTGCATCTGGTCGCCCGAAGGGTAGGTGCCCGCGCCGTATTCGTAGATGTAGTCGCCCAGATGCACCGCGAGGTCGCAATCGTTCGCTTCTGCCGCATGGGCGTAGGAATTGAACCAGCCGAAGCCGAAATTGGCGCAGGAGAACACCGCCAGCCTGAACTTCTGCGTCGGACCTTCGGGCAGCGTGCGGGTGCGGCCGATGTCCGAACTGCCGCCGCCCGGCGCGATGAAGCGGTAGTAATACCAGCGGTCCGGCTCGAGCCCGTTCGCGATCGCCTTGGCGCACCAGTCGCGATCGGGGCTCGCGGTGGCCTTGCCGGCGGAGACGATGCGGGCGAAATCGGCGGTCTCGCTGACTTCCCATTCGAGCACGGTCTCGGCATCGGCGACGAAGCGGGTCCACAGGAGGACGCGGCTTGCCTGCGGCTCCCCGCTCGCGACCGAATGGGTGAAGCCGCTGCCCCATGTGCGCGCGCCGGCAGGTGTCGCGGCAAGCGCGGAAGCCGCCCCCGCGAGCGCGAACAGGCCCCGGCGAGAGACATTGGAAAGCGGGGTCGAAGCGGGCGAGGGGGCCGTTGCGGCCGGGTCGTGCCTGGTCATGGGGGTGCCATTAATCCCGCTTGGTGTCGAAGCTGTGACAATGCGGGGAGGGCTTGCGCATGCAGACCCCGGGCGGGCATGAACGCTGGCCATGAGCGACATTCGATTTCACGACATGCCGGACGGACGCCGGATCGCCTTTCGCAAGACGGACGGTTCCGGACCCTGCCTCGTCTTCCTGCCGGGCTACATGTCCGACATGGCGGGCGGGAAGGCGACTGCCCTGTTCGAACAGGCCCGCGAGGAGGGTCGGGCGGCGCTGCTGCTCGACTATTCGGGCTGCGGGGCGAGTTCGGGGACCTTCGCGGAAGGGACGCTGTCGCGCTGGCGGGAAGAGGTGCTGGCTCTCATCGAAAATCATGTGAACGCTCCCATCGTGCTCGTGGGGTCGAGCATGGGCGGCTGGTTGATGCTGCTGGTGGGCGAGGCGCTGCAAGCCGGGGGGCAGGGGCACCTCGCCGGAATGATCGGGATCGCCGCCGCGCCCGATTTCACCCGCTGGGGCTATTCGCCGGAACAGCGCGCGCAGCTTGCGGGCGGAGAGACGGTTCTCGAGGACAATCCCTATGGGCCCGAGCCGACGCCGACCCATCCCGGCTTCTTCGCCGATGCCGAAACCCACATGCTCCTGGAGCAGGAAATCGCGATTCGCTGCCCGGTGCGTCTGCTCCACGGTCAGCGCGATGCGGACGTGCCGTGGGAGGTGAGCCTCGAACTGGCGAAGGCGCTGCGTTCGGACGACATACAGGTGACGCTGATAAAGGACGGCGACCACCGCCTCAGCCGCGAGGCAGACATCGCGCTGCTCAAGGCCACCCTCGCCACTCTCACCTGAGCTGTCCCATGTCCCTCGTCCTCGCCCTTCTCCTCCAGGTCGGCCCCGATCCCACCACCGGCGCGATCGCGGGCGAGCCCGACGAACTGGTCAATCGTCCGCCCCGCGCCGCCGCGTCGATAGAGGCCCCTCTCGATCCGGTCAGCGAATGGCTCAGGGGATGCCTCGAACAGGTCGTCGCCGATCCCGCGCGCGCGCATGCGCAGGCCCAGATCCGGCGCGGCGAGACATTCGGCGAGCAGCGGGTGATCGCCAATCACTGCCTCGGCGTCGCGGCGACCGAACTCGGCCTGTGGGACGATGCGCGCGCGGCCTTCCTTGCGGCGCGCGACGAAACCCCTCCGCACGAGACGCGGACCCGCGCACGGTTCGGAGCGATGGCGGGCAATGCGGCGCTGGCGGGCGGCGATGCGGCCTCCGCGCTGCTGCTGCTCACCGCCGCCGAGGCCGACGCGCGCGCCGCCGCATCGGCCAGCCTCGAAGCGCTCGCCGCGCTCGACCGGGGGCGAGCGCTGGTCGCAATGGATCGGCCCGAAGAGGCGCTCGCCGCCTTGCGCGACGCGACCCGGCTCGCCCCGACGAGCGGCGAGGCGTGGCTGCTCGAGGCGACGCTCCTGCGGCGCATGGAGCGCCTGGACGAGGCACAGACCGCGATCGAACGCGCGGTGGAACTTGCCCCGATGGATGGAGAAGTCGGGCTCGAAGCGGGTGTCATTGCGGTGCTTTCGGGGCGCGAGGATGCTGCGCGCGAAAGCTGGGAATCGGTAATCGCCACCCAGCCCGACAGTCTCGCCGCGCAGACCGCGCGCGATTACCTTGCGCAGCTCCCTTCGCCCGTGGACAATGGGCCGGAAGAGGAGCCGCAACAATGACTCGATTTTCCGTCCTCGACCTCGTCCCCGTGCGCGAAGGCGGCACCCTGCCCGATGCCTTCGCCGCCGCCACCGACCTCGCCCGCGCCGCCGAAGCCGCCGGGTGCAAGCGTTTCTGGGTCGCCGAACATCACGCGATGGACGGGATCGCGGGCGGGGCGACCTCGGTCGTGCTTGCCCATATCGGCAATGCCACCACCACGATCCGCATCGGTTCGGGCGGGATCATGCTGCCCAATCACACCCCGTTCCAGATCGCCGAGCAGTTCGGCACTCTCGATGCGCTCTTCCCCGGCCGTGTCGATCTCGGCCTTGGCCGCGCGCCGGGAGCGGGGCCGGAGCTGCAACGCGCGCTGCGCAAGAATCTCCACCAGGCGGCCGAGCATTTTCCGCAGGACGTGCTCGAACTGCGCGCGCTGCTGACGGGCGATGTCGAATTGCCGATCGCCGCCACGCCGGGCCTCGGTGCGCAGGTCGAGCTGTGGATGCTCGGTTCCTCGCTGTTCGGGGCGAGCCTCGCCGCGCGGCTCGGCCTGCCCTATGCCTTCGCCGCCCATTTCGCGCCCGACCACCTCGATGCCGCGCTCGAACTCTATCGCCGCGATTTCCAGCCTTCCGAGGCGCTCGACAAACCGCATGTCATGGTCGCGATGAACGTCTTCTGCGCGCCGAGCGAGAGCGAGGCGCGCCTCCTCGCCTCGAGCCAGCAGCAGAGCTTCGTGCGGCTGCGGACGGGCAATCCGGGCAAGCTCCCGCCGCCGATCGAGGACTATACCGCCACCCTTCCCGCTCCGGCGCGCGCCATGCTCGACCATATCGGGCAGGCCGCCGCGGTCGGAACCCCGCGCGAGGTGCGCGACGGCGTCAATGCCTTCATCGCCCGCACCGGCGCGGACGAGATCATGCTGTGCGGCGCGACTTACGAGCCCGAGGCGCGGATCCGTTCGCTCGAGCTGACGATCGACGCGCTCGAGACGGCGCCCGCCGGCTGATGCAGGAGAGTCCGGCCGGCCCCGTGCAAATCGGCAGATACCGCCTGAGCCGGGACGAAAGCCCCGCAAAGGTCCGCAATCGTGCTTGCGCGTGCCCCGGCAAAGCCTGTATCGCGGCGGCACGATAAAAACAGTCCGGCATAATAATATTGCGCCGCAACATGGCGCCACCAGCGGGCCGGACCTGGGTGCAGGAGCAGCTGACAGTGTCCAAGTCTTCCGCGGAAAGCCTTCCCAAATCCGCCGTTTCCGATCTCGCGAGCCTGCTTGCCGAGCGCATGAGTGCCGCGGTCCTGCCCGGCGACACCCCGCTCGAAGGCGAGGAACGGGACGAGGCCGCAGCATTTCTGCTCGAGGCCGCCTCTCACCGCGAGAGCGAGCGCGCGGCGATCTGCATCGAATCCGCGACCGACGGTCGGCGCCGCCTGCGCATCGCTCTCGTGAACGACGACATGCCGTTCCTCGTCGATTCGATCGCCGCAACCTTGACCGCGCTGGGCGTGAGCATCGACCGGCTGGTCCACCCGGTGATCCCCGTGGAGCGTGACGGGGCGGGCGATCTGACCGGGCTCGGCAGCGCGGAGACGGGGCACCGGGAAAGCTTCGTCTATATCGAGACGCCGCGCATCGATGCGCGCCATCGCCGCGACCTCCTCGCCGAACTGCGTCGCACGCTGGGCGACGTGCGCGCGGCGGTGAACGACTGGAGCGCGGTGCAGCAGGCGATGCGCGCCGATGCCGAGCGGATTGCGAACGGCGAAAGCGGATCCGGCGCGGCGCATGACGAAGCGGTCGCGCTGCTTCACTGGCTCAATGACGGGATGCTCACCCAGCTCGGACACCTCACGCGGCGGCGCGACGGAACCGATGACGACGCCTTCGGCATCTGCCGGGCGAGCGCGGGCGAGATCCTCGCCGAAACGTCCTATGATCGGGCCTTCGCATGGTTCGACGAGGGCGACCGGGCGGGCGAGATGCGCCCGCTCCTCGTCATCAAGGCAAACCGGCTGTCGAACGTCCATCGCCGGGTCCCGCTCGACCTGTTCATCGTGCCCCACCGCGACAATGGCCGGACCGAGGCGCTGTCGATCCATGCGGGCGTGTGGACCAGCGCCGCGCTCGCCTCGCCGCCGCAGGACGTGCCGATCCTGCGCGCCTCGCTGGCGCGGGTCATGGACGAGCTCCGCTTCGACGGGCGGGGCCATGCGGGCAAATCGCTGGTCCATGCCTTCACCACCCTGCCGCACGACCTGCTGATCGCCTTCCGGCATGACGAGGTCGCCCGCCTGACCACCACGATGATGAGCCTGATGGACCGCCCGCGCCCGCGCCTGGTGCTGGTCCCCTCGCCTCTCGCGCGGCACGTCTTCGCGTTCGTGTGGCTGCCGCGCGACACGATCTCGACCGATGTGCGCATGCGCATCCAGGCGCTGCTGACGCAGGAGCCGGGGACTGCCCTGCTCGACTGGAGCCTCGAGATCGAGGGCAGCGACCTTGCCCTGCTGCAATTCCTGCTCGACACGAGGGCGAGCCGCAATCCCCCCGATGCCGCCGCGATCGAGGCCAATCTGCAGGACCTGCTGCGCGGCTGGGGCGAGGCGGTCGAGACGCATCTCGCCGAAGGCGAGGAGCCGGGCCGCGCGACCGCGATCGCGGCGCGCTACGCCCCGGCCTTCCCGCCCGGCTATCGCGGCGATTACGGCCCCGCCGAGGCCGCGCGCGACATTGCCCGCCTGCGCGTCCTCGCCGCCGCCGACCGCGATGATGGAGAGCAGGCACCGTCGCGCGACGTGCGGCTCTACCGGCTCGAGACCGACCTGCCGGGAAGCCTGCGCCTCAAGATCTACTATACGCGCGGCTTGCTCGCGCTGTCGGACGCGGTCCCCGCGCTCGAGAATTTCGGCTTCCGCGTGGTGACCGAGATCCCGACCATGCTGGCGGGCGGCGCGCTCGGCACGATTCACGATTTCACGCTCGACCTGCCCCGGGGAACCGATGCCGACGGCCTGCTCGCGCGGTGCGAGGCGATCGAGGCGGCGATCACCGAGGTGCTCAATGGCGGGGCGGAGGACGATGCCTTCAACCGGCTGGTGATGGGCACCGCGCTCGCCGCGCGCGAGGCGAACTGGCTGCGCGCGATCTATCGCTACCTGCGCCAGACGGGGATGGGCTTTACCATCTACACGGTGGTCGATGCGCTGGAGGCCGCGCCGGACGTGACGCGGGCGATGATCGACCTGTTCCTCGCCCGCCACGACCCGGATTTCGCCGGCAATCGCGAAGACGCCTGCAAGACCGCCGAAAGCGCCTACACGTCAGGCCTTGCCAAGGTCGCGGCGATCAATGACGACCGGTTGCTGCGGCTCTACCGCGCGGTGGTCGATGCGTGCCTGCGCACCAATGCCTTTGCCCCTGCCGCGGAGGAAGCGATCGCGTTCAAGATCGATTCCGCGCTCGTCCCGAACCTGCCAAGGCCCCTGCCGTGGCGCGAGATCTTCGTCTACAGCGCCCGCGTCGAGGGCATCCACCTGCGCTCCGGCCCGGTCGCGCGCGGGGGCTTGCGCTGGTCCGACCGCCGCGACGATTTCCGCACCGAGATCCTCGGCCTGATGAAGGCGCAGAAGGTCAAGAACGCCGTGATCGTTCCCACCGGCGCAAAGGGCGGGTTCTATCCGAAGCAACTGCCCTCTCCGCAGACCGACCGCGAGGGCTGGGCAGCCGAGGGCCAGGCCGCTTACGAGATCTTCATCCGCACCCTGCTGTCGGTGACCGACAACATCGAGGAGGGCGAGGTCGTCCATCCGTCCGAGGTCGTCATCACCGACGGGAACGACCCCTATTTCGTCGTCGCCGCGGACAAGGGCACGGCGCGATTCTCGGACGTCGCCAACGGGATTGCGCAGGCGCGCGACTTCTGGCTCGACGATGCCTTCGCGTCCGGCGGATCGAACGGCTACGACCACAAGGCGATGGGCATCACTGCGCGCGGCGGCTGGGTCAGCGTCCAGCGCCACTTCCTCGAAATGGGGATCGACGTGCAGACCGAAAGCGTGCGGGTCGCGGGCTGCGGCGACATGTCGGGCGACGTGTTCGGCAACGGCATGCTGCTGTCGAAGGCGATCCTGCTCGTCGCCGCGTTCGACCACCGCCACATCTTCCTTGATCCCGATCCCGACCCCGCGGCGAGCTGGGCCGAGCGTCAGCGCCTGTTCGACCTTTCGCGTTCGAGCTGGGACGATTACGACAAGTCGCTGATATCGCAGGGCGGCGGCGTGTTCTCGCGCGATCAGAAGCGTATCGCGATCTCGGACGAGGTGCGCGCAATGCTCGGGCTGGACGAGACCGAGATCGAACCCGACGCGCTCATCTCGGCGATCCTCAGGGCCGAGGTCGACCTCATCTGGTTCGGCGGGATCGGCACCTACATAAAGGCGGCTGCCGAGAACCACATCGCCGTCGGCGACCCGGCCAATGACGCGCTCCGGGTCGATGGGGAGGAGGTCCGCGCCAAGGTCATCGGCGAGGGCGCGAATCTCGGCGTGACGCAGGCGGGCCGGATCGAATTCGCCCTCGACGGGGGCCGCATCAACACCGATTTCATCGACAATTCGGGCGGCGTCGACTGTTCGGACAACGAGGTCAACATCAAGATCGCGCTCGCCGCGGCGATGAAATCGGGCCGCCTGACGCGCGAGGAACGCAATGCCCTGCTGGTCGAGATGACCGAGGAGGTCGCGGCCATCGTGCTCGAGGACAACCGCCTCCAGGCGCTCGCCATATCCGTCGCCGAGGCGGCCGGGCCGGGCCAGACCGCGTCCTATGTCCGCCTGATCGAGCGGCTCGAGGAGATCGGCGATTTCGACCGCCGCACGCAAGGGTTGGCCGAAGGCGAGACGCTGATCCGCCGTGCGAGCGACGGGCAGGGCCTGACCCGCCCCGAACTCGCCGTGCTGCTGTCCTCGACCAAGCTCGCCCTGCAGGACGCGATCGAGGCGAGCGACCTGCCCGACGATCCCGCGCTGGAGGCCACCCTGATCGCGATGTTCCCGCGCCCGATGCAGGAGCGTTTCGCCGAGGAAATCCGCACCCATCGCCTGCGCCGCGAACTGATCGCGACCGCCATTGCCAACCGCATGGTCAACCGCCTCGGCCTGCTGGTCGCCTTCGAACTCGCCGAGGAGGAGGGCGCGAGCCTCGCCTCGATCGCCAAGGCCTTCGTCGCTGTCGACATGCTGTTCGATTGCACCGCGCTGTGGGAGCGGCTCGACGTCGCCGACGTCTCCGAAGCGACCCGGCTGATGCTGTTCGACCGCACCGCCCACGCCTTGCGCGCGCAGATGGCGGACCTCCTGCGCGCGGGCGCGTCGCGCCGGCAGGCGAGCGAGCTTGCCGGGGAGCTCGAACCCGGCATTCGCGCGCTGACCGAGGCGACGGGCACCGTGCTGGTCGGCGATGCGCGCCACCGCGCCGAGCGGATGCGGGCCGAACTCGAAGGGGCGGGGGTGCCCGAAGACCTCGCCTTCGCCATCGCGCATCTGTTCGCGATGGACGGCGCGGTCGGCCTTGCCCGGCTCGCGCGCAAGACCGGGGTTCCGGTGCTCGACCTGACCGAGGCCTTCGCCGGGCTCGGCATGCGGCTGGGGCTCGACTGGGCGCAGGGCACCGCGGCGCTGATGGAGCCTTCCGACGTGTGGGAGCGCCTGCTCGTCGCCGGGCTCGCGCGCGATTTCCAGCAGATGCGGCTCGATTTCCTGCGCCGCCTGGTGCGCCGCAAGGGAGAGGACGAGGCGATCGTCGACGTAGTCGACCGCTGGGCCGAGGAGAACACCGCCCCGATTCGCCGTTTCCGCTCCGTGGTCGAACGCGGGCAGGCGCATCCCCCGGTAAGCCCTGCGATCCTTGCCCAGATCGCGAGCCAGGCGCGCAACCTGCTGGATCCGTGAAACACGCCGCGAGACTTGACCTAGGACGCGCTTTCGGAGACGCATCGCGCCATGGATGGAGAGGACAAGGCAGCCACGGCTGTGCCGAGCAAGGCCGACGTCGTGATCGTGGGAACGGGACATGGCGGCGCGCAGGTCGCGATCGCACTGCGCCAGCAGGGGCACGAGGGTTCGATCCTGATGATCGGACGCGACAGCTCGCCGCCTTATGAGCGCCCGCCTTTGTCGAAGGAATACCTCGCCGGGGAAAAGCATTTCGAGCGGATCATGATCCGGCCCGAGAAATTCTGGGCCGACAAGGGGATCGACCTCGCTCTCGGCCGCGGCGTCACCGCGATCGATCCCCTCCGTCACGAGGTCACGCTCTCGGACGGGGCGAAGGTCGGGTACCGCAAGCTGATCTGGTCGGGCGGCGGCGATCCGCGCCGCCTGTCCTGCCCCGGCGCCGGGTTGAAGGGCGTGTTCTATGTCCGCGACAAGCGCGATGCCGACGCAATGATGGAGGCGCTCGCCGATGGTCCGAAGAAAGCGGTCGTGATCGGCGGCGGCTATATCGGGCTCGAGGCGGCGGCGGTGCTGCGTAAGCTCGGCTGCGAAGTCACTCTCGTCGAGATGCAGAAACGCCTGCTCGCGCGCGTCGCAGGCGAGGAACTCTCGCGTTTCTATGCCGAGGAACACCGCAGGCAGGGGGTCGACGTGCGGCTCGAGACCGGGGTTAACGAGATCCTCGGCGAGGAAGCGGGCCATGTCACCGGAGTGCAGCTGACCTCGGGCGAGGTGGTGGAATGCGACATGGTGGTGGTCGGCATCGGGATCGTGCCCGCGGTGGCCCCGCTGATCGCGGCGGGCGCGGCTGGGTCGAATGGCGTCGACGTCGATTTCTGCTGCCGCACCACGCTCGACGACATCTACGCGATCGGCGATTGCGCCGCCCATGCCAACCCCTTTGCCGACAGCGCGGTGATCCGGCTGGAATCGGTCCAGAACGCGCATGACATGGGCACGGTCGTGGCCCGGGCGATCATGGGCGAAAAGGAGCCCTACAGCGCGCTGCCGTGGTTCTGGTCGAACCAGTATGACCTCAAATTGCAGACCGCCGGCCTCAGCCTCGGCTATGACGAGACCGTGCTGCGCGGCGATCCGGACAGCCGCAGGTTCACGGTGGTCTATCTGAAGGAAGGGCACCCCATCGCCTTCGACTGCGTGAACACGATGAAGGATTACGTGCAGGGCAGGAAACTGCTCGAGAAAGGCGTGGAGAGGGTCGACCGCGCCCTGCTTGCCGATCCCGAAGTGCCGCTCAAGGAATTGCTCTGAGTTTGCCAAGCGCCCATCCGGCGGCTTCGGCGACGACGGGGTCGGGATCGTTCTTGAGCGCCTGGCACGGCGCCACCAGCGCTGCATCGCCGCTGTTGCCCGCTGCATAGAGGCAGTTCCGCACGAACCGGTCGCGTCCGATCCGCTTGATCGGAGAGCCCGAGAAAAGCGCGCGGAATCCCGCATCGTCCAGCGCCAGCAATTCGGCAAGCCGCGGGGCGACCAGTTCGGGGCGCGGGAGAAATTCCTTCATCGCCGATGCCGCGCTGGCAAACTTGTTCCACGGACACACCGCGAGGCAATCATCGCAGCCATAGATCCGGTTTCCCAACCCCTCGCGCAGGTCTTCGCGAACGGGTCCCTTGTGTTCGATCGTGAGATAGGAAATGCAGCGCCGCGCATCGAGCCGGTAGGGTGCGGGAAACGCTTGTGTAGGGCACACGTCGAGACAGGCGCGGCAGGAGCCGCACTGGTCGCGGTGGGGATCGCCGGGCGCGAGATCCAGTGTCGTGTAGATCGCGCCGAGGAACAGCCAGCTGCCATGTTCGCGGCTGACGAGATTGGTGTGCTTGCCCTGCCATCCGATTCCCGCCGCTTCGCCCAGTGGCTTTTCCATGACGGGCGCGGTGTCGACGAACACCTTGACCTGCGCCCCCTCCTCCTCCGCCACCAGCCACCGGGCAAGCGCCTTGAGCCGTTTCTTGACGACGTCGTGATAGTCCTTGCCCTGCGCATAGACCGAGATGCGGGCGTGATCCCCCACCGCCTCGAGCGCGAAGGGGTCGTTCGCCGGGGCATAGCTCATGCCGAGCGCGATGACGCTTTTCGCCTCGGGCCACAGACCCTGCGGCGAGCGGCGGTGATGGAGGCGCGTCTCCATCCATTCCATCGTCCCGTGATGCCCATCGCCGAGCCATTGTTCGAGGCGCTGGCTGCGCACCGGGTCCTCCCCGGCGCTGGCGAAACCGCACGCGGCAAAGCCCAGTTCGCGCGCCTTGCCCGCGATGCGCCGTTCCAGCGCCGCGTCCCCGGGCATGCTTACCGGCGCATTAACCATGTTTAGGGTTACTCCCGTTTAGTCTCGCGCGTTAACCGTCACCCCCATGGACATGGCGGTAGGCGAACTGATGGCGGCGAGCAAATCTGCGAACGCCGCGCACGACACCCGGCCCCTCGCGATCGAAGCGCGCGGGCTGGTCAAGAGCTTCGATGGCACGCGCGCGGTGGACGGCGTGGACATTTCCGTGCCGGAGGGCGCGATCTACGGCGTGCTCGGCCCCAATGGCGCGGGCAAGACGACGACGCTTCGCATGCTGCTCGGCATCATTGATCCGGACGAGGGCGTGCGCCGCGTCTTCGGGCATGACCGCCCGCACGATATCGGCCGCCTGATCGGCTACCTGCCCGAAGAGCGCGGTCTCTACCCGGCCATGAAGGCGACCGAAGCGATCGCCTTCATGGGCGCGCTGCGCGGCCTGCCGCTGCCCGAGGGGCGCAGGCGGGCGGTCGAACTGCTCGAACGCCATGACCTTGGCCATGCCGCCGACCGCACGATCCGCCAGCTTTCGAAGGGCATGGCTCAGACGGTGCAATTGCTCGGAACGCTGGTGCATCGCCCGCGCCTCGTGGTGCTGGACGAGCCGTTTTCGGGCCTCGACGCGATCAACCAGGGCAAGCTCGAAGTGCTGATCCGCAACCTTGCCGATGACGGGGTGACGGTGATCTTCTCGACTCACGTC